>Ga0190275_10000339_pt1 | contig 43888 bp, 38 predicted proteins | sample Popmic550T_FD_133745 | JGI IMG/M metagenome (GOLD analysis project Ga0190275, IMG submission 133745) | Populus adjacent soil microbial communities from riparian zone of Yellowstone River, Montana, USA - 550 T | ecosystem: Environmental > Terrestrial > Soil > Riparian zone > Trees stand | place... | reverse complement strand
GTCGCGTTGTCGCCGTCGCTCGGGATCGTGATCGGGTGGTCGTTGTAGTGCGCCGGGTCGTTGGAGTTGGCCCCATCGACGGGGTCCCCGGCGGGCGCCGCGCCGTCGCTGCCCGGGTCGTCGGCGTTGCCTGCCGGGCTGCCGGAACGCGTCTCGGGCGGGCTCGGCTCGCCCGGGTCCGGCACGCCGGTCTCCTTGGCCACGATTGGCCGCGTCGAGGGATTGACGTGCCAGCGGACGCGACCGTCCGCCCCGATCTCGTAGACGGTCTCCAGCTTGTCGTCGAACACGATCGGCTTCTCATCGGGTGGCTGCGGGAACGTCTCGGTCTTGTGCACCTTCTTCAGGCGCAGCGTGGTCCCGACGGGGCCGGTGCCCTTGAGCACGCTGTGTCGCTCCTCGTTGAGCGTGCTCTCGGCGGCGATGTAGTACGCCTCGCGGTTGCCCTGGCCGTCGAAGCCGGCGTCCGGGCCGGGATCGGTCTCGTGGTCGGCCTGCGGGTTCTCGCCCGTCCACTCCTTGACCATCGTCTCGTGGAGCGGGTGGAAGGCGGGGTCGTCGCAGTCGCCGGTCTCGTAGTTGGGAGCGCCGCAGTAGATCTCGAACGTGAAGCCGAAGCCGCCGGCGGTGTTGTAGCTCCAGTCCTCGGTCGTCCCGGTCGTGTCGTAGAGCTCGAAGCCCTTCTGGCTGAAGTAGCCGTTGTGCCTGGCCATGTCATCGCCGAGCGCCTTGTAACCCCGGTTCTCGTCGACGGGGTCGCCCAGCGCTGCCAGACCCGGCGCGCGCAGCACCAGGCCGGCGGTCGTGTGGTTGGTGATCAGCGTCACCACCTGGTTGCGGGAGACGAGCGACTGGATGTTGCGGGTCTCCGGCTCGGAGAACGGGCCGGGGCCGCGGTAGTTCTGCACCGCTGGGTTGCTCGGGTCGGCGCCCGGGCCGCCCCACAGGCCGCCGTAGTTGCGGTTCGGGTCCACGCCGTTCTCGGCCAGTCCCGCGGACGTCGTGCAGTTGCCGGCTTCGGAGTCGTCCGGAAGGCGGCAGTTCTTGCGCCGGTACTCGCCCCCGGTCGCCGCCCCGCCCACGAGGTAGGCCGTGTCGTCGACGGCCTCGTCGCGGCCCTCGGCGGGCGCTCCGGCCGCCCCGCGCGATGCCTCGAAGCCGTCCGGGTTAACGATCGGGACGACGATGTTACGGCTGTTCCGCACGATCTTGGTGGCGCGCGCGTTACCGGCCTTGAAGCCGTTGATCAGCTCGTAAGCCCACTCCATCGCGTGCTCGCCCGAGGGCCACTCGCGCGCGTGGTGGACGCCCATGTTCAGGAACGCCGGCTTGCCATCGTTCAGGTGGACGTTGGTCGTGATCTCGATGCCCATCACGTCCTTGCCCAGCCACGTCTTGTTCGGCAGCGTGAACAGGCGGACGAGGTCCGGGTTGGCGTCGGCCAGCTCCTTCAGCTCGGTGTTGTAGTCGGCCAGCGTGCGGTACGTGGTGCGGCCGCTCGGAAGGACGGATGCGGCAACGACAGCGGCGCGGCGGCTCTCGGTGGCCCGCTGCCGCTGACTCTGCGCGACCAGGTCGTCGACCAGCACGCGCCAGCGCAGGCCGGCCTTCCGCAGCACGGCCTCGTCGTCGGGGCCGTGCAGCACGACGCCCAGGCTCTCGGAGCCTCCGTGCTCGGTCATGTCGAGCCCGAGCGCCAGCAGCTGGTCCTTATGCGCGCGCGTGGGCGTGATCACGCTCACTAGCTTCGGCGCGTTGCGCTTCGCCAGCTCCAGCGCGCCGTCGCCCAGCGCCGCGTGCTCCAGGGTGGCGGGCACGGACGCCGCGTCGCCTGAGCGGCGGCACGCCTGCACGCGGAGCGTCCCGGCTGCGGGGGCATATCCGACCGCGACCTCCTGGGCGTCGGGGGACGCGTCGGCGGCGATCGCGCGGCCGGCCGCGTCGAACACGGCGACGTCCCAGTCGCCGCTGTCGCCGGCGAGCTCGACCGTCACCTTGCCCGGGCCGGCGACGTCCACGCTGCGGGTGGCCACACCCGCGCGGCCGGGGCGCTGCGCGAGATGGCAAGCGGCGTCGTGGGTGCCGGGGGCGGCGCTGAGGGTGCCGTCGAGGACGGTCGTGGGCGCGTCCAGCAGTTCGGCGCCCTGTGTCGCCCCGGTGCCGGCGACGCCGGCGGTTAGCGCGACCGAGAAGACGATCGCGAGGCTCGAGAAGACGATCAAGCGGCGGTGGATGCGTGACACGGCGACTCCCTGCGTTCGCTGTTGGGCGCACCTCCCCGAACGACCGCCTCCCCCGGAACTGCGGTCAGGTAGCCGATCGTGGTGCAGCCCCTACCCGTACGGTTCGCACCATAGTCCACCGGTCCGGGCCCTGAGCCGGTCCTGCTAGCTGCAGGAGAGGGCACCGGTGATGCTGGGACCGACGCCTACTCAGGCTGGGCGCGGACGTCGTCCGCGTACGGGCTCGTCGTTCCGTCGCTTGCCTTGTACGTCACGACCTGGCCCTCGGTGAAGGCTGCTCCGCTCCCGGTCGTGGAGGAGAAATCGAGGCTCTCGCCGCCGATGTTCGTGAGCGCTCCTCCGCTGCGGCGGCTGCTGAACCACTTGATCTTTCCTATGAGCCGTTCCATGGCTGGCGCCCTTCGTGCGGAGTGCCGAGGATTCGGCGCTAGTCACCCATCGGCGCGCGAGGCCGAAAGGTGTAATCGACTAGCGCTGCCGTGAAAGGCGCAGGTAGCGCCGAAGCACCTTGCGATCCCCGGCAACGCCGCGGGTGGCCACCGCCATGAACCGCACGCGCCCACCGCGCAGGCCATAGAGACGCGGACTGCGCGGGGCACCGCGATAGAGCCCGCGCGAGACGCGCACGCGGTTGGGGTGCTTCTGCCGGAACCTGGTGCCTCGCGAGCCCACCCGGGCGTGCCGGTTGCCGAGTCCGCGAGCGGTAGTCACCAGCAGCTTGGCCCGCGCTCCTGAAGAACGGCCCGAGAAGACCGCCGCGGTGTACCCGCGCGACTCCTTCACACAGAAGCGGAAGCTCCGTCGCGTCTGCGCCGGGGTCCGCACCGGAAGCTGCAGCAGACGCTCACGAGTGAACCCCAATCGAACGCGCCCGATGTGACGCCGGCCGACTCTCGCCCGCCTCGCCAAGCATGGAAGCGGAGCGGGCTCAAGGTAAATCGCCGACGTCAGCCCGAGCATGGCGACCCGGTTCGTGCAGTAGGTGAACGTGTCCGAGAGGTCGTCGCTCGCGAGCGCGGCACACCCCGCCTGGCGGCCGCTCGGCTCGTCCTCGCCGAAGAGCTGAGCGTGGACCCAGGTCGCCTCGTCCGGCACGACGAACTCGTGCTCGAACTCCGAGGAGGTCACCGGTACCGGCGGGAACGCTTCGACGCCGCCGTCGGTGACGATCCTCACGAAGGCGCCCGGCGCGCCGCTGACCCGGACGCGCAGGGGTGTGCCGGGCGGGACGGTGTCGCCCACCATCGACTCGTACTCGCCGTCGCCGTCCGCGTCCGCCTCGAGAAAGGTCTGCGGGCCGGCATATGCCGGCGGCTGGTGGGAGATGAATGTGTGCCCCGCGCGCAGCCCGGCGAGCACTCCCGCCGGGGTCGCCTCGTCGGCATAGACCCAGGTCGTGGGCTGCCCGACTCCCTGCGCCGCGGAGGTTGCGACCCAGTGGCTGTCGCTGCCGCCGGTCGCGGCGACCTTCGCGCCGCGGTCGAGCCACAGCTGCCAGAAGCGCAGCTGCTTGTCGTTGTCCGCCGCGACCGGGAACGGCGGCTGGTAGTACCACGGCAGGTTCCACACCTCGCTCGTGTCGGCCGGCACCTCGTAGCCGTAGACCCAGTCCGGGCTCGCCGGGTGGTTGACCTGGAAGACGCCGCCATCGGCGTGAAGCGTCTCGACGAGCGCGAGCACGTCGGGGAGCTCCGCGTCCCCGTTGTCGTACACCTGCGTCGCGCCGAGCATCTGGGCATGCGTCTTCAACGAGTTCTCATAGGCCGGGACTCCCATCACGCCGGCGCTGCCGAATCCCGGGTCGGTCTGCGAGCGAACGTCGTTGTGGTCGGTGATCGCGACGTAGTCGAGCCCCCTCGTGGCGGCCAGCTGGAACTCCTCGCCCACCGTGAACCCGAACGTGTTCGCGTCGTCGGGGCCCGTGTTGTCGTCCCCCGGGCCGCCGTAGGAGTCGTGGGAGTACGTCGTGTGTACGTGCAGGTCCCCCGCGAGCCACTCGCCGGCGGCCGCCGAGCTGGCCCCGAACGCGAGGATCGAAATGCAGATCCCGACCGTCGCAGCCGAACGGTGGGCGCTCATCGAACCGAGCCTAGACCGCGTAGAGAAACGTGTAGGCCGCAGTCGTGCCCTCCTGGGCCCACTCCGCCAGGCAATAGCGGCAGGTGCCGCCCTTCTCGTCGGGGACGTCGATGGTCTTCGGAGGCCGACCCTCGACCACGTCCACCTCGACCGTTTTGCCCTGCATCGGCCCGTCCTCTAGCAGCGCCTCCACGGCGCCAGCATAGGTCGACAGGCCGGGCCCGCAGGAGAAGTCGTCGTCCGTACCGAAGAACGTATGTGCGCAATCGCCGTCGTCGGCACGCGTGTGAAGCTCTACAACGTTGAGTGATGGCCCAACCGCGTCCGCAGATCGCGAACTCCCTCGAGACACGCGTCGACGTGCTCGAAGCCCTGCTCGAGGAGGCCGCGGCCGCAGTGGTCCTTGTCGACGCGGCGGGCGTAGTGCGCGAGGTCGTCGCCAGCGCCGCCAACCTCGCCGCCACGCCCGCTGAGCTCGAGGGGCAGCCGCTCGCCGACATCGTCGACCCGCAGGACGCGCCGAAGGTCGAGCGGGTCCTGAAGCACGTCACGGACACCTTCGAAGACGGCTCGACCGAAACGCGGATGAGATTTCGGGATTCGTCGCTTCGGCCCGTGGAGCTTCTCGTACGAAACCGCGTCAATCACCTCGCGGTCGGCGCGGTTGTGGTCGTCGTACGTGACATCTCGGAGCGCAAGGCGCGCGAGGAGCGGCTGCGCCAGGACGCCCTTCACGACCCGCTCACGGCGCTGCCCAACCGAACCCTCTTCGACGACCGGCTGGCGCACGCACTGCGACGGCAGCGGAGGGCGAACGGCAGCGTCTCGGTCCTGTTCGTCGACGTCGACGAGTTCAAGTCGGTCAACGACCGGCTCGGCCACCGGGCCGGCGACCAGCTGATGATCGCGATCGCCGGACGGCTCAGCACCTCGATGCGCGCGTCCGACACCGCGGCGCGGCTGGGCGGGGATGAGTTCGGGGTCCTGATCGAGGGCGCCGATCAGCCCGACGCATGCGAGGTGGCCGACCGGATCCTCAAGGCCTTCAACCCGCCATTCATGATCGACGGCCACTCGTGCGACATGACCGCAAGTATCGGGATAGCGACAACCATGGACCTCGCCGACACCGGCAGCGAGCTTCTGCGGCGAGCGGACCTGGCGATGTATGCCGCGAAGATGAGCGATCGAAGCGGCCGGTACGAGGTGTTCCATCCTCGAACCGAGGTTGCCCTCCGCGCGGCACAGGATTCGACCACCAGCGCCGAGGTCGACCCGGTCAACGTGGTCCGGCTCGACCGAGCTCAGCGCGAGCGCAGCGAGATCCGCTCGCTCCTGGAGGACGACCAGGGAGTGCTGACCGTCTTCCAGCCGATCATCGAGCTGCGGACGGGTCGCGTCGCGGGTTACGAGGCCCTCTCCAGGTTCCCCACGCTGTCGCGAGGGCCGGACGACGTCTTCGCCCAGGCGCATCGCTGCGGGCTCGGATCGTTCCTCGAGGCGACCGCGATCGAGACAGCGCTCCGCGCGACCGGCCGGCCGGCTGACACCTTCATCTCGCTCAACGTCAGCCCCACGGCCCTGATGTCGCGGGAGCTCGCTCGTGTGCTTCCTCCTTCGCTCGACGAGATCGTGGTGGAGGTCACCGAGCAGGAGCTGGCGCCCAGGTCAGACCTGGTGCACGACGCGCTCGCGCTCGTGCGAAGCCGGGGCGGGCAGGTCGCCGTCGACGACGCCGGTGCCGGGTACGCGGGCCTGCGACACCTCACGGACTTCTCGCCCGACATGATCAAGATCGACCAGCATCTGGTCCACGGCGCCCACCGGGATCTCCACAAGGGGGCGCTCGTCGAGTCGCTCGTCAACTACGCGCGGCGGATCGGCGCCTCGACATGCGCGGAGGGGGTGGAGGACCGGGCGGACCTCGACTTCGTGCGGGCGTCCGGAGTCGACTTCGTCCAGGGTTTCCTTCTCGCACGGCCGGCTGAGCCCTGGTGCAAGCCTGAGGACACTGTCGTCGAGCGGCTCATCCGGACGGCGGCTGATCCGGAGGTCGCCGAACCCGCCGGTTCCCCTCGCGAGCGACTGTCGGCGGTGCTCGCGCGCGCCGCTCGGTGGCACGACGTCGATCAGGTCCTCGGTCTCATGGCCATAACGCTCGCGGTCGACCGCATCTACCTCTCCCGCTACCTCCCCACCGAGCGGTACGTGACCCTGGTCGCCGCCCATGGCCGTGCCGACTACGACATCCCGTATCCGCTGAGTGAGTATCCGACCACGGCGCAGGTGATCGACGAGATCGAGCTCCGCGCGGTGTCGGTAGGTGACGCCGCCGCCGATCCGCACGAGGTCGAACTGCTCCTGAACGAGGGCATGGTCACTGGGCTCATGCACCCCGTCACCTGCGAGGGAGAGTGCATCGGGCTACTGGAGATCCACTCCCGCCGTGATCGGGATTGGACCCCGCAGGAAAAGCAGTACCTCGCCCACGTCGCCGACAGCCTCGGAGAAACGATGGCGCGGCTGGGCAATCGCTCCACGCCGGACACGCGTTCGCCGACCTAGCGGATCAGGAGGTCTCGAACCGGGACTCGATCGGCATCGCCGCCGACAGCAGCGGCGAGGCGATGTCCGGGTTGTCCTGGTCGCAGACGAAGAGGAAGTCGATGACGCGCGCGTCGACCGACGCGTAGACGCCCTCCACCTTCCACTTCCTGTCGATCGTGCGCAGGCGCTGGACCTGCCCGTCGCGGTCGATCATGCCCACCACCGAGCCGCGGATCTCGCCGTCGGTCCCGTGGGGATCGGAGCCGGGCTCCGCCGACGCGGTGAAGACGACCAGCTCGTCGCCGAGCGGCGTGGCGTCGCTGAAGGTGAGCGGGACGCCGTCGAGGTCGCCGAGCTCGTATGCCCGGGTGCTCACGTCCTCGCACTCGACCCGGCCGTCCTCCTGGAGTCCGTCGACGAACTCGTCCAGGGGGACCTCCGCGACGATGTTGAGCCCCTGCTCGGTGTTGCCGCGGTGGAACAGCAACAGCCGGTCGCCGAGCGCGGCCGCGCCCTCGATGTTCAGCTCCTCCGCGCTCTCGCGGAGCCGGTCGTAGAGCGGGGAGAGGTCGAACTCGGTCGGCTCGCCGTCGAGCGAACCGTCTGCGGCGAGCGCCCAGACGAAGCCGCGCTGGCGCTTCGGATTCGAGCCCGAGCCGAGCCCGAGCAGCGTGCCGAACGGCCGCCCGTCGAGCGGAGGGAGGAGCGTTAGCGCCTCCAGGTCGGGTTTCTCCTTCTTGCGCCGGTCGTAGTCGGCGCTGAGCTCCCCGCGAAGCACCGGTCGGAGCGCACCCGGCTCCTGCGTCGCCAGACGAAAGACGCCCAGCCCGAGCTCGTCATCGCCGATCACGTAGACGAAGTCGCCCCGGCGGGCGATGCCACTCGCCGCGGAGATGTGCGCCGCGCGGCCGGGAGCCGGACGCTCCTCGAGATCCAGCTCGCGCAGCACGTTGAGCGTCAGCGGCGGCAGCTCCTCGGGCGTCGTCGACTGGCGGTCCATCCTCCCTGTCTACCCCGAAGCGGCGCGCGCTAGCGCGGATCGAGGGCGCGCCAGCCCTCGGCCGCGCGTCCGTGGCCCAGCCAGACCGTCGCCTCGTCCGCCTTCGCCTGACGCAGGAGCTCGTTCTCGTAGCCCGTGCGCGGCACGGCGAAGGCCGCGCCCTGCTTCGCGCATGCGGCCGAAGCCCGCTTCGACCTGACGGCCTTCTGCGTGACGAGCCAGGAACCGCTCGCGGTGCGGCATGCCGCGGGTCGACGGCCGCGCTTGCACCACACGGCCTCCCAGCGCCCGTCGTCACCCTGCACGGCGCACCGGCGGCGGGCCGGCTCGCCCTCGGCCCAGCTCCACACGCTCGCCTCCAGCCGGCCGTCGTCCGGCAGCAGCTGGTCGAAGCCCGTCAGATCGACACCGCAGCGCATCATCGCCGCCGTCGTCTCCGGTGTGAGGCCCTCGTCGGTACCCGCGGCGCCGACCGTCGAGGCGGTCGACGTCACGAAGGTGGAGTCCTCGAAGTAGCGGACGATCCGATCGTCGTAGGTGGCACGGTCGAAGTCGGGGCCGCAGCCGGGGAAGTCCTGGAAGCCGTTCGGGCGGGACTCGGAGTGCACGTCGCCCGACCAGTCGAAGACCATCGAGCTCCAGTCGCCGCCGCCTCCGCAGCCGCTGGCCACGGCAATGACCTGCGCGCCCTGCGCCAGCACGTCCGCGCGCGAGAGATCGAGCGGCAGCTTCGGGCTGCACTCGCCGCCGGCCGAGCGGTAGAGCTTCGCTCCGAACGCGCGCTCGAGCTCGCTCGTGACGGTCTCGTAGTCCGCGGCGTTCCCGATGTGGTCCTCGAGGTAGAGGAGGACGACCTGGTCCTCGCGGCTCGGCTCATCGAGGAAGGTGGCGATCTCGTCGAAGAACGGGCCGACGCCACCCTCGGTCGAGCAGCCGATGTGCTCGCCGGTGGCGTGGCAGACGCGCGGCTGGCCGTTGAAGAAGTGGATGTCGAGCTCGAGGCTGCGGACGTCGATCCGCAGCTGATCGGTGAGCGAGAGCTGCTGGTTCGAGTCGCCCCGTGACGGCGTGAGGCCGTAGGCGGGTGAGTTGAAGGAGTTGTGCGTGCCGACCCAGGGCGCGTCGGCGAGCGGGACGTCGTTCGCGAGCTCGTGCTGGAGCGCCAGCGCGCGGTGAGCCCACGAGTCGGCATGGACGGCCACGGCCTTCGGGCTCGCGTGCTTGCCGACCGGGAGCTGGTTGCAGGTCTCCTCGGGCTGGCCCTTGTCACGGCAGGTGTGGGAGAGCGCCTCGCCGGCTTTGTTGGTGAACGTGGTGGCGGGGTCGTCGACCGCGTGGGCGGGGGCGGCGAGGGCCAGTGTGGCGACGAGCGCAGCGGCGGACGCGGTGAGCTTCGGGCGCACGTAGATGTAAACGTGGCCGGGCTTGGGCAACTTGCGCCCTGGGTAGCCTCCCGGGCGTGGCAGCCTCGATCGTCGCGCTCGTCAACGCCGGCAAACGGATCCCGTGGGCAAAGCTGATCGCGGCGGCGACATTCGTCTACGAGCGCACCAAGGACAACCTGACGGAGGCGGAGCGCCGCGACCTGGGGGGCCTGATCAAGAAGTCGAAGGGCGATCCGCGGAAGCTGACGGCGAAGGAGCGCGAGCGTCTGCGCGCCCTCGTCAGCAAGGGCGCCACCGGCAAGAGTCGGTAGCCACGCCTGCGCGTATCGTCCCGCGCATGGTCGCCGGCCTTATCGCGATGGCGCTGCTGGCCGGCTCGGGTGAGTCGACGATCGGCGCCGTCCCCGCCGCGGAGCCGGTCCGGCTGACCGTCGCGGCGAGTGGCGACTTCCTGATCCACGAGCCGGTCTGGGAGCGGGCGCGCGCCGACAGCGGCCGCCGGCGCTACGACTTCCGGCCGATGCTCCGCTTCATCAGGCCGATCGTGCGCGCTGCGGATCTCGCGCTGTGCCACGCCGAGACGCCGATGAGCCGCCGGCGGCCCTCCGGGTATCCGCGCTTCAACACTCCGAGACCGCTCGCGCGGGCGATCGACTGGGCCGGCTACGACGTCTGCAGCACCGCCTCAAACCACTCGCTCGACCAGGGGCAGCGCGGCATCCGCACGACTCGTAAGGCCCTGCGGCGAGCGGGCGTCGCGCGCACGGGATCCTTCTCCTCGGCGGCGCAGCGAAAGCGCTCGACGATCCTGACGGCGAAAGGGGTGAAGGTCGCGTTCCTGTCGTACACGGAGATGACGAACGGGATCCCCCTGCCGCACCCCTGGTCGGTGAACCTTGCGCGCGCCCGGCGGATCCTGGCCGACGCGCGCCGCGCCCGGCGGCGCGGCGCGCGGGTCGTGATCGTCAACGTCCACTGGGGTGACGAGTACCGGTCGGCGCCGAGCCGGTTCCAGCGCCGGCTCGCCCGGCGGCTCACGCGAACCGGCACCGTCACCGCGGTGGTCGGCCAGCACGCTCACGTCGTCCAGCCGATCAAACGAGTCAACGGCCGCCTCGTCGTATTCGGCGAGGGGAACCTCGTCTCGAACCAGACCGCCGCATGCTGTCCGCGCGCGACTCAGGACGGTCTGGTCGCGAGGCTGCGGATCACGGTCGGCCCGGGCAAGGCGAAGGTCTCGGGTGTCGACTACGTGCCGACGTGGGTCCGCCATCCCGACTACGCGGTGCTCCCCGTCGGGCTCGGACTGCGCCGCGACCTCGCGCCCAGGCGCACCCTGCGGGCGTCCCGCCGTCGCACGGTCGCGGTCGCAGGCCGCCGGCGTGGCGTGAGGCCGGTGTCCGGCGTCAGGCGGCGGAACGGACGGGACCGCGCCGCAGCATCTCCTCGATGACGCCCTCGTCGAGCGTCGCCGGCTCCGTGCTTGCGATGAACTCCTCGAGCACGGAGACGAAGCGCCGAGGCTCGTGGTTGAACGGGAAGTGCCCGGCGCTTTCGAAGACCTCGAACCGGCTGTGGGGCATCAGGGAGTGGGCCTCCTGTCCGTGGGCCACGGGGATGATCCGGTCACGCTCGCCCCAGACGAGCAGAGTCGGCACGTTCTCGGAGAGGTAGAGCCGGTCCCGCGCGTCGATCCGTTGTCCCATGGGATCGATCACCGACCGGGCGGTGTGGACGAACGCGCGGCGGGCGTGCGCATCGGCCAGCGAATCGAGCCCCTCGGCGACCCCCTGCACGTCCGCGCTTCCGCGAATGCCGACCTTTGCCAGCGCGCGGTTGATCGCCCGGCCGGCCGAACGCGCGTACGAGTTGAAGAGCAGCGGCATCACGAGCTCCGCCCCGGGCAGGGTCGCTGCCCGCAGGACGATGTGGACCTCGTTGCCCAGCCCGCCGCTGTCCACCAGCACGAGCCGCTCCAGCCGCTCCGGGAACTGGTAGGCGAACTGCATCGCGATGCCCCCTCCGAGGGAGTGGCCCACCACGGTGACGCGCTCGATGCCCAGCACGGCGAGCAGGTCCCTGATCCCGCTGGCGTACGCCCCCAGGGAGTAGTCACCGCGTGGCTTGGCCGAGCGCCCGTGGCCGAGGAGATCGGGAGCGATCACGGTGTGGCGCTCCGCCAGGGCCGGCATCACCGAATGCCAGGTCCGCGAGCTCGAGGTGATTCCGTGCACCAGGAGGACGGCGGGGCCCTGACCCATCAGGTGATAGGTCACTGGATGGCCGTGCAGTTCCACGACCTCTGTCTCGAACGGCGATCCCATAGCGACCTAAATGGTGGCAGGCAGCTACGCGACGGCGCGGAACGTCACGAGGCGCCGCTCCTGCTCGTCCCAGAGCTTGAGGCGCGCCGTCAGCAGGGCGTCGCGTAGCGTCAGGACGGGAACGTCGTGGAAGACGGGGTTGTCGTCGTGCGCGCGCTGGAGGTTGTAGTTCGGGATTCGCGCGCTCAGGTGATGGACGTGGTGCAGGCCGATGTTGCCCGAGAAGAACTGGAGCACCTTCGGCAGCCGGAGGTAGGAGCTGCCACGCAACGCGGCGTCGGAATAGGACCAGTCGTCCGCGCTCGTCCAGTAGGTGTCCTCGAACTGATGCTGGACGTAGAAGAGCCACACGCCGGCCGCGCCCGCCAGCAGGATCACCGGCCCCTGGACCATCAGGTACGCCTGCCAGCCCACCAGCCAGCACATCGCTCCGACGATCGCCGCAAGGGCGAAGTTCGTGGCGATGATGTTCTTGCGGTGCCTGGGCCGCATCGACTTCGAGGGAATGCGCGGCAGCACGAGCATCGCGATCGTGGGTCCGATGCCGAACATGACCAGTGGGTTGCGGATGACCCGGTATCCGAGCCGCTTGCGCCAGTCAGCCGCGCGGTATTCGGCCACGGTCATGGTGGGGAAGTCGCCGACCCCGCGGCGCTCGAGGTCTCCCGCGGTCGCGTGGTGGACGGCGTGGTTGTGGCGCCAGCTCAGAAAAGGCGAGAACACCATCAGGCCGAGCACCGTGCCGAGCCACAGGTTCCCGCGCTTCGTCGGCAGGAACGAACCATGGGTGCAGTCGTGGAACACGATGTACACGCGCACGAGGAACCCGGCCGTCGGGATCGCGAGCAGGAGCGTCAAGAGGTACGACCACTCGAGCGAGAAATACATCAACGTGGACAGCGCGACGTACGGCGCCACCGAGGTCGCCAGGTCGAACACGCTCCGACCCACACGAGGCCTCGCATAGGGCGCGAGGATCTCTCGCCACTCCGAACTCCCGCTCACACGCGGAAGCCTAGAGAAAGAAACGGAGGCCCGGCACGCGCGCGGGCGCCTATCGTGCGTCGTCAGACGTGGCCTTCGTCTACCTGCTCCGCTGTGCCGATGACACGCTCTACTGCGGGTGGACGACCGATATCGATCGCCGCGTGGCGGCGCATCGCTCCGGTACCGCCAGCCGCTACACGCGCAGCCGCCTACCCGTAGAGCTCGCCGTCGTGATCCCGGTCGCGGACCGATCCGCCGCCCTGCGGGAGGAGGCCCGGATCAAGCGGCTCACCCGCGACGCCAAGCTTCGGCTGATCGAGGCTCATTAAGCCCGAAAGCGCCGGGCTATTCCCGCAGTCCCTCCGCTTCGAGGGCCTCGTCCTCGACAAGAAAGGCCTCCGCGCGGCGTACGAGGCCGTCGTCGTCGAAGGTCCAAACGACCCAGGACACGGCCTCCACCTCGATGCCGCTTCCGGCTCCCCTTGCCCTGTGGTGCTGCCGCACGAGGACGTTCCTCCCGCTGATCCTGAAATCGCTGGGCTCGACCGTGTGCGCTTCCAATGCGTCCGGCTCGAGCCACGCCCGAAGCGCATCGCGTCCTCGAACCGTCCCCTGGCCGGGCCGGATGAACTCGACCTCGGGATGAGCGAGTTCGACCACGGCGTCGAAGTCCGCGCGGCTGAACGCTTCGTACATCGCTTTGAGCCGCTCGGCGTTCTCGTGGGACATCGTCCGCGCAGTATCGCGCGCGTTCCTGGCGCGCGGCCAGTGCAAGAAACACGCGGCCGCGGCGTTGGGATGAATGAGCCTGTCCGCGATCTCGGAGGATCCTTGCGCGCCTACGTCCTGCCCCTCGTCCTGCTGTTCGCCCTGAGCGCGCAGACCGCCCACGCCCAGATCGTCGAAGCCCCGTTCCCGAACTCCGACTGCTACGCGCCGGCCGGCAACCCCGAGCCCGGCAGCCAGGCCTGGATCGAGCGCGACACGAAGAACATGATCTGCGCAGGCCTGCGCAACCGCGACGAGGTCGCCAGCCCCGCCTACGGCTACCAGCACCACATCGAGTTCCCGGGCATCCACCTGCAGGACCTCATCGAGCGCGCGACCGACCCGACCAATCCGCGCGGCGGCCTCACCACGCTCGTCCCGGGCTCGAAGGCGGCCGACCCCTTCCGCACCGTCAACGCCTGGACCACGCTGACCGGCGGCAAGGTCACGCGCGTCAAGTTCCCGGCGCTGAACGGCGCGACCCTGCGCGGCTACGTCTTCGAGCCGCCGCCCGGCATCAAGGAGCCGAAGAAGGGCTTCCCGGGCGTCGTCATCACCGACGGCTCGGTCCAGGGCTACCAGCAGCTCTACTTCTGGGCCGCCGAGGACCTGGCCTCGAACGGCTACGTCGCCATGACCTACGACGTCCAGGGCCAGGGCGAGGGCGACGCGCTGGGCGATGACTGCCCCGGCGAGTGCACCGGCGTCCCGTGGCAGCAGGACTACAACTTCTACCAGGGCGCCGAGGACAGCCTGAACTTCTTCCTGTCCGACGACAACCCGGCGCGCGACAGCGTCAACGCCAAGCGCATCGGCCTCGCCGGCCACTCGCTCGGCGCCGGTGCCGTCAGCCAGGTCGGCCAGTGCGACGCGCGCGTGAAGGCCATCGTCGCGTGGGACAACCTCCGCGCGCCCGAGGCCTGCGACGGCGCGACGATCCCGGAGGAGCACCAGTCCGGCGAGACCGCGCGCGTCCCCGCGCTCGGCATCTCGAACGACTACGGCTTCTGGATGCAGCCGACGAACTCGCCGCCCGACCCGCTGGCCAAGCAGGGCGGCTTCACGACGCTGGCCGAGGCGGGCATCGACACGATGGAGGTCGTCCTCCGCGGCGCGACCCACCTGGAGTACACCTACATCCCCCTCGTGCTGCCGGCCTCGCGGCTCGGCGAGCGCTTCGCCTCGCACTACACGGTCGCCTGGTTCGACCGCTACCTGAAGCAGAAGCACAAGCGCAAGGCGTTCGACCGCCTCACGACTACCACCTTCGGCGGCAAGGCCGACTCGACTTCGATCGGTGCGGGCGACTTCAGTACCGACCAGGCGCTCGCTGAGCCGACGAACCCGGCGGCCGGCAACGCGCCCTACAAGATCGAGGGCATGGAGGTCGCGAACGCGCTCTCCTTCTACTACGGCTCGGCGTACTCGCTGACCGATCCGAAGACGGACGAGACCGCGGCCTGCGCCGACATGGCCGCCGGCTGCTAGCCGCGTCTAGCCCGCCTCGAGCCCGACCGGTGCGCTGTTGACCCCCTATATGGGGGTCAAGCGCGCACGCGACGCCACGCGAGGCCTTCGGCGCACGGGATCGGCCGTTTATCCCGCTCTTTGCGAGCTTCTTCTTGCCGCCGCGCCGACCCTTGCGAGAGGGTCGTTTGCGCCCCAGATGCCCCGGTACGCCCTATGAAGGACTCAACGGAAGGGAGGCCTCCGTGACCGCGACGCGCCTCAGCGCGCTCGATGCCTCGTTCCTCGAGGTCGAGACGCCCGCTGCACACATGCACGTCGGCTGGGCCGCCATCTTCGACCCGCCCGAAACCCGCCAGCGGCCGACGTTCGACGAGCTCTTCGCCCACATCGGCACCCGCATGGCGCGCGCGCCGCGCTACCGCCAGCGCCTCGCCGAGGTTCCGCTCGAGCTCGCCGAGCCCATGTGGGTCGACGACGACGGCTTCCGCCTCGAGCGCCACGTCCACCACTCGGAGCGGAGCGACCTCGCCGACCTGGTCGACGACGTCATGTCGCGCCGCCTTCGCCGCGACCGCCCACTGTGGGAGATCTGGATCGCCGACCGGCTCGGCGACGGCCGCCTTGGCATCGTCGGCAAGGCCCACCACTGCATGGTCGACGGCCTGGCCGCGGTCGAGATCGCCACGCTCCTGCTGGACCCCACGCCCGAGCCGCCGGAGCAGGCCCTCGACGGCTGGCGGCCCGAGCCCGCACCCGGGCCGCTCGGGCTCCTCGCCGGCGGCGTGATGGACCGCGCCGGCCGCGTGGTCGAGCTCGCGACCTCGCCGCTCCACTTCGCGCGCCACCCGCGCGAGCTGCTCGACCTGCCCACGCGCGCGGCCGAGACGGGCCGCGCGTTCACCGACTCGATCCGGCCCGGCGCCGGCGTGTCGCGCTTCACGGGCCGCAGCTCGCCCCTGCGCCACCTCGCAACCGCGCGGCGCCCGCTCGATGACCTCCGCCAGGCGGCGCGCGCGACCGGCACCTCCGTCAACGACGTCCTGCTGGCCGCCGTCGCCGGCGGCGTGCGCGCGTTCGAGCGCGAGCGCCACCAGACGCCGCTCGCGCTGAAGACGATGGTCCCGGTGAGCGTCCGGCCGCAGAACGGCGACGGCGCGCTCGGCAACCGGATCGCGTTCGTGTTCGTCGACCTGCCGTGCGAGGAGCCCGATCCGCTGCGGCGCCTCGAGGTGATCGCGGGCCAGATGGGCGCGCGCAAGGACGCCGGTGAGCCCGAGGGCGCCGACCTGCTGCTCCGGCTCATCTCGTACACCCCGCGGACGCTGCAGCACATGCTGTCGCGGGTCGTGACGAGCCCGCGCGCGTTCGACCTGACCGTCTCGAACATCCCCGGGCCGCGCGAGCCGCTCTGGATGCTCGGCTGCGAGTTGCAGGAGGCCTACCCCGTCGTCCCGATGGCCGACCAGCACGCCGTCTCGATCGGGTTGACGACCGTGCGCGACGACGTATTCCTCGGCGTCTACGCGGACCGCGAGGCGCTGCCCGAGGCCGACCGGCTCGCGGAGCTGATCGACGCGGAGTTCACGGAACTGCGCGACTGGGTCGCCGAGCCGACGCCGGCGTTTGCCTAGCGCCTGACCTTGAACGCGCCCCGCATCCACGGATGGATGCGGCAGAAGTACGCGTAGCGGCCCGGCTTCAGATCCTCGGGCGTCTCCGACACCGGTGACATCTGGCCCTTGTCGATCGGGTCGTAGCCCATCGTGCCGGAGTCCCAGCGCCCGTCGGCGAGCGGGTAGTTCCCTACATAGGGCCCGTTGCACGGCCACTCGCACGTCGTGACGCTGTGGCGGATGAAGGCGGCCTGGTCGGCGTTGAAGAACGTGAGCGTGTCGCCCTGGTCGATCACCGGCATCCGCGGCTCGCTCGCCGCCTGGTCGCCAGGCGAGTAGACGAAGTTCGCGATCGTCACGCGGTTCGTCTCGACCTCGCTCCACTTCAGCGTGTCCTTCTCCTCGCACGGCGGCCCGCCCCAGCGCGCGCCACAGAAGTGGTCGGCACGCCCGCGCCACGGCCGGTTCAGAACGCCGTCGACGGGATTCCAGTCATCGGTGTTGATCACCTTCGGCTTGCAGCCCTCCCACGGCTGCTGTGCCTTGTCGATGTACATGCCGAGGTGCGTCATCACCGCGTACCAGGCGTGGTGCTTGTTCTCGTACGTGCCCGAGATCCGGATCCGGTCGCCCTTGTGCAGCGGCGCGCGCCAGCCCGGGTGGCTCACCTCCATCTGGAAGTCCTCCGACAGCGGCGCGTTGCGGTTGCGCGCGTCCGAGTTCAGGAGCAGCGTGCCGCCGTACCCGCGCCCGTCGTCCTGGCACGGGTTCTCCTGGCTTCCGTAGTTCTCGACCACGAGCCGCAGGCCGCCGGGATGGAGGTGGCCGCCCACGCCCACCAGCACGCCGTCGTAGGGCGCGACCCACTCGACGAACTTGTTCTTCGAGTTCTCGAGCGCGTCGCGCGGGCTGCCGTAGGTCTGGCGCCCCTCGCCCTCGAGCGCGTACTCGTGCTTGCCGTCGCCCTTCGCCTCGCGCGGCACGTCGTAGGTCCGCCCGAACAGTGCGCCCTCGATGTCGTGATGCGGCCGGCCGGTCTTCTCCTCGAGCTGCTCTGGCGTCCCGTGGCGGAAGGCGACGTCGAGCACGATGTACACGTTGAGCGGCTGCACGCCCTTGTTGTGCAGCATGTAGATCATCGGCTGCGGCTTCCCAGCGGGGATGTACTGGCCGTAGACGGGGCCGTCCGGATCGGCGGCGCTGCGCGGCCGGAAGTCGGCCATCGTCTCCTCGTCGCCGTTCCCGAAGATCCACTCGGCGTTCCCTGCGAAGTACTCGTCGCCGGGATTGTTCGCGCCCGGCTCGCCCTCGAACCAGTGCGCGTGGTGGATGTGCGCCTCCTGGTGCATCGGCTCGGACAGGTCGCCCACCCGGCGCATGCTCGGGTCGATCTTCATCAGGAATCCGTTGCGCGTGGGCAGCTCGAGGTCCACGCGGTTCAGGTCCTGCCCGGGCGGCACCGTGTACGGGCCGAAGTAGTAGGTCTGCTCCTCGGTGGTCCCGGCCGCCTTCGGCACGAACCGGTCGCCGCGCCGGGCGAGCCCCTTAACGAAGCCGCCGCCCTGCCCGGGCCGGTGGTCGCCCATCTCGGTGTGCTCGTGCCCGCCGCCGCCCTTCTCGTGCTCCGCGCGCCCGTGCCCGTCGCGCGGGTACCCATGGCGCTGCCCGCGGTTCGCGCGCGAGTCACGCTCCTCCCGGCCGCGGCGCTCCGGGTGCGCATCGCCCTTGCCCGCGCCCTCCTCGTGCCCGCCGCCGGCGAACCCGGAGCCGACGCCCTCGCGCGGGCGGTAGGAGACGAGCCAGCCCGTGCCGCCCTCGATCCCGATCGCGGCGAACACCGAACCGCCCGCGATCGACACGCCCGCCCAGGTGGGCGAGCCGAGCGGCAGGCGGGCGAGCGGCGCGCCCGTCTTCGCCTCGCGCGCGACCAGGAAGCCGTTCATGTCGGTTCCGTAGACCACGCCGTTCGCCGTCGACACCGGGTTGAAGCGCGCCGGGCCGCCGTCGCTCGAGATCCAGTTGAACGCGCCGCCCCCGTCGAGCGCCCAGATCTCGCCGCCGACCGTGTCCGGGCCATAGACGGCCTGGCCGTCCCACGCGGTCGAGCCGATGATGCCGCCGACCTGCGCCCCCGGCCCGGTCACGGTCGACCAGACCGGCTTCATCGTCTGGCGGTCGAGCGCCCAGTAGGTGCCCGACTTCTGTCCTTCGCCGACGAGCTTCTGCCCGTCCGGCCCCTCGATCAGGTTCGGTGACGCGCCGAAGTCGTAGTCCGGTCCCTCGGCGATGTTCTCGGTGCCGTTCCAGACGTCGTCGGCCGTCGCCTGGAAGAACTCGAGCAGCTTCCCGCTGCGCGCGTCGAGCTTCACCATCGCGTCCGTCGTCTTCGCCGCCGGCGCGTGGTAGGCGTTGCCCGTCCCCACGTACAGGTGGCCCGTCTCGCGGTCGATCGCCGGCGTGTTCCAGACCGATCCGCCGTCGAGCTTCTTCGGGACCATGTAGGTCTTCCAGCGCCGCTCGCCGGTGACCGCATCGAGCGCGACGACTGAGCCGCGCACATCCACCTCCGGGTCGCCCGTCTCGCCGAAGAGCGCCGAGATCCCGATGTAGACCTTGCCGTCCCACACGACCGGGGACCCGTAGGTGTCGGCGTCCTTCTGGCGGTCGACGGTCCGCTTCCAGAGCAGCTTGCCCGTGTCGAGGTCGAGCGCCGCCAGCCACGGCTTGTGCGGCTTGGCGACCGGCACGAAGACCCGTCCGCCGGCCACGGCGACCGTCGCGTTGATCGGCGCCTCGCCCAGCTTGCGCTGCCAGCGCAGCTCGCCGGTGGCGCCGTCGAGTGCGTACACGCGGCCGCCGTTCGAGCCCGCGATCACCAGTCCGTCCGCGACGACGGGCGTGCCGGTGAAGTCGCCGTCGCGCGAGTAGAAGCTCCAAGCGGGGCCGAGCAGCGGCGCCTCCTCGACCGACGGGCCGCTCCTGCCGCCGTCGCGCGAGTTCGCCAGATCCTTGCCATAGAAGCGCCACTCGCCCTTGCCGAGCGGCTCCTTGTCGGCCTGCGGCCACAGGTCCATCGGGTCCGGGAGGATGTTCAGCGCGCCCAGCGGCGTAGCGGCGCCGTCGGGGCTCAGGTCGTCGGCCCCCGGGGCGCCCGGCGACGCCCCGGCCGCCGACACCTGAACCGCCCCGCGCATCCACGCGTGGAGTGAGCAGTGGAAGGGGTAGGTGCCCTCGGCGAGCTTCTCGACGCCCTTGACCGGCGCCGTCTCTCCACCCGGGATCACCTTGCTCTTGAACTCGCCCGCGTCGGCGGCGATGTCGTGCCTGCCGAGCTGGTCCAGGTTGTTGAAGGTCAGCGTGTCGCCCGCCGCGATCGGCACGACGGGGTTGAGGTAGTTCATGGCCGCCGCGTAGGCCTGCTGCTCGGCCGCGGACGCGCCGGCGGGGGCGAGGAGGAGCGCGGTGATTGCGCACGCGCACGCGAGAAATCCCCCTACAAGCCTGCCTCGCCCCATGAACGGCCTTTTTCCGGTGCGCTGGTACGTAAACGTTTTCGGGCGCCAGGTCCGGGGAGGAGGCCCTCGGGGCGATGTCCACCACCGCTACTCGAATTCGCAGCGTGAGCGCCACGGCGCAGTGGCCGCTGCTCGCCCTCTGCCTCGCCGGCGCGCTCGCGGGCACCGCGGGGGTCTACTGGGACCTCGGTTGGCACTACGACCGCGGCCGCGACACGGCGCTATCGCCGCCGCACCTCCTCGTCGCCGTCGGGTCGATGCTGCTCGGGCTCGCGGTCTTCGCGTGGTCGGTGCTTGTGGCGCGCGCCGCGCGGAGCGCGCGGCGCGTCGTCCTGCCGCTTCGAGAGTACGGCGGGGTCACGTACTCGCCGCTTCTGCTCGTCGCGCTGGTCGCGTCGCTCGTCCCGCCGCTGGCGCTCGCGATCGACGAGTTCTGGCACCAGCTCTTCGGGCTCGACACGTCGCTGTGGAGCCCCACGCATCTGCTGGCGATCGTCGCCGGGCCGGTTTCGATGCTCGCGGTGGCGTCGCTCGTCATCTGGGAGATGAACCAGGTCGACCCCGGGCGCGCCGATCCGCGCCTGCGGCGGCTGCGCGGCGTCGGGCTGCCGGGCGCCCTCGCCATCGCCACATTCGCCGCGGTCGCGGTCACGCTGCTGCTGCCGTGGGCCGAGTACGACTTCGACCTGCCGCAGTGGGATCTCACCCTCGCTCCGCCGCTGCTGGTCGCGATGCTCGCGTTCCCGACGTTCCTCGCGGTCGAGGCCGTCGGCCGGCGCTGGACGGCAACCCTCGTGTTGGCCGGCGTCGCCGCCCTGCGCGTGCTCATCACCGGCTTCGTGCTTGCGCTGGACCAGCGGGCCCCCGACGTGATCGTGCCCGTGCTCGCGGGGCTGGCGGTCGACCTGATCGTGATCGCCGGCGGGGGCGTGCTCCGCGGGCGAACGGCCGCGGGGGCACTGGTCGCGTTCCCGGTCGTGGCGATCGGTTCAGAGGCGCTGCGGCTTCAGGCAATCGGGCAGGACAAGTGGCTCGACGGCCTCCTCCCGGTCGGCGCTCTCGCGGCGCTCGTCGCCGGCGTGGCCGCGGGCTATCTCGGGCTCGTGGCCGGCCGCTGGATGCGCCCGGCGCGCGAGCCGGACGAACCGCGCGAGGGGGTGCGTGCCGAGCGCGCGCTGACGCGCGCCAGGGTGGCCGCCGGAACGGTGTTCGCGATCGCGGTGCTCCTGGCCCCTGCGCAGGCGGTCGGGCAGGTCGATCACGCGAAGTCGATGGTGCCGGCCACGATGGAGCTGACCCCGCCGGAACCGCAGGCGGGGGAGCCGGTGACCATCCGCGTCAGCGGATTCGAGGATGCGCGCGAGGTCACGCCGGCGTTCCCGCGCGGCGAACAAGTCGAGAACACGCATGCGCCGGCTCCCTTCCTCGAGGACCAGCGGCGCGAGCCGCAGCTGATCGCCTACTACGGCGGCACCTGGGTGCGCGAGCCGCTGGAAAGGCGCGGACGCGGCGTGTTCGAGGCGCGCGTGACCTTCCCGCACGAGGGCAACTGGCGGCTGGGCCCGTTCTTCTATCTGGGCGACACGCGCTGGACCGAACGCGTGAGCGTGCCGGTCGCCGACGGGGGCGGCGCGGCCGGCGGGCCGCCGTCGCGCGAGTTCCCGCTGGAGCTCGCGGCCGAGGGCGACCCGGTCGATGCGCCCCTGTGGTTGAAGCCGATCGGCTTTGCCCTTCTCGGCGTGCTCTTCCTGGGCGCGATCTGGCTCGTCGTCGTGCAGCTGCGAATCGTGCGGGACGGCGGCATCGTGGGCGCCCACTAGCGCGCGACACTGCGCCGTGAGAGGATCGCCCCGTGCCTGACTCGCGGCACCGGCAGCAGCTCCCGCAGCTCGAGGATCGCCTGTTCCTGACCGACGGCGGGCTCGAGACGTCCCTGATCTTCCACGACGGGATCGACCTGCCGCTCTTCGCGTCGTTCCCGCTGTTGCGCGACGACGAGGGGACCGAGGCGATCCGGCGTTATTTCCGCCCGTACGTCCAGCTTGCCGCCGAGAACGGTGTGGGATTCGTGCTCGAGACGCCCACGTGGCGCGCGAGCCCCCGCTGGGCCGGCGAGCTGGGCATCGAAGGTGACGAGCTCGACCGGCTGAACCGCAAGGCGGTCGCGCTGATGGAGGGGCTGCGCGACGAGTACGCGCCCGAGAACGAGGGTTGGGTCATCAGTGGCAACATCGGGCCGCAGGACGACGGCTACAACCCGCAGACGAAGCTCTCGGCCGACGAAGCGCAGGAGTACCACTCGACACAGATCCGGACGTTCGCCGACACCGCCGCCGATCTCGTCACCGTGCTCACGATGACCTACGCCGACGAGGCGATCGGCATCGCGCGCGCGGCGGAGGACGCCGGCATCCCGGCGGTGATCTCGTTCACGGTCGAGACCGACGGGAAGCTGCCGAACGGCCAGGCCCTCGGCGAGGCGATCGGTGAGGTCGAGGGCGCGACCGGCGGAAGCCCCGCCTACTACATGATCAACTGCGCCCACCCGACCCACTTCGACGGCGTGCTCGAAGGCGAGTGGCTCGAGCGCGTCCGCGGCGTGCGCGCGAACGCGTCGACGCGCAGCCACGCGGAGCTCGACGAGGCCGAGGACCTCGACGACGGCGACCCGCAGGACTTCGGCGCGCGGTACGCCGCCCTGCGCGGACGGATGCCCGCCCTCAATATCGTGGGCGGCTGTTGCGGCACCGATCATCGCCACGTGACCGAGATCTGCTCGGCCTGGCCCGCGCGCCAGTAGTCGCGAAGCCGTGGCCCAGAAGACCTGGGGCTCGCCCGAGCTGACCGACAGCTACGCGGAGTTCGAGGCGCTCTTCCGGCAGACGCGGTAGCGGCGTTTCAGCCCGACGCGCTTCCCGCTCGCCCGTTTGCCGCGCGCCTTCACGCGCACGACACCGGGCGCGCGCCCGCGCAGGTTGATCACGGCGAAGCGCCGCCCGTCCTTGCGCTTGCGCACCTTCACGCGGTCGCCCGCCACCCAGACGCGCGCCGACTTCCAGGCCTTCGGCAGGACGAGCCGGAAGCGCTTGCGCTCGACGCATGGCGGCTTGAGCGGCTTGGCCGGGCAGGTATCGGTCACGTAGCACCGCAGCTTCGGCTCGGCCGCGACCGGGTCGACCGCGTTGAAGCCCTGGCCGACCGCCTGCATGTAGCGCAGCCAGTCCGCCGCGAACGACCCCGGTGCGACGCCCGGCATGTACTGCTGAGTGCACACCGCGGGGTCGATCCGGTCCGGGTTCGCCGGCCCGTCGTTCTCCAATGCGTCGAGGACGAGCGCCCACGCCACCGGGTCGTAGCTCCCGAGCACAAGGTGATCGGCGGTGTTCGAAGGGCAGATGTCCTGCACGGCGGTGTTCTGGATCTCGCCGTCGCCCGAGCGCAGCGCCGACGAGCCGCTCGCGGCGTCGAGGTTCGGCGTCACGACCTGGTCGTAGTGCGTGAAGTTCACGGTGTAGTCGATCCCCGCGAACGTCTCCGGCCCGTCGTTCAGCGCGGCGATGAACTCGGAGTCGTCGCGCTGCTGCCAGTACGAGGGCGCACACGAGGAGGCGCACACGCCGCGCGCGCCGACCGTGCCGTGGTTCGACGACGCGTTCCCGATCAGGTCCTCCACCATCGCGCGCGTGTCCGGCCACCAAAGGAGCGCCCACCGGCCGATCATCCCGCCCTGCGAGAAGCCGACGATCGACACCTCCCGGCCGCCGCGCTCGAACATCCAGCGGATCGCGAAGACGACGTACTCAGCCGCGGTCTGGATGTCGCCCATCCCCATCACCGGCAGCGTGACCGCGCACCACGGGATGCCGGCGTCGGTCAGCGCCGGCATGTAGTTCCAGTCGTAGTTGCTCTCGGCGTCCAGGTTCGTGCCATGGATCAGGAGCACCGGGGCGCGCGTCGCCGCGCCGATCGGCTTCGGGCAGTCGAGCGCGGCGGCGAGGTCGCCGGCGGGCGTCTCGAGCGCGGGCCCGTCGTCGGCCGTGGCGGGCCCGGCGAGTGCGAGCGTGGCGAGCGCTATTGCACAGAGGACACGGAGCGTCACCACGCAATCGAGGATAGGGCGTGCAGATTTGTGCCCGTCGCCGGATTAGCTGCTACTTTCGGCAGCGTACGGTCGGTGATAACCCCGGCAAAGCAGTGCAGACGTGTTCGCAGTCGTTGCTCTTCTGAAGCTTCCTCCGCGGTACGTGGCACGACCAAATTCGGAGGAATAAATGCCTCAGGGAACTGTCAAGTTCTTCAGTGATGAGAAGGGCTTCGGCTTCATCACGCCGGACGAGGGTGGCAAGGACCTCTTCGTCCATCACAGCGCGATCGTGGCCGAGGGCTTCCGCTCTCTCCAGGACAACCAGCGTGTGTCCTATGACGAGGAAGCGGACCCCAAGGGCCCGCGGGCGGTCAACGTCCAGCTCATCTAAGACCGCGCTAGTTCAGTGCTTCGAAAGGGCCCGCCGACCGGCGGGCCCTTTCTATTTCGTCGCTACCCTTCGGGTAGACGCTTTTCCACCTGGGTGCTCACGCTTCTCGCGCCCGTCGTGGTTCCAACCGAGAAGCGAAGGACGGTTCACATGACCGAGGAGACCCCAGCCAAGCGCGGCGATGCCGCGTGGAAAGAGCAGCGCGAGGCTGTAGCCAAGCGCAACGCCGACGCGCACAAGCGCGCGATCGACGACCAGAAGACGCGCACCGCCACGGTGGCGGCCGCGGAGCGCGACGCCGCTGCGCGCGAGGTCAAGCAGCTCCGCGACCTCAACGAGCGCATCGCCAAGCAGCAGGCGCGGGCTAGCCGTTAGCTAAAACCCCTGCTACCGTCCCGGACATGGGTGGACCGTCCGCCCGTGAGGTTCTCGTCTCCTTTACGCACAGCGCTCTGGGGCCATTGGACTTCCCAGACCGAGCGCTCCCGATGAGCGCAAGTAAAGGAGTACAGATGTCAACGCAGTCCTTCGCCGAACTCGGCGTTTCGAAGGACGTGGTCCGCGCGCTTCGCGCGGGCGGCGTAACGAAGCCGTTTCCCGTCCAGGCACAGGTCGTGCCCGACGTGCTCGACGAGCTCGACGTGCTCGTCAAGTCGCCGACAGGCTCGGGCAAGACCCTGGCCTTCGCGGTGCCGATCGTCGAGCTGATCGAGCGCGACGACCCGAAGGCCGCCGCGCTCGTCCTGGCCCCGACGCGCGAGCTCGCGCTCCAGATCGTCGAGGAGACGAAGCCGCTCGCCCGCGCCCGCGGGCTGAACGTCGCCGCCGTATACGGCGGCACCGGCTTCGGCGCACAGATCGCGGCCGTCCGCAAGGCGCACATCGTCGTGGCGACGCCCGGCCGGCTCGAGGACCTGATCCAGCGCGGCGACATCCGCCTCGGCGAGGTCAGGATCGTCGTGCTCGACGAGGCGGACCGGATGCTCGACATGGGCTTTCGCCCCCCGGTCGACCGCATCCTGCGCGAGATCCCCGAGGATCGCCAGACGCTCTTCTTCTCGGCGACGCTCGACGGCGAGGTCGGCCAGCTGGCGAACCGATACACGCACGACGCGGTTCGGCATGAGTACAAGCCGGCCGCGGACCGCACGGGGCGCACCGACCATCAATTCGTCGCAGTCCGCCACGAGGAGAAGCTCGACACGCTCGTCGAGCACCTCGGCGCCGGCGACCGCGGCAGGACGCTCGTCTTCGTGCGCACCAAGCGCGGCGCGGACCGGCTGGTGAAACGGCTGAAGTCGCGCGGTGTCGTCGCGGTAGCGATGCACGGCGACAAGACGCAGGGCCAGCGCGAGCGGGCGCTCCGCAGCTTCCACTCGGGCGACGCCGACACGCTGGTAGCGACCGACGTCGCCGCGCGCGGGATCGACGTCGACGACGTGACCCACGTGATCAACTTCGACGCACCACCGGACCGCGACGCCTACGTGCATCGCATCGGCCGCACGGCCCGTGCGGGGCGCAGCGGGGTCGGGATAACGTACGTGCTCGGTGACCAGGTGAAGGAGGTCGGGCAGATCGCCCGCGAGCTCCGTCTGCAGCGCGAATTCGACGGGAGGTAGGGCAATGGAGAGAGACGACGTCCAGCCGGTCGCGAACGAGACACTCGATCGCACGCTGACCGGCATCATCACGGTCCTCCCGATGATCGCTTTGGTCGTCGTCGGCTGGCAGCTGTGGGAGCAGGCCCTGCACGTCAGTGACCTGATCGTTTTCGGGATCGTCTACGCGCTCACGGGGCTCGGCATCACCGTCGGGTTCCACCGCCACCTCACCCACCGCGCCTTCAAGGCGAAGAAGCCGGTCCGCCTGTCGCTCGCGATCCTCGGGTCCGCGGCCGTCGAGGGTCCCGTGATCTCGTGGGTCGCCGACCACCGCAAGCACCATGCCTTCACCGACCAGCCGGGCGACCCGCACAGCCCACATGTGGGCCACGGCGGCGGCCTGCGGGGCGTGCTCCGGGGTCTTGTGCACGCGCACCTCGGGTGGCTGTTCGACCACTCGGAGCGTGCGCTCAAGACGCGCTACGCGCCGGACCTGATCAAGGATCCGCTGATCCGGTTCGTCGATCGCACCTTCGTGCTTTGGGTGCTGGCGGGACTGGCAGTGCCGTTCGGGCTCGGCTGGCTGATCGGCGGCTCGTTCCACAGCGCGCTGACCGGCCTCCTGTGGGGTGGCCTCGTGCGGATGTTCCTGTTGCATCACGTGACCTACTCGATCAACTCGCTCTGCCACTACTTCGGGAAGCGCGACTTCGACACCGACGACGAGTCGCGCAACCTCGCCTGGCTCGCGCCGCTGTCGTTCGGCGAGTCGTGGCACAACAACCACCACATGTATCCCACCTCGGCGCGGCACGGCCTGCGCCGCTGGCAGTTCGACCTGGGCGCGGGGCTGATCTGGGTGCTCGAGAAGACCGGGCTCGCCTGGGACGTCGTGTGGGCCCGGCCGGCCCCGTCGCGCTAGGCCGCGGCGGCCTCGGCGCTCGTCCCGCGATGGCGCGCGTACATGTCGAGCACGTAGCGGAATCCCGGGCGGTCGGCTAGCGCCGCGCGCCACGAACGAAGCTCTTCGGGCCAGCGCTCCGGCTCGACCTGGTGGTAGGGGAACTCGGGCGGACAGACGAGCGGGGAGAAGACGGCCGCCGCCGTGACGTCGGCAACGGTGAACGAGTCGCCCACGAGGTAGCCCGACGAGCCCCGCTCAGCTTCGATTCGGTCGAACGCGGCGATGACCTTCGCCCGCCCCTCGGCCGCCCGCTCGGGGGTGACGGCGTACTTGTGGCGCACCGCGCGGTTGACCACCGGGAAGACGAGCCCGAGCACCGAGCCGCCACGGCGGCGGTCCGATCCGGTCGCCTCGGCCATCAGCTCGGGGTGGTGGAGCAGGGGGTCGAACAGGACCCGCCGGAGCTCATGCGCGCACTGCTCGTCGAAGAAATCCTCGAGCGCAAGCGCCGCGCGCCTTTGTTCGGGGTCTGACGGATACAGGGGCGGATCCGGCCAGCGCCGCTCCAGTTCCTCAATTATCCGGGTGGAGTCGCCGATCTTCTTCCCATCGATATCGATGACGGGGAGCGTCGTGGTGCCCCCACGCAGCAGCCGCGCACGCACCTCCTGCATACCGGGGAAGACGGATCGACGCTCATGGGGAATCCGCTTGTAATCGAGAGCCCAGCGCACCTTCTCGTTGAAGTGCGAGATGTCCAGATGCCAGAGGATCGGGATGCCCACTGACGCCAAAGCTACTCTGCCCGGTGTGAGGGCGGTGCTGGTGCTGTCCGCGGTCGTCGCGGCGCTTCTCGCCCCGGCGGTGGCGCGCGCAGCCGACTACGAGGTGGGCGTCGGCAAGGCCGACCTCTCCTGGCACGTCGGATCCGAGCAGCCGCAAACGGGCGCCATCACCTTCGAGGGCCTCCACTCGCGCCTCTGGGCGAAGGCGGTGGTGGTGAAGCCGCCGGGCGCGGAGCCGTTCGCGTTCGTGCGCACCGACACGCTGCTGATCACGGGCGACCTGTACGAGGGGGTGGTCCTGCGCGTCGCCGAATCCACCGGGCTCGACCCCGAGCGGCTGCTGCTGGCGGCGACCCACACCCACACCGCGAACAACGGGCTCTACCCGCACGCCGTCCACTCCGCGCTCTACCGCTCGTTCGACCCGCGCGAGCGCGAGTTCCTGGCAGACCGGATCGCGCGCGCCATCACGCGGGCGTTCGCCGACGCGCGGCCGGCGCGGCTCGCCGCGGGCTCAGGCGCCGTCGCCTTCACCGACTTCAACCGCCGCTACACCGACCGCGAGGCGCGCCAGGAGCCGCCGTACGCGAACCACCCGAGCCGGCTGGATCCCGAGGTGGGGGTGATGCGCTTCGACGACGCGCGCACGGGCCGGCCGATCGCAGTCGTGATGAACCACGGCGTCCATCCGGTCGTGACGATCGACGAGCCGCTCCTCTCCAGCGACCTCGTGGGCTTCGCCGAGCGCGAGCTCGAGCGCAACCTGCCCGGCGCCATGGGCATCTGGTTCACCGGTGCGCAGGGCGACCAGGACCCAGTTCACGTCCGCTTCAGCTATGCCGAGGCCGAATGGGTCGGCGGCGTGCTGGGCCGCGAGGCCTCCAGGGTCGCGCTCCGGCTGAGAACGCGCGCGATGACGAGCGCGCGCGTGGCCGAGAAGCTGATCCCGCTGCCCGCACCTGGCGGGCCGCAGCCTTCGCTCGGCGTCGAGGGGGGCGGGCGCGTGCCGGTTCCGGTGCCCGCGCCGCTCGCCGTGCCGTCGTCCGTGCGCCTCCAGGTGATCGAGCTGGGCGCGCGGCGCAACGGCAAGACCGCGCTCATGACCTGGCCGGGCGAGCCGATCCGCGACATCGGCGTGGGGCTCAAGCGGGCTGTGAAGAAGATGGGCTTCCGTCGCGCCTACGTGCTCGGCCTGGCGAACGACTGGGCGGGCTACTGGCTGACCCCCGCGGAGTACGACCGCGAGATGTACGAGTGGACGCTGATGTTCTACGGCCGCGAGTCGGCGACGTACGTGAGGCACCACGTCGAGGATCTCGCCAGCTCGCTGGCAACCGGTGCGGCGATCGAGGAGGTGCCGCTGCCGCCGAAGGCGGTCTCCGATCGCGAGGCTACGCGCGCGAGCGCACAGACCGGCGTTCCGCCGGCCGAGGCGCCGCCGCCCGACCCCGCGCCCGAGATCCGCGAGCAGCCGGTGAGCGTGCGGCGCGCCGAGGTCCTCCGGATGGAGTGGGTCGGCGGGTCGCCGCGGGTCGCGCGCGACTGGCTGCCCGCCGTCCACGTGGAGCGCAGGCACGGTCTCGACTGGGTGACGTTCGCGCGCGAGGGCGAGGGCCGCGTCCTTCTCTACCACGAGGGTGAGAGCGTCTGGTCAGCGCGCTGGCAGCCCACGCGGTACGCCCCGGCCGGCCGGTACCGGATCCGCATCGCGGGCGCGCGCCAGGGCGCCGCCGGCGTGGAGGACTACGAGCTCATCTCGAACACCTTCCGCGTGCGGCCCTGCAACTGCATCATCCCGGGGCCGGTCAAGGCGCGCTGGGACGGCAGGCGCTACCGCGTGCGCATGAACGCCGAGTACGTGCCGGGTCCCTCGGACGGGTTCCGGCTGCTCCCGCTGTGGGTCAGCACGGGGCGGCCGGTGGTGCGCGTCCTGCGCGACGGAAAAAAGCTCGGGCGCGTGCGACTGCGCTACCGGGCGAAGGAGCGGACCATCCGCCGCCGGACGCGGGTCAAGAACCTGGACGGGCGCTCGCTGCCGGTCACGACGCGCGAGCCCGCCGATCGGGGCGAGTTCCGCGGAACCTGGAACGGGAAGCGGCGGGCTCAGCACTCGACCGTGTTCAAGCTGGTCTCGCTGAAGGACGTGTACAGGAACCGCTGAGGCGGGGACGCCGCCGGTGGAGGGCGGCGCGCTGGATGGAGCGGGGCGCTAGATCAGCGCGTGCTGGGCACGCCGCTCGTAGCGCTCGACGTCTTCCTCGTCGAAGACGCCTGAGCGCGTCGCACCGCAGTCCGGGCAGGCGAGCTCGAGCTGCTCGCAACGGCAGTACCCGATCGCCAGGCGGCCCTTGACCTCAACGTGGCCGGCGCCGCAGGCGGTGCAGATGTGTAGTTCGGTGGTTCCCATTTCCTACAAGTCCCTCGGCATCTGACAACAGATCTTGAATCCGATGCTCACTTACTCAACGCACCCCGGCGGCGAAAGTTGTTACGTCGGCTTCGGCCCGCTTTAGAGTCCGTTTAGTTCATGGGACTGATTCGCTCCGCCGTGCTCGGCACCTTCACGGCCCTGGCGGCCGTCGCCCCGGCTGCCGCCGCGCCGGAGGACGGGCTCGATCTCTCGAACGCGAACCGGTGCGACTTCCTCGATCCGACCACGAACACGCCCAACGACCAGGGCGTAGACCCTCACGGGCCGGACTTCTCGGAAACGCCGGCGGGCCAGAAGCAGATCGCGAAGTTCCTGATGACCGGGAAGGTCTTCGAGGTCTGCCCGCGGCGCGTGCCGTGTTATCTCGACGATTGGAGCGGGCCGAATGGCGGATGAGGACCCCACGACGCGCGAGCTGCGCCTGAAGCAGCTCCAGAAGGAGCGCGAAGAGCGCGAGGCCGCCGCGCACGGCCACACCGAGGAGGACACGGGCACGCACGACGCCCGCGCGGCGAAGGCCGCCTACCTGCGGAAGAAGTTGGAAGAGCGGGCGGAGGCGGAGCGGAAAACGGACTGAAAAGGCGGATTTACCACGGGGCCAGGCCCCTTGGTAAACGGGGTCCGTCCCTAGGGGTTGCGGGCCAGCTCCACCATCAGCCGCACGCCGAACCCGGACGCGCCGCTGCCCACGTAGTTGCGCTTCATCCCCCACGCGGTCCCCGCGATGTCCACGTGGACCCAGGGCGTGTCGCCCACGAAGTGCTTCAGGAACTCGGCGGCCGCGATCGATCCGGCCGCGCCCGCCTCGCCCAGGTTCGAGATGTCGCCGTACTTGCCCTTGATCGCGTCGGCGAACTCGGGGTGGAGTGGAAGGCGCCAGCCCTCCTCGCCTGAGGCGCGCCCGGCCTCCTCGACGGCGCCGCACCAGTCGTCGTCGTTCGAGAAGAGCCCCGCGTACGTGTGCCCCAGCGCGACGATGATCGCGCCGGTCAGCGTGGCGAAGTTCACGATCCGCTCGACGCCCTGCTCGACGGCGTAGCACAGGGCGTCGCTCAGGATCAGGCGCCCCTCGGCGTCGGTGTTGTTCACCTCGATCGTCTTGCCGTTCTTCGCCGTGACGATGTCACCCGGCTTGACGGCGCGTCCGCTCGGCATGTTCTCGGTGGCCGGCACCACCGCGGTGATCCGCGCCGGCAGCCCGAGCGTCGCGATCGCATCGATCGACTCGAGCACGGCCGAGCCGCCCGACATGTCGAACTTCATTTCGTGCATCTTCGACGAGGGCTTGATCGAGATCCCGCCGGTGTCGAAGGTCACGGCCTTGCCGACGTAGCCCAGGTGCGGCCCGTCGCCGCCGCCCTCGTAGCGCAGCACGATGAGCTGCGGCTCGGCGTAGGTCCCCTGCGCGACCGAGGCGAACGCGCCCATGCCCATCTCGACGATCTGGTCACGGCCGAAGACCTCGAGCGAGACCGCCTCGTGCGCGTCGGCGATCTCGCGCGCCCGCGCGGCGAGGAACTCCGGCGTGCATACGTTCGAGGGGAGGTTCTGGAGGTCGCGCGCCGCGTTCTGCGCGGCGGCGATCACGCGCGCGGCCTCCGCCTCGTCGGGGTTGCCGCCCACGACCTCGAGCGAGGCGACGCTGGTCGAGCCGCCCTCTTCGTCCTCGTCCTTCGACGACTTGAACCTGTCGAACGTGTAGAGCGCGAGGAGCGTCCCCTGGACGATCCCGCTGACGGCGCCGTCCTTCTCCGGGGCCGCCCACGAGAGCGACTCGGCCCCGAGCTCCTTGGCGCGCGTGGCCGCGGCGGCCGCCGCGATCCGGGCCCGCTCCGCGTCGAACTCGTCCTCCTTGCCGAGCCCGGCGATGATCACGCGCCGGCGCCCGTCCTCGGGCGAGTCCTCGTGGGTCACGCACACCTGCTTGAGCGACGCCTTCGCCTCGCCCGCGTCCACCAGCTTCTGAAGCTCCGGATCGGTGAGCGACCCGCCGTCGAACAGCCCACAAACCCGCGTATCGGCCTGGGTTTCGCGGGGCTCGCCCGCGCGCGTGATTACCTCGATTGGCGCCATTGGCGCCGCAGTCTAGGAGGCAGTGGACATTTGGTGGATGCCCGCGGGCGGCGGGTGCAGTACCCGTGCGCGAGGGCCGACACCGAAGGCGATGCGCCACGCGCGGGCAATAACCCTTCTCCTTCTCACCGCTCTTCTCGTCTCGGCTCCCCTCGCCGAGGCGAAGAAGCCGCGCCCCTACGTGAAGAGCGTCTCGCCGCTCAACGTGAGCGTCGGCGAGAAGATGACGGTTGAGGGTTTCTACTTCACGCCCGGCTACGCGGAGAACATGGTCGTCCTCGTGGCGAAGGACGGGCGCGTGAGCTACGTGCGCTCCGAGCACTCGACGAAGACCACGATCACGCTGACGGTCCCGACGAAGGTCCAGCGCCTGCTCAAGAAGGACGCGAACGGCGACCGGGTGCCGACCAAGTTCCGCGTCAAGGTGATCGCGAAGCGCCCGAGCCGCCTCGGCAGGCGCGCCCTGGCGCAGCCGACGATCAGCCCGAACGTGGGCGGCGACTGCGACAAGGACGGGTCCCCGAACTCGGACGACGCGGACGACGACAACGACCTGCTGCCTGACGGCCTCGAGAAGGCCGTCCGCACGAACCCCTGCGTGGCCGACAGCGACGGCGACAAGCTGCTCGACGGCTGGGAGTACATCTCGGCCCTCGACCTGAACAAGAACGCCCTGCCCTTCCCCGGCAAGCGGCCGTACCCGAACGCGCTGTACAAGGACGCCGAGCTGGACTACGACGGCGACGGCATGTACGCCTGGGCCGAGCACGCGATGTGGTGGCTCGGCGGAAAGAAGTACCCGATCGACTACAGCGACGGCGACCAGACCACGAACCCGGTCCCCGTCCCCGCGCAGACGCCGTGGCTCGACATTGACGGGAACGACATCCTCTCCGACGACGAGCGCGACTTCGACAAGGACACCCTGTCGAACGTCATGGAGCTGCGGCTCTACGACTTCAGGCCCTGGGACGGGTACCCGGGCGTCATCCAGCCCGACTTCCTCGACCGCGACACGGACGGCGACTCGCTCCCCGACGGCCCCGACGATCAGGACCACGACGACTTCTCCAACGTCACCGAGTGGATGAACGGCACCTGGGCGATGAACCCCTGCGACCCGAACCCGCTTTCCCGGACGTGCCCAAAGTACATGATGAAGGGCGCGTGGCCGGTCAAGCCCGACGGTCTCTGCCCGTCCGCGACTCAGCTGGACGGCGGCCAGGTCCGCTGGACCGAGAAGTTCGACGTCGCGGGTTACGACCCGACCGTTCAGTGCTAGCGACGGCTCCGGCCGGCCAACCTCGCTGAGTAAGGTTCGTCGCTCCCTCTTACCGAAGGAGCGACGAACCGCAGATGCCCAAGACCGCGATCATCGGCGCCGCCCGGACCCCATTCGGGAAGCTCGGCGGCGGCCTCTCCCCACTTGACGCCACGGACCTCGGCGGAAAGGCGATCGAGGCGGCGCTCGAGCGCGCCGAGGTGAAGGGCGCGGAGGTCCAGCACGTCGTCTTCGGCCAGGTGCTCCAGGCGGGCCAGGGCCAGATCCCCAGCCGCCAGGCCCAGATCAAGGGCGGGATCCCGAAGGAGGTCTCCTCCGAGACGGTCAACAAGGTCTGCGCCAGCGGGATCCGCGGCGTCGGCATCCTCGACCAGGCGATCCGCGCCGGCGACCTCGAGGTCGGCGTCGGCGGCGGCATGGAGTCCATGTCGAACGCGCCGTACCTCCTCAAGCAGGCCCGCTTCGGCTACCGGATGGGCGACGCGAAGGCCCTCGACGCCATGATCAACGACGGCCTCACGAACCCGTTCTCCGGCAAGCACATGGCCCACGAGGCCAGCGAGGTCGCCGAGGAGCTCGAGATGACGCGCGCCGACATGGACAAGTTCGCGCTGCGCTCGCACGAGCTGGCGATACAGGCGACCGAGGAGGGCCGCCTGCCCGAGGAGATCGTGCCCGTCACGATCAGCTCGAAGAAGGGCGACACCACCGTCGAGGTGGACGAGGCGCCGCGCGCCGGCAGCAACCTCGAGGCGCTCGCGAAGCTGCCGCCGATCTTCCTCGAGAACGGCACGCACACCGCTGGTAACGCGCCCGGTGTGAACGACGGCGCCGGTGCGCTCGTGGTGGCGAGCGACGAGTGGGCGAAGCAAAACGGCAAGCAGGTGCTGGGCACGGTCGTCGCCCAGGCGCAGGTGGCCGACGACTTCCCCTATCTCGCGCGCACGCCCGCAAATGCGACGAAGGCCGCGCTCGAGAAGGCCGGCCTCAAGGTGGAGGACATCGACCTGTTCGAGATCAACGAGGCGTTCGCGTCCGTGGCGCTCAACTCGATGCGCATGCTCGATGTGCCGGAGGAGAAGGTAAACGTGAACGGCGGCGCGATCGCGCTCGGCCACCCGATCGGCGCCAGCGGCGCCCGCATCCTGATGACGCTCGTGAACGAGCTGCGCCGCCGTGGCGGCGGCCTGGGCGTGGCGGCGATCTGCTCCGGCGGCGGCCAGGGCGACGCCGTGATCGTGGAGGTCAACGGCTCCTAGGGCCGTCGTCTCGTGCCGGAGCTCGAGCGGCCCGACGGCGCGCGCATCCACTACGAGGTGCGCGGCGAGGGCCCGCTGGTCGTGCTGTCCTTGGGGTTCGCGGCGACGCCCGCGACGTACGAGGGGATCGTGGCGGACCTGGCTCGTGACCACCGGGTGGTCACATGGGAGCCGCGCGGGTGCGGCCGCTCGAGCGCCGAAGGGCCGTTCGACATCGACACGGACGCGGGTGACCTGAGCGCGTTGATCAGCGCGGTCGGCGGCCCCGCCGTGGCGTGGGCAGCCGGCCACAGCGTCGACGTGACGATCAGCGCCGCGGCCGCCGACGGCGTCATCCGCGCGATCGTGACGGCGGGGATCGTGACCGCCCTCCGGGACCACCTCGAGGGCACAGAGGCATTCGCCGGGTCGCAGACCGTGACCGAGATGCTGATCGGGCAGCTCCGCCGCGACCCGCGCGGCGCGGTCCGCGCGACCGTCGGGAGCCTCAATCCGCAGCTGGACGAGGAGGGACTGAAGGCGCGGATCGACGAGACGCTCGCCTACTCGAGCCCCGAGACCACGCTCGAGCGGCTCGAGTCCTGGCTTCCGCGAGCGAGCCCGCTCGATGCGCTGCGTGAGCTCGGCGACCGCCTGGCGATCCTGTGGCAGGAGGGCGACCCGTGGCAGTCGGGAGCAATCCCGCGCGTGCGCGAGCTCCTGCCCGACGCCCGGATCGTCGAGGTGGAGGACGGCGCGCTCTCCCGCCCCGACCTGGCCGCGGCCGTCGTCCGCGAGCTCGCGCGATGACCGCCGCCGCATTCTTCGACCTCGACAAGACCCTGATCGAGGGATCGAGCGCGATCCACTTCGGCCGCGCGGCCTACCGCCAGGGCCTGATGACGCGCGGGCAGCTTGCGCGCGACCTGTGGGCGAACGTCCAGTTCCGCCTGAAGGGCTCGACCGACGCCGGCACGGACGCGCTGCGAGCGCGGATCCTCGAGGCGATCGCCGGCACGCGCGTGCGCGACCTCGAGCGCCTCGGGCACGAGGTGCTCGCCGGCGTCCTGCCGCGCGTCTACCCGGAGGTGCTGCGCGAGGCCTACGAGCACCAGGACGCCGGACGGCGGACCTACATCGTCACGGCCGCCTCGCACGAGATGGCCGAGATGATGGCCTACGTCCTGCGCTTCGACGGCGGGATCGGCACGCGCTCCGAGATCCGCGACGGCGTATACACGGGGCAGGCCGACGGCCCGTTCACCTATCGCGAGGGCAAGGCGCAGGCGATCCGCGAGCGCGCCGCCGAGGAGGGAATCGACCTCGCGGAGTCCTACGCGTACTCGGACTCGGAGTCCGACCTGCCGATGCTGCGCGCCGTCGGGCACCCCGTGGCGGTCAACCCGGACGCGGCGCTCGAGGGGGTCGCCCGCGAACAGGGCTGGCGCATCATGCGCTTCGACAAGCTGGCCCGCCGGCTGAGGATCGCGACTCTCGCGGCGCTGATCGCCCTGGTCGCCGCGGGTGGCGGCTACGTCGCCGGCGAGCTGCGCGCCGGGTCGACGCGGCGGTCGCGGCTGGTCAGCCGCTTCCGATAGCGACCGCCGAGACCTGCGACTCGAAGACGGTGTTGCCCCCGCTGGTGTTCCGGCACTCGAACTCGGCCGTATGCGCCCCGGGCGTCAGCCCTTCCGTTACGCCGCTGATATGGACCGCGACCTGGGGGAACAGGGAGCCGGCGATTCCGGTCCCGCCGAGTCCGACCTCCTGGGCGCGTCCGACGTCCACGTCGTCCACCTGCAGCTTGCATTCGGTGAAGTCGTCTTCTGAACCGCTCACGTTTCCGCCGACCTCGCCCCACCCGAGCACGAGCAACCGCTGTGGAGCGGGAGTTGTGAGGGCAACCGTGGCGCAGGTCACGAACGTGCTCAACTGGACGGGGCAGGTGTCATCGCTCCCCGTCCGCCCGCGGTTGAGGTCGCCGCGGCCGATGCCGCCGAGAGCCGACGCGTTCGGAACGGCACCGAGCTGGGTCTCGTCGATGTCGGCGCCCGTCAGCGAGTCGTCGGCCACCTTGGCGCCGTTCACCGCGTTCGTGCGGATCTTCTTCGCCGTGACGGCCGCCCTGCCGAGGTCCTTCGCCTTCACCTGCCCATTTCGGATCGCCTTCGAGCCGACCGAGTTCTTGGCCGCCTGGGTGGCCGCGATGGTGGTGCCGGTGAGCGCGATGAAGATCGCGATCAGGCCGAGAACGTTGTGACGCAGGAAACCGGCGATTCGCTTTGACATTGGCGCACTCTAAACGCGCTTGGGCGCGGCGCGCTAGAGCCCGTGGCAGCTCGCGCGGTGCATACGCCGCGCGCGGCCCTGCTTCTCAGCTGCGCGGTTGAGGCAGCGGCGGAGCGCCTTCTTGGTCACGCGCCAGCCGTAGTCCACGGTGTACGTGGCGGTCGCGAGGCCGCTCAGGCCGCCCGCGACGGGCGCCCCGAACGCCACGCCCACCCCGACATCGCGGAAGTCGGGCGCGAGGAGCGTCAGCCGCTGGCTCGGCTCGTCGAGCCACGCGCGCAGGATGCTTCGTGGCGTCGCCAGCTTGCCCTCGCCCCAGGCCACGGTCTCGCTCGCATTCCACGAGAACCGCGCGCCGATGTAGCCCGCGCGCTTCATCCGCTCGAACGGGTCGACCCCGCCGGGGGTGTCGTGGCTGAAATAGCCGTGGGCGACCATGTGCTCCGAGTGCGCCTGTGCCGCGCCGGCCAAACCCCGGTGCGTGCCAAGCCGGTGCACCCCCCGCCGCGCGCGCCGCTCGTTGAGCAGGCACTTCAGGGCACTGCCCAGCTCGGGCGTGTTCGTGGCCGTGGGTTCCGTGTCGGCGTTCGCGCACTCGGCCGAAGCGCTCGGCGCGAGCACGAGCGCGGCGACGAGGCCGGGCACGAGTGGCATGAGAAGACGCCGCATCGCGCTCCATCGTGAGCGGGCGGGCCGTCCCTCGCAACGGACATTCGTCCAGGCACGCCCCCCGTAGACTGAGACAGGTGGCGCGCGAACCCCGCTTGACCGACGCCGAGCGCTGGTTCCGCGAGCGCTACCTGAAGAACCCCGAGCGCGACGCGCTCTTCTCGACGATGTCGGGCGAGCCGGTCAACCCGCTCTACACGGCCGACGACGTGAAGTCGGACCCCGGGTTCCCGGGCGAGCACCCCTACACGCGCGGCGTTTACCCGTCGATGTACCGCGGCCGGCTGTGGACGTTCCGCCAGTTCGCAGGGTTCGGCACGGCGGAGGAGACGAACGAACGCTTCCGCTACCTGCTCGACCACGGCCAGACGGGCCTCTCGACCGCGTTCGACATGCCCTCGCTGATGGGCCACGACTCGGACCACCCGCGGTCGGAAGGCGAGGTCGGGCGCGAGGGCGTGGCCGTGGACACGCTCGACGACATGGAGACCCTGTTCGAGGGGATCGACATGGGCGAGGTCTCCACCTCGATGACGATCAACGCACCCGCGGCGATCATGCTCGCCTTCTACGTGGTCGCGGCCGAGCGCAAGGGGGTGCCGCCCGAGCGCCTCTCCGGGACGATCCAGACGGACATCCTCAAGGAGTACATAGCGCAGAAGGAGTGGTGCTTCCCGATCGAGCCGGCCATGCGGCTCGTCACCGACATGATCGAGTTCTGCTCGACCCGAATGCCGCGCTGGCACCCGGTCTCGATCTCGGGCTACCACATCCGCGAAGCCGGCTCGACGGCGCAGCAGGAGCTCGCGTTCACCCTGAAGGACGGCTTCACGTACGTCGAGCGCGCGATCGAGCGTGGGGTGGACGTGGACGACTTCGCGCCGCGGCTCTCGTTCTTCTTCAACGCGCACATCGACTTCTTCGAGGAGATCGCCAAGTACCGGGCGGCGCGCCGGATCTGGGCACGCGAGATGCGCGACACCTACGGCGCGAAGGACGAGCGCTCGCTGCTCATGCGCTTCCACACGCAGACCGCGGGGGTCTCGCTCACCGCGCAGCAGCCGCTCAACAACATCGTCAGGACGGCGATCGAGGCGCTGGCCGGCGTGTTGGGCGGGACGCAGTCGCTCCACACGAACTCCTTCGACGAGGCGCTCGCGCTGCCGACCGAGGAGGCGGTGCGGGTGGCGCTCCGGACGCAGCAGATCATCGCCCACGAGACGGGGGTCACGAGCACGATCGACCCGCTCGGTGGCTCGTACTTCGTCGAGGCGCTGACCGACCGCCTGGAGGAGGCGGCCTACGAGTACTTCCAGAAGATCGACGAGCTCGGAGGGATGGTCGCCGCGATCGAGCAGAACTACCCGCAGCGCGAGATCGCGGACGCGTCGTTCCGGTACCAGCAGGAGGTGGACTCGGGCCAGCGGACCATCGTCGGCGTGAACGACTTCCGATCGGACGACGAGGCGGAGCTCGAGATCCTTCGGATCCCGGTGGAGCTCGAGCGCAAGCAGATCGGGCGCGTCAAGGCCGTGCGCGCTCAGCGCGACGGCGCGGCGGTCGAGGCCGCGCTCGACGCGCTCCGGGCCGCCTCCGCGACCGACGCGAACCTGATGGAGCCGCTGCTCGAGTGCGCGCGCGCCCACTGCTCCGAGGGCGAGATCGTGGAGTCTCTTCAGCGCGTTTTCGGAACTTACACCGAGTCACCTGTGTTCTAGGGCCATGCGCAAACTGGCTCTCTCCTTCACCCTCCTCGCCTTGCTCGCTCCGCTCGCCTACGCCGCGAAGCACGAAGTACGCGTCGACGACAACTTCTTCAAGCCGGAGAAGCTCACGATCATCAAGGGCGACAAGGTCACCTGGAAGTGGAAGGGCTCCGACATCCACACCGTCTCCATGAAGAAGCCGGGCGAGAAGGAGATCTCGAAGGCCTCGCCCCTCAAGACCGAGGGCACCTACAGCTACAAGTTCCGCCGCCTGGGCAAGTGGCGCATCCTCTGCGAGACGCATCCGAAGAAGATGCGCATGCGGGTGATCGTCAAGGCCCCGTAGGCGGCTGGCGCACCGGGATCGGCACCGTGTACTGCGAGGCGCCGCTGTTCCGGACCCAGCGCGCGCGATAGCGCGCCCGTCCGAAGTAGGGGACCACGCGCAGGAAGAAGCCCTCCGCGTCGGTGAGGAAGGGGGTGCTGTCCTCGCCGCAGTCGTAGTCGCCCTCGGTGCGGGTCTCGTACGTCTTGACGGCGTGCCACTCGCCGTCGGCGCCGCGCAGCTCCACCTCGATCCGCTTTCGTCCCTGGCCGGGGCGGACCTGCCCGAAGAGGAGGACGACGTCCCTGCCGGCGACCGATGCGTACTCGGCCCAGAAGGGCACCTTGAAGGCCTGCACGGCGGGCTTCGCCCGGCCGTCGTGGAAGTAGAGGCCGCTATTCCAGTCGCTCGTGCGGCTGTTGTCGTTCAGCAGGAACTGGGCGAACGAGGAGACGTCCTGTCGCTTCCACGCGAGGAAGGTGGCGAGCCCGTGATAGCGCGCCTGGGCCAGGAGCGAAACGCCGCGGCCGCGGTCGGGCGGGTTCGTCTCGTACCCGTACTCGGTGATGTAGATGGGGAGTCGGGTGGTGATGCGCCCGGCCCGGTGGAGCCACTCGAGCATGCGGGACAGGCGCGGCATGTCCCCGATCGTCACGTGCTCGGGATGGACGCTCTCGGCGTCCGGCCGGTCGTAGAGCGAGTAGGGGTGATGCGCGAGGCCGTCCGCGCGCAACGGCTTGAAGTCCGCGCACGCGGCGCGCTCGAGCGGCCGGCCGCGACGGTCGACGCAGGCGAGCTCGCGCAGGAACCGCAGCGGCGGGATGCCCTTGCGCGGGCCGCGGGCATTCGTACCCAAGGCGGCCAGGCCGCCGATCAGGACCTCGTTGTCCGGGCTCACGCGCTTGATCGATGCGTATGCCGCCTCGTGGAGCTTGCGGTAGAGGTGAGGCGAGTGGGCGGTCCATCGTCCCTCGACGCGTCTCCACTGCGGGAGCAGGAAGGAGGCGTGGTTCGGCTCGTTCCAGGTCGTCCACAGACGTACAGCGGGGAGCTTTCGCTGAGCCGAGCGCGCGGGGTCGCGGTGCGTCCCGTCGTATCGGTCGGCAACGGCCTCGGCGAACGCGCCAAAGCGGGCGGGATCCGGCTCCCAGCGGTAGCGCGACCTGCGATCGCCGCGCTTCGTCGCCCATCGCGGGGCGAAGAACGCGATGTCGATCTGAGGCTCGAGACCGGCGGTCGTGACCGCCTTGACGGCGCGGTCGAGCCGCGACCAGGGCTCTCGCGGGTATCGCTCGGACCGCCTCGCCCCGAAGTCCGGCGCGCGGCGCGAGTGCATGTCGGGAGCGAGGGCCGACCAGCCCGCGGTCAGCCGCACGCGATCCACCCCCAGCGTCGCCATGCGCCGGGCGGCCGCGGTGACCTGGTTGGGCGGCCGGTGCAGCATGATTGCGTCGTCCTGCACGGTCACGGGCAACGCGCGCGTGTCAGCTCCCCCGCCCAGCGCCGCCGTGACCAGCATCGCGAGGCTGCAGGTCAGCGGATCCACCGCGGCCATTCAATCGGACCCGGGGTGGAAGTGGTGCCGGTCATGCGCGGCCGCCGCGTAGACTGCCGCGCCCTATGGAAGGAAGCAAGATCAGGGTTGTGGTCGCGAAGCCTGGCCTGGACGGTCACGACCGCGGCGCGAAGATCATCGCCCGCGCCCTGCGGGATGCCGGGATGGAGGTGATCTACACGGGGCTCCACCAGACTCCCGAGCAGATCGCCGAGACCGTGATCCAGGAGGACGCGGACGCCGTGGGGCTGTCGATTCTCTCTGGCGCGCATATGACGCTGGTTCCGCGCGTCGTGAACCTGCTCAAAGAGCAGGGAGCGGACGACGTGGTGGTCACCGTGGGCGGCACGATCCCCTCCGACGACGCCGAGGAGCTGAAGAAACTGGGCGTCTCAGCGGTCTTCACGCCCGGGTCCTCGACGCAGGAGATCGTGGACTACATCCGTGGCGCGGTCACCCAATAGGGCCTCCCACGTATGAGGTATGGCCGATGTGCCAGAAAGAGGGTGTCCAAACCTGTCCAGGATTGGGCCTGACCGTTAAAACGAGCGCAGACCTGGACCGATGGGCGAACCATGATTCGTCTAACCAGGACTCGCCTGCTCATCTTCGTGACCCTTGCCACCGTCGTGCTCGTGGCCCCGCCCTCGCCGGCGGCTCCCGGCTTCGCTTCACTCGCGCGTAAGGGCTTCAAGACCGCCACGAAGGCGCTCGGCCTCGCGAAGAGTGCCGACAAGCGCTCCAAGCTCGCGGTCCAGAGGGCGGACGAGGCACTCGACTTCGCCGAGACCATGCAGTCCACCCCCGGCGCGACCGGCGCGACCGGCCCCGAGGGCCCGGCGGGCAAGGACGGCAAGAACGGTAAGACCGGGCCGCAGGGTCCGCGTGGCCTGACCGGCCAAAAGGGTGACAAGGGTGCCACGGGTGCCACGGGCGTCACCGGTGCTGCCGGGGCTACCGGGGCTACCGGGGCGATTGGCGTGACGGGCGTGACGGGCGTGACGGGCGCGACGGGTGCTCGCGGTGCAACTGGTGCGACCGGTGCTCGCGGTGCAACTGGTGCGACCGGTGCTCGCGGTGCGACTGGCGCGACGGGCGCGACCGGAGCTCGCGGCGCTACCGGCGCGAGGGGCTTCCAGGGCTTCCAGGGCATTCAGGGCATTCAGGGCATCCAGGGTGTGAAGGGCGATACCGGTGCTACGGGCGCGACTGGCGCGACTGGTGCCACGGGTGCGACCGGTGCTCGCGGCGCGACTGGTGCGACCGGTGCGGCCGGCGCGACGGGCGCCACTGGTGCGGCCGGCGCTACGGGTGCCACGGGCGCGACCGGCGCGACTGGTGCTGCCGGCGCGAAGGGCGACAAGGGCGACACCGGAGCGACTGGCGCTACGGGAGCTACGGGTGCTGCTGGCGCTACGGGTGCTACGGGTGCTGCTGGCGCTACGGGTGCTACGGGTGCTACGGGTGCTGCTGGCGCTACGGGTGCTGCTGGCGCTACGGGTGCTGCTGGCGCTACGGGTGCTACGGGCGCCACGGGTGCTGCCGGCGCTACGGGCGCGACCGGGGCGACTGGCGCTGCCGGAGCCACGGGCGCGACTGGCGCTCAGGGAATTCAGGGTATTCAGGGCATCCAGGGCCTCAAGGGCGACAAGGGCGACAAGGGCGACACCGGTGCGACCGGCGCGACTGGCGCGACCGGAGCGACGGGTGCTGCCGGCGCGACTGGTGCCACGGGCGCTACGGGTGCCACTGGCGCGACGGGCGCGACGGGCGCGACGGGCGCTGCCGGCGCGAAGGGCGACAAGGGTGACAAGGGCGACACCGGTGTGACCGGCGCGACCGGCGCCACGGGTGCGGCCGGCGCAACTGGCGCTACGGGTGCTGCTGGAGCTACGGGTGCCACTGGCGCTACGGGTGCCACTGGCGCTACCGGCTCAGCTGGTGCGACTGGTGCGACTGGTGCGACTGGTGCGACTGGTGCGACGGGTGCTCAGGGCATCCAGGGTATTCAGGGCATCCAGGGCCTTAAGGGCGACAAGGGCGACAAGGGCGACACCGGTGCTACCGGTGCGACCGGAGCCACGGGTGCTGCTGGCGCTACGGGTGCTGCTGGCGCTACGGGTGCTGCTGGCGCTACGGGTGCTGCTGGCGCCACGGGCGCCACGGGCGCGACCGGTGCTGCCGGCGCGAAGGGCGACAAGGGTGACAAGGGCGACACCGGTACGACTGGCGCGACCGGCGCTACGGGTGCGGCGGGCGCGACTGGCGCTACCGGCTCAGCTGGCGCGACTGGCGCGACTGGTGCGACTGGCGCTACGGGTGCTACGGGCGCGACTGGCGCGGCCGGCGCTACGGGTGCCACGGGCGCGACTGGCGCTCAGGGAATTCAGGGTATTCAGGGCATCCAGGGCCTGAAGGGCGACAAGGGCGACAAGGGCGACACCGGCGCTACGGGTGCCGCTGGCGCGACGGGTGCCACGGGCGCTGCCGGCGCTACGGGTGCGACTGGTGCCACGGGCGCGACTGGTGCTGCTGGCGCGAAGGGCGACAAGGGTGACAAGGGCGACACCGGTACGACTGGTGCGACCGGCGCTACGGGTGCGGCCGGCTCGACTGGTGCC
>Ga0190275_10000338_pt1 | contig 43898 bp, 41 predicted proteins | sample Popmic550T_FD_133745 | JGI IMG/M metagenome (GOLD analysis project Ga0190275, IMG submission 133745) | Populus adjacent soil microbial communities from riparian zone of Yellowstone River, Montana, USA - 550 T | ecosystem: Environmental > Terrestrial > Soil > Riparian zone > Trees stand | place... | reverse complement strand
GAGGGCTATGGCTGGCTCGGCAGCCTGATGGCGCTCGACATCGCCGTCATCCAGGACAAATATGGCGTCAACGAGGATTGGGCCACCGGCAACGACACCTATGTCCTGAAGGACGAGAACGAGTGGGGGGTCTATATCGATGCCGCGACCGGGCAGCCGGCCGAACACAATGCCAGCAATCAGGCGACGGCCCGCGACGGCTATTATGAGGGCCAGAGCACCTATTATTCGTCGATCTGGGATGCCGGCGGAACCGACTCCATCGTCTATTCGGGCGCGCGCAGCTCCAATATCGACCTGCGCGCCGCGACGCTTCGGTATGAAGACGGCGGCGGCGGCTGGGTCTCCTACGCTCATGGCATCTATGGCGGCTTCACGATCGCCAACGGCGTCACCATCGAGAATGCCACCACCGGAACGGGCAACGACGTCCTGATCGGCAACGATGTCGCCAATATCCTCGACGGCGGAGTGGGCACGGACCTGCTGCAAGGCGGACGCGGCGACGACAGCTATTTTGTGGATTCGCTCGATACGGTGTTCGAATATGCCGGTCAGGGCTATGACATCGTCTATGCCCGGACCAGCCACAATCTCGCCGAGGGCGCTTCGGTCGAGGTGCTCGGCACCGCAGACAATTTCGCGACGACCGCGATCAATCTCACCGGCAACGAGCTCGCCAATTATGTGACCGGCAATGCCGGCAGCAACACGCTCGATGGCGGCGGCGGCTCGGATTATCTGTGGGGCCGCGAGGGCGATGACGGCTATTATGCCGACGGCAACGATGTCGTGCTCGAATATGCCGGCCAGGGCTATGACATCGTCTACGCCCGGTCGAACTTCGTGCTCGGCGCCGGGGTCCATGTCGAGTTGCTCGGTACGATCAACAATTTCGCGACCGACGCGTTCGCCCTCACCGGCAACGAGCTCGCCAATTACGTCACCGGCAATGCCGGCAACAACGTGATCGACGGCGGCGCCGGCGCCGACAGCCTAGAAGGGCGCGGGGGGGCCGACACGTTCGCGTTCACCACCGCGCTCGGTGGCGGCAATATCGACATGATCCTCGATTTCGCGAGCGGCGTGGACCGGATCGCGCTCGACGATGCAATATTCACCGGGCTCGGGCTCGGCGCGCTCTCGGCCGGCGCCTTCGTCATCGGGACCCAGGCGGGCGATGCCGACGATCGGATCATCTACAATTCTTCGACCGGCGCCCTTTATTTCGACGCCGACGGCAACGGCGCCGGCGCCGCGATCCAGTTCGCGACCCTGCAATATGCCCTGCCGATCGCTTCGAGCGACTTCATCGTGATCTGATCCGTCTCTGTCGCTGCCCCGGAGCCTAGGCTCCGGGGCGGGCCGCTTTGCGGAAATGTCCGGGCAAACGCACAATCGACCTTGATCGTCAGCCGGAAAGCTGCGCCCGCCGGATCGCCACCGGTCCGGCGGCGCCCACTCTCACCGGCTTGACTTTGCGGGCTTTCCGCCGCTTTAGGGCGTCCTGCGCGCCGAGCCGGCGCCCCATTCCAAGGGTTTGCGATGAGCCTTGCCGACGACCTGCAAATGGTCTTTGATCGCGATCCGCTCGCGAGCCCCGGCGATGCGGGTCGCGGCGGTCGTGGATTTGTGGCGGCTCGCCACCAGGCCCATGCCAAGCGCCGCCATTTCCGTAAAAGCCGATCCCACGCTGGACGCCGCAACTATTGGCGCCAATGATGGCCTATATGAAAACAGAACCTGTCAGGATGGCCGCGGCGCGGAGCTCGGTGTGGAACCGGGTTCGACTTCAATTGTCGGCGGGATTGCTGATCTCGGTCTTCTTTCCCTATTTGGTTCGGCTCTGGCTCGAGGGACCGGCGGCGGACGGCATCAGCCTCCAAAATTCCCTGGTAGGGACCGGGGTCGCGCTGGTGGCCGGCTATTACGGATTCCGCCGGTCTTCCCATTATCCCGGCGTCATGAAGAGCGCTTCGATCCTGCCCTTCTTCGGCATTGCCTATGCGACCGTCCTGATCGTGTTCCTGTTCGCGCGGCTGGACTACAGCCGGATCCATTTCGGCGCCAGCTTCCTGCTTTGTGTCGTCTGGTACTATCTCGTCTTCTTCAAGATGCAGCGGCAGAAGAGCCTGCAAATCGGCATAATCCCGTTCGGCGACGTCGATAGTTTGCGCGCGATCAGCGGCATCAGCTGGATCACCATTTCCGACAGCCGGAGCGACGCCACGGCGCTGGACGCGGTCGTCGCCGATTTGCGCGCCGACATTCCCGACGAATGGGAGCGCTACCTCACCGATTGCGCGCTGGAGGGCGTGCTCGTGCTCCACGTCAAGCAGGTCACCGAATCCCTCACCGGCTGCGTGCGGATCGACCATCTGTCGGAGAACAATTTCGGATCGCTCATCCCCGAGATCGTCTACGGCAAGCTGAAGCGGATCGGCGACCTCGCGGTGGCGGCGCTCGCTTTGCCGCTGCTGGCGCCGGTGCTGCTCGCGGCCGGGCTGATCGTCCGCCTGACCTCGCCCGGCCCCGCCCTGTTCCGCCAACCCCGGATGGGCTATCGCGGCAAGCCGTTCACCGTCTACAAGCTGCGCACCATGCACGCCTCGGCGGAGGCCGAGGACGAGCGCCAGGCGGCCGTGACCGTCACCAATGACGAGCGGATCACGCCCTTCGGCGCGTTCCTTCGCCGCTACAGGATCGACGAGTTGCCGCAAATCATCAACATCTTCCGCGGCGAGATGAGCTGGATCGGGCCGCGGCCCGAAGCCGTGCCGCTCTCCTTATGGTATGAGGCGGAGCTTCCCTTCTACCGCTACCGGCACATCGTGCGGCCCGGGATCACCGGCTGGGCCCAGGTCAATCAGGGCCATGTCGCCGGGGTCGATGACGTGCTGTGGAAGCTCCAATACGACTTCTACTACGTCAAGAACTTCTCCTTCTGGCTCGACCTCTTGATCGTGGCCCGGACGATCAAGACCGTTTTCAGCGGCTTCGGGGCCCGCTAGCCAAAGCCGGCGGCCGGGCGTCGCCGGGTCGATGTTTCGGGCGAGCGGAACAGGTGCGAATGTCCGCAAGCCTTTGCGATGTTGGGAGATAAGCGAATGAGTCTCGTCCGTACCGGGAAGGAGGTCGCCAGGCACCTCCTCCACAGGTTGGGCTATCGCCGCAAGCAGGCGCATCTCAGCGACGCGAACCGCGCCGGCCGTTTCTCCGCCATCTACGAGGGCAAGGTCTGGTCGTTCGGGCGCGACGACATCCCGCTTTCTGGCACCGGTTCGTCGATCGAGGCAACCGCGGGGCTGAGGACGGCGCTGCCGCAGATCGTGCGCCGCCTCGGCGCCGGCCGCATGGTCGACGTCGGGTGCGGGGATTTCGTCTGGATGAGCCGGATCGACCTTCCCTGCGACTATGTCGGCGTCGACATCGTCCCCTGGCTGATCGCCCGCAACGCCGAGATGTACGCCTCCCCGACCCGCGATTTCGTCACGCGCGACGTCGTCATTGAGCCGGCCCCGCCGGGCGATTTGATCCTCTGCCGCGAGGTGCTTTTCCACCTGAGCCTGGCCGACGGGATCGCCGCGCTGCGCAATATGCTGGACAGCGGCTGCTCGCATTTGCTGCTCACCACCGACCGCGTGACGAGCTTCAATGCGGACATCGAATCCGGCGATTTCCGGCTGATCAACCTCGAGAAGCGCCCCTATCGCCTCCCTGCGCCCGCCGAACGGATCGAGGACGGCGCCATTTCCAAGGGACGCTTTATCGGGCTTTGGACCGCCGAGGCGGTCAGGTCCGCATTGAGCTAAGTGCCGCGACGATCTGCCGCGCGGCGCCGGCTGACGAGAAGCGCCGCGCCGCCAGCGCCCGGCACCGCGCCGAGCGGTCGCCGCCCGTCTCCTCGACAAGGGCGAGCGCGAGCGCCGGCAGATCGGTGCCGGCCGGATCGGTGGAAACCCGCCCGACGCCCTCCTCCGCCACCAAAGCGACGAGGTCGTTGCCGGGGTTGATGCTGGCCAGCACCGGCAGGCCGGCATGCATGTAGGAAATGAACTTGCCGGGGATGTTGTGGGTCCGGTGGCGCGGATCGAGCGCGACCAGCCCGACATCGCATTGCGCATAGAGGCCGGCCACCTCGTCCGGATCGATTTCGTCGAAAAACAGGAGATTGTCGAGGCCGCGGCCGCGCGCGTCGTCGCGCAGCTGGCGGGCGGCGCTGCCCCGCCCGACGAAGACGAAGCCGAGCCGCTCGTCGTCCTTCAGCCGCTGGGCCAGATCAATCAGCTTGCCCATGCCCTGGGCGATGCCCATGTTGCCGGCGTAGACGAAGATCCGCCGCCCGGCGAGCGCGGTTGCGGCCAGGTCGATCGGGCAGCGCCGCTCCGGGCCCTCGCTCAGCCAGTTCTCCAGCACCTCCACGCGCGTTCCGGCGCGCGCCCATTTGTCGAAGAAGGCGAGATTGCCGCGCGCCTGCACGCCGATGATATCGGCCACCTTATATTGGAAATCGGCGACCGCCTTGAACAGGCGATAGAGAAGGCCGCGGCGCATCAGGCCCATGTCCGCCGCCCATTCGGGAAAGATGTCGCGGATGATCAGATAGGCCGGGCAGCCATGCTCGCGCTTCAGCGCCTTGACGATCGGCCCCAGGAAGATCGTCGGTGAATACCACAGGACCGCGTCGAACCGCCGCGCGGCGGCCGGCGAGGCGCGGAAGTTCCGCAGCATCAGGAAGGGCATCAGCAACTCGCCGAGCGCCCGGCGCAGATAGTTGGTGTCGCGCGTCCTGAGAGCCTTCAGGCGGACGACCACCACCTCATGATAGCGTTCGAGGATCCACCGGCCCTGGCCGGCCGCCGGCACCAGCACCGTCACCTCGTGGCCCAGCCGCGCCAGCTCGCGGGACAAATCGCGCAGCTGGACCGCGCCGGACGAGCGCATCGGCGGGAAAGCGTCGGCGATCAGCGCGATACGCACGGCCTAGGCCTGGTATCGCTTCCAGACCACGCGGTTCACATAGTCGGTATAGCTGTGGATCAGCCGCACGATCTTGTCCGACACGTTGGGCACGCTGTAATCCGCCGGCAGCCGCAGCAGCCGCTGCGCGCCGCGCGGCTGATCGGCGAGGATGGCGAGCCCCTGCATGATCCTCGCAGGATCGAGGCCGACCATCATCGCGATCGCTTCCTCCATCCCCTCGAGCCGCTCGTGGGTTTCGCGCAGGTTGAGCGCGGGAAAATTCAGGATGGCGGCCTCTTCGGTGATCGTGCCGCTGTCGGAGAGCACCGCCCTGGCCGAAATCTGGAGCTGGCAGTAATCGGTGAAGCCGAGCGGCTTGAGCAGCTGGACCTCGTCAGGGAAGCTGATGCCGGCCGCGTCGATCCGCGCCCGTGTACGCGGATGGGTCGAGACGATCACCGGCAGCCGGTATTGGCCGGGGAGCATTGTCAGCACCTCGACCAGCCGGTTAAAGCTCGGCTCGGGATCGACATTCTCTTCCCGGTGCAGGCTGACCAGGAAATAGCCCTCTTTTTCGAGCGAAAGCCGGTCGAGTACGTCCGAGCCTTCGATCGCCCCGCGGTAATGAGCGAGCACCTCGAACATCGGGCTGCCGGTCTTGATCACGAGATCGGGCGCCAGGCCCTCGCGCAGCAGATGGGCGCGGGCAATGTCGCTATAGGGGAGGTTGATGTCGGCGCTGTGGTCGACGATGCGCCGGTTGATCTCTTCCGGCACGCGCTGGTCGAAGCAGCGGTTGCCGGCCTCCATGTGGAAGGTCGGGATCTTGCGCCTTTTGGCCGGGATCACCGCGGTGCAGCTGTTGGTGTCGCCCAGCACGAGCAAAGCCTCGGGCCGCACCTCCTCGAGCAGCCGATCGAGCGCGATTATGACCTTGCCGATCGTTTCGGCGCCGGTGCGGCCGGCCGCTTCGAGGAAGTGGTCGGGGCGGCGAATGCCGAGGTCCTGGAAAAAGATCTGGTTGAGCTCGTAATCGTAATTCTGGCCGGTATGGACGAGGATGTGGTCGCAATAGGCGTCCAGCTTGGCGATGGTCCGGGAAAGGCGGATGATCTCCGGCCGCGTCCCGACCACGGTCATGACTTTGAGCTTATCCACCGATCAGGTCCCGCACTTCGGGCAGGCGCTTCAGCACTTCCTTGACCCCGGCGACGTCGAGCCGGGTGGTGTTGTGCGACGTATAATCCTCGATCGTCGCGATCTCGATCTCCCCTTCCGAGAAGTAGTGGTCGTAGTTGAGGTCGCGGCTGTCGGCTGGAATGCGGAAATAGCCGCCGTGATCGACGGCGCGCGCCATCTCCTCTCGCGAGACCAAAGACTCGTAGAGCTTCTCGCCATGGCGGGTGCCGATGATCCTGACTTCGTTGTCGCGGCCCAGCAGCTCCTTCAGCGCCTGGGCCAGATCGGCGACGGTCGTGGCCGGCGCCTTTTGGACGAAAATGTCTCCGGGGATTGCATGCTCGAAGGCGTAGAGAACGAGATCGACCGATTCCTCGAGCGACATCAGGAAACGGGTCATGTTGGGATCGGTCAGCGTCAGCTCGGCACCGGCCAGCAACTGGCTCAGGAACAGGGGGATGACCGAGCCGCGCGAGCCCATCACATTGCCGTAGCGGGTCGCGCACAGCACCGCCTCACCCGGGCCGCACAGGCGCGAATTTGCGACCATCACCTTTTCCATCAGCGCCTTGGACATGCCCATGGCGTTGATCGGGTAGACCGCCTTGTCGGTGCTGAGCACGACGCAGCGCTCGACCCGCGCATCCACCGCGGCGCGCAGGACGTTGTCCGCGCCGACGACGTTGGTGCGCACCGCTTCCATCGGGTAGAATTCGCAGGACGGCACCTGCTTGAGGGCGGCGGCGTGAAACACATAATGTGCGCCCTTCATCGCATCGCGGACGCTGTCGTAATTGCGGACGTCGCCGATGTAGAATTTGACCTTGTCGCTCTTCAGCGCGAGCCGCATGTCTTCCTGCTTCTTTTCGTCGCGGCTGAAGATTCGGATCTCCGAAAAGCCCGAATTGAGGAGCCGGCGCAGAACGGCATTGCCGAACGACCCCGTCCCGCCCGTGATCAACAAAATCCTGTTCTCGAACATCATCCTACCCGATTAGCGGAATTGCTCCATCGACGCGACCAGCTCCGGCCACGGCGCCGGCGCGTAGCCGGTGGCCTGGCGGAAGCGCGTCGAATCCAGCGATCGGTCGATCGCCAAGGCGTCGTCCGGGCGTATCTCGACCGACTTGCCGTACGCCCTAGCCACCAGCTTGAGCAATTCAAGCTTGCTGATCGGGGCGGCCGACAAATGGTAGACGCCGTGGAGTTCCGGATGCGGGATGACATGGTCGCGGATCACCCGAGCGATCTCGACGGTTGGAAGCCCGGAGAAGATCGCCTTGCCGTAACCGGCGACCGCGCCCTCCTGGGCCAGGAACCATCCGATCAGGCTGCGCGCGCCCTCCAGCTCGTGGCCGATGATCGACGTGCGCAAAGTTATCGCATTGGGATAATCGACCTCGCCCAGATATTTGGTCCGGCCGTACAGATCCTGTGCGTCCGAAGGATCCTCCTCCACATACATGCCTTTGGCGCCCGAGAAGACGCAGTCGGTGCTCATGTGCACGAGCCGCGCCCCCGCCACCGCGCAGATTCGCGCCAGGCGATGCGGCAACAGCGCATTGACGGGGATCGCCTCGAGCGGGTCGTCGGCGCTGGCGAGCTGCTTCACCAGCCCGACGCAATTGATGACGACGTCCGGCCGCGCGCTCTCCGTGGCCCGCAACACGCTGTCGATATCAGAGAGGTCGATCCCGGAAATGAGCCGGTCCCTCACTTGCTCCCGGAGGAGGGCGCTCGCTCGCGCGCTGCGCACCGTGCCCCAGACCACGAACCCCGGACTGGCGACAAAGACGCGCAGCACGGCGTTGCCGAGCATTCCGGAGGCGCCAAGGATGAGGATCCTCATGCGAACTCACGCCTTCGATCTATTTTTTTTCGCATTCTAGTCGCTTCCGGCTTGTTCGATACCCGTGCCCGGCGCTCATCCTGCGCTAGGGCCCGGCGTGGTGCTCCGCCTTCATGCGGAGATAGGGGTTGGAGAGCTCCGTGCGCGCTCGTTGGGCGTGATAACCGCGGGTGAAGTGGCGATGCTCCAGGTCTAGATACCAGTAGAGCTGGTCGAGCCAGAGCGCGTTCTTGAACAGGCGCCAGTTCCTGATCTGGTTCATCTTCGCCAGCTTCGTCTGCTCATGTTCCTGGTTGGACTCGGCCACTGCGAGCAGCTCGCCGGCATAGGGATGGTGATCGATATTGTTGAAATCGTCGAGATAGACGGGCGTTCGCGGCAGGAATGATAGCGTCGGATTGTCAAAGAGCCTCATGCAATCCTTCGTGCTCGACCAATAGTCCACGTCGATCGACACGAAGCCGACGACATCCCCAAGCTGAAGATGGGTGTCGAGGCTGCCGATCATGTCGGCAATGGGCCCGTAGATAATCTGGGCATTGGCCGGCAGCGAGCGTTGCAGCGCCTCATTGTCGCGGGGAACAAAGTCACCGTCGAGATACTTTTCCGGGTGATCGCGATAGTCGACCGGACGCGGCATACCTTCACCTGTGTCGAAGCCGATCACCCGCCAATCGACCCCATAATGACGCGACAGAGCCTCGCCGATCCGACAGATGTTGAGCAGCCCCGCTCCCGAAGCCACGCCGAACTCGATGAACACCAATCTCTTGATGTCCAGGCGCTCGTGTTCGTCCGCGGCGAATTCGAATGCTTTCTGAAGGGAGAAGGCGAACGGCTGCCGGACCACCAGATCGTATTCGATCTTCTTGACGACATTGCCGAACAGCGCAACGAATACGGAAGCCAGATTGTAGATGAGCGGCTCCCCCATCCGCCCCATATAGATGCACCGCCAAATCCGTGGCTCCAGCAATTTCCTTATCATCCCACACCCCGGCGCATGCACCCGAGGTTTCCGCCTAGCAGAAAAGGCGAAGATGGCCAGCGGCGCTTGTGACGGCGAGGCTTTCTGTGGAACGATCTGAAATGATTAAACATATTCCAGGCCGTTGCTCAACCAGCTCTATGTGCATGCCGGAAGCGGCGAGGACGCGATCCCTAAACGAAACCCCAATTATCCAGCCTCGAATCCGGATCGAGAGGAATCCGGACAGCCGGTGGTTTCCCCAAGAATGAAAGCGACTAGCGCATGCCAGTCGGGCGCGTAAGGTTGCGGCGGCGTTGGCCACGACACCGCGCATAACGGACGCCTGCCACTCCAGCAATCGGCAATTCGCTCGGCGAGGGCAGCGGCGTCATCCGGATCGAAGAAGTCCGCGCCATCGTAATCGCCTATGGTCTCATGGGCATAAGGAAGGTCCGCCGCAAGAATTCCGAGCCCGTGCTCCTTCGCTTCGGTAAGAGGGAGGCCCCAGGATTCGACGCGCGAGGGGAAGACAAGAAGGTCGGAGCGATCGTAGAGCGCCTCGAGCTCGGCCTCGGGCAACGATCCGACGAAGGCGATTCCGGGTATCTTGCCATAACGGTCCCATAGCCGAGCGGCATAGCTGTTTTCGTCGCCGGTCAAGGTGAGCGTCACCCTGAACATGTCCGGGAAACGCCCGGCAAGCAGGCGTGCCGCCTCGCACAGCGTCTCGGCATTCTTGTGGGGAAGGGCGCCGAGCGGATAGAGTATCTCGCACCTCTCCGCCCCTGGGCGCGCCGGCTTGATCCTTCTGGCGGCGCCGGCGGTCCCGATCGGATGGGCGACGATGCACTTGTCGAGGCCAAAGCGCTCAGCAAACGTCTCGCGCAGCCAATTCTGCTGGACGATCACGACCGGGCCTCGCCCGATCCCGAAGCGGTAGAGCAGGCCGTAGGCGAGATTAAGCATCGCGATCCGCGGATTGCCGAAGACGACCGGCCAGCGCGGCAGCACCAAGCCATTGGCATTTTGGCAATAAACGAACTTTCGTCGCGCCCGGAGCCGCGCATTGGCGCCCTGCATCGACAGGAAGGTATCGACCGTTTCGCCGCGCAGGGCGCGCCGGAGGCCGAACAGCTCCAGCCAGACGCGCCGAGCCCAGCCGCCCTTTCTGCGCCTCGATTCAACATAGGAGATGTGGGCGGCAGCCGGCAGATCGCGGGCATCGGAAACGAAGACCTTGGCGCGCCAGCCGGACGGCTTTGCCGCTGCCAGTGTCCGCAACAGATGCATCAGCACGGTCTTGCCGCCGCCGCTGGTCAGGCTCGCCGCATTGATCACCAGAAGACGCAAGTCGGCAGCCATCGGCTCGATCGGCATTTCGTGCAGGATTCCAATTCTGGCGTGGGGGTTCCCACTATCAAGAAAACCGCCTAAGGCCAGCCGGTTATTCACGCGGAGATGACCGGCGGTGACTCGCGTCGAAATGGTAGAGCGGATCCTTGCTCGGCTCGATGGCGGGAAGGAACAGGTTCAAGCCCAGTGGAATGCGGCGGACCGCGGCACGCCCACGCGCTTTGCGACGATCGACGGGCTTTTGCCGGAGGCCGAGGCCCGTGCCATCTACGAGGCATTCCCGCACGACGGCCAGGGGTTCCTGACCCGCAATTCGTTCAAGGAGCACAAGCGCACGTCGAGCAACCTCGATCAATATCCGCTGATCCTGGCCGATATCACTTATGCGCTCCAGGATCCTCGCGTCGTCTCGAAGATCGACGCGCTGACCGGGCTTGAGGGTCTCGAGCCCGACCCTCATCTCTATGCGGGCGGGCTGTCGATGATGTTCCACCGTGATTTCCTTAATCCCCACATTGACAATAGCCACGAAGCGACCCGCTCGAAATACCGCCGCATCAACCTCCTTTATTACGTGTCCCCGGGCTGGAAGCAGGAATATGGCGGCAATCTCGAGCTGTGGGACGAAGAGGTGACCAAGCCGGTCACGATCACCTCCGCCTTCAACCGTTTGGTGCTGATGGAGACGAACAAGGGATCCTGGCATTCGGTGAGCCCGGTTGTGGAGGAGACAGGTGCCCGCTGCTGTGTCTCGAACTACTATTTCTCGGAGGTCTCGCCGACCGGGGCGGCCTATTATCACGTCACTTCCTTCACCGGGCGGCCGGAGCAGAAGGCCCGCCGACTGGTTGGACATGTCGACAATGCGGCGAGGACGCTCGCCCGCCGCCTCGGAATGAAGCGGGCGTCGGACACGGGTTATTCCGGCGAGCTCGCGCGACTGGACGACGGCCAGGGGCGCGAGCCCGAGCGGTGACGCTTCAGCGTCGCTCCGCGCCCGGCTAACGCTCGACGACAGTCTCATCAGGGCAGGCCGCGTCAAGGGCCGCGAGCCCCCGCTGCAGCGCGAGGACGTGAGGCGGATTGTCTTGCAGCACGCTCAGGACCGTCGCCAATCCGGCTCCGGCAAGGCGCTCCATAAGCGCCGCATCCCCGGCAAGTCTCTCGACCGCATCGGCGATGGCGATGGCGTCTCCGACCGGGATGGCGAGGCAGTTCTGTCCACCCTTCATCAGGCTGGGAATGCCGCCGACCATCGTCGTGATAACCACGGCCGACTTGATCATCGCCTCATACAGGACCCGCGGAAAGCCCTCATGATAGGTGGGCAGGATGAACAGGTCGGCCTCCTCATAGGCGCGCATCAGCACCCCGCTGTCTCCCACCGCCCCCATCACCTTGATCGGCTGGGGCGGCTCGGGTGAAAAGCGACGCGACAGCTCGGCGTGAAGCGGGCCGCCTCCAACCAGCGTCAGTTCGAAATCCATCCCGCGCTGCTGCAGGAGCCCGGCCGCCTCGATCAGCTCGGGCGTGCCCTTTTCGGCTTCCAGCCTGCCGACGAACAGGAGCCGGAGCGGCCTCCCGCGCCGCTCGGAAAAATCGCGGCGGACCGCATCCTCCCGCGACAGGTCGACCATCGGGCGGATCAGGCCGACCTTCCGATTGAGGTGGCGGACTCGCGCCAACAGCCCCTCCGAAACCGAGAGGATGAACCGGGCGCCGTGGATGGTCGCATGATCCTCGGCCTCGGAAAATCCTTCGCCCCGGAGGTAAAGCCCGTAGCGCTTGCCCAGCATGCGGCACAAGCGCACGACCAGGCTCGGCAGCGTGCCGGGGAAGAAGATGTAGACGAAGTCGGCGCGGATCAGCGCCCACAGCATCGCGATCATCGTGCGCACCAGCGAAATCCGACTGCGCCGATCGAGGCCGATCATCCGCACCTTGTCGGGCGGCAGGATGCAACCATAATAATTCGAGTCCGGCAGCAGCCGCTCGAGCGGTTGCAGGAAGGCCACGCGATGGCCGAGCTCGGCCAGATCGACGAGGAACCGGCCGGCGTAACGCTCGACATGATAGACCCCGTCGCCATCGACCGCCGTGGGCCCATTGCCAACGACGACTATTCTCATCCCCGCCTCCCGGCCGGGATCGGGGAGATGGGGCGCCGGATCGTCGGCATGGGCTGGGGGCCGGCCCGTCTCAACGCATCCGCATGATCTGGATGGCGATGAAGCCCAGGCCCGCGAGGCAGAATATCGCGTGATAGGAAACGAAGAATCTCAGCACCCTCGCGCGCACCGCCGGCTCCAGCTGCGCCCGCGCCCACCAATAGCCGACCGCCGGATAGAGGAAGATCAGGGTGGGAGTCCCATAGCGCGGGACAAGGCCGCTGTAGACGACCGCGACCGCGACATAATAGGAGACCCCGGCGAGGAACAGCCGCGCCATCAGCGGCACCTCGATGCGCCGGACGTTCAGCAGCGCGAAAAACACCCAGGGCGCGACGAACAGCAGCCAGAGAATATTGAGATTCCGGAGCAGGAACACCGAAAAATGGTCATCGATGAACTGCGAGCTCCAGAAATCGAACGGCAGCAGCACCTGCATCATCGTCGGAATCGGAAACAGCCCCACCTTCACCGCGAACGGCAGCCGGATGAACAGATCGCCGACCCGGCCGGCAATCCCCGAAATGTCGAGGTCGCCCTGCTCGAAGCGCGATACGATGACCGTGTTCCGGGTGATTTCCTGGGTGAAAAACTCCGAATCGAGGTTGTAGATCGTGAAATATTGGGCGAGCGGCGCGGCCAGGACCACCATCGCCACCAGGACGACGAAAACGTGTACGCGCTGCCTGACGACCAGCTTGGCGACGAAGGCGAAAAGGATGAAGATGAATAAAAGCACGGTCGCGCGCATCGTCACGATCACCGCGAGCGCGAGCACGAGATAAATGATCGACCGCAGGCTGATGCGCGTTTCGCACACAATCTTGGCCACGGCGAGGAGGACAAGCGCGAACGCGAGCCCGAGCACCGGCTCCTTAAGCAGGACCAGGGCGTAGAAGACGTTGGCGGTGGTCAGCATGCAGGCGGTGCAAGCAAGCATCGCGGCGCGCTGCGATCCCGTCATCACCTGGGTGGCGCGATAGAGGCAGCAGATCGAGAGCAAAAGGACGATGTCGTTGGCGATAAGCCCGACCACCAGGCTCGACCCGAAGACCGAAAACAGCATGGCAAGGAAGATCTGGTAGCCGAGATAATTGGACCGGATGAGCGACTGATAATTGAGGACGCCTTCCTGGGCGAGCAGGCGCGCCTGGAAGAAATATCCCTCGCCGTCGCTGCCGGCCAGATAGGGCGTACCCCCCGGCCCGGAGAGGACGCTGCTCTGCAGCGAGAGAATGGTGACGATCGAAAGAGCGACGGCATAGCCGAGCATGACAAGGAGGAAGGCGTGATCCCGCTGCCATCGACCGAGGAAGAAGGCGCTGGCCGTAACGACCACGAAGATGGCGACAGAGTCAGACAGCATTGGTTAGGCCAAGCCTCCGTATCTCAATTTCCCGCGCAGCAGGCCAAGCACCAGACCGAGCAGCTTGAAACGCTCGGCCGCGTCGAAAAGCGCGAACCAGGCGACCACGCCTAGCACGGCCACGCCGCCCAGGGGGAGGATGCTGACGCCCGCGACGTCCAGGTGATGGTAGGTCATTTGGTGCGCCGCGCCGATCGCAATGGTGAGGATCCCGAGCAGCGCAGGCCCGCCATAGCGCCATTCAAGCCTGTGGGCGCGCTGCGCAAGCAATGTCTCGATCACCGTCTTCGAAAGCAGCGCCAGCATGCTGCCCCACGCGGCCCCGGCGATCCCAAAGAGCCAGGCCAAAGAGGGGATGGCTACCATCGCAACCACAAGCAGCGTCCCGTAGCCGTACAGTTTGAGATAGGCCCGCTTCGACAGCACGATACCCACGCCGGTGATCGAGCCGAGGGCATTGACCGCCATCCCGAAGCAGGCGGCGAAGGTGACGATTCCCGCCCCCTCGTAGCGCGACGAGCCGAGAAGCGACACGACCGGATCGGCGAACGCCGCGAGGCCCAGCACCATCGCGAACAGCAGGAAGCTGACCGCCCTCAGCACGTAATTATAGGTGGCCGCGACGTCGGCCTCCTTGTGAAGGGCCAGCGAGAACGGCCCCCAGGAGGTCTCGATCGCGGCGATGAAGAGCGCGATCAGGGTGGCGACCTTGGCGCCGGCTGCGAACAGGCCGAGCGCCTCGTCGCCGAGCATGGTGCCGACCAGCGATCGCTCCAGCACCGGAATTCCCGCGGCGATCACGCAGATGGTCCCGAAGGGGAGGGCGAAGGGCAGCAGCTTGCGCAGCTGGCCCCAGCCCGTCGGGAGCGCCAGCCACTCCCGGATGAACCAGAGGCCGACGAGGCCGAAAAGTGCCCGGACTCCCAGATATACGGCAAACACGCCGGCGATGTCCGCGTCGAAAAACAGGATCGCCACGGACAGGCCGGCGAGCGTCGCGACCGTGGCGCCGACCGACATGAACAGGAAATGCCACCGCTTGAACGTCCACTTCAAGATGCCCTGCGACAGATTGACCAAGACGAAGAACGGCGCCTGCAGGACCATCAGGCGAATCAGCGTCGCGCCATTGGCCTGGGACAGGCCCAGCCATTCTCCGATCGGCTCGGCGAAGAGCCAGATCGGAGGCAATATGATCAGCATGAGCGCGACCTCGAACGACAGCGACTGGCTGATGATCTGCCGCCTCGTGGTGACATCGTCGGTGTCGTAATAATAGCGCGCGACCGCCGAATCCTGTCCGAAGACGAGCAGGACGACGAGCATGACGACGGCCGTGCTGAGCAGATCGATCACGCCGAATTCGCCGACCGAGAAATGGCGCGCAAGCAGCGGGAAGGTGATCAGCGCGAAACCGCGGTTGAGGGCCTCGCCGAAGCCGTAAATCGCGGTATCCCTGAACAGGAATCCCATCCGGCCCCGCAGCGACATCCGCTCGGGGTTGTTCATCCGGCCGCCTCCGGCGTCGGGGCGATCAGCTCGAGCCACCGCCGGGCGAGGCCGATCCCGCCATGGCGGTCGAACCAGGCGGCGGACGCGGTCCCGATCGACCGGCCCTTGTCGGCCATGGACGCCACCACCGAGAGCTGCCGGGCGACGTCACCGGCGGAGCGGACGTCGAGAAGGGGCGGCGGGGCGTGACCGAACGTCGATTCATAGCCCTGCCTGGTGAAGTTGAACGCCTGGAGGAGCGGGCGCCCGCTCGCCAGCGCCTCCCAGCCCGTGCCGCCCCAGAGCAGCCCCGGCGCGGTGTAGAATTCGCCGACGCCGATGTCGCTCGCCTCGAGCAGCAGCATGATCTCCCGCCGCGGCATCACCGGCAGCCATTGCACATGGGCCTCGAGGCCGAGCTCGGCGATCAGCCGCTTGGTGGCGTCCGTGTCCGGGCCATATTCCACCAGCGTCAGCAGCAGCTTGGCGCCGGGATGGGCAGCGAGAAACGCGGCCGCCCCCCGAATCAGCCAGTCGCTGTTCTTGGTGCAGGCCGGCCATTCGGCTTCCGGAATGGCCGCGTCGCGCACCCACATCTGCCGCGCGGCGCCGAACAGCGACAGATCGGCTTGCGCGATGCGCCGCAACGCCTCGCGCAGCCGCGGCGGCGCCGCCGCCCGACCGCGGTCCCCGCGATTGTACACGGCGGGAATGCCGAGGTGGGCGAAGGGCTTGCCGATCTCCTCGAAGGAGGCTCGGGTCAGGCTCATTTCCGCGTTCAGGCAATGGCGCGCGTTGCGGATGCCCTGCGCCTGCATTTTGCGCACCCGCCCGTGCATCAGGCGGCGGACCGATGATGCGGCCATGCGGGCGCGGAATTCGGCCGTCCCATAGAACTCAATGCCGATGCTGTAGGGAAAGAAGATGTCGAGCACGCGCCCGATCCTCTCGAAAAGCGCCGGCGCCACGCCGGAGCCGATGAAACAATCATAGCCGCGCAGAGCCGCCTCGATCCGCTTCCTGGGGACGGGCGGCCGCAGCGCCGCGGGCTCGCCGATGATCGCCTGGGCGCTGTTGGGAACGGGAAAGGGGCGGATGAACTTGCGCCACCGGGCCGGCTCCCAGGTGTCGGCCTCGGGCGCGAAATGGGCCAGCTGGCCGATACCGTCGGTCGCATAGGGAAGGAGCCATGCGTCCGCGCCCAGATCGCGGAAGTAGCGCATGATCGAAAACCCGCCGTTGTTCATATTGCCGATAATGGCGATGCGCATCGTCAGGCCATGTCATCCGCGGGCCGCCTGGCCTCCCTGAGGTCGTGCTCGCGCGCGCCGCTATGTGCGGCCCAGATTTGCTCGACCTGGCGGGCGGCCTCGCCGAGCCCGGCCTGCTTGCCTTCCCGCCACGCGCCGAGCCGGGCGAACCGATCGCCCCGCGCGTCGCCCCACAGGAACGGATGGATGAGAAGCTGGACGCGTTCGGGGACTTCGCCCTTGCCGATCGCGTCCGTCGCATGGTCCCGCCAAGCGCCGGCGGAGTCGGAATAATAGCCGCCCTCGTCGATAATATCCTTGCTGTAGGCGTTGACGGCAAAATCAACGCCGGCGAACGGATCGGCGCCCTGGATGCTCGGATTATGCATTGCGATCGAGCGGATCGGGCGGCCGATGAGGTTCGCCAGGATCGAAAGCTCGAGCGCCAGCTGCGCGTCCATGTCGCCGCCGCGCTCGGCCATCGCCTGCGCGTCGTAATGGAGACCGACTTCGTGGCCGAGGTCGGCCAAATCGCGCACCGCCTTCGCGCCGGGGCCGGACAAGGCGTTATGATTGTCGCAGGCGAGCAGCACGAAATAGGTCGAGCGATAGCCCCAGTCGCGCTCGCGCCGCGCCAGTTCGACCCCGCTCTCCAGGCTATAATCGAGATCGTGCCGGATCAGGCAATAAGAGGGCGGCGCGCCGGCCGGATCGGCGAGAGCGGAGAAGGTCAGGCAATGGTCCGGCCCGCCGCTCACCCGATCATAGATGCGGCGGAGATCGGCATAGGTGAAATCGCTAAACACGGCAGCGCACCCCGAGAACGCTCTTCGTCATCTCCCACCGGTCGCTGCGCTCGAACGCCTCGCCGAGCGTCTCGCGGACCCGGGACTCGAGCAGCGGATCGTAGGAATTGTGGTTGCGCCACCATGCCATGACCTCCTCCGCGCTGCGGAAGCTTATGGCATTGTCGAGGCGGAAGGTTTCGCACTCCGCATAGGCCTCCGACAAAGCCGCGAGTCCGGCCTCGTCGATGAAGTCGGCGACATAGGCCGCCTCGGGGGCGAGGCCGGCGATGATGTCCGACATTTCGCGATTGGTCCCGGCGCCCGGGCCGCAGACGAAGACCTCGCCGCGCGAGCCGATCCGGCCGGCGAGCGCGCTCATGAGGCCGACGAAATCGCTCGCATAATAGATGGCGTAGCTCGAGGTGACGAGATCGAAATCGCGCTCCTCCAGATAGGCCAGGACATCGTCGAGCCTCACCTGCGCCGCGGAAACCTGCGCATAGCCCGCGGCGGCGGCCTTGGCCTCGACCTCCGCGACCGCCTCGCGCGACGCGTCCAGCCCGAGCACCGAGCCCTCGGCGCCGACCAGCGGCGCGAAGCGCATCACCTGCTTGCCCGAGCCGCACCCCAGATCGACGATCCTCCGGCCTTTGAGGTCGGGCAGGAATTGAAGCATCCAATCCTCGAGATCGTATCTGGCGCGGCTGGCATTGAGGTCGGCGCGGGTGTTCAGCGCGCCGGTGTCCGTATTGAAACGACTGCTCATCAGACTGTCTCTATATCCTCTGCTTCAGGGTGGAGTCCCATGGTGCGCTGCTCGGCTTCGGTCGGGAAATTGACCAGCACGCCCATGCCGCGCTTCTGGTAGACAACCATGTTGCCGAGCGCCACCGCCGAGGCGCCGGCAGCGACCGCCCGGGCGACGTCGGCATGGCTGCCGGCGCCGCCATGCGCGATCACCGGGACGGAGACCGCGCCGGCGACGTCGCGGACGAGACCGAGATCGAAGCCCTGCCAGGTCCCCTCGCGATCCACGTCGGTCAGGAGGATCTCGCCGGCGCCGCGGTCGGCCGCCTGGCGCGCCCATTCGACCGGATCGCGCCCTGTCCGCGATCGGCCCGAGCGGGCGTAGCAGCGGTGCCGGCCGAACCAGTCGCGCCGCACGTCGATGGCGGCGATCACGCATTGCGTCCCGAACGCCGCGGCGATGTCGCTGAGCAGGTCCGGCCGGGCGTGGGCGGCGCTGCCGACGATCAATTTCTCGATGCCGACCGCGAGCAGCCGCTCCGCCATCGCGACGCTGGTGATCCCGCCGCCATAGGCCACGGGCATGAAACATTCGTCGACCAACTCGGCGAGCACCGCCAGATTGGGCGGGCGACCCTCGACGGTCGCGCGGATGTCCACGATCGCCAGCTCGTCCACCTCGCACTCGTTGAAGATGCGGCAGGTGTTGGCGGGATCGCCGATATAGCCGAACCGCCCGAAGCGCGTGGTCTTCACCAGCGACGCGTCGTCGAGCTGCAGGCAGGGGATGAGCCGCGTGCGCAGCATTACAGGGCGCCGAAATTGGCGAGCAGCCGCTTGCCGAAGCGGTGGCTCTTTTCGGGGTGGAATTGCGCGCCGTAGATGTTGTCGCGATGGATCGCGGCGGCAAAGCGGATCCCGTGCCGGCATTCGAGCAGGCAATCGGCGGGATCTTCGACCTGGACCGCGTAGCTGTGGACGAAATAGAAGCGCGCGTCGGCCTCCAGCCCCGCGGTCAGCGGCGACGCGCGCGTCGGGCGGACCGCGTTCCAGCCCATATGGGGAACCTTGAGCCCGTCGCCGCCGGGAAAGCGCACCGCCCGTGCATCGATCCAGCTGAGCCCCGGCAGCGCGCCTTCCTCGCTGCCCAGGGTCAGCAATTGCATGCCAAGGCAAATGCCGAGGATCGGGACCTTCTCCTCGATCGCCTTGCGGTCGAGCAGCGGACGCAGGCCGCTGTCGTTGAGCCGCGCCATCGCATAGTCGAAGGCGCCGACCCCGGGCAGGATGATCTTGTCGGCCGCGGCGATCACCGCCGGGTCCCGAGTCACCTCGCAGCCATGGCCGACGCGCTTCAGCATGTTGCGGATCGAGCCCAGATTGCCGACCCCGTAATCGATCACCGCGATCATCCGCGCTCCGCATCCGGGAAGCAATATTTGAGGTAGAAGCTCATCGGCACCAATTCGGCTTTGGCGAGCACCGCGAAGAGCGGGCGCAGGCGCTCGAACCTTTTCTTGTAGGTGGGATATTCCCACCAGCGCCGCGGCGGCGCGGCCATGATCCGCTCATATTCCTCGCGGCTGAAGCCAAGCCGCTTGCAGAAATAGCCGAGCAGATCCTCCTCGATATGGCGCGGCTCCATGTAGAGCCCCCAGGCCTCCTCGCGGCTGATACTCCCGTTTCGGGCGAGCGCGGCGAGCGTGAGGTTGCGCGCGTCATAGTTGAATTTCTCGGGAAGGTAGATGCCGTGATAAAAAGCGGTCATCCGGTTTTCGAGATGGTGCCCGCCATAATATTCCCAGCCATATTCCCGCTCGAGGAATTCCCTTGCCTGCTCCTTTGAATAGCCGAGGTACCAGAAGGGCCGAATCCGGTGGATCCGGGAGACGAGGGCGGATTTCATGAACCGGGCAAAGGTCATCAGCGGATAGGTCCGCATCGGACGCGTGCCGAAACGGCGGTGGATCGAGCTTATATATTTGCCGTCGAAATAATTCTTGCCCGAAGGCGCGATGCCCTCGGCGAGGAAGCTGTGCCCGTCGAGCACGTAGGAGATGCCGAACTTCGCCGCCGCCCGGTACATGGTTTCGGCGAGCGCCAGGTCCGTGGATGCCTCGATGTCGGGCACGCCGGCCAGGAAGAAAGCGCGGTAGATGTCGTCGATCTCCTTATTGTCGACGACCCACGTATAGAGATCGATGTCGAGCGCCCTCAGCACCTTGTGGATGTTCTGGGTCGCAATCGCCGAGTTCCAGGTATTGTCGTAATGGACGGCGAGCGGGCGCAGGCCCCACTGCTTGGCCAGATAGAGCATGTAGCTCGAATCGGTGCCGCCCGAGACGCCGATGACGCAATCGTAGCGCTTGCCTTTGCCCCTGCGCCTAATCTCCTCGACGGTCGCCATGAAGCGCGCCTCGCCGCGGGGCTCGCCGGTGCCATATTCCTCCACCATCCGATCGACCTGGTGGCAATAATTGCACACGCCCGCCTCGTCGAAGCTGATGCTGGGCACGCGCTCGTCGTAGATGCAGCGGGTGCAAATACGAAAGGGTGCCTCGGCCAGAGATGGAGAAATGCAGGTCATCCCGGGCGTAGGCTCAGCGATGGGCGAAGCGTCCCGAATGGGCGGCCTCCTCCGAATGGAATGTGACGATGTTCATGCTGTTCGCCGCGACGATCGCCCGCACTTCCTCCTCGCTGAAGCGGCGCGCATTGCTCGGGCTGTACCAGTCGAAATTGGTCGCGAGCGATGTGTCGTGACCCAACTCCTCGTTCCAGAAGCATTTGAGGAAGTTCCAATGGATGAAGCGCTGAATGTCGATCTCACCACCCTTGATGCCCAACAGGGGAATTGCCGGCGTGTCGAAGCTCACGTTCAGGGCGGAAAGGCGCTTGCCGAGTTCGGTGAGCTGTTCCGACATTTCCCAGAGCTGCTTGCTCGTCACCTCCTTGCAATGGACGCGGAAATAGTCGTCGAGCAATTCACGGGGCAGGGCCTTCTTCGCATAGAAATAGCAGGCGAACTCCCCGCGTGCAGGATCGGTGATACGCGCCAGTTCGGTGAAGGTCGCTTCCGGATCCTCGGTGTGCATAATCACCTGATCGCAGCTCACATAATCGACCGCGCCGTTCCGAAAGGGCGTCAGCGCGATGTCGCCACGTAGGAAAATGAGATTGTCCCGCTCTGGAAACAGGTCGGCCGCCTGCCGGGCGGCTTCCGAAAAATCGATTCCGACGACCAGCGCGTGCGGAGCCAGTGCGGCGAACCACGCCGCCTTATAACCGAGGCCGCAGCCGGCATCGAGGATGACCTTGGCGGACGCCAGGCGATTCCTGAGCGCGGCTTCGTCCGCGAATCCATAGAGTTTCAGATACCAGGAGCGCTGGAACCGGTAGAAGGTCTCAAGGTCGCCGGTTGAGGCGTATTTGCCCCATTTCTCGGAGAAGACCTCGTTGGTCTGCTGCTGGTTGCGGTCCGCGGACTGGTCGGTCAGCGAGGCATAATTCCCGTCGAGCGCGACCTCGCGGCTCACGGCATCTGCCAGGCGCTTCGCGAAGATATCAGACAATTGCGACGTCATAGTAATTCACCTTCGGCCGGCACGACCCGTGCCGGCGTTCCATAGGCTGTGGCGCCTGCCGGGATATCGGCAAGGACCAGGCTGTTGGCTCCGACGATCGCGCCGTCGCCGATGTCGACCCCCTTCGCGATCACCGCGTTCGGACCGATATAGCAATTGCTCCCGATCCGCGTGGGCGCGTGTGACGGAGCCGCGGCGCCGCCGCTGACGGCCCATCCCACGGTATCGTGTGAGTAGATCTGGACACCCGCGGAAATGGAGCAGTTGTCGCCGATGGACAGGCCGCCCGATCCGTCGAGCAGGGTGAAGGGGCCGATCCAGCAATCGCGACCCACGGTCACGCTGCCGAAGATATGGGCGCTGTCATAGACCGAGCTGCCCTCGCCGAAGCCAAGCATGCGCGCCTTTTCCCAGCGATCGACCACATAGTCGCCGAGCGGGAGGGTGCGTCGGAACTGGGCATCAACTTCGTCGCGGCGGCGCTGGAAGAACCGCCTCAGCTCCTCGAGCATGTTCACAGCACCTGCTCCATCCATTCATTGACGTTGAGCAGCGACCAGATCAGCAGCCGGCGGTTCTCCTCGCCGCGCAGATGTTGGCCAACCAGTTCTTCGACCGCCGCACGGTCCAGCACGTCGTAGATCCGCGCACCATTGCCCAGCAGGCGATCACGGACGAAATCGATGCTGTCACCCTTGAACCAGCTCGCGTCGGGCGATGAAAAACCCTGCTTTTCGGCCTTTGTGATCTCGTCGGGAATATAGCGCGCCATCATGTCGCGCAGGATCTGCTTGCCGTCGTTGGTCTTGCGGAAATACTGCCCCTGCTTGTCGCCGGCCTCGTTCTCGTTAATCTTGATCACCTCCTGTAGCCGGTTGAGCTTGAGCGACACCGGGCATTGCTGCGCGAAATCGACCAAATCGTTGTCCATGAACGGAACCCGTGTCTCCAGGCCGTGCGCCATCGACAGCTTGTCCTCAACGACGAACAGGCCGTGGAGAAACGTTTTCGCCTCCAGGTAGAGCGAGTGGTTGATATAATCCTCGGGCCTCGCCAGCGAGCTGGCGTGAGTCTTGAACACGTCGCGGAATATGTCGCGCGTCCAGACGTCTTCGACATCCGCGCCGATCGGGGCGAACATTCGCTTGAGATGGGAATTGTCGACGAGCCGCTGCCAATAGCCGTAATAGCGATCGATATAATGTTCGAAGTCGTCGTTGACCGCGGCGCGATAGTAGCGCCAAGGATAGCCGCCGAACAGTTCGTCGCCGCCCGCGCCGGACAGGACCACCTTGACGAACCGGCTGGCCAGCTCGGCCGCGTAGAAATTGGGGTAGCTTTGGCCGACGCGCGGCTCCTCGAGGTGCCAGGCCAGCGTCGGCAGGCAGCGCTCCATGTCGCCCGCCTTCAACACCATCTCATAATGTTCGGTGCGGAATCGCGCCGACATCGCCTCGGCCTTCACCCGCTCGTCGAAGGCGAGCTCGATGCCGGACGCCGAGCTCAGATCGAAGCCGCAGGTGAAGGTCTTGAGATTGGGGATGTGCTGCGAGGCGATCGCGGTGATCGACCCCGAATCCATGCCGCCGCTCAGATAGCTTCCAAGCTCGACGTCGCTGACCAGCTGGCGGGTGACGGCCTGGCGGAACAGCCGATCGAGCTCCTCGCGATACTCCTGCGCCGGCGCCGGCTTTTCAGGCTCGCGGAAATGATAGTCCCAATATTGCGTGAGCTCCAGCGCCGGGCTGGCCTTGCCGAGGTCGAGCTTTGCATAATGGCCGGCGGGAAGAAGGCTGACGCCTTCGAGCAGGGTGCGGTCGGTGAACAGGTTCTGGAAGGTGAAATATTCGAGCAGCGCCCGCTTATCGAGCCTCCTCTCGAACGCGGGATCGGCGAGCAATGCCTTCTGCTCCGAGGCGAATGCGAACCGGTCGCCCTGGCGCGCGACATAGAGCGGCTTGATGCCGTAGCGGTCCCGGGCCAGCAGCAGGGTCCGGTCCTTGCGGTCCCAAAGGGCGAAGGCGAACATGCCGTTGAGCCGGAGCAGGGCGTCGGTCCCCCAATGGCTCAACGCGGTCAGCAGGACCTCGACGTCCGACTGCGAGCGGAACCAGTAGCCGGCCCCCTCCAATTCCGCGCGCAGCTCGCGGAAATTGTAGATCTCGCCATTGTAGGTGAGAATGTAGCGATGCTCGACGCTCACCATCGGCTGGTGCGCGAGCGGGGACAGATCGATGATCGCCAGCCGCCGATGGCCGAGCCCGACGCCGCCCTCGATCCAATGGCCCTCGCCGTCGGGGCCGCGATGGGCGATCGCGTCGGTCATCGCCTGCAGCAGCACCGGGGACACCGGCGCGCCGTCGATCTGCACAAGTCCTGCTATGCCGCACATGGGAGGATCAGGCCGGGCCGCGCCGGACCACCGCGATCACATGATCCTGCTCGGCCTCGGTCATGCCCTGGAAGAGGGGCAATGAAATCGAGCAGTCGTTGGCGGCATGAGCGTTGGGGAAGTCTTCCGGCGAAAGCGCATATTTGTCCCGGTAATAGCTGAGCATGTGCACCGCATGGGTGGCGGGGCGGGTCGAAATCCCCTGCTGCTGGAGGCGGTCCATCCATAAGTTGCGCCGCGCGTTGATCCGGGCGATCGATGCCGGTTCGACCGGCTCGGGACGGAACAGGCAGGGATAGCTCTGATAGCCGTGCTCATAGCCTTCGGGGCAGACCGGCATCCGCAGCCAGTCGAGGTCCGCAAAGGCTTCGTCGTAGCGCGCCGCGAGCCGGCGCCGCTCGGCGACGATCGCGTCCGCGCGGTCCATCTGCGCCGATCCAAGCGCCGCCTGGATATCGGTCATGCGCTGATTGTACCCGGCCAGCGGATGGTCGGCGAGCAGATAGGGGCGGGCCCCGAGATGGCGCTGATGGTCGGACATGGCGGCGCCATGGTCGCGCAACTGGCGGATCTTTTCGGCGAGGCCGGCATCTCCCAGCGTCACCATCCCGCCCTCGCCGGTGGTGATCGCCTTGCGCGGGTGAAAGCTGAACGCGCCGGCGTCGCTCATCAGGCCGACATGCCTGCCGCCGAAGGTCGCGCCGAAACCGCAGGCGGCATCCTCGACCGCCCACAGGCCGTGCCGCGCGGCGATCGCGTTGACCGCGTCCATGTCCGCCGCAAGGCCGAACAGGTGGACTGGGATCACGCCCCTGGTGCGCGGCGTGATCGCGGCCTCGAGCGCGGCCGGATCGAGGTTGAAGGTCTCCAGATCGATGTCGCAGAACACGACCTTCGCCTGTTGATGCTCGACGATGTTCGCCGACGCGATCCAGGTGAAGGCCGGGACGACGACCTCGTCGCCCGGCCCAAGACCGAGCGCGACGACCGCCAGGTGCAGCGCGGAGGTGCACGAGGTGACCGCGATCGAATGCGCGGCGCCGGTGAAGGCGGACCATTTCTCCTCGAACTCGCGGACCTTCGGCCCCTGGACCAGCCAGCCGCTGCGCAGCGGGGCGAGCACGCTTTCGATCTCGGCCTCGGTCAGCGAGGTTCGCGCGATCGGCACGTTCATGGGCTCGGTGTCGCTCATGCCGCCAGCCCCACCTCGGCGCGGCGCGCCGCGACTTCGCTCTTGTGGGTGTCGCGCCAGTCGATCAGCCGGCGCAGCCCCTCGTCAAGGTCGATCGCGGCGGTGAAGCCGATCTCATCGCTCGCCTTTTTCGGGCTGCCGATCCGGTTGCGGACGAGGGTCGCCTGGCTGCGCGGCGCATAAGCGATTTCCTTATTGCAGCCGGTAAGGTTGAGCAGCTTTTCGGCGAGCTCCTTGAGGCTGGTCCGCGCGCCGGTGCCGACATTGTAGAATTCGTCGCTGGCCGAGGCGTCCATCGCGCAGACGTTGGCGGCGGCGCAATCCTCGACGGCGACGAAGTCGAAGGCTTCCGATCCGTCGCCCAATATGGTCGGCGCGTCGCCGCGATCGATCGCGTCGAGCATCTTCATGATCACCGCGATATAGGCGCCGCGATAATCCTGGCGGGGGCCGTAGACGTTCATGTAGCGCAGCCCGACATAATCGAGGCCGTAGCGATGGTGATAGGCGCGCAGCATCGCCTCGCCGCAGATTTTGGTGGCCCCGTAGAAATTCTGGTTGTTGAACGGGTGGTCCTCTTCCATCGGTTCGGTCACGGCGTCGCCATAGACGGATGCGGAGGAGGAATAGACCAGCCGCCCGACCCCGTTGCGGACGCAGGCGTCCATCACGTTGAAGGTTCCGCCCACGTTGACGTTGAACGCCGAGCGCGGATAATCGTGGCATTGCAGCAGCCACAAAGCGGCGAAATGGAACACGCCGTCCACGCCTTGCATCGCGCTGTCCAATATGTCGGTATGGAGGATGTCGCCGCCGACGTCGTAGATGCGGACCCGGGGATCCTTCAGCGCCTCGGCCAGATTCTCCTCCCGGCCGCGTGCGAAATTGTCGTAGATGACCAATTCGCCGACGTCGCGCTGCAACAGCCGGTCCACGGTATGCGAGCCGATCAGGCCGGCGCCGCCGATCACCAGCAGTCTCTTTCCATTCAATTCCATTGCAAATCTCCAGTGGGCGCACGAACGCAAACCTTGCCGTTCAGGCGCCTTCTCCTTCGAACGACAGGGCTTGCGCCAAAGCGGAAGTCACCGTCTCGACGGCCTGCGCCGTCATGTAGGGATGCATGGGCAGGCTAAGGACGGTCTCGGCCGCGGCCGCGCTGTGCGGGAGGCGGGCCGATGAATCGGCGACCGCGGGCTGGCGGTCGAGCGGCAGCGGATAATGGACCGCGGTGGGCACGCCGTGCCGCTCAAGGACCGCCCGGACTTGCTCGCGGCGCGGCACCCGCACCGTGAATTGCGCCCAGGCGCTTCGATTGTGGCTTTCGATATGGGGCAAGGCGCTCGCATTGCCCTGCGGCCAGCGCGCCGCATAGTCGGCGGCGACCCGCTCGCGTAAGCCGATCTCCTCGTCGAGGATCGCCAGCTTCGGCAGCAGGATCGCCGCCTGCAGCGTGTCGAGCCGGCTGTTCACGCCGATGCGGACATGGTGGTAACGGCGCTCCTGGCCATGACGGGCGATCTGGCGGATGATCCGGGCCAGTTCGGAATCGTCGGTGAAGATCGCGCCGCCATCGCCGTAGCAGCCGAGCGGCTTCGAGGGAAAGAAGCTGGTGCATCCGATCGTGGTGAGGCTGCAGGACTTGCGTCCCTTGTAGCTGGCGCCGAAGCTCTGGGCGGCGTCCTCGATGACCGGGATGCCGTGCCGCTCGGCGATGGCGTTTATCGGATCGAAATCCGCGCACTGGCCGAACAAAGAGACCGGGATGATCGCCCGCGTCCTGGGCGTGATCGCCGCCGCCAGCGCCGAGGCGTCCAGATTGTAGGTCGCCGGATCGATGTCGACATAGACGGGCGAGGCGCCGAGCAGCACTGCGGCCTCGGCGGTGGCGATATAGGAGAAGCTCGGCATCACCACCTCGTCGCCGCGCCCGATCCCGAGCGCCATCAGCGCGATCTGCAGGGCGTCGGTGCCGTTGGCGCAGCTGATGCAGTAAGCGGCGCCGCAATAAGCGGCGAGCCGCTCCTCCAGCTCGGCGACCTCGGGCCCGAGGATATACTTGCCGTGCGCCAGCACCCGCGCGATGCCCGCCTCGATCTCCGGCCGGAGCCTGTCCTGCTGCGCGGCAAGATCGACAAAGGGCATCATCGGGAAGCTTCTTTCCTCAGCAGCCGCCCGCCTTCGAGCAGATAGGTGTCGCCGGTATGGCGGCAGACCGCCTGGCCGGCCCCGGACGGCGGCAGATCGAGCTTTTCGCCATAAGCGCTCATCCAGCCCACCTGCCGGCCGGGAACGCCGATCACCAGCGCATGATCGGCCACATCGCCCGTCACCACCGCGCCGGCGCCGATGAAGGCGTAGGCGCCGATGGTGACGCCGCAGACGATCGTGCAATTGGCGCCCAGGGTGGCGCCCTTGCGGACCAATGTGTCGCGATACTCGTCCTTGCGCTCGATCAGCGCGCGCGGGTTGTGGACGTTGGTGAAGACCATGCTGGGGCCGCAGAACACGCCCTCTTCCAGGGTGACGTTGTCGTAAACGGAGACGTTGTTCTGAATCTTGCAGCGGTCCCCGATGACGACCCTGTTGCCGACGAACACGCCCTGACCGAGCGACACGTCCCTGCCGATCCGCGCACCGCCGCAGACATGGACGAAATGCCAGACCCGGCTGCCTTCGCCGATCCGGGCGCCCTCGTCGACGATCGCGCTGGGGTGAATCGTCGCCGGCATCACATATGTCCGCGGGCGGAGGGGTGCATTTCGCCGATCGACGGCGTCGGATTCAGGGTCCGGATCGCCGAGGCCGCCTCGATCGCGCAACGGCTGTCCTCGAGGCCGAAGCCGCGGCCCGCCAGTATCTCCTCGTAGCTGCGGACGTGGAGATCGGTGAAGCCGCCGGAAAACTCGATCTCCTCTCCATCCATGGTGATCGAACGGAACGTCCGCAGCCCGGAGGCGCGCCCGGCCTCGGGCACGTCGGCGGCGTCGAGCGACATGAACCAGCGGGCGCGAGCATGTTCGAACTCGAGATAGCCGCCGGTTCGCGTCGGCGAATGGAGGTGCACCCGATTCTCCTGCAAAGCGCCGAACAAGAAGTGCAGCATGTCGAAGAAGTGCACGCCGATGTTGGTGCCGATGCCGCCGGACTTGCGCTCGTCCCCCTTCCAGCTCTGGAAATACCAGCGGCCGCGCGAGGTGATGTAGGTGAGGTCGACCTCGAACTTGCGGTCCTTCGGCGATCCGGCGACGCGGCGGCGCAGGTCGATGATCGCCGGGTGAAGGCGCAGCTGCAGGATGGTGTTGATCCGCCGGCCGCTGTCCCGCTCGACGTCCGCCAGCCCATCGATATTCCAGGGATTGAGCACCAGCGGCTTTTCGCAAATTGCGTCGGCGCCGGACCGGAGCGCGAAGCGGATGTGGGAATCATGCAGGTAATTGGGCGAACAGATCGCGAAACCGTCGATGCTCTCGCTCGCATCCTGGCGCCTCAGCTTGTCGACATGGCGGTCGAACCGCTCAAACTCGGTGAAGAAATGGGCGTCCGGAAAATAGCTGTCGATGATTCCGACCGAATCACTGGGATCGAGCGCGGCCACGATCCGATTCCCCGTGTCGCGGATCGCCTGCATGTGGCGCGGCGCGATATAGCCGGCGGCGCCGATCAGCGCGAAATTCTTCATGTCGGCATCCCGATCATCGGCATCCGCCTCACAGCCTCAGATCGGCGGCGCCGGCGGCGAGCGCATATTTGAGGTCGTAAAGGACGTGCGCGGGCTTGCCGAGGGCCCGGATCGCCTCCGCGCCCAAAGCGACAAACTCGCGGTGCGGCACGGCCAGGACGATCGCATCATAGGCGCCGGCATCCGGGGCGGCGACCGGCGTCATTCCATATTCCCGCCGCGCCTCAGCCGGATCGACCCAGGGATCGTGGACGTCGACCTTCACGCCGAAATCCTCGAGTTCGCGCACGACGTCGATCACCCGCGTATTGCGCAAATCGGGGCAGTTCTCCTTGAAGGCGAGGCCAAGGATGAGCGCGCGCGCGTCCTTCACTGCGATCCGCTTCTTCAGCATCGCCTTGACCAGCTGGCCGGCGACATAGGCGCCCATGCCGTCGTTGAGCCGCCGCCCGGCGAGGATGATCTCCGGGTGATAACCGATCGCCTGGGCCTTGTGGGTCAGATAATAGGGGTCGATGCCGATGCAGTGCCCGCCGACCAGCCCGGGGCGGAAGGGAAGGAAATTCCATTTGGTCCCGGCCGCAAGCAGCACCTCCTCCGTGTCGATTCCCATCCTGTTGAAGATGATCGCGAGCTCGTTGATCAGCGCGATGTTGAGATCGCGCTGGGTGTTTTCGATGACCTTGGCGGCTTCCGCGATCCGGATCGACGGCGCCTTGTAGGTGCCCGCCACGATGATCCGCGAATAGAGCTGGTCGACATATTCGGCGATTTCCGGCGTCGATCCGGATGTGACCTTGCGGATCGTCGGCAGGCGATGCTCCTTGTCTCCCGGGTTGATCCGCTCCGGGCTGTAGCCCGCGAAGAAGTCGCTGTTGAAGATGAGGCCGGAGGCACGCTCGAGCGCCGGCACGCAATCCTCTTCGGTGGCGCCGGGATAGACGGTCGATTCGTAGATCACGATGTCGCCGCGCTTCAACACCCCGCCGATCATTTCCGACGCCCGGATGAGCAGGGTCAGATCGGGCCGCTTATGCTCGTCGATCGGGGTGGGCACGGTGACGATGAAGATGTTGCAATCGGCGATCTCGCTTGCTTCGGTGGCGAAGGAAAGCCCGGTCGCGGCGCGCAGCTCGGCGCGCTCGATCTCGCAGGTCCGGTCGCGGCCTTCGCGCAATTCCCCGATCCGCTCGGCATCGATGTCGAAGCCGATCACCGGCAGCTGCTTTCCGAATTCGGCGGCCAGCGGCAATCCGACATAACCAAGGCCGATCACCGCGATCTTTGCTTCGTCTAGCGAACGCACCGAATCTGCCTCCTCGCTCTTGCCTTGCCGCCGTTCGCGGCGGGGGCCAACGGACAGCTACGCGGCAAGGGCCACCTGCCTAGCCACATGGTCGGCGATCGCCAACGATGCCGTGATGCCCGGCGATTCGATGCCGAACAGGTTGACGATGCCGGGCACACCGTGATCGTCCTCGCCGGAAATCATGAAATCCGCGGCGGGCTCGCCCGGCCCCGACAATTTGGGACGGATCCCGGCATAATCGGGGTGAAGCCGCTCGGCATCGACGCCGGGCCAGTAATTGCGGATGGCGTCGGCAAACCGGTCTCGCCGCGCCGGATCGACCGAATAGTCGATATGATCGATCCACTCCACGTCGGGCCCGAAGCGTGCCCGGCCGGCGAGGTCGAGCGTGAGATGGGTGCCGAGCCCGCCGGGCTCCGGCAGCGGATAGACGAGGTGGCGGAAGGACGTCCGGCCCGAATAGCCGAAATAGCAGCCCTTGGCCCAATGGAGACGGGGGACATGGCCGGCGGGGAAGCCTTCGATGGAACGCGCGACGGCGCCGGCCGCCAGGCCTGCGGCGTTCACGACCGTTCGCGCCGACGCAGCCGGCCCGCCGCCGTCGGCGATGGCGACCGACCAGCCGCCCGGCACGCGTGCGATCCGGGTGACCCGGGTGTTGCACACCAGGGCCGCGCCATTGGCCTCGGCGACCCCGAGCAAGGCCTGCATGAAGCTATGGGTGTCGATGATCCCGCTCGACGGCGAGAAGAGCGCGGCCGCGCAGGCGATGTCAGCCTCCATCGCGCACGCTTCCCGGGCATCGAGCATGCGCAGGTCGTCGACCCCGCAGAGCGAGGCGGACGCCCGCATCGCCTCGAGCCGAGCCGCCTGCGCCGGATCGGCCGCCAGGACAAGCTTGCCGCATCGGCGCACCGGGACGCCATGCGCCTCGCAAAAGGCGTAGAGCATCGCTTTGCCGGCGACGCAGAGGCGCGCCTTGAGCGAATCTGGCGGATAATAGATGCCGGCGTGGATCACTTCGCTGCTTCTCGCGCTCGTCTCGGTGCCGAACTGCGCCGCTCGCTCGACGACCAGCACCGAGGCGCCCGTCAGCGCGACCGCACGCGCAGCCGCGAGGCCGATGACGCCCGCGCCGATGATGATGACGTCGAATTCCGGCTCTGACATCAGGCGCAATAATAGTCGCGATACCACTGAACGAAGCGCTTTATGCCGTCGCGATAGTCGGTGGCGGGCGCATAGCCGGTCAGCCGATGGAGCAGGGTCGCGTCGGCCCAGGTCGCGGGGACGTCGCCTTTCTGCATCGGCATGTAATTCCGCTTCGCCTCGACGCCGAGCTCTGCTTCGAGGGCGGCGATGAAATCGAGCAGGCGCACCTGGGTCGAATTGCCGATATTGACGATCCGGAAGGGCGCCACCGGACTCAGGCTGTCGCCCGGGGCGACGGCGTTCGCGGATTCGGGCGGGATCGGCGCCACGTCGATCAGCAGGCGGATGGCGCGCACCAGATCGTCGACATAGGTGAAATCCCGCCACATTTCGCCTTCGTTGTAGATGTCGATCGGACGTCCGTTCAGCATCGCCTCGACGAACCTGAACAGGGCCATGTCCGGCCGGCCCCAGGGTCCGTAGACCGTGAAGAAGCGGAACATGGTGGTCGGCAGGCCCCAAAGATGGGCATAGGCATGGCCCATCGATTCGTTGGCCTTCTTGGTGGCCGCATAGATGGTGAGCTGGGAGTCCGCCTTCTCGGTCTCAACGAACGGCATGTCCTCGTTGCCGCCATAGACCGAGGAGGTCGATGCCATCAGCAGGTGCGACACCGCGCGGCGCCGCGCGGCCTCGATGACGTTGAGCGTACCGACGACGTTGCTGTCGATATAGGCGCGCGGGTTTTCGAGGCTGTAGCGGACCCCCGCCTGCGCGGCGAGGTGGACGATCACGTCGGGCGCGAAGGCGTCCACCGCCGCCTGCAGCGCCGCATCGTCCTCGAGCATGGCGATGGTCGCGCCGAAGGCGGGATATTCGGCGAGGAGGGCGTGACGCCGCCGCTTCAACGCGACGTCGTAATAATCGGTGAGGCCGTCATAGCCGTGAACGTCGACCCCTTCCTCGAGCAGCAGCCTGGCGAGGTGGAAGCCGATGAAGCCGGCGGTTCCGGTGATGAAGACCCGCATCAGCTCACTCCCGCTCGGCGCCGGCGGCGGCCTCGTCGACGAGCCCGGGGCGCAAATCGTCGGCTGCGATGGCGCCGTCCTCGATCAGGGCGTCGATTTCGGCCTTGATCGCCTCATATTCCTTCATCTTGCGCTGCAGGAAGCGGCCGGTGAGCAGCGCCCGTTCGGCGATCCCGCTCGGCGTCAGCACATAGGCGTAGCGCAGCTTGTTGTTGGACTGGCGGAAGTTGGCGACCTTGACGTGGCCCTTGTCGATCAGCGCCCTCAGGCAATAATTGACCCCGCCAAGGCTGACCCCGAGGGCGTCGGCGATGTCGCGCTGGCTATATTCGGGATGCCCTTCGAGCATCCGCAACACCTTGAACCGCACATCTTCGCGGAACCTTCCCTGGCGTTCAGCAGCCATGCCGGATCACGCCTATAAAGCTACCGCACGGCCAGCCGCGCGCGGCCTACCGGGAATGCAGGTTGGACGAAGCAGGTCATATTCCATGTTCGCGCGTGAACGCATAGACGAGCCCGCCTCACTTTGGAAGCCCATTATGGGTTTGGGATCACCCCTGTCCCAGTTTTGCGCGCGTCGCCGCTCGGGCGCGCCCCCCGGGTAGCCGCGGTTTGTCGATTGACTCCGGCACAGGGCGCAGTAAAGGCGTTCATGAGTGAACGTAGAGGTCGGTTCGATGGTTGAGTTCTCGCAGGACCAAAGCTGGTATCTCGCGCAGATCAAGCCCAACGGAGACAGGCTGGCGGAAGAGAATTTGCTTCGCCAGGGCTTCCGGGTCTTCTCGCCCAAGGTCGCGCGGACCACAAGACGAAGCGGGCGATTTCGCAAGGAGCTGCGATCGCTTTTCCCGGGCTACATGTTCGTGGGCGTCTGTTCTCGGATTGCGCAATGGCGCCCGATCGGCAGCACGCTCGGCGTGCAGCGGCTGGTCGGCTTCGGAAGCGGCGGCCCGTCCAGGGTCTCGAACGAGCTGGTGGCGCTGCTCAAGGAGCGGTGCGACGACAAGGCGGCGGTCCAGGGGCCCCCGCTCAAGAAGGGCGACATCGTTCGCATCATATCCGGCCCCTTCTCCGAGTTTGTCGCCAGCATCGAGCGCATTCCTTCCCAGCGTCGGATCTGGGTCCTGCTCGACATCATGGGGCAGGGGCGGCGAATGGCGGTGGGCCCGCAGGATGTCGAGCTGCGAACGGGCTGAAGCGCTGGAAGCCGGTGCGAGGCGCCTCACCGGGCCAGGCTGAACTGCTCGATGACGAATTCCAGGCCCTCCCGGCCGTCGCCGGCGGCCACATTCAGCTCGAGGAGCTGATTGGTGCAGCCGGCGGGCACGACCGGGCCTGGCGCGCGCGACAGGTTGTAGATCGCCCGGTCAGACGGGCCGCGCCAAATCGACTGCGGGCGGCCGTTGATGAAGCACTTCATCTCCCAATAAGCGCGCGACGACGCGTCGCCGGCGGCACGCGATCGCCGCTCGCTGAGATAATAGTGGCCGGGCGGCAGGCCGACGACGCGGCGAAGGAGGATGCCCCGTTCTCCGGAGCTTGCAAAAAGGCGCGCGCTGCGACGGCTTGAATCCGGCGGGCCGTCGAACGCGGCGCCCGCGGATCCGTTGGAAACCGGGGTCCAGGCCAGCAGGCCGTAGGCGGCGTTGGTGGTGCCCGATGTGAAGCCGGTATCCTGAAGGAAGCGGGGATTGGTGCCGGGCATCTGCAGGAAGAGCCGTTGTGCCAGAGAAACCTCGCCGCGGTCGACGAGCGCCTCGATCAGCAAAGGCGCGCTGGCCCGCATCAGCTCTTCCTGATTTCCCGCGCCGGCGAGGATCAGGAGCTTGGCGGTTTCGCGGGGCCCCGCTTCGCCGCTCCGCATCGAATGTTGAACAAAGTCAGGAATCCAATAAGCCCGTCGCTGAACGTAAGGGACGAACGCGCGCCGGATCACATCGCTCGCGATTGCGCTGCTCAACACCGGAAAGAGGATGGAGCGGGCCTCGCCGCTGGTGCGCAGGGCCTTGTCATAGTGGCGCAAGGCCAGCTCGGGACTGTTGGCCTGCACGGCCAGTTCGATGAGCACCAGCTGGGTCACCAGGTCGCGCCTGCTGGACCGCTCCGCAAGGCGCGCGAAAGTGACTGCGGCTTGTCGATCGCGGGTGGCTTCGGCGCGCAGAGCGAACGTCCGGAGCGCGGCGGTGTTGATCGCCTCGCGTCGCAGCGATTCACGGATCAGAGTTTCCACGTCGTTGCCGAGAATCCGGCGGGGCGACGCGCCGATCTGCCTTTCGACGGCGAGCAACGGCGCCAGTGGGTCGTCGGTCAGCGAGGCGATCAGCGCCGGGTTCTGGGCCCGCACGGCGTTGGCGAAGGCCGAAAGACCGGCGTTGGCGGCGATGAAGACCGCCAGCGCCGATATGCAAGCGAGCGACAGCGCCCGCTTGCGACCGATGCCGCCCAGCCGTGAGAAGATTCTCCAGCCGGGGCGGCGCCTAGTTCGGATCGGTCTTGCCATATTTGTAGCTATGACCATAGCCATAGCCGTAGCCATAGCCTGTGCGGCGCTCGTTGAGCTTGGTCACGATCACGCCGTAAATTCGCGCCTGTGCCTGCTCGAGGCGCGCAAGGGCCGTGCGCAGGCCGCGCACGGGGACGCCTTCCGCTTCGACCACGAACGCGCAGCCCTCGACCGCCCGGCTCACCAGCGGCGCGTCGGCCAGGCCGAGGATCGGCGGGCTGTCGACCAGGACATGGTCGAACTCGTCCTCGATCTGCCGCATCAACAGCAGCAGCCGGTCGCCGCTGAGCAGCTCGGCTGCGTTGGGCGGCGTCGGCCCCGCGGGCAGCAAATGCAGCCCTTTCAAAGGGGTCGGGAGCATCATGCTCCGCCAATCGTCGTCGCCGGCCAGGAAATTGCTGAGCCCCTTCTTGTTCGGCTGGCCGAAAAATTCGTGCGCCGACGGCGAGCGCATGTCCGCGTCGACCAGCAGCACCCGTTTGCCGGTGCGGCTGAGCACGGTCGCCAGACCGAGCGCCGACGTCGATTTGCCTTCGGCGGGCCGGGAGCTCGTCATCATCAGCGTGCGTGGGAAGCCATGCTCGGTCGAGAAGGCAAGGCTTGAGCGGATGCTGAGATAGGCTTCCGACAATTCCGACTTGGCGTCGGCCAGCGCCTCGGCGGGCGTCCCGTCGGCGAGGTCGGGTACCACGCCCAGCAGCGGCAGGTGGAGCAGCGCGCCGACGCTTCCCGGCTCGCGCAGCCCCTCGTCGATCTGCTCGAGGCCGAGCACGGTGAGGAAGGAAATGCCGAGCCCGCCAACGAAGGCGAGGGCCAGGTTGATAATCAGATTTGGGGAGGAGGGTGAGCTGGGCACCTTGGCGGGATCGACCACTCCGATATTGCTCAGCGACACGCCGGCGACGCCGATTTCCTTATAGCGCTGCAGCAGGCTGTCGTAGAGCTGGCGGTTGGTCTCCGCTTCGCGCTGGTAGATGTTGTACTGGATCGTGTCGCGCCGCTGCTGGGTGAGCCTGCCGGTGAGCTCCTGCACGCGCTCGCGCAGGCTGGCTTCGCGCCGCGCCGCTTCCGCGAATTCGCGCGTGCGGCTCGACGCGACCCGGGCCTCCTCGCGGCCGATGCTTGTGTCGAGCGTGCGCAGCTGTTGCGCCAGGGCGCGGGCCGTCGGATATTCCGGCTCATACTGGACCAGCAGCCGGGAATATTCGGAGGCGACCTCGGCGCGCCTCTGGCGAAGCCCGGCGAGCGTGAGGTTCGCCAGGGCCTCGGCGGAGGCGCCGTCGGACGCTCGCGTCCGGCTGCCGGCCGCGATTCGATCCGCGGTCGCCTGCGCCAACGCGTTGTTCATCGCCTGGAGATCGGTCGAAACCAAGGTGCGGTCGATCTCGGTCCGGCCATCCGGTCCGGTAACCCGGCCAAGGCTGACGATGTCCCTTTCCGCCGCATAGCGGACGACCGCCCGCTCCGACGCCTCGAGCCGCTGGCCGAGCTCGGCGAGCCGCCCCTCCAGGAACCGGCGGGCATCGGCGGTCGACGCGAAGCGGCGGTCGAGGCTGGCGCCGATGAACTGCTGCGTCCAGGCATTGGCGATCAACGCCGAAAAGTCGGGCGAGCCGCTGGCATAGCGCACGTCCACCAGCCGCGACCGTGGTATCGGCGCGATCGAGACGTGCGCCAGCAGGAGCCCCACGGCCATCGATTCGCGGCGCTGGCGGTCGGCGCGGCTAAGCGTGTTGCGGTCGCCACTTCCGAACAGCGAACTGTCGGGCTCGACTCCGTGCCCGGCGAAGAATTCGTTATTGGCGGCCAGGTTCAGCGCCCTTGCGACGCGCTCGGCGAGCGACCGGGCCGCCAGCAGCGAATATTGCGTCTGGTAGAATTCGTCGTCGCGGAAGGACTGCGGCGATTCGAGGCCCTGCACGCTGGTGACGTTCTGCTGCTCGCGGCTGATCTCGATCCGCGCCGTCGCCGTATAGGCCGGCGTGGTCAGCAGCGTCACGACGATGCCGGCAACGATCGCCGCCACCATGATACCCGCAATGACCCACTTCCAGCGCAGCAGGGTCTGCCAATATTGCAGCAGGATTGGCACGCCCGCCCGCTGGGCGGGACCCCCGGCGACGCCCATAACCTCGGATTCGGACACCCCATTGGGTTGAACGACTTGTAACATCTCTAACCTTTTCGCTCGGCTGAGCCAGCTTGTGGCTTATGGCGTTGAACTCTGCAGCGCGACAATCAATGGCGTCGATAGCAGCGGAAGAACTTGGAGCGCGTCCCTGAAGAGTCTGCGCGCGGGCGAGTCGCCGACGACGACCACATCATTCGCAAAAACTTCCGGGTCGTCATAGATGCCGCGCCGGATCGCTCTGAGATTGTAGAGCGCCGCCATGCGCTGCCCGCCGACCGTCCTGAACACGACGACGTCGGATTGCCGCGCATATTCGGCAAGGCCGTGGGCGGTCGCCACCGCGCGCATCAGGGTCATCCGGCCGACGACCGGATAGAGCCCGGGCTCCCGCACCTGGCCGTCGACCGTGATCACCCGGCTAACCGTGTCCTTGAGGTTGACGGTGACCTGGGGGTCGCGGATGTGACGCTCCCGGAGCCGCTGCTGGATCTCGCTCGCGAGCTGCGCAGGCGTCTTGCCGTTCGCGTCGATCGTCCCGGCGAGCGGAAAGGCGATCTGGCCGGCGGCATCGGCGCGCACTTCCCTGCGGCTGAGCTCCTCGATGCCGTAGACGTCGACGGTGAGCGTGTCGAACGGCCCGATCAGATAGGCCCGGCTCGGGCCGGCGAGGTCGGTTTGGCTTGGCGGCGGCAAGGCCGTCGCGTCCATGACCTGGACCCGCGACGAGGGCTGGCCGTTCGCGCTCTGAACGGGGCCCAGCGGCGCGACGCTGCAACCTGCCGCGAGGCAGCACAGCGCCGCGGCTAATACACGAAGACTCATTCCTTTTCCCTCAACCACCACTCTGGCCACCTATATGGCCACCTATATATAGAGCCGCCTAGACTTCCACCCGTTTTTGCTGAGCCGGGATCGCAGGCCGTTCCGCCGCGCCCAGCCAAATGGCCAGGATCACGGCAAGGCACGCCAGGGACGGCGCCCGCAAGGGATAGTCGCCAATGCTTGCCAAGCCAAGCATAAGAAGGAGAACCGAAGCCATCCGGCCGTGACTTGCCGCCCGCGCCCCGCCGGCGCCGGTGGTGGCGCGCCAGGCGCGCAGCGAAGCCAGCCCCCAGGCGACGACGGCCGCGACCAGCAGCAACAGGCCGATCGCGCCACCTGTCATGTAGACTTCGAGCCAATCGTTGTGGGCGTGGTTCAGATAGGTCGAATCCAGTAGAGCATCGGGTTCGTCGATCTTGTACATTTCGACGAACGTCCCGATCCCGGATCCGAACGGAAAATACTGCCAGGCCATGTCGGCGATCGGGCCCCACACCTTGAAGCGCGCCTCGTCCGCCTCGCTCGGCGTCAGGATCCGGCTGATCGCCTCGCCGCGGCCGAACATTACGGTCACCAGCGCCAGCGCGATCACGCCGCAGCCGCCCATCACGATCGAAACTACCCGCCAGCGACCTCCGCGCCGTTCGCCCGAATCGAAGCCGGGCTTGCGATAGAGGATCGGAATGGCGAGCAGGCCGAGCACGCCGAGCGCGAGGCCGGCGCGCGAGCCGGCGACGAGCAGCAGCGGCACCAGGAGCAGCGCCACCGCGACAGCGATCCCGCCCCGCAGGCGCGCCTGCTCGGGCGTCTGGATCCCGCTCGAAGCATAGACCGCGAGCATCGGGAACAGGCAGGCAAGCAGGACCGCATGGTGATTCCGGTTGGCGAAAAGGCCGACCGCCGCGCCGTCGTTGGTGACCCGGTAGAGGTAGAACGGGCCGGTCGGGGCGCCGATGACCTGGAGCAGGCCGAGCAGTCCGGAGATCAGGCCGAGGCCGATCATCACCGGCAGCAGCGCGCGCCGCTCCTCCGCACCCAGCTGCACCGTCAGCAGGAGCGCGGCCAGCGGTACGAACAAGGCGTAGAGCGCGTTCCAGGTGCCGATCGGAACCATGGAGATCGGGCGCCAGACCTCGCCAAGCTGGGCGGCGGCGTCGATCTCGGTGATGATGCCGCGGCCGGGCAGACTCCCCCAGAGCGAAGCGGGAAGCGGAATGAGCTGGATCGCGACCAGCAGGAACGAGGCGGCCGCGAAGGCGAAGGCGAAGCGATGGCGGCGGATATGCTCGCGCCCAAGCGTGAAGAGCGCGAAACCGCAGACCAGGACGGCGGCCGGGCGCAGGATGATCAGAGAGGTGATGTCAGCGCGCGCCCCTCCGCCCATCAAAAATACAAGGCCGAGGTAGCCGACGAGAATCCAGAATTGGATCGACTTCGGTTCCCGATGCCGTACTGCACGCGCCAACGACTTTAACCTCCGGTCTCGTCTTCAGATTTTCGCCCCGCGCTCGATCCTGGCCGCGAGGTTTGAATAGCCCGCGCCGCAAGCGAGTCAATCTCCGCCGGGAAGCGCGCGGCAGTCGCGGCGGACAAGGAGGGAGGCTTGGCGGGTTGCGACCCAAATAAAAATGGCGGCCGCGCGGCCGCCATTTTTAGTTCACTCAGGCGGTGATCAGGGGCTGCCCGGGCGATCGCCGCCGCTGGTCGCCGCGAGGATGCCGAGGATGATCGCAATGACCGCGACCACCGGAATGAGGAAACCGCCGCGAAGCTCGCTGGAGCCGTCGGTAGCCGCACCGCTGCGCGCGGCGACGGAAAGGGGAGCGGCGGACTGAGCCGACTGCGCAAGAACCGGCGTGCTGGCCATGGAGACCGCGAGCACCGCAGCCACGGATGCTTTCTTGAAACCCATCTTGAACTCCCTGTTGAGCTTTTCGGCGTTGGCAGTGCCACAGTGATACATAGTTGACAACCCCAAATTTGCCGGACTTTCCTCGCCCTTGCGGGGGTGTTGCCCATTTGCACCCATCGCCGATGTGGCGTGAAATCCTCACATTCGAAGAGCGGGTTTGAACTTAGTGGCCGATGCCGGTTACCACTTCGTTAGCACCGGCGGCCTGGCTCGCGGCTTACCCAAGAAGGTCTTGATGAATCGCGCTTTTTTTAAAAACCTGATCCTAGGTCTCTTGCTGCTTGCCGGCGCCGGAGGCGTGGCGGCGCCCCAACCGGCGAGCGATCAGTCGCTGCTCGCGATGCGCGCGCTCGATCAGCGGGTGGCGGCCATCGGCCACCGGCTCGCGGTCGGCGGGCGCGACTTGTGCGCGGCGCACGCCAATCTGCCCGGCTTCGCCGTTCACGATCTGTCGCAATATGGCGCGGATTATCGGCCGGCCGCGAGTCGCGCTTTTGGGCTCGGTTCCGGGCCGGCGGTGCTTGCGCTCGTCCCGGGCGCGCCGGCCGAGCGCGCCGGGCTCAGGCTGGACGACGTACTGCTCAGCCTCGACGGGCAGGCGCTGCCGCGGGGCGATCCGGGACGCGACCGCAGCTTCGAGCGGATGGCGCTGATTCTCGACTCGCTGGATGCGGCGTTCGCCGATGGCCGCGCGGACGTCGGGATCCAGCGCGCGGGCACGCCGCTGACCCTCTCGGTCGGAACCGAGGCGGGCTGCGCGAGCCGCTTCCAGCTGCTGCCGTCGCGCCGGCTCAACGCCGAGGCGGATGGGCGCTACGTCCAGGTGACGACGGCGATCGTCGGCTATGTCGCCGACGATGCCGAGCTTGGGGCGGTGCTCGCCCACGAATTCGCGCACAATATCCTGGGCCACCGCGTTCGGCTCGACGCCGCGCGGGTGTCGCGGGGCTTCTTCGGCAATTTCGGCCGCAACGCCCGGCGCATCCGCGAAACCGAGAGCGAGGCCGACCGGTTCAGCGTCTATCTGATGGAGCGCGCCGGCTACGATCCCGAGGCCGCGGTGCGCTTCTTCTCGCGCTTCGGGCGCAGGGGGCTGAATTTCCTCGGATCGCCGACCCACCCCAATTGGCGCGCCCGGATCGCCCAGATCGAGGCCGAGATCGCCGCGATCAGGAGCGCGCGGGCCGCGGGGCGGGTGCCGGTGCCGCCGATCGGTTAGGGAGCATTCACGTCGAAAGATACCAGCGCTCGTCGTCTTCGAGACCGATCGCGGTCAGGCGGCCGCTGGCGAAAGCGCCGGTGTCGATGCCGATCCGGTTGGGGCGCTTGTCAACCTCTTCGGTGATGCTGTGGCCGTGGATGACCATCTTGCCGAAGCTGTCGCGGTGGTCGAGAAATTCCTCGCGGATCCAGCACAGGTCGCTGGCCTTCTGGTCCTCGACCTTTATTCCGGGCCTGAGGCCGGCATGGACGAACAGATAGTCCCCGACCTCGATCCATTTTTCGAAGGCGGCGAGGAACTCCAGATGGGCGGTCGGCACCTTGCGCCGCGCCAGCGCCATCAATTCCTCGAAGTCGAGGTCGCGATATTCGTGCTCGGAAATGCCGTAGCTGAGCAAGGTTTCGCGCCCGCCGATGCGGATCAGGAAGCGCAATGCCTTGAGGTCGCCTGCCATTGCGCGCAGGAAGACCTCCTCGTGATTGCCCTTGAGAAAGCGGACCGGCCGGGTCCCGCGAAGCGCCATCAGCCGCTCGACGACCCCCGACGAATCCGGGCCGCGGTCGACGAGGTCGCCGAGGAAGATCAATTCGCTCGCCGCCGGCCCGCGCGCTTCATCGTCCGCGTCGATCATCGCGAGCAGCGCGTCGACCAGATCGAGCCGGCCGTGAATGTCGCCGATCGCATAGACGCGCCGGCCCCGCGGCACGGCGTAGGCGCGCGGCTGGGTCCTGGAAACGAAATTGAACAACGATCTTACCATGATTCTCGCAGGCGAAGCGTTCGGGACGGGCGGTGGACATAGGCCGCGAACGCCGTGACTTCAATCATTTGGCGCCTTGCCTCGCGCTCGCGCGCCGACTAACCGAGGCGGCTACTCCATTTAGCGGGCGAGCGGTTTCTTGAGCGACATGCGCCGGCGGGCAACCCGATTCTGCTTCCGGCTGCTCGCCTTTCTCCTGTTCGGCCTTCCAATCCCGGCCGCGGCGGCGGTCGAGATGGTGTTTTACTCGCGCGAGCTCGGCGGCGACAATTTCCCCCATGCCTTCGTCCACCTGCGCGGCACCGTCGATGCGACCGGCGAGCGGGTCGATACCACTTATGGGTTCACCGCCAGGGCGATCACGCCGGCCTTGCTGTTCGGGTCGGTGTCGGGGGAAATAGTGGTGGAGGGCGCGGGCCAGATCGCGCGCAGCGAGCGCCAGTTCGCGCTGACCCTCCCCGACGAGCGCTATGCGGCGGTGATGGCGGTGGTCGAAATATGGCGCAATCGCCCCCAGCCCTCCTACAATCTCAACGGCCGCAACTGCGTCCATTTCGTGGGCGCGTTGGCTGAGGCGGCGGGTCTGCGGGTCGAATATACAAGGCGGCTGATCAAGCGGCCGCGCTCCTTCCTGCGGCACGTCCGCGACCTCAATCCACAGCTCGCCGCCGCGTCCTAGAATTGCGTTGGCGCACTATTGCGTTCTGCTATCAAGGGGGTTGGTCGCCGATCGGCCAGGGAGGCCCGCATGGTGGCAGGGAATTGCTGGTGAAATGGATTTCTTCGCGGGTGGGGCCGAGCGACTGCTGTCCAAAAGCACGGGCGTCGATTGGTCCGGATTCGCCGTGGTCGGCGACGGTGCCGCTCCGGTGATTCGCTCGCGCGCCGCGCAGGTCGCGGTCGCCCATTGAACCTTCCTGGCTATCGCACGTTCGAGAGGGCTGTCGGTCCCTTTGTCGGGTGAGCGGGGTCTATTGAAGGAAGCGCGTCTCCTCGCCGCGATCCTAGCCGGTGCTATTGCGGCGCCCGCTTTCGCGCAAGCTCCGCCCGAGGATCCGCCGCCGCCCGTCCAGAACAATGAGCCGATCGTTTCCGATTCCCAGTTCGAGGAGGCGCTGCCCTCGCTCGACCCGGCGCTGAACGCGCCGCTCGAGCCGATCGACCCGACCGCATCGCCCTTCCCGCCGGTGCCCGGCCCGGTAGAGGAGACGCCGCTCGGCGATCCCGCCTTGACCGAGCCGTTGCCGCCGATTTCGGGTTTCGACGTCCAGCCGGCCGACGATTCGGCGACCGCGCAAAGCGACTCCGATGAGCCGCCCCCGGTCCGTTACACGCTCGTGATCGAGGGCATGGCCGAAACCGGTCTCGAAGGCCGCTTCCGCAGCCTGTCCGCGCTGGAGGATGCGGAAGGCGAGGCGGTCAACGGAGCGATGATCGCGGCGCGCGCCGAAGAGGACGAAGCGCTCGTCGTCCGCCTGCTGCGCTCCGAAGGCTATTATGACGCGGTCGCGGCCTCGGCGATCGAGCAATTGCCCGATGAGCCCGGCCGGTTGCGCGTCACGATGACGGTGGCGGCGGGCGGGCGCTACAATCTGGGCGCGATCGCAATCAACGGGCCGGCCACCGAGCCTGCTGGAATGGCGCGCGAATTCCTGCCGCTCCGGACCGGCGCGCCCCTGCGCGCGGTGGACGTGGAGGCGGCCGAGGCGAACGTGCTGCTGCGCCTGCCGCAGGAGGGCTATCCGTTTCCCGAGCTCGGCCTCAGGGACATCATCCTCGATCCCGAAACCCATGTCGGCGATTATGCGCTGCCGCTCGAGCCCGGTCCGCGCGCGCGCTTCGCCGGTTTCACCACCGAGGGCGATCTCGCCTTCGACGCGGGCCATGTAGGTGTCCTCTCGCGCTTTCGCCGCGGCGACCTTTACGACCGCCGCAAGGTCGACGACCTCAGGGAGGCCATGGTCTCGACGCGGCTGTTCAGCACCGTCTCGGCCGAGCCCATCCTGACCGGCGAGATTGCCGCGGACGGGGCGCAATATGTCAACATCCTGGTCCGCCAGGACGCCGGCCCGGCCCGCTCGCT
>Ga0190275_10000337_pt1 | contig 44136 bp, 37 predicted proteins | sample Popmic550T_FD_133745 | JGI IMG/M metagenome (GOLD analysis project Ga0190275, IMG submission 133745) | Populus adjacent soil microbial communities from riparian zone of Yellowstone River, Montana, USA - 550 T | ecosystem: Environmental > Terrestrial > Soil > Riparian zone > Trees stand | place... | reverse complement strand
TATCTCTGCTGCAGATAAAGTTTGTTTCCGGGCTGATTCGGGGCCTGAAGCTCTCGGGATGCGACGTGGTCCAGACAAACTGCGAAGAGATAGTAGTGCACACAAAACAGCAGTCAAAGCCGCTTGCAGAGGCCCAGCTGGCCGCAGCGCTCCAGGAGCTTACCGCGCTAGAGTACGGGTCGCTGTTAGAAACGCATCTAGAGTGCTGGTTCAGAAGAATTGTGATGGTAGACGAGGCAAACTGCGAATATCTGTTTGAAGACGGGAAGCGCAGAAAAAGCTTCAGCCAGGAGGTGCCAGAGGACGTCCTGGACGCGCTTCTTGCGGGAGATGAGGGCCCTTCGCTGGAGCACCTGAAAGACGTGTACGCTGACAGCGAAAAACGCGGGGTGGAGCTGGCAAGGCTGCTTATCAAAATATTCTCGCTGAAGTACGACTCTCCCTCTTATTCTAGAAAAGCAGCGGCGGCTGTGCACCTGAACCCTTTTTCGGAGGAGCTGTGCAAAGAGTTCGGGTTTAATAGCGCAGTGTCGCTGTACTGCGGGAAGTGCTCGTCTGTTACGTATTTTCACGCCTCTATCGAGCAGGGCAGGGAAGTCGGAGCTTTGAAGGAAATTGAGAAGAGGCTTGACTTACTTGCCGGGTCTGCTTACAAGATGGAAAGGCGGTGCAGAAGATGCAACGCTCCGTTTGCGAGAGAGGAGGTGGTGGAAGCAGTGCTGAGGAAAATGTACGAGCAGGCTCTCGAGGCGATAAAGCACGAGAAAAGATGCCAGAGATGCAAGATGCCGTCGGAAAACATCGTCCAGAGAAGGTGCGCGTGCGGCGGAGGGGTCGCAAAGGATGTTCGGAAGGTGTTTTCGGACGCGCTGAGAAGTATTTTAGCGCTGGTTTCACTTGCGCCCGCGGTTTCTGTGATCCAGTACGCGAAAAGCATGGCCAGGTACCTTGTTGTCAGTTAGAGATCGCTAGAAGAGAAGAAAGTAAGCGATTGGAAGCTAGTATGGATTCGCTGCGTAGGAGCCGGCGGTGCCAAAGGCTGTTGAAACTGCTAGTATAGGGTGTTCTACGTCCAGCAATGATGAGCACTGCGTGCTCGGTAGTTTCAACTACGCGGTCACAAGTATTTATGTCCTGCAGCACTGCCACTGCCACTAACAGGAGGTATATCCCACACCACTATCACTACCAATTCGCAAACACATCCGCATCACAGCTTAAAATAAAGACCTGGAACTCCAATACTGGCCAGATAAAGCGCGTTGAGGTAGAAAGCCTTCTTCTCAGTACATCTGTCTTCCATCCCGAAGTGCGGGCAAAGCGTTTAAGTGGAGCTGAGCTGAAAAATAAAAAGTGTGCCGTACTTATTTAAAAAATAGTACCGGAGGCTTTCTGAAAATTAGCAGAGCCCATTTTGTGCGAAATACCACCAAGCAAGTGTAGTGCATGTTTAAGTGTGCAATTTTTAGTATGCATCTCTAGTCTTTGACATCTGCCTAGAATAGCCAGGAGCACCCTCAAAACAGAAGAGTGCAGAGACTTCTTTGCCGTACTATGGCTGAGTGCTGGTAGAACTGTTTGCCACACTATCCATTTATTTTGTTGCTGCATATTCATGATAGCACCTTGTCAGGGCATTCAGCTGGTGCGGTAGAGCTGTGCAAGCTGGTCCAATGCAAAAGCAACGCAGAGATCTATTTCAGAACAAAGAGAAGTTGTAGAGCTTTTCTGCAACGTTGTAGTTGTCACATAGGCTGAGTTCTCTGTAGATGCGCCATAACCCAAACAACAGAAACATTCTAACAAGGCCTGCCGCAACAATGCAAAGCGTCTTGTGGGCAAGGTAGGGGAAAGGCAGAAAATTATTGCTATTCTCAAGCTCTTTGTTGTAGAAAAAGGCCTTGTACACCACTTGCCTGCAAGTGTCCATAAGAGACAGGGACGCAAGACACACAGCGAAATAAAACACTTTCGGCCAGTTTGCATCGTGGCTTGTCTCGCAGCAGATTTCCTTCATGAAGTAGAAAGAGGCGCAAAAATAGAACCAGTAGAAAGAATACACAAGAGACGAAAAGATCGGATGGTCGGCTCGATGGTACTTGACCGGTGTGTAGTTGTTTTTTATCAGGCGCCCCGTGTCATATGCTATCGCAAATAAGGAAGAGGCCCATAGTAGAAGGTGTCTCTTGTCCAGGTGCGCGTCTTCTGCACACAAGACAAAGACGATCGAAAGTGGCGCGACGATCTGCGGAAACAGAGACAGAACGAAATAGAGCACTTTAAAGAAAAACACCACAGAACTTACCACCATATAGTAAAAAATTGTATAAAACGCCGCAATCAGAAACTCAGCACAGAACTCTTCCATCTTATCTTCAAATTTTATTTTTCTATATATCATATCGCCGAGATACGCCATCATTTATTTTCAAACACAAAAATAACCATGATGCCAATCCTACCCGTAGCAACCAAGCACCTACTTATTTCCAGCTTTTTCCACCTAGAGCCTGCCACCCAAAAAACACGCCTAAGGATACCTTGGAACTCTCTCCATCCTTTCCACCTCAGCCAGGTTATCGCAGCGCATCGCTCATCAATAATAGCAGCGTGGAGCATGCCTCTGCCATATACAAGTTCGCCATAGCCTCGCTAGCACAGCGCAGCATTGTAGATGATATTGTAGTGTTGTAGTGTTGTAGTAGAAGACTACCCTACTATCCTTCAACCATAGTGCCATTCCATCATAACCACGTACCATATTATTCTACCATACCCATCTACTCTATCCACCTATCCGACCTACCCTACCATCACAATATCCCACGAATTTTAAATATTTATTTCTCATGGTAAGTCTGCGTTTTCGCCAATGGATAGCACTGACTCTGAGGAATATGAGTCTTCGTCTTCTGGAGAGGGCTGGGTCGAGATGTACGTTAAAAAATTCTCAGCGCCTGTTTTGGTAATAGTTGACCACTTTTTCATAGAAGACATGTTCAATCTGTACGGGCTCGCAGAACAGGTCAAAGACTTTGCGGAGTCTCTAGAAGTGATCCGCAGCAGGTCCTACGCCACGTCGTTTTCCAAAAGAGAAGAGACCCTCTACTTCCTAATACACCAAAGATACATCTTGACAAAGTCGGGAATGGACGCCTTTCGGGCGCTTCTCTGCTCGGGAGTCTACGGCAAGTGCAAAAGAGTGCAGTGCAAAGGGTTTCCGCTGCTTCCAGCCGGGCTGAGCGACTTTCCCCACTGCTCGAACACAAAGCTGTTTTGCGACCTCTGCACAAACCTGTACGAGCCCACAGGCGACCTCTCCACCGTTGACGGATGCGCGTTCGGCAGAACGTTCCCGCATCTTTTCATCCTGATACACAAAGATCTTTTCCAAAAGAGGAAAGACAGCGAAAAATACACGCCAAGAATATTCGGATTTGAAATAGAGAGAAACGGGGAATAAATTTTTTATGCTATTTGGAATTGAGACGCTGAAGGGGTACGCGCAGTCGAAGGGAGTTCCGGAAATCGAAGAAGAAGACCTGAAAATACTAGCGCAGGACCTGGAGTACCGGCTAAAAGAGCTTGCGCAAGAGGCGTCAAAGTTCATGCTCGCGTCAAAAAGATCGAAGTTAACGATAGAAGACGTGAATTACGCGCTGATTTCGAAGGAGATGGACCCTCTGCTGGGATACGACACAAGCGACTCTCTTGTTTTCAAGGCGATTCCGGGATCCAACATGTACTACGTGCCGGATGAAGAGGTAGATTTAGAAAGCGTCCTCAGCTCGCCGCTGCCAAAGGTGCCGCACAGGCCGGTGGTATCGCGCCACTGGTTAGCAATCGAAGGCGTGCAGCCGCAAATACCGCAGAACCCGCTGCCGGTGGAGAGAATGCCAGAGACGAAAAAGGAAGACACGATGGCGGCAATGAGAGAAGACATCGAGATAAGGAACCACATGAAACACCTGCTTTCAAAAGAGCTGCAGATGTACTACGAGAAGGTCGTGCAGCTGATAAAAGATAAAGAGGGAATAGAGCTGGCAAGCGAGTGTCTGGAAAAAGAGAGCGGAATACAGCAGCTTGTTCCGTACTTCGTGCACTTCTTCAACGAAGAGATCCTGAAAAACCTGAGAAACGGGAAGTATCTTCTGAAGGTAACCAGGGCGTACCAGAGCCTGATAAAGAACCAGATGATATTTATAGAGCCGTACATGCACCAGATGCTGCCTTCGCTGCTTACCTGCGTGCTTGGAAAAGCGATCGGAAAAAGAGGAGGGGAGGAAGGCGAAGAAGAGGAGCCAGAGATAGGGCTGAGAGTTAGAGAACAGTCTTCGGAGATAATCAAGTACATATACAACACGTATTCTGTGGCGTACACGACGCTTTCGCCGAGGATTTTGAACTCGCTGCTGAAGACGTGGGCGGACTTTGGAAAGACGCCAGAGGCCCATTACGGCGCGCTTTTCTGTCTGTGCAGTCTTGGAGAGAAGGTGCTTAACGGAGTAGTGGTTAAGTTCAGGTCGGAGTATCTCGACAAAGCGGATCCCGAGAAGTTCAAGCTACCAAGAACCCTTCTGATGCAGCTTACAAGGGAGTATCCGGAGAGGTGAAGATATGGATGTTGATGTGGAGGGGTAGATGGATGGACGGGTAGATATGGAGGGGTTGGATGTGGGGGTGGATATGGAGATAGTGTATGTGGAGATGTATGTGAAGGTAGATATGGAGATAGATGTGCGGATGTATAAGAGTAGATCTAGCGATAGTTATGGAGATAGACCCCTAGATCTATCTGCAGATCTATGTTGAAGGGTACAATAACGATATTACACTGACAATTGTATACTGGTAATAGTTACTGGTAATATTACACAGAAGGCTATACAGAAGGCGTACTAACCCACAATCAAAATTTTGATCTGAAAAAAAACCCACAATCACGATGGTACTGCGCTGGCGGGGCGTAGCGGTTGGTTGTACATTTTTATTATCTATTCGTATTCCTGGTTTAGCGAGCTTATGTTGAACCTGGTGTTGATGGCGACTTCTTTCACCTCGTTATTTGTGGAGAGCGACTTGGCAGATATAAACTCGAGGATCCACTGCGCCTCTAGCTGCTGCGAGATGTAAGGATACTTCGTGTTATTTCCGTAAAGCACCCATATGTCGGATATTAAATAGAGACACTTTATCACGCAGTCTGCATCGTTCGTTTCCTGTGCTATTGCCTTGACCACCTCTAGAATAACCGTTATACTAACTGCTATTTTGTCGTTCCTTCCGTCGCTGGACTGGATAATGCAGGACAGAAGGTCAAGCAGAGACTCTCTGAGGTGCAGATGGAACTCTCTGTCGTCCTCGTGCTCCTTCAGAGCAACAATCGATATGGCGATATTGAACATGGGGTCTAGGTACCTGTCGAAAGACTTTCCGCTCGACAGAGAAATATCTGCAAAGGTTGTGATGATCGTGATTTTTGCCTCTCTGGGAAGATTCCGATCTCCTATCGCGTTTATGAGCAGGGGCATAAACTCGTCGATGTACATGCAGAACCCGAATTTCGTAGCGGTTGCCATCGACCCGATAAAGCTGATCAGACTCGAAGAAAAGGTCAAAAACTCCTCTCCCTGCGAAGAGGCTCCGCACATCCTTGAGAGATCTCGCGAAACCAGCGCTCTGATGCTGTCCGAGTAATTGACAAACTCTATCCCGATGTTATCCGCCAGAATTCCAAGCGTCAAATACGCGTCTGTGTACAGCCCAAGCAGCCCGGCGTTCCCAAGTATGTACTGGCATATCTCCACCACGCTCTGGGACAGCGATAGAATCAGAGACGGAAAGGCTTTCGTACTTTTTTGAATAATCGTAAGGTAGCAGTATATGTTCTCCTCGCTCGACTTTTTCTCGAATATTTCGCGCTTGATACGCGAGACCATTTCCGCAGTTACTCCAAGCGCCTCGTTTTTGTGCTTCTCTGGACACATCCTAATCAGCTCTCCAATAACCGAAGACATCGCCACCTTCATCGTGTAGTCGTTATCGCTCAGCCTGAAGAAGGCGTCGACAAAAGAGTCCTTAACTTCCCTGTACCTTTTCAAAATCGGGTACACATCTTCAGTTAAATTGCACGAATTATCGCACACGTAGGAGATAGCCCCTGCAAGCGCCCACGCAGCCTCAACGGAGATTTCCGAGCGCACAAGCACCATCTCTGCGATTCTGTCAATTACTGCGCTGCAGGCTCCGCTCTCCTCCACGGGCTTCGTTGCGTACCTGAGCACCTTTTCAAACACCCACAGCCCCGTCTCCTGCACCGCTAGATCGGGCGAGTAAAGCGACTTAGCAGCTACCGGCGCTGTTTTGTAGACAAGGGGCGCCATTACTTCGCTTGTTCCTTCGTTTATCAGCGACCCAAGCGCCGCAACACCCCCTGCAAACTCTTCCAGCTCCCTGCTAAGCACCATCTCTTCAACGGCTGCTAATAGGGAAACGGTTCTCCCGGGGTCTTTTTTCAGCGCTACCGGATCTTTCATCTTTTCAGGCACGCACTGCGCTAACAGATCGATCAGCCAGGAGGCGGCTTTGTTAACCGTCCATTCTTCGGTTCTTTCGAGGTTATCAACGCACACCAGCGAGAGCAGCTCTCCCATCAGCACGGAGAACGCCTGGCTGGTGATCTCTCCTTCGTGCTCGATCTCTCTATTAGCAATAACCCCCCACATTTCGATTCCCAGAACGATCTTCTTCTCCTCTTCCGACCTCATAAAACGAACAGACATGCTTGCAAACGCTAATTCAACGTACTTAACCACTTTTTTGTAGTGGTACGTCAGCATTGCGATGTAGCACTCGAATGCTGCGCACGATATTTCGGAGCTTCTGTCTTCGCACCCCTCATACACCGCCTTGATGATCGAAAACGCCTCGTCCTCTATTCCCAAGTTGTACGAGATGAAGTCTGCGCTCTTTTTCAGCGCTCTGTACGAGGTTTTTCTGGTCTCCTCTATCTTCGACTTGCTTCCGTTGATAATCACCGTTAAAATAGATCCTGACGAGTTAACTATTATGTTTTCATCTATGCCCGTTCTGTCCAAGCAGAGATGCCCTATTGTCTCTATTATGTTCCTGTTCAGATCTTCATTTTCCGTTTCAGTCCCTATTTTAGCCAGGTCCACAAAGACGCTGTCCCACCTTCCGCTAACCACCTCGATTCTCGCCACTGCGCTAAGACACTGTGCGAGCACGTCTCCCCTTATCTTGTCCGAGCGCGCCAGGCTGCTGATCATCTTCTCTTTAATAAAATCTCTCTCCTTCTCCGGCAGCTCTATCCATCTCGCGTTAACCGTTTTTTTCTTCTCTTCGGACTCCCAGATAAAAAACGTCTTCAGGACCACTCCGGCGGTAACCGACGCCGTCATGTCACCCTCTTCAACAAGTATCCCCACCAGCCTAGACACGAGCTCCCCGAACTCTGTTCTGCTCAGCTCCAAAATGTACTCCTCTGCTTCCTTCCTTTCTTTGTTGTTTGAAGACCGGAGGTTTGAAAGCACCCGCGCCAGTCTGTCCATAAAAATGAAAAAGAAAAATAGCACTTTTATATTTTATTATTCGGATGTGCTTTCTTCGCTTGAGTCTAAAGATTCTTCTTCCTCATCGCCTTCCTCTTCGTCTTCGTTGCCGTTATCATCGTCTGAGAACTCTTCCGAGTCGTTTGTTTCTTCGCTGAAAGAGTCTGTCGAGTCTTCAAACGAGTTTTCCTGCGATGAGGAGGAGTATTCGTCTTCTTCTGACGAGGATTTGCTAATCGAGCCTTCTGTCAGGGTGTCGTTTTCAGAGGACCTGGACCCGCTGATTTCTTCCGGGTGTTCTTCGTTGGACTCGCTGTGCTCATCTACCTGTTCCTTGTGCGGCTTAGCTGAATTTCTCTGAAGTGAGCTTGAGCTTCTCTTGTTAGCCATTCGGTGAAAAAATATTTTAGAATTTATAGAGAAGTTTTTTTGTGTGGGAGAGAACTGCCAGAGGATTAGTTAGGAAATTTCTGAGCCATAAAAAAACAGCAAAGATTTCCACTAGAATTCCTAAAATGGTAAATTTAAATGTCAAAAATAGCCCAATAAGGAAAACGTAGTACTGTCTGATCGAAGAGAAAGATTTGATGTTTAGAAGCACTCCAGCGGAAAGAACAAGGTTGCCTGAGAACATAAGCGTTGTGTCGAGCAAAAGAGCTCCAAAAAAGGTGAAGATAGCGCCGGCGACAAGGAACGCGTGGCGAGTTTCAAGAGAGTTGCTTATTCTGGCGGTGTTAATAAACATTAAAAATTAGAAAACCATTGGTTAAAACGGCAGGCGGTAGGGCGAGGGAGGTTCTGTGGTGAAGAGGTGGCAGGAGTGGGACTTAAAGTTCTTTTGAATACCGCAGCTGTGCTACGGTAGTGGGAAGGGGCTGGGGAAGCTGAAGAGTATTTCGCTCTAGAAATAGGAAGAATTTTACATCAAATGTGTGAAGAGTCTGACACAGAGTGCGAATAATCGCGTCTGCTCTTAATCTTCTTAAATGTTCGGAGAATAGTCAGTCTTTGGAACTTTCCTAAACGCTGTCGTCTCCGGTTACAGGGGTCGGTGAAAATAAAATCTTAAAAGTTTCGAGTAGCTGGTGTGCTGAGGGGTGGGGATGGGATTGGTGAGGGATGGAGTTGGTAAGGGATGTAGTTGGTGAGAGTGGATGGATATAATTAAAGTAAATGACGTATATTGCAAGGGACAAGCTATGACCAAACAGCTTCTAAAATACCTAACTGAGATGCCAGAGAACATCTACCCTGCCATTTAGATATATAATTAGTCATAGCAGTGTTACGGGTATTCCGAATATCACGAGTAACATCAGTATTACCATTATCACTGATCATCACTAGTACCACCACTACCACCTCTATTCCCATTATCACGAGTAATATCATTATTACCACCTACCACCACCACCTACCACCTCTGCCACCCCAACTACGACCTATTAAAAGTGCTCTAAAATTGTCTTATTCAATAATTCATGGAGGACAATAAGCGTGTCTCAAGGAAACTCCTATTCTACGGGAATCTGGCGTATTTCTTGACGCTTTTGGGTATTTCGATATATCACGTGCCGCTGCCACTGTACTTTGAGCACTACAACTTTGGAAGCGCTGCACAGCTGAGGGAGAAGTACAACGAAAAAGTCAGAGAAATAGAACACGCGTTGGGTACAGAAGAGAGAGATACAATTAGGAAGCTCAGAGAAGTGGTTGTGCATAGTAAGTACGTTGGGTATTTCGAAGCCAGAAAAGCACTTAGGGATCCGCTGGGAAGTCGAGATGAGATAGCGCGGCTCTACGGGATAGTTCGGGAAAAGCTCGGAAAGGCGCGAAAGGTCTTTCTCATCCACTCAAGCGAGTGTAACGCAGGGCTGTTCTGTTCGATCTTTCTTCCGATGCTTGTTATATCTGCTACTAACACATGGAGCCTCCGCCAATAAAATCGGAAAATGTTTCACCCCCTGTATTTATTTTGGTTTGAATACGAGTTAATGGAGGTAGCACGGGAAGAGAAAAGAGCGGAGGAGGCGACCGAGGGAATATTCCGGGAAGAGCTGAACAAAGAGCACAAAAAGGCGCTGTCAAACTTCAGAGACCAGGTAAGATACAAGGACTACAGAGGGCTTATAAAAACGCTGAGTATTCTTGAGCCTGTGATACTAGCACCTGAAAAGTACCTGGTTCCCGAAAGATACGCGGGCAAGCACAAAATGGTGCACGAGAACATCTTGTTGCTGAAGAACATCGTGATCAGCGATATCAAACACAGCGTGGGAAGCGAAAAGGGGCTGGAGAAGAGCATTTTCATGCTGTCAACGATCTTATTCGAGAAGTTTGGAGCGGACGTGCAGGTGTCGGTTGTGACGTGGATGTGCAACACCGCGATAGCAAGACACAGAGAGGAGCTGGAGGGGTTCGAGAAGCTGTCGGACGTAGGCGTAGCGCTCGAGAGGCTTTTGGCGATAAGAGAGCAGATAGGCGTGAAAACAGCGCATCTTCCGATATGGTGGAACGTTTCAAAGGTGGTGCTGTGCAGCTTGTCCGTTATCGTAAAAAACAAGCTGATGAAAATTACCGAATATAGAAAGTACACAGAAAAAGAGTTTTTAGCAGCGCTGCAGATATGCATAGACTTCGAGAAAACGCACCTTGGAAAAAAACACACAGAGAGGGTCTCCGAGAGAATAGATAAGCGGAGCGAAGCAAAAGACAGAGCGGGCCTTGGACTGCCAGAGGACGCGCCTTCGCATCTGAAGCTTCTTGCAGATATTTCCACCGAGCGCCCAGACTATACGGAAGAGATGGGGCCGAATCCGCTGTCAGCCGCGTTTTTCAACAACATCGACATATACGTCAAAAAGGAAATCTCTTTCCTAATCGGGAAAACGCTTGTTTTTCACCAGGAGGCCGTGCACCAGTCGGTCTACAGCGTGTACTCGCAGCTAGCACAGACGCTATCGAACCTGACGTACTTCAGGTTCCCAAACGCAGGGGCGGTTCTTCTCCGCTGCGCCGACCAGGTAGTCTCGCAGGCCATCAGAAAGTCTCCGTTTTCCCACGCAGACTCCAACTTCATCTCCGGAATAGAGTCCGTCTTCTACATGCGGGAAACCACCAGACAAATGGTGCAAAGGGTAGAAAGCCTATTTGGCATAGCAGAAACGGACTGTCCTGAGATATTCTCCGCGTTAGAAGACTTAGAGAACAGAATATACGCGTCTTTTGGGTATGCGATGCAGAAAAGAGTCGAGTTTCTCAACAGAAATAGCATCGCCGAAGAGAGGCTGAGCGCATCTCTCAAATCTCTTCTGGATAAGCTCGGGTTGGAGATAGAGGCTCTTTCGAAGCTTGTTTTTTCTCCTCAGGACGAGGTTCTGTGCGAATGGCTCGAAATTCTCGGGCAGTCTCTGTTCTACGCGCTGTCAGAGCTAAAACCCCTTCCGGAGACGGCTGCGCAGCTGCTCTGTTTTATGTCTTCGCTCGAGGTGCCTCTTCTGAACGCAATACTCACGAAAAAGATCTATAAAGAGGCGCCAACACACATTCTCGAGCGGACAAAGATATACCTCAAGCTTTTCGTCGTATCTCCGGGAAACTCGAAAGAGTTCGTGGAAAATTTTCAGAAAATCTCCAACGGTCTTTTTGACTTCCATCAGATATTGGTAAAAGTATCTAAGAGACACAGGGGGTCTCTAATAGAAGCTTTCAACATATCTTCAGGAGAGAGGGAGTCCTCTATCACCGTAAGGCCAGAAAACACCGATAAGTGCTAGACCGCAGAAGCAGCTGGGGTTGCAGCCGGTTATTGTGATCTCACGATTCTATCGCTGTTGGACAGATATGTAGTCTATGGAGATAGATGCATTGAGGATAGCCATGTGGTCTATCGATGTGGATATATGTGTGGTCTATCTGCATATCTGATGTATTGGAAAGTACCATACGACCCATCTCCATATCTGATCTATTGGGTATTACCACAGACCCATCTTAATATCGATCTATTGGAACTACCACGCGACCCATTTAACCCATAATTCTCATTAAATCTGTTGCAGTAACCGTTTATTTCTGTAGACCCATCAAAGACTGAAGATATTTACCCGAAACTGCTCACTTAGATACCCGCGGCCTACAATTTCAATGCCTATTTATGTACCGAAAGTTACCTCACTGTTACAGATGACTAATCGGTCCAAGTGCAGGCACCAAATGAGTTACACGCAAATCTAGCACGTTCTAAACCCCTATGTCAGGTGCAATCTGGCATCTATGGCAGCCATTGCTCCCGTTCCAGCAAGCGAAGCAACCTCCGTATCGTTGTTAAACGCCGTACCGCACAGAAATACGAAGGGCTCTTTCTTCTTATCTTCAGGTAACATGTCCAGCGCTTTTCTAGTGGATATTATCACACTTCTGGACTCAACTTCTCCGCTGTCCGTTACCACCACTACCTTTTTCTTCTCTACTCGTATTCCCAGCACCTCTGCATCCATCTTCTCCACGCTGAATCTTTCCATCTGCTTTTCGGTCTTCCTGTAGAACTCCTCGTACCCGCCCTCCATATTTCCGACGTACCTGTTAACTCCGCTTGCCATGTGCTTTTCGCTCTGCGATCGGATCAAAACGGTTTTTGTTTTCGACATCCCCGCGTATATCCCAGCACTCAGCGCCGAAATCCCCCTTCCAATGATCACAATGTCGTACACTCTCATTTTTTGCAAACTTTCTCTTAATTTAAGAGCGCCCAAATTTTGTTTATGTTCGGCTCGCTATTCCGCAGACAGAACGAGACAGAGTGGATTTTGGCACCAAAAACGTATTTGAGAAACGCGAAGGAGAACCACACGGGAAAGATCCTTCTTCCACAGAACTGCCTCCAGGACCTCGTTTCAAAGCAGATAGAAATGCCCTACACGTTCAAAATTACGGCACACAAGGGGGTTTCCTACACGCACGCAGGAGTTCACGAATTCACAGCGGAGGTGGGTGAAATTGTCCTTCCTAAGTGGATGCACGAGCAGCTGGCGCTGGACAGGGGCGCAGTCGAAGTGACCTGCACGAGTTTTCCAAAGGGGCAGTTCATTCGGCTGGCGCCCCAGAGCAAGTCGTTTTTAGATATCGAGAACCCCAAGGCGAGCCTAGAAGGCGCGCTGAGGAACTATCAGGTGCTAAGCGAAGGAGACACTATTTCTCTGTATTTTGAAGAGGAATTCAGGTCTATTATGTTTACCGTAACTGAAATACGCCCAAAAGGAGAAGGAATTAGTATTATAGATACAGATTTAGAAGTTGACTTCCTTCCGCCGGCTGATTATGAAGTAGGAAGGGTCGAGGAGGGAGATTCGCTAATTTCAGAACTAGACCATGGAATATGTATCAAAGATAAGTACTTCGGAGATAAAGTAGGGCTTGGCGTAGTGTTTCTAGAATCTGAGAAATAAATGCAGGTGCTATGGGTGGTTTGACAGTCTGGATTAGTGTTATTGGTGGTGCGACAGTCTGGGTGTTATGATTATGGGTAGTGTGGCAGTCTGGGTGTTATGATTATTACAATGCTACGATTACTACACAACTATATCCACTACACCACTATATCCACTACACCGCTATATCTACCACAACGCTACGACCACTACACCACTATATCCGTAAACACACCGTTAATCAACCCTACCCTCATCCACCACACATACCCACCTCACCCCTACCACGCATCCCCTTTTCATATCTCTTCATGTTCAACTTCTAGGCCGCAGCTGCATCTTCCTTCGGCGTCAAACAGGTGCGTGTGTTCTTCTTCTTTTTTTATCTTTGGTCTAACGGACTTTTTCAGCTCCGATATCTTTTTTTTGATCCTTTTGCTCCTTCTTTCCTTCAGCGCCTGTTTCCTTCTGGTTTTTTCCTCTTCTATGCTGCTCCATTTTCTTTCTGATATCTTTTTCACCTCTTCTTCTGAGTACAGCAGCATGGGCTTCCAGAACGTGCTTTTTGGGTTATTTACTTCCATTTTGGGAAGGAAGTGCAGGTCAGACTTTGAAACAAGATACTTCTCGGCTGCCCCTGTCTGCGAAATCAGAGAAAACTCTCCCCTGCACTTCGAACACAGCCTCTTCCCAAATATCCCAAAAATCTTCTCGTCTATTCGCAAGCTTCCACACCTCTCGCATCCCTCTTCGCACTCCTCTCCGCCCTCTCTTTTAATCATACCCGAACCAGACTCATTGCCAGCTTCAGTAGAAACATCCTCAGAACTCTGCAAACTTTTCCCCATGGTCTCCTCAAGCTCTTTTTTCTCTTGCATCTCTGCCAGGGGTGCTCTACTTTTTCTTTTTTTCATTGCCGCTGTTATGAGCGTTAGCATCAACACCGAGCCAGTGGTGGTTATAGGAAGCGGCCCCGCGGCGTATTCCGCGGCAGTTTACCTCCAGGACCTCTGCCCTCTGGTTCTGGCAGGCGAGTACGACGTGAGGCCGCAGAACCCCGGCGGACAGCTGGTCACTACCACCGACGTCGATAACTACCCGGGGTTCCCAAGCGGAATCACAGGCCCAGAGCTCGCCGACCGCTATAAAGAGCACGCAGAAAAAACAGGAGCAAGGGTAAAATACGCGTGGGTAACGAGAATCACGCAAGACAACGAGATTTTCACGCTGCACACGAAGGAAGAGGACATCAGAGCGCTCTCGGTGGTGATTGCAACGGGATCTGTCGCAAAGAGGCTCGACGCGAAGGGAACAGGAGATAATGAACTGTGGCAGAAGGGAATCAGCGCGTGCGCGACGTGCGACGGGTGGGTGTTCACAGACAAAGTGGTGGCGGTTATCGGAGGCGGAGATACGGCGATGGAAGAGGCGCTCTACCTGTCTGGAATCGCAAAGAGGGTAATTCTCATACATAGGACAGATAAGTTCAGAGCCAGGCCAGATATGCTCGAAAAGGTAAATATCGCAGAAAATATAACGGTCAAAACGTGGAGAGTGCTAAATGAAGCCGTTGGCGAGAAATCGCTCAAAGAGATCGTGCTGGAAGACCCCAGAACAAAAGAAGAAGAGAGAATCGAAGTGGATGGGCTCTTTTTTGCGGTTGGGCACACGCCAAGTACGGAGTTTCTTGATGGATCGGGAGTTAGACTCGACACACACGGATACGTAGTAACAGATAAGCAGACGATGGAGACGAGCGTTCCGGGGATATTCGCAGCAGGAGATGTGCAAGACTCGAGGTACAGACAGGCAGTCACTGCGGCGTACACCGGGATGGTAGCCGGAAAGTCGTGTATGAAGTTTCTTCAAGATCAGAAGATGGTAGAGGTGGCAGTGGATGTGGTAGGTAGTGATGCGATGGATAGTGATGTGGTAGGTAGTGATGTGATGGATAGTGGATGTGATGAGTAGTGAATGCGATGGATAGGATATCTGATTGGTACCAAAACTAGAATAGCTCACTAATTGTTGGTTGGCTGAGATATCTGCTATCTGCGAAGTGTCTAATAAATACTACTGTTGGTATTCGATTGTTGGGATGCCAGTTGAGTAAAATGGGAGGTATGGTGGTACTTTTGGTCGGTACCTGCGCATATTAAATTGTAACGCAGTAGATCAGTGGTAATGACGATCTACTATCAGCAACCATCTGCCATTACCACCGATCTGTTAGCAGCACCCACCCACCCACTATCACCCCATCCATTGAGATATTTTTTAACATCTTTTGGTCATGATTAATCTACGCTTCTATCCCTGCACTCATAAACAATTGAGTTGATTTTTTTATGGACATAGAGGAAAAGTCTGTGCTGACCTCTGCTAGAATTAGGGGTGCAACGTATCCGGGCGATAAGATAGAGGCTCTGAAAGACGCGTACAAGATTGCAGAGGAGGACAGCGTGGTGGCAGGCGTGAATTTTCTCGAGCTAATTTGCGAGGTGCTGAAGGATGCAAAATTGAGGAAAGAAGAGGTTGTGTACAAAATCCTTAACAAAGTATTCGAAGGAAAGGGCGGAAGTGAGTTTATCGAGATTTTCTTCAAAAACACGGAGGGCACAGAGATCTTTTCGAGCTATCTTGTGGACCCAGTTGCAGAAGAGCTTCCTGAACTGGAAAAAATGATAATGACGCTAGCAAAGGAAAAAAGGAAGAAAATATGCGAGGTGCTGATGCAGTCTTCAAAACAGAACGAGATTTTTGAACAGGCTGAAAACGGCAAAGAGATAGTCCTGGACGTGGTTCGTGTTGTGATCCCGTATAGCGTATCTTTGAGAAAATTTTTGATCTTCAGGGGCTTTGTAGAGTCGCTGATGAATCTTGCGCTTAGGTCAAAAGAGAGGGAAGTGTCGAGAAAGGCTGTGAGCATCTTGTCGGAGATGATGGAGACGGGCGCAGAGTGCGCGGGGTATTTTCTGGAGCTGCGCTGGAAAGACTGGCTCGCGAAGATTCTTGAAAGGCACCCTCTGCACGGATGCAGCTTTATCTGTTCGATATCTCAAAAAATTTTGCAAAAAGAGGAGCTATCTTTTTTTTTGCCGTTTTTGGTAAGTCTCAAAGAGCTCGCGGGAATATACCACGTGACTCTCTACTCGCAGGACGCAAGAGAGCTTCTTCTGAAAGAGCCGCTGCAGTCGAGCTACAAAAGGCTCGCGGATGGGGCTAGGTCTTCGGAGTGCCCGACAAGGTGCAACTTGGTCCTGGGGATCGAAAACAACCTTTACCAAAAGACCCGACTACCAAAAGGGGAAATAGGAGATCTTTTCTACCTCGCAACGCACCCAAACGGGCAAACACCCGAGGAAAAGTCGCACAGAGCAGGAGCGATCAACACGCCGCAAGAAGAGATAGAGCTCTTCCTCTACGGCATTTCTTCTATCTCTTCCAAGTCGCCAACCGCATCGGCTATCTATTTCAAAACAGCCGTAGTTGAGATGCTAAACAACAAATCCAGCCTCTTTTACAGCACAGAGATCGTGCATCTCGTAAAAGAGATATCAGAATCAGAAGACGCGCCTTCAGAAATACACGCCATAGCATCGTTTTGGCTCATTTGCCTGTACGTTATATTAGAAAACGCAGATCACGAAGAGTTCCCAGATGTTCTAAAAGACATCGACAGAATAGCGCTAGAGTCTAACAAGTTTTTGGTATCGCTTCTCAACGGACACTCCCACCCGCCATTCTCCTCGCAGTGCGAAACAGGAACGTGTAAAAGATGCTACTATTCGGAAATCTCATCAGGAGGCTCTTTTGTGCCACTTAGCACCAGAGCACTTACAAATCCCCTCTGGCTCCCACAACGCTACCACGAGAGAATCTTCAGCAAGTACACAGAATATCTCAAAACAGCATCGAAAGTCGTTGATAACTGTTCTGCAGCTGCTAAGGATGGCAGTAAGGATGGTAGTAAGGATGGTGGGGATGGCAGTAATGACGTACCTAAGGTTGATAACCGGTCAGCACAACCACCCACTTCATCAACGCAACCACCCACCTCTACCATCTCACCCACCTCATCCACCACCACTTCATCGACACACCCTGCACCTCAGTCCACAAATACCTCCAGCTCCTCTACTTCTCTAGCATCTGAATTCGTCTCAAAAGAAATATTCGACCTATAACCGTGTTAATATAAGTACTGGCTGACCACTACCTCCCAACCCAAATAGAAACCTCCTATCACGAACTATCTGATAACTCAACAAAATAGTATACGTGCTATTACTGTAAATCTGTAGACTGCGGGATATTAAGTGTGTTGACGGTAGGATATTTTAGTGAATAGCTTTTGTTAGTATTGGCGTTAAGTCTTTGGTATTTCGTCCACAAATTCTACCTCTTCAATAAATGGACAGCCTAGTGAGTATAAAATTGGAGTGTCAACAGGTTCAAACGCCATAGCACCGGTAACACCTCTACCACCACACCCATCTCTGCTATCGGGGAATTAGCTCAGTGGTAGAGTATATGCTTCGCATGCATAGGGTCCCGGGTTCAATCCCCGGATTCTCCATTTTTGCTCCTCTGCACCAACCAAACTACTTCTCCTCCACTAACACTTTATTAAAATACCCGTACCCCTGTACCTCTACTCTTCTCCAGACCTCTCCTCTTCAGACATCTCCTCCTCAGCGTGTCTGATTATCTCCTCCAAAGACTCCTCCACATACGAAGAGAGAACGTTTCCCAACGAGTACGCGTTCCTTATCTCTTCGCTGTCCAGCTCCAGTATCATCCCCGTTATCTTCTTCGCAAACTCGTCGTCTGTTGCAAATCCTGCCTGTTCTATCTTCTGTTTGTAGTTAGGCGCTAGCGACAGAACCAGCGTGTATATCTCGTACCCCATGCTCGCGTTCTCCTGCCTTGGACTTCCTCTTCTTTTCTCCTTCACGCTGCTCTTCTGCCCTCTCCTGCTGAACACCTGCTGGTTTGCGCTTTTTTCCAGCTCTCTAATTCTTTTCGGCTTGAAAAAGACCACGTCGAGCTGCTTTCCCTCAAATTCTGATCCGCTGCCTTTTTCCACCGCCTCGTTCGCCTCTTCTTTCGTGCTGTAGTAGACGTACGCGTACGACCTGTTGTTTTTCTCGTCTGTCTCTATTTTCTGCGATAAAATCGTTCCGTACTGCCCAAAATGGCTCTGGAACGCCTCTAGTTCGAATTTTCCCGGTAGGTTTCTGATGTAGACGTTTTTTCCTCCTTCCTGCTCTTTCTGCTCTTCTCCGAGCTTCTCTATGATCTCTTCTCCCCTCTCGCTTCTCTCCTTCGCTCTCTGTATGTAGAAAACGGGTCCTTCTCTTTTCTGCCCTGGGAACGGCTTTCCGTGCATCTCCTCTATTGCCCTCACTGCGTCTTCGTGTTTTCTGTAATTCGCGAACGCAAACCCTTTCATCTCTCCGTTCGGGCCGCGCGGCGCAAGGAACGAGGTCAGTTCGCCTTTTTTCTCTAATTCTTCTCTTAGCTTCTCTTCCTCTATCTCTTTTGGGAAGTTTTTCACGTACACGTTGGTAAATATCTTGTCTATTTCGGACTTTCTGTTCTCTCTTTCGCTGCTCGCCATGTGCTGCGTTGCCACAAGGTCTTTTCCCTCTACCTTCAGCTTGTTTATCATTCCGATCGCGATCTGCGCAATCTGCGGGTTCTGGAACTGCACGTACCCGACCCCTGTGCACTTCCCGTCCAAGCCCTTTTCTACCTTGCAGCTGATTATCTTTCCAAATACGGAAAAAGTGTCGTGCAGCGTCTGGTTATCCGTTTCTTTTGGCAGGTGCTTGATGTACACGTTTCCTTCTCTGTTTCCCACGACGCTCTCCTTGTTCAGCGGCATGACTCTTATCTGCATCCCGTCCACCACGTAGAAGTTGAACGCAGATATCGCAGAGCTAACGGAAACCTCGTCGAAAAAGGTCACGTACGCGTACCTTCTTCCTTTTTCCACTCCGATGTCTTTTCTCGGGATGGTGATGGTGTACACCTTTCCAACTGTCGAAAACATCCTGAACAGATCGGACTCTGTTATGCTGCTTGGCAAATCTCCAACGTATATCGAGTTGCTCAGATCGATCCTTCCCTCTTTTTTCTCTCTCTTTATTTCTTCATTCATTAAAAAAAGAAATTCTTCGTCCTAATAAACTCGCAAAAACTCGCCCAAAACATCCGCATTTTCCTGCTCCCACCGCCTCCGCTTCTCCGCCCGTTCTTCCCCTCCCTTTTCCTTCTCTCCTACTTGATAAGAACCGACAGCACCAAAATCAATACAAACATCACCACTGCCGCATTTCCAACAGGATTATTCAAATTATCGGCGTTATAGCTGTACGTGTACCCGCTGCCCTGGTTGAAATTGTTGCTTCTAAATATTTCTCTAACTAACTCTTCTAAATTAACGTACTCAGTCGATGAATGGTACCTTCTAGCACTCCTCCAGTCAGTACCTCTCCACTCATTACCTCTCCATTCGGTACCCCTCCATCTTTCGCCTCTTTTCTCGTCTCTTTCTTCGGTTACTCCCTTCTTGACCTCTTCGTACGCCTTATTTAGTATCATAAAAGCCTCTTCTGCGCCTTTATTTTTATTTCTATCCGGATGCACCAGCAGAGAGAGTCTTTTGTAATTCTTTTTTATTTCGTTCTGCGTCGATTGCCGCGTCACGCCCAGCACCTCTAGATAGTTGGACTTGTTTTTAATTATCCTCTCTATTTCGTCCATAAAAAAGAAAATAAGAAATTTATTTTAAGTTGCAGCTAGCGCTGGCCTTTCTAAGCAGTTTTCCGCTTTAGAAAAGATCAAATCCTGAACTTCCCTCCTCTTCTTCTTCCTCTTTCTTCTCCTCTTCTTTCTTCGCCTCTTGCTTGACCTCGGCTGCTTCGGCGCTTGGTGCGCTAACACCGCCTCCAAACGGGTTCTTGATTATTTCGCTGAGCTTTTCTTTCGGTATCTTAGAGAATATCTCAACCAAGTACGAGTCCAGCTTTATTTTGAGGTGCTCTGATATCTTTTTCAAGTTCGATTCAGACACTTCGTTTCCGGTGCTTGCCAGCAGCAGCACAGACAGTATGCATAATTGTTTTTGTTCTAATCCTTGTGTTTGTTCTTTCATCCTATAGCAGTTTAACTTATTTAAGAGCCTCTAGGGTAGGGGTTAAAAAAAAAATAAATATATATATTTAAGTTGCGTGGGCTAATTACAGGGGTATATTGAGTGGGTAGAGTGCATGGGTAGATTGAGTGGGTAAACTGAGCAACTTTCAATTCTGCCGGTACTACTCTCCGTTCATTAAGATCTTCCGCTCTTCCGAGTTTTCCGGTATATCTTTGCTGTATTAGGCAAATATCCTAATGGGTAAGTCTCTAGGTGCAAATACCCCTCTCCATCTATCTCACTATGGCCTATAGCACCTATATCCCTGCACTATATACATCACATATACCATATACACCCTGCACTATCTACCACCCGCACCATCTACACCACCTAGCACCTGCACCACTAACAACCCGTAACACATCCTAAACAGAAGTTACCAAGACTACTTAAAACAAATTAATACCCCAGGAGATGTTTGTAAATGGAAAAAAACAACTATATTGAAGAGTACTGGAAGGACGTCCTTAAGTACATCTCAGTTATGGGTACGGATACAAGAGACAACTCCCTACCGCTTGCCAGAATCAAAAGACTTATGAAAGTTGAACAGGAGGTGAGCAAAGTCTCAAGTGAAGTGCCTGTTTTATTCAGCAGAATTACAGAAATATTCATAGAAGAGCTAACACTTAGAGCCTGGCAGTACACAGAAGAGGGCAAGAGGAGAATTCTGCAGAGAAGCGACGTCTGTGCTGCGATAAAGTCCTCCGACATATTTGATTTTCTGGTCTATCTAATGCCCCGGGGCAGTGCCATCGAGCCAACGACCAATCCAGCCAGCTCCAAGCACAAGTACCACTGAAAAGACAAAAGAGTAAAAAGATTTTCAAAGCGACTATTTATGGTACCAGCAGTAGCGTACGTCTCTCCTCGTATTTTAGCGCTACTTTACCTCTACCCGTCATAAAAAAGCATCTCAGAACTTCGGTCAAGTTGTTCATTTGTTGGCACCGCCCCACTACCCAACCCCCAATTCGTGCCGATATTCCCATTTCCACCTCTATTGCCACCTCTATACTATCTATTTCCACACCTACCCCCATCCTCCATTTACACTTCTAACTGAACAAGAAGTTAGTACGGGTTAGTGAGTGTCTTTTATCAGAACAGCTAAGATGCGTTAGTATCATCTTTGGCATCTCTAGCGTCTTTACTACCATCCTTACCATCCTTACTATCCCTACTATCCTTGCTGCCATCCCTACTACCATCCCTACCATCCTTGCTCTCTTCTGTTCTATTTCTGTTGTAGTACTTCTCGAGTATTTTATCTGGTATTCTGTTCAGCATCTCTTTTGGGAATATTCTCAGCAGCCTCCATGCTAGCTCGAGACTCTCTTCTATTGTTCTGAGCTCGTCTCTTCTTTGGCTTACAAACTCTTTTTCGAACATCTCTGCGAACTCTATCACGAGCTTGTCCTCTAGCGATAGCGACTCTTCTCCCACCACAGATTTCATTTCGAGCGCGTCCTTCCCTATCGCGTACTTAGCGTATAGCTGGCTTGACACGTCTCCGTGGTCCTCTCTTGTCATTTCCTCCCCAATTGCGCTTTTCATCAGCCTCGACAGCGACGGCAGAACGTTAATTGGCGGGTATATCTGTCGGTTGTGCATGTTTCTGTCTATGTAGATCTGTCCCTCTGTGATGTACCCCGTTAAGTCCGGGATCGGGTGCGTGATGTCGTCGTTCGGCATCGTGAGAATCGGTATCTGCGTTATAGACCCGTCGACACCTGCGATTCTCCCCGCTCTTTCGTATATCGTCGACAGGTCCGTGTACATGTACCCCGGATACCCCCTTCGCCCCGGCACCTCCTCCCTTGCTGCGCTCACCTCTCTCAGGGCGTCTGCGTACGAGCTCATATCTGTCATAATCACCAGCACGTGTTTTCCTGTGCTGTACGCAAGATACTCCGCCGCAGTCAGCGCGAATCTCGGCGTAATTATTCGCTCGATCGTTGGGTCGTTTGCTAAGTTCAGGTAGAGAACCGTTCTGTCCAGCACTCCGTTCTGCTCAAACTCGTTTCTGAAAAACCTCGCGGTCTCCGCGTTCGCTCCCATTGCTGCGAACACTATTGCGAAGTTGTCGTTGCTCGTGTCAACTGTGCTTTTCTTCTTTACTAGCCCTGCCTGTCTGCAGATTTGCGCAGCTACTTCGTTGTGCGGTAGTCCTGACCCGCTGAATATCGGGATCTTTTGTCCCCTTGCAATCGAGTTCATTACGTCTATCGCAGATATTCCCGTTTGCACCATCTCTTCCGGATATATTCTGGCGTACGGGTTGATCGGCTGCCCCTGTATGTCCACTCTGTCCTCTGCGAGTATTCGCGGCCCGCCATCGATCGGCTTTCCCGTGCTGTTGAACACTCTTCCTAGGAGGTCTTCCGACACGTCCATTTTCATTGTTTCTCCTGTGAACTCTGCGCACGTGTGTTTTGTGTCTATTCCGGAGGTGCCTTCGAACACTTGGACCACCGCCTGTTTTCCGCACACTTCCAGCACCTGCCCGACCCTCTGCTCTCCGGTGGGCAGCGTGAGATTTACTATCTCCATGTACTTCGGAGCCTTCACGTTGTCTAGCACCACCAGGGGGCCGTTCACTCTTGTCACTGTTCTGTACGTCAGAGAGGGCGGAACGAAAGAGTCGTTGAGCGCTCTCACGTGCTCCTGAAATATCTCATACGAGTTCTGCATGAAAAACAATTTCAAAAAGTTAAAAAATTAAACCAATGAAAAAAGAAGAGACGGCCAGAAATGAAAAGCCAAAAAAATCTTCGAAAAATATTCAGCACGCGCCCAGCGCAGACGGCGCCGTGTTCACGAACGCCGCGCTGCTGAGCTATATCGAGGACTATTTGAGGGGTCCTGACGAAAAAACGTACGAAATAATCGAAAATGAAAACAGCCACCTGCAAGGCGCAGATGAAGAGGTGCTGGAGGTGGACCCAAAACAGTTTTTTCTGCATAAACAGCAAAGTCTTAGCACTCTGCTTATTTCGACGATGCTAGACAAGGAGGACCCCCCGGGGTGCGCTGAGGAACGCGAAGAGACGCCGCACCAGGGCTCGCAGGAAGAGGAGAAAAAGAAAAAACCGATCGAGAAAATAGAAGAGCTCGAAGATATAAACGAAGAGCTGGCAGAAGTGCTCGAAAAAAAGCTTATAACAAAAGAAGACGTCGAAAACCTGACGGATACGGTCAGAGACAAGATCGAAAAATACAAGAAATTACTAAAAAAGGTAAGCGAGGTAAACAGAAAAAACAAAAAAACGCTGATACAAAAGAGGAAGCCGCACTTTGCGCACTTTTTCTACCTCTCGCTGCTAGAGAATATAGACGGAGGAATAGAGGGAATATACGCAAAGAGAAACAAAATAAAAAAGAAAAAGAAAGAAGAGGAGGCGGGAGGGTACTTTTCGGAGCTCGAAGACCTTCTCGACAGGAGAGAGCGGGTGCAGAGGATGTGCAAGGGGGTGCCCGAAAATCTGATGGAAATGGAAAACGACGAGATAGGAGTGGAGGACGTGTTCGATGTAATGAGCGAAGAAGAGGCAAAAACCCTGAAAAAACTGCTTCCACCGTTCTACCACACAGATTGGCTATAGGGGTGTTGAGAATTGGATGGGGTAGTTAGATGGAATAATTGCATGGGATAGTTGGATGGGGTAGATGGATAGGATAATTGGTTGGGTAGTCACATGGGATAATTGGACGGGATAGTTCAATGAGATGGATCGAATGAAATAGTCGCATGTGCCAGCTGGATAGTCCGACAGAGCAGTGACCAAATTACTTGGCTGGTTGCAAAGTGTAATTACAGGGGTATGCAGCTTTATTTTGTTAATAAATTATGACTAGTACAGGCGGAGGTCCTCTTTGCCATTCTCATCCATCGCGTATTTACGTTTCGAAAACTGCCTTGCCACGGTACTACCCGATCTGGTAAAGGGTAAAGATCTGCCAAACTGTAATTGCATGCCGGTCCAGCAGATACTCCATCCACCCAGATAGAGCAAATATGCGGGTGGTAAGTTTTCGAGCTCCATCCGATCCGTCCTAGCACGTCGATCACTCCGCCCACCTCTATCTAAACCATCCCCCACTTCCCATTCTATGGAGCTAGCGGGGTATTCGCGCTGCTATTGCGTCTAAAAGAGCTCTTCTTGGTGTTTGATGAATTTGGATCTTCCAGCACCGCCCAATAGGAGCAGACGCGCGCAGACCAATAAAATGCGCAGTTTGATAATTTTAAAGGGAATTTTCCATATATGGAATCTGCTTCTTTTTTTGTATAAATTGTAAATTTTTTTAACGGACATGGAACGAAAAAGAGAGAAGATCGGGAACGTGTTTGCAACAAAAGAAGAGATGGGCATCTACGGAGAAGCGGCAAAAAACATAAAAAGAAACAAAGACGAGCTCATCCTCAGCCTTATAGGATGCCTAGTGGAGGAGCTCAACGCGCAAAACGCCGGGACAGTGACTTTTTCGAAAAAAGCCGAGGTTTTTCTGAAGCTGATAGTCAAGGCGACAAAGATAACCGAAGAAAAATACCTCAAAAACCTTCCAATACAGGAGTATCTCATCCAGAGAATTTTAGAAGACAAGATCGACAATCTGAAAAAAACTGTTCAAAACATCGATTTCAAAAAGCTAGAGCAGAAAAAATCTGCAGACAAGATCAAAGACGCCGTCAAAAAGTACGTTAGCGAAGTGCAGATGGAAAACCACCCGCTGGAAGAGCAGGAAAAAGCGCTCAAAAAGCTAAAAACCCAAAGCCAGATCGAGCAGTACATAAACGAAGAAAAAGAGTTTGTGGCCATTCTGCTGTCGAACAAGATCGAAGTGAACAAGGCGGTGCGCCGGTTTGAAGAGCGCATGCTGTTCCAGGCCAAGAAAGCAACCGAAGAGCCGCCCACCGACGCCCCCCGCGAAAAACCGAAAAAAGCAGAAAAAACGGAAAACCCCGGCAAAACCAAAAAAGGAAAAAACCTCGGAGAGTACGAAAGGCTCTCGCCGGAGGAGCTGGAAGAGCTCAAGATAGTGCAAAAAGAGTACGACTCGCTGATGGTGAAGATGTTCACAGAAAACGCAACGCTTCTCAACACGAAGCTACGCGCGCCAAACAACTATTTCGTGCTAACCGACACGTGCGCCACGATAAACAGGCACATGAACTACGTCGACAACAGCCTCTGCGCGTTCCGCACGAAATTCAAAACGGCGTACAGCGACAAGATGGGAGAGAACACGGTGTTTCTGTTCAAAAAAGTGTCGGAGGCAGACTTTGTCTACCAGCTGAAGATGCTCAACATCCTCTTTATGAGGTTCTGCGTGCTGTTCTTCTATCTGCTGTTCCACCAGGGGGTCGCTGCAGGGGTCTCGCTGACCACCGCGCTCCTGATCAGCCTGAACGAAGAGAACGTGGAGGTAGACCAGACGTTTGAGTACGTGCCGTCGGTCTATCTGTTCGAGCAGCTAGCGGCGTTTTTCGTGCTGTACTACGTGGGCCTGGTGCTGAAAAGGGCTCTGTTCAACGAAGTGCTCAAGAAAAAGGGAAGGATGCTTGTCATTACGATATTTGACGCGCTGAACGGGCTGGTGCTTATTGCGGTCCCGTGCATCATGTACAAGGTTCCGATGAAGCTGGAGGCGTTTAGCGTTGGAAAAGCCGGACTGAGCAGCGTGAAAACAATTGGAGTGCTGCAATTCAGCGCGATCAATCTTGCGGTGCTGTTTTTCGCTACGGAGCTAGTGGAGGTGATTTTGATTCTGTCGGCTCCCCGGAAGAAGGTGCCCGAGTGCTTGCTGAGGGTTGCGGCTGGTTTGGCGTTTGTGTGGCTCGCGCACAGCTTCATAAAGGACGAAGATATGGCACAGAAAGTGCTAAGAGCATTTTCAAAAGTTGTAAAATATGTTAGCTTGGAGGTGACGAACATAGTAGCATATTTCAAAGGCGGTTAATGTAGGCTCAGGAGCATCTTAGATGGCATAGAGGGTAATAAACAACGACTAGTACTAATATTATTAGAGCGGTAGATAGGAAAGATAGAAGATGGCAAGGCTGTAGGCGTGGGGTGGTTTGGGTTATAGGTGTGGTAGTTTGGATTGTAGATGTGGTATTCATCGCGAACGTTATTCTTAGCGCTGGTCATAAGCCCTTTATACGCTCGACGCATCTCTTCAACTGCTTAGCGCTGCTCAGTTAAGTACCGCGTACAACATAACGTAGAGCCCATATCAAAGATAGTTCGCTTGAACACCGCGTCCAGCAATAATACGTCCGACTGTGGGCCGGTGCTGTGTGTGGGAGAATTCGCTATCTCCAAATAAAATTTTTGTGCTGGTCAGCATCGCAGATAAACATTGCAGCTTGAAATATTTTTTTACATGAACAGAAGCACTCAAGGGCCCGCCTCCACAAGTGATAGCAAAAACGGCTCGAAAATAGAAAAAGACTTGGCGGATCAAGAACATTACGCAGATATGCTGAAAAAAATCGAAATAAACTCGAAGGCAGAGCACCTCCACGAACTGGAGGGCGTAAGCATCGAGAAGGAAATAGAGCAAACAAGAGAGGGGCTGCTAAAAGGGAGCAAAAACTCCTTTCTGGCCGCGGCAGAGTACCTTTGGATGGAGACTCTGAGAGATAATTCTGTGCTGATAGGCCCTTTGAACGAGTTTGTGCAGAAAAACCCGAAAGTGCGGCTCTCTATCCTGTCTCCGCTTATGCCGGCGGTGTTTCTCCACGGCAAGTACGACGCGCTGATGGAGTGGAGCGTTCGGAACATATACGACATACACTCCAAGGTTCCCGGAATAGACAGAGGCGGAAGGGCGTTTCTGCGGCTGCACCAGGCGATCAGAAGAAACAGATCGGAATTCGGAGAGGAGAGCTTCCTGAAGTGTCTCTTTCTGTTTGTGTGCATTGGAGGGAAAATAACGCCGTACCACAAAGAGCTTCTGGTGCTGGACAGCCTAGAAAAAGAGACAGAGATGCAAAAGAGGTTCGCAATATACAAGATCATAGTATCTGGGATGTTTACCATCGACGGGAGAAAAAGAGAGGAGGCAGAAGAGGAAAGAGCGCAGAACAGAAGCGTTGCAGATATTCTGAAGCTAGAGCACCCCTGCAAAGAAGATCAGACCGCAAAAATCGAGGAGATGCAAAAAGAGATAGACCAAATAGGGTATATGCTCAGAAAGATGGAAGAGTGCGGGCTGCAGGAGTACATCAACGGATCAAGAAAAGAAGAGGCGTCTGCCGGGATAATTCTCTTCTACACGCCGTGGCAGATGCTGTCGATGTCTCTCTCGCTCGGAATCAGCGCGGAAACGAAGATGAAGATACTGCAGATAGGATTGCGAACGAAAAATGCGCAAATATCAGAATACTCCGAGGACGCAGCGTCTAGATTCATAAGAGAGGAGAGACCGGACGTTCTAAAGATCGCATCTGCAGCGCCGGGGCTTCTGAACGCGATAATTCGAACAAAAGATACGGGTACAGTGCAGAGAATAGCAGAACAAACGGTGGAAAAGGTGTTTCTGCTGGAGAGCGCGCCGGAAATGGTGCAACAGGAGGAGAAAAGAGCGCTAGCGGGTCTTCTGCACGCCTGGAACGTGAGAATACACGAAAGAAAGGGGCTAGATAGGGGAGTTAGCGCGTTTCTGGTCATACCGTTTTTCGGCGTTGCGGGAAGCGTGAGAGCGCGGGCAACTGAAAGGTGCGCGGAGTTCGAGTACCGGGCGCTGGAGGAGACGGAGCGACTCGTTGCGGAAAAGGCGAAAAACACGCCGTGCAGCGAGCTCGCAGATAGAGAGGCGGTGATAGCGCTTGTTCTGCACCCGAAGAAAGAGTCGCAGCCGGCGCTCAGGGGGCTGGTGGAGGTGTGTGACATGCTCGCGGAGTGGACAAGAAAAACCGGGACGCTTCCAAAGCACCTGGAAAGCTTCTGCCAGATAACGGAAAAATTTATCAAAAAATCTCCTTTTAAGGGGTACGAAAAACTTTTCTGCTATCTTATCAGAGTACCCGTCACGGACGCGGTTCTTTCGCAGCTGAACCACATCGTGAGCAACATGAAAGAGTCACCAGAGCTGTTTTCTGAGCAGCGCGCGTTCGAGCTTGTGAGGTGCGCAAGCCTCATGCCCGCCAGCAAAACAACGCTCAAATCGACCTTCCTGTCGAACGTTATTTCGCTCTATCTGCAGGCGGCACAGAGAGATGGCGCGGCAGACACGCTGTTTATAAAGGGGGTGGAGAGACACATCGCAGAAAACAAGCTCGAAAACGAAGCAGAGCTGCAGAGGATGGTGAGAAGACTCACGCTCGCCATCGAAAAGTCGAAAAAACCGGAAAGATCGCACGCCGCCAAAAAAGAAGACGCAGAAAACACGGAAGTTGTGCAGCCACAGGCGGTGCAGCAGGAAGCGGTTGCAGAAAGCGCGAAAAGAGAGGTGGTGCCCGACGCGCACCCGGGGCTAGACAGCAAATTCGATCTTTTCTCGTTTATTCTCGGCCCGCCAGAAACGCTTCCGGAAATTCCGTTATTCGACGCGTACAGGGGGTACTTGAACTACGCAGCGGTATTTCTGAACCTGGTTGCAAGAGAGGCGCTCGGATCGGTCAGAAGCGAAAAGAGGCAGGAGAGAAAGCAGGACCTCTTCACAGGAAAGATAGAGTCCAAACAGACCAAAAACGACGAAACCACACTGAAGATCTCCGTAAACGAGATGGAGGAAGACTCTATCGCAAAAAACGACTATGTAACGATAAAAAACACAGAGTTGCAGGGGGTAATTGGAAGCGGAATCGTGGTGAGCCTGAAGAAAAAGTCGAACATAATTTCCGTTAGGCTGAAAAACGTCACGTGCACGCACTCTGTAGCGGTCGAAATATGCATCGTAACGAACCTAACCACGTCGATACGCGAGTTTGAAGCGATCGAGCGAATGAGGGCGCTTCCCATCCGGGCGAAGATATTCGATTTCCGGGGCGCGTCTAAGTACAAGGAGCGAAAGATATCTGCAGAAGCCGAGCAAGATCTTCAAGAGGCTTCAAAAAAGGTGTACGACGCTCTGAACAGCAGCCAGAGAGCGGCGATAGAGATTGCGCTATCGCAGGACGTGACGCTTATACAGGGGCCGCCGGGAACCGGGAAAACGCAATCCATCGTTGGGCTGATTCTCCAGTGCCTATTAAGGAAATGGCGGGTGCTGGTGTGCGCGCCAAGTAACGCGGCGTCGTGGATGGTCGCGGAAGCCGCGAAAAAAGCCCTGCCAAGCAGCGTGCCGGTGCAGCACCTGAAAAAAGGAGAGAAGAAAGAGGCGCTGAAGGTGTTGGGCGGCACGAAGGTGGTATTCAGCACGCTTTCGATGGCGGGGTCGTCTGCGTTCAGTAATCACGAGTTTGACGTTGTGGTGGTGGACGAGGCGTGCCAGGCAACGGAGCCGAGCACGATCATTCCGCTGGTGGTTAAGCCAAGCAGGTTTATTCTGGTGGGCGACCCAAAGCAGCTTCCGCCAACGGTGATATCCGAGGAGAGGGGGCTGAAGTACACGCTGTTTGAAAGGCTGTCGAGAAACACGCCTTCTGTTCTGCTGGACACGCAGTACCGCATGCACAGCGACATAGCAGACTTCGTGAACAGGGAGTTTTACGAGAACAGGCTGAAAAACGGAGTGCAGCGAAGCTCAGAGGTGCCTCTCGCGTTTATTGAGACGGCGGGAGCGAAGGAGAGGGTGGAGGAGAACTGGGAAATATCGAATTTGCAGGAAGCCGAGGTGGCTGTTCGGCTGTTCAAGTTTCTTAAGACAAAATACGAGAAGGTAGGGGTAATTACGCCGTATAGAAAACAGGCGTCGGTTATTAGTTCGCTCATTAACAGCGCGTCACCGGCGTTGAGGGGAAATGAAGGGAAAAACGGGGAGCCGGAGGAGCTGGAAGCGGTTGTCTCAACGGTCGACGGGTTCCAGGGGCAGGAAAGGGACGTGATTGTGTTTTCCACGGTGAGAACGAAGAGCCTGGGGTTTCTCACTGACTACAGGAGGATGAACGTGGCACTGACGCGCGCAAAGCACAGCGTGATAGTGCTGGGAAACAGGGAGGTCTTGAGCAAGGATCCGCGATGGTCGAGTTTTCTGCGGTACTGCAAGGACAAGGAGGTGTTCCACACGGCAAAAACGCTGCTTGCAAAGTTCAAGTAGCCCAAGATGTCAGGTGTGGAGCATCCAGCCATGTAAGTGCAAGAGCGACCTCGTTGCGGATGGGTTATGGTGTGTCCGGGTGTAGGGATGCACATTTGATGGTGTGCGGGTGTTATTGGAATGCACCTTTGATGGTATCTGCAGTTGTAGAATGCATCGTGCTGTTATTGAGATGCACCATCGGTAGCACGTCTCCCCTAGATGCAGCGATAATGTCACCCTTGTTGGCGCACCCCATACACTACACCCCAATTACAACCCGACGACATCCGTAGCCAGCTGTTGTATTGCTCAGGTTTGTAGACTAACCATAAATAAAAGGCCTTTTTAAGAATAGATAGACTCGCACCAAGGACTAGAGATTTACTGCTAGCGCTAGTGACGATTTATTAACAAACCTGACAGGCATCCCTGCACTTACAAAACATCCCTTTAAGCACGCACGGAGAGCCACTTCTTTCTACAGACTCTAATCCAGAACCCCTCTCGGCGCTCTGCAGCTATTCCCCTGAGGCCCGAATGCGCTTTTTCAAAAAGTGTCCCGTACTTTTTTCATTTTTAGTACCGAACACATTTCGATTGCAATTCTAGCGCGGAACTTCTAAGCGCTGGGGCGAAGTGTTCGAGCGAGCGGTTCTTTCCAGTATTGCGGGCAGTGTTTGTCGAGAGGGTTTATTGGCGCTGTGAAGGCCTTTTTGGCATTTAATCATTGCCGAACTGGAAAGTAAGCCCTCTCAGCCGATAATTAGCAAATTAATATCTGATGGCTATTCTCGCACTAAAAAAGCTAATTGGTTTCCCGGAAGACCGGTTCAGACCCGAATTTTCCCGGTTTTGGACACAGCCAAACGTCTTCATGTTACCGCTTAAGGAGATTTAATCTAAAGCCAAAGGTATAAATAGAGAGCAGATATTTCTCGCACCAGGCTGGAGGAGCCACACTCTATTTCTCAACAGTGGAGAATTTTTAGAATCGCTGAGCTTCTCCGGTCTGGTCGCTCTCTCTTCCCTCCTCAACTGTGCAGATCGGCGGAGATCTGTAGCCCCGTCCCAGCGGCCCAAAAGAGTGTATCCTCAGCACATTGTGTGCGCCTGACCCGCACAGGAACTATAATTAGGCTTGTCCTAATCCTGTGCGCTTTTTGTTTAATCTCTTCACTAGCGACGACTAACAGCCCCATCTCGGCCCAAAAAGTCGACAGACAATAGAGTTTATTTCTATCCCATTATTGTTCTACCCTATTTGCTAATTTAGAGTAGGGGTTGCCGTCTCTGCCACCTGCTCTTCGGCTGGTGCACTCGGAGTTATCGGCAGCTCACCAGCGATACTGCTTGGCGTTTTTGAGTCAGATGCAGCTCCCTTATCGCTGTCTGCAGCACTAACAACGTGTTTCTCATAGTTGATTTTTCCTGTCGCATTGTCAATTATAGCCATTCTGTAATTTTTCTTCGGGACGTCTGGGAACAGGTTCAGAGAGCTTTCAATGGCATTTTTCAGGTTCTCTACGTTATCCCCATCGTCCTTGATCGGCGCTATTAGCATCCTCATTTTTTCTGCCTTGATGTGCCACTGTTCCTTCTTGTTTTTCACGCTCTTTAGAGAAGTTATATCGCTAAGTCCAATGTTCGTGAAGATAATGCTTCTTGTTTTGATGTCGATGTGGCAGGGGTTTTTTTGTCGTAGTTTCTAACGCGGGTGCAGGTGTTCCACACCCTACCAATCATCCACGTAGATTCATTAAAGTGCTCGCTCATTCCGAAGAAGAGATACCAGTCGAGGACAATTCTGTCGCTAACCGTCTTCAACATTTTGCAGAGAGTCTTGGGGTTTGAAAGCTTGACTTTCTCTGAGCTTTTTCCTGGTAACACTATTTCGAGGGTTTTCAATGTTGGCGAGAAGTTATTTAAAATCTCTCAGCGTTGAGATCAGTCAAGCCCCCTGGCCCTAAGAGAGACAGAGACCGCAGGTTTTTTGAGTTGGCGTATAAATCGGTTAAGTAGCCGACGTCTTCGCTTGTTACTTTTATCAGAACTAAAGCCTCAAGGTTGCTCATGTCTAAGTATTCGCACACAAGGCGCGCAACCCCATTAGAGACGTTATCTAGAGTCAGTTTTTTCGCATTTCTAAACTTATTGCGCTGTAGTCATGAAGGCCGAGGTCCGATTCGTTTTTCAGTCTCAGATTCTGCAGCTCGATGCTTTCGAAGCTGCTGAGATACTTCGCCATGTGGTAGAGGCCTTCGGATTTGACGATCACCTTTTGCGTGTTGTTTGGGTCCTCTCCTCTAATTGTGATCTTTTTTTCGTTTTTGAACGCACTTATTTCGTCGAAGATCTTTTTCCCGATTTTCTCGTTGTTGTAGATGTTTATGACCGGCTCAGCTGTTTTGGTCTCACTAGTCTTCTCTGTCTCCTGCAACTCAGGCTCTTCCGGCATTATTTGTGTTATTAAGGGTGCTCCTCCGCTATTAGCACCTCCCTTGTGGTTGTAAACCGCTACGCATATGACTATAAGGATAGCAACCGCGCCCAAAGATATGAGTGCAATTAGTTTTCTGTTCTTTATCTCGCTCATGTGTATCTCCTGCGGTTCTGATTGTATTTATACTTATAGATTGCGATAAACACCAATCGAGATCTATTAAAATGAAGATCACCACTAATTCACCCTTAAAAACAGGGGTAAAGGAGATTTTATTATGGCCTTTAGGTATGTGGCTGTTTCTGCCCACCTGCAGCGCCCCTTTCCCAGCAGATGACATCCCCAAATGCCAGGGTGGTATGGCTCAGATGTTCAAGTGAAAAGCTTCCTTTTAACGGCCATCAGCAGCACTCCACGCTAGACTCCCATTTCGGCCCAACAGCAGCCACCCAGCACATGTTAAGTTCACCTCTAATAATTTAATCATCTGGTTGATTGTTGATACTATTGACCATGGGGTAATTAAGTGAATAATTTTTAATGTCTTTTAGCCTCTGATATGAGATCCACAGATATAAGTATTAGAGCACAGTGTTGATAACCACCAACACAGATCTCAAACACATTTCAATGACAAACCAAGCAATAACTCAACTACCAATAACAAATACTACCATTCGATAGACCAGAAGTAGAAGATACGCGATAGCAGCCATCCTCCCACCGCACTAGCAGTTCTCGAATAATACTTAAGAGCACGTGCCAGCTCGCATCCCACCCCTCATCTCCCCACTACGCATCCCCATTCCTCTCCTCTGTCGTATTTTCCGTCTCGTTGTCAAAGTACGCGTCAATCTCGCTTCCGTTAATGCTTTCGCAAACAGGATCGCCTTCTGTCCCGCTTTCTCCGCTTCTCTTTTCCCCTCCGTACGCATCCTCTTCCGTATTCTGCTCTTCCCGGTCCTCCTCGATTCTTCCCATGCACTCCAGCACCTCCATCTCCATTGCCGCAATCTCCTCGCCGATATCCACGTCCTGGTTCTTTATGTGTTCTTCTATCGCCCACAGAAGCTTCCCAAACCTTTCCTTCATAAAAATTTACTTCTTCTGTTCTCTAAATATCCCCACCACAATCGCGTGGTCTCTCTCGTACGGCTCCAGAGTCACCTGCTCCTTCGGCTTTATCTCGAGCTTCCTCAAAATGTTCACTTCGTTCGCAAATACTTCGCTTGGCGCCTTTGTAGAGTCGATGCAGTTCGCCTTGATCGATATCACCACGCCTCCCCCCTCTTTCAGGAAGTACTTCGCGTTCAGCCCGACTATTCTCGCCTGGTCCGGCTGCGCCACGTCCGCAAATATCACGTCCACCATCGGCACCAGCATCCTGTACTTCTGCGGGAGCCTCGCGTCTTCAACTATCGGCACCACGTTCATTCTCTTCTTCGCCAGCCCAAGTAAGTCTCTTCCCGACCTGTGACTGAACTCCACCGCGTACACTGCGCCCTCCTCTCCAACCATGTCGGAAACGTGCGATACGCTAGTTCCGGACGCAGCGCCAAGGTACAGCACTTTGCTTCCAGGCCTTATGTAGATGTTCTCGAGCCCGCCCAGCACGCCCGCTGCTAACTTGCTTCTGAAGGGGTTCCACGCCCTGTACTCTATTTTTTTCTCTTCTTCCTCCACGATGATTCTTTTTTCGCCGTACACGGAGACGCCGGGCACCATGTTTCTCGTTGCAAGCGTCTCTTCCTTCCCTCTGCTTATAAATACCCCTTTGAACCTCGGGTGCGGCTGGAGCACTACCTCTTTTGCCCTTCTGTCCTGCTGCGGCGGTCTTCGCTGCGGCTTTCCAGAAAACCCTTTTCTCTGGTCTCCGCCTCCAAAAGCTCTTTTTCTGCCTGCTCCGCCAAGCTCTCTTTTTCTGTCGCCTCCTCCGAACTCTCTCCTATTTTCTTTTCTTCCCTCTGCCATTTTTAAAATCTAAAAATTTTTTGAATTTACCACTCCATCGTTATCTTTTTCTTGGATTTTTTTGATTTTTCTTCTTCCTCCTCTTCCTCGAACTCCGCGACGTACTTCACCGTTCCTGTTTGCTTCTGGCCGAGCCTTTCGCGCTTCTCCTCGCTTTTTGTCTTTTTTTCCTGCTCCATCACCGCCTTGTCGCCGTACACCCCTGTTTTGTACCGCTCGAGAATCTCCTGCTCTATTTTTTCTTCTATTTTCGCAGCCTTTGCCGCTTTTTTCTCTCTTGCCCTGTCCTGTTTCTCTGCTTTTCTTCTTCTTTTGATGTACACCGGCTTTCCTAATTCGGTAAGCAGCTCTTTCCTTTCCAGGTAGTCCGAGAGTTTTGTCAGCCTCTGCTTGCACTTGTGGACAAGGAACGGAGAGAACCCCTTCATTTCTCTGTCTATCTGCTCGATCGCCGCGTCGTAGTCTTCGCTTAGCTCTATTTTCTCGTAGAGGAGGGAGGGCATGTGCGCGCGCTCCGGCTCTTTGAGGCACAAATAGAGCTTGTCCTTAACTTCTCTAACGGTCGCGTATTTTGAGTTTGCCAGCGGACAGGACGCCCGCGTGCACAGGCCCGTCACGTTGTTGGCGTTTCTGCAGAGCAGCTCTGTTTCCGTCTCCATTTTGAACGAGCAAAACTTCTTGTGGCCGCCAATTGCGCTCCACACGGCCTCGTCATCGTGCATGGTAAAAAAACTCGGACGAGTAAGACAGCGCGCGTTTTTTCGGAGATAACGGCGCTTGGAAAAGACTGGCGGATCCCTTGTGGTCTAGTGGCTAGGATTTCGCGTTTTCACCGCGACGGCCGGGGTTCGATTCCCCGCAGGGGAATATTTTTGCTCTTTCTTTTTCTGCATGGCGCACTCCCACAGGAACAGGAACTCTGCGGTGCTGGACGCTCTGCTTGCGAGGGCACGCGGAGGCAGAGCGGGATCTGCGGGCGGCAGGTGCTGGAGACACGAGTCTGCGGTGTGCTGCCGCTTTTTGCTATTTGGGACGCCGTATTCGCTCGGAAAGTGCAAATACTCGCATCCACCGCTGGAAGACACGAAGAGACGCAGAAGCAGCGCAGCGGCCTGCAAAGAGGCCAAGGAGCTGCTTGAAAAAGAAAGAAGCAGAAAAGAGAAGATGCGGGCACCCGAGCACCCTTCTGCACTGCTCTACGTAGATCTTCAGGAAGTTCTTGCCATACACAAAATCAACGGAAATACGAAGATAGAAGAGATAGTAAAAAGGAAAGTAGCCGAGATTAGAGAAAATAACGAAAAAAACAAAGTGCCGTATCTCCCGTGCAGGGTGTGTCCAGAGCTGCTTCCCTGGTCGGCTGCACAAAGAGAAGCGCATTTCAGAGGACGCGTGCACACAGCTTATAAACAGATGGAAGAGGTATGCAGGGTGTAGAGCATGTGGTGTTTATGTCGATAGTTTGTATGTTGGAGTAGTTAAGTGAATATTTTGTAGGTTGGGATAGTTAAGTCGATAACTTTTAGAATGTCACTATTTATGTAGACAATTTGTAGAGCGTGACTATTTATACTCACAATTTTTAATAAACATATTTACTCTTTGATATGAGTCTACAGATTATTTATATCCAAGTTATCAGTTAGTGTCTGGATGAAAATTGACTGAAGGGAGATTGCTGTGGTGTGCGTGAAGTGGAAGGGTACACACCACTACACACCACTACACTCACCGCACACCCCCGCACACCGCCACCCTCCAATATCCATCCCACTAATACCCACGAGTAGTTCTAAAAATATCCGCGAAAATATTTAGCAATGGAGAACTACTTTGAAACCGAATATAACGCATGCGGAGTCGAAAGGCCTGCAGTTATAACGAAGTACAGAAACTGCAAAGTTCTCTCGATTTTAAACGGGCCATTCGAACCTGCCGGGCCAATAATCGACCGATTTAAGGGAGCAGTGAGAGTCAACGTGTATTCACCGCAGTGTGGTAGGAACGAGGGACACTCTATCCAGGAGCATATTGAAGAGATGTTTTCAAAAATAGTCATTCTTAAAGAGTATCCGAGATCTCTTTTGGAGATAAGAGTTTTTGTCCTGGAATTTTCTGAAGATCTTTTAGCGGCGTGTATTAACAGCGTATCTGTGCTGCTTCTTGGCGCGGGCATCTCTTCTAACGGGGTACCCTTCGCGCTACCCGTGAAAAATGGAGTAAATCTGTGTACTTTTGGATATGTTTCGCAGGGGTCCTGTATTTCGCGTGTTTTGGCCGTGGGAAACTGCGAATCCGAAGAGCCCCCGGAAAAACATCGCCTCGATCTCCTGGAAAGGATGAAATACTCCCTTAAGTCGAACTACAAAGAGGATTGGCTCGGGGGGATATAAGAAACCGCCAATAAAATTCTGAAAGATTTATGTACGGAGTGCAAGGGAAAACGCACATGGTTCAAGACGGTCTGATGTACGCAGCGCTCGCCGTCAGCTTAGTGACAATAGCGGCAGGCTTCAGCGGAATAGGAATGGTGGTGATGGAAAAGTTCGTGAAGGAGGACCAGTCTCTCACCGTTTTTATATGCATGTTTCTTCTGCTGATCGGGTCGTACTTTATGGGATACTCTTTTCTAACGTACAGGATCATGCAGCTCGACAACGAAGCGGAGAGGGGCGCAGGGTTCTTTTCTCTGAAGCAGGCGAGAAATTTGCTGAGTCTTTCCTTTTCGGGAATTGTTTTTTCTTTTTTGGTAAAGCTCTCGTTTTGGGCGTCTTATCTCCTTGCAGAGGTGCTGCGGATGCAGAAGACGCCGAAAACAACAATCCACGGGTCTTTTGAGTTCCACAACCGGATATTCAAAATGATCGTGGAGGTGCTGTCGATTGTGTTCGGGATGTTCGCGCTCAAGAAGTTCTTTATATCGTACGCGACGTATCTTCTGCAGTGGGTCGAGCACAGGTCGCGGATCATCAACAACAGGTTCCTGATGAACATCATCGAAAAGCTCGAATACTCGCTGGAGCTGCCTCCGCTGCCGGTGGAAAAGAAGATATCGCAGGTGTTTTGGAAAATCGCAGGGGACAGCCCGGCAATCACGTTCGCAAACATGTCAAAGCACGTCGGAGAAGAGGACGCAACGATTCTCTTTTCGCTGTTCGACGAAAACGTCGACTCGGAGATAAGCGAAGACGAGTTCCACCAGGGATATAAAAGGATACTCGAGGAAAGAGAGAAGATAAACCACACAGCCAAGAAAAAAGAGGAGATAATCCAGAACCTGGACGCGATTTTAACGATGGTCTGCGGGATATGCTCGTTTGTGGCGGTGTTCTACTTCCTGGACATCGACGTGATAGCGGGAGCAGGGGCGCCAAACGCCGAGAACAAGGCGGAGAGAACGCCGCTGATCGGGATGATATTCAGCTTGAACGCGGTGATGATTTCGACAATTGCGATCTACGGGAAAATTTTTGCAGATCTTGCAAACTCCATCTGCTACATCTTTTTTGTGCGGCCGTTCGATATCGGAGACATGGTGAAGATAAACGGCGTGGTGTACACGGTGCAGTCGTTCGGGCTGCTGAACAGCCTCTTCAAAACAGGAGAGAAGTACGTCAGCATTCCGAACAGCAACGTGATCAAAGAGTCGATCGAGAACCTGTCGCGGTCTCTGTTCTACCACGGGTCTTTTTCGATCACGATTGTCTCGAAGAGGATACAAGAGGACGTGCAGTACCTGAAAGAGTGCATTACGAGTTTCGTAAACGAGAACAAGAAGTTCAAGAAGACGTTTTATCTCGGCGGATTTGAAGGAACGAAGTCACAGGAGGTCAAAGCAGACATCCAGTACATACTTACCTGCACGTATAAGGACAGAGAGCTAATACTCGAAAGAGAAGACGAGCTGAAGCTGTTTGTGTATTCGAAGCTTCACTCGCTGGCAGGAAGATAGCATGTGTATGTACTGCACGTTTATTGCGGTTGATATTGTAGACCACGCGTAATACGTGGTGCAGGTCGTGGTGTGGTATTGTTGGGTGCTGATTGTAGTGGGATATTGATGAGCGCTGGTTGTGTTGAGTTGTTGGTGGGTACTGGTTGTGATTTATTGATGGGTGCGGGTAGTGGGATATTGATGGGTATTATTAATCACCTATTACCACTTGGTCATCACCTGTCACCGCATGATCATCACCTATTACCACTTGGTCACCACTCATCCCCACATGATCCTCACTTGATCCCCACTTGATCCCCACTTGACCATCTTTTATTGAAATAAATTTGCATGTCCTGAAATGTGCTGTACTTAAAAAGTAAAATCGAGCTTAGGGTTTCCTATTTTGTCATGTGATAGAAAATTTCAAGGTATAAAAATTTATTATTTTTGATTTTTATTGTTTTATGATTGGAAAGAGCACAGGATATCTACCACTAATATTAACAGAATATTCGATATTGAAAGAGGATAAGGCGTTTCAAATGCTCGAGCTTCCTTCACAGGGCCGATGCTTCTCGGGAACAGAGAACTTCCGCAAGGTAGATAACGTTTTTGGGCTTGCACAGCCAACACACGAGGGCATCACAAACATTGTCGAGTATTACCAAAGAAAAATCGTGTGGATGAACTTAAGAGAAGAGCCTGTTATATACATCAACAGCGTTCCGTACGTCCTCAGAGACAAGGCAGCAGCGTTTTTGAACATACGGTCTTTTGTCGGAATATCTGCAAGCAGGCTCGAGGAGATGGAAGAGAGGCTGAAAAAAGACGTGCTTGAGCTATCGCACAGCAACAGGGGATTTATCGAAGTGCACGTAGAAAAACAGGGAAACACCCTGTGGAAGAGCACCGCGTACGTAAAAAAGGTAGAAACGGTGCGGGAGATCTTTTTGCTGTTCAAAGACAGGATAGCTTATCACAGAGTGCCGGTGTCAAGGAAGCTGTACAACAAAGAGCACTTCCTCGCGGTGCTCGACGGGATTTTCAGAGAGACGCAGAGAAAAGGAGAAAAAGTCCTGTTTGGGTTCAACTGCGGGCACGGGTCAGAAAGAACGTCGTACGCAATAGCCGCGTACCTTGTGAGCCTGGGAGCGTGGGTGCAAAGAGAGAACAGAGAAGCCGCGGAGGTAACAGCGAAAGAGGCATCGGAAAGCGAAAAAATGCGCCTCAGAAAACGCGACGCAGAAATGTCCCCGGACTTCTCGGAGTTCTCGAGGGTGGTCAGCGTGTTAGAGGAGGTGATTGGAAAAGAGAAGATCAGCAGCTGGCTGATAAAAATGGGAAACATCACGCCGGTGCTAGAAAAAGCGCTGAGAGGAGAGTACGTGCTGGTGGAAAGGCTTGTGCACGCGTTCGACGGCGCAAAGGCGAAGCAGATGGTAGACGAGGTGCTGAGAGAGCTGAAGCCGTTTTCGTTCCTGGAGATTCTTCTCGAGCACGTTCTGAAGGCGCAGTCTGGAACGGACTCCAAAAGATCGCTAAAGAAAGCGTGTATTTTGATGGAGAGGTACGTGTCGCTGATTCTATACGGGGTCTACAAAGAAAGAGCGAACAGCGAAGAGATGTCGTTTGCAGAGTGGATCGGAAAAAACCCGGGCGCAAAGGGGTATATATCGGAAATAGCAACAGAAACGCCGCTTCTCGGGCTGTTTGCGCCTGCAGATATAATCGATCTCTCGCAGCCAGAGACCGCAAGAAGGTGGACAATGGTGATAGGCGCAAAAACGATTCTGAAAGCGGACGTGCCTGTGGCAAAGCCCGCACTTGAGGAGATCAACGGCATGTACACCGCGCACCAGATACAGAAGGTAGAAAAATCCCCGATGAAAAACAGCACGACCGGAGCAGGCGTCGTGAAGATGCTGGACAGAATGCAGGTGAGCATGAAGAAGGAAAAAGCGGGAGAGAGCGGAGATACGCGCCCCAGGCTTTCCAGAGCAGAGAAAAACAGCTCAGACACGATATGGGTGAATCTGAGAGCAGAGCCTGTCGTGTACATCGGAAATGTGCCGCACTCCGAAAGAGAAAGAACAGCACCGTTCAGAAACATCAGAAGCGTATCGGGAATTACAAAAGAGCTTATTGCAGCGCAGGAAAAGACGCTAAGCCAAAGAGTCAGAAACGAAGGGTTAAGAAAAAACGGAAGGGTCGTGCTGTTTGATACGACGGATAAAGGAGAGCTTGTCACGAAGAGAGTCAAAAGCCACAAGGAAATCAGCACGTGCGACGGTTTTCTGTTAGAGAACCTGGCGATTTCGGAGTACCACAGGGTGCCGGTGCCTTCTAAAGCCCCTTTTGATCCGAATATGGTGGACGCGCTGCTGGAGATTATTCTGACAAGGGGAAAGGCGTCGATTGTGTTCCAGTCGAGCAACTTCAGAAGAGCGGAGAGAGCGCGCGCCCTCGGGGTGGTTGTGGAGCTTGCGCACGAGGAGCAGAGCAGCGCAGAGGGAAAAACAAGAGCAAAAGCAGCAGCTGGAAGACCCCTCATAAAACAGATAGAAGCGCTGCTGAGAATACTTCCAAACGGAACGGCGTCAGAAAGTATCGTTAGAGAGGCGTATGTGAAAACGAATCAGGAGGACATATACGCAGCGCTGGAGAAAAGAGAGGAAGAGAGCGGGGACGGAGAGTCGCTGCAGGTACTGGACCACTTTACGATGATATGCGTTGCGTCCTACATCCTGTCCAGATCGGACGAAGAGAGAATATCGTTTAGGCAGTGGATGAACAGAAGACAGGACGTGAAGAACATGTACAGGGAGCTGCGGGAGAGCCCGCTGGGAAGCAAGAGCGCACTCGGACTGGTTGACAGGGCGTGGGGGAGCGTTCTCACGCCGCACACGATACTGAAAGACGACTTTTTCCCGGCACTTCGCATGGACAGCAAAGATCTCGTGAGAATCAAAGGGTGCAGCAACTTTAGAACGGTGAAATTCGAGGGAACAGAGGCGGTGGGGGTGGCGCAGCCGGCGCAGTGGGGGGTTGTGTCGCTTGCGGAGTATTTTTCGGAAGATCCCACGCCGATACACTGGTTCTGTCTTCGGCAAGAGCCCGTGGTCTATTTGAACAGCATTCCGTACGTCCTGAGAACGATAGACTCGGTGTACGAGAACGTGATAACCGAGGGAATAACAAGGGTGTGGGTAGAAGATATCGAAGAGAGAATGAAAGCGGACTGCAAGGAAGAGAACAGCAGGAGGGTGCTGAAGGTGCACGAAGAGGTGATGGAGCAGGACGGCCCAAAACTAGTCGAAAAGAACATGGACGTGCAGGAGAATGAGATACAGTCGCTGAAAGAGATATTCGCGCACAAAAGAATCGTGTACTACAGAATCCCGGTCTCCGACGAGCAGACGCCGCTTCCGGAAACGTACGACGAGCTGTACCGCGCAATTGTGGCGATACCAAGCCCGCGGCGGGTGATATTCTCGTGCCAGATGGGCAGAGGAAGAACAACAACGGGAATGATTATCGCAGGGCTGATATCGTTTGCAGAGAACCTGAAAAAGATGAAGATAAGCGAGCGAAAGAACCTTCTTGAAGAGAAAAGATACGAAGTCGTGTACAATGACGAGTATCTGATTATTTCGAAGCTGCTACAGGTGCTCCCAGCGGGGAGGGAAAGCAAGAACATTGTCGACGCGTTGGCGAAGGAGTGCAGCCAGATCCAGAACATATACGAGGCGATTGGAAAGAAAAACTCAACGGGATACCTTGTGAGATACTTCTATCTGGTGTGTTTTGGGGCGTTTTTGATCGAGACAATAGACAAGCCGGTGACATTCACAGAGTATCTATCAGAGAGAACGGAAATCGATGCGATAGCAAACGAGAAGGAGTACCACCTTCTGAACTAAGCAGTGAAATAAAGAGATCCTTTTGGGTGGATTGTAGTGAGGGTGCGGATGTGCTGGGAATAGATAGGTTATATGGATGGGTATGTGGTGCGGATGGATAGGTTATATTGATGGATATTCAATGGGGATGGACAGGTTATATGGATGGGTATCTAATGTGGATAGATAAGTTGGTACAACTAAACGTATCCTACATATGCATAGATTGTAGGGATAGAATACGCCCACCTCGATTGTACACCTACATCAACCTTACACCCACCTTGACCTTACATGGATATATCGCATATTTTTTTTGCAAGTTATGGAGGGGTCCGTATGCAGGCGGTTTCTTATCGTACATCCGCATATTCACAATTCTTTTATCAGATCTGAGTTGGAGTCTTTGATAGGGATGTTTAACACGGTTTGTACCGTTGAAAGTACGAAGATTGAGAAGCGCGGTGGAACGACGGTTATTTTTGCAAGAAGCTCTTTGGTTGATTTTCTTCTGGATAGAGCTATTCTGATATCGAAAGTAGTTCTGCTTGCGGATTCGCTGGAAGATCTGAAAGAAGAGATAGAGAAGAGGTACGCAGATAACCGCACCTACAAAGTAGAAGTAGGTTCGCACATAAGGAAGCTGCCGGAGGGTAGCAAGAAGATCGAATTAGAGAAACTGGACAGTATTTTAGAGTCTGGAACAGTTAGGATGAGTAGCCCCGAGGTTGTGGTGGAGATTCTGGAAACAGAAGAGAAGACGCATACGGGGGTGCTGTACGGGTATAGCAGAAGAAAAGAGCACCTCAAATACAATCTGAAAAAGAGGATGTTCTTGGGCACCACGTCGATGGATAACGAAATATCGTTTTTGATGAGCAATATAGCACAGATAGATAGGAAAAGCGTGGTGCTGGACTGTTTTTCGGGGACAGGAAGCGTTCTGCTGCCAAGCGCGCTGCTTGGGGCGTTCGTTATTGGCAGCGACGTGAACAGAAGACAGTTCGTGGGAAGAGACACATACCACAAGAACCCGAAAATCAAAACGATGGCGCCAGGAACCGATGTGTATACGAATTTTAAACAGTTTGGGGTGGAGAACAAAGTGCTGGGGTTCTGCACCTCGGATGTTTTCGATGGGGAGACGCTAAAACCGCAGACAGTCGATGCGGTTATCTTCGATCCGCCGTACGGGGGAAGAGAAGGCGTCCAGAGGGGCGAGAATAGAGGAGCGGTGAAAACAGAAACGGAGGATGCGTATCTGCAGCTGGCAATTCCGTTCGTCGAAGAGGTGCTGAGAAAAGCAGAGGTCTATTTGAAAGACGGCGGAAGAGCGTGTTTTTTCGTCCCACACGAGACAGATCGAGAACCTCCTGTAAAAACCGTTATCAACGAAAACTTTGAAGAGGTGTCCAGAAGCACCCAGTATCTAACATCAAAATACTCGCGCACTCTGCTGCTATATCGCAAGAAATAGGAGGATGTTAT
>Ga0190275_10000336_pt1 | contig 44208 bp, 36 predicted proteins | sample Popmic550T_FD_133745 | JGI IMG/M metagenome (GOLD analysis project Ga0190275, IMG submission 133745) | Populus adjacent soil microbial communities from riparian zone of Yellowstone River, Montana, USA - 550 T | ecosystem: Environmental > Terrestrial > Soil > Riparian zone > Trees stand | place... | reverse complement strand
TATCATAGAGCCGTCGAAGACCACGACGTTGATAGGCCGGATGTGGAAGTGGGGTAACCCATGGAGCTAACCGGTCCTAATTGCTCTATTCGCGCTTGAGAATCCCACCATCAACGACAGCTTTGGCTGTCGGTGGATCTCAGCCAGACGGTCAAGTGCACGATTTCTAGAATTTCTTACCCGCTCGCCACATAGCTTGGTGGCCATAGCGTCAGTGACCCACCCGATCCCATCCCGAACTCGGCCGTGAAACCTGACAGCGCCGATGGTACTATTGCCTAAGCAATGGAAGAGTAGGTCGTCGCCAGGCTTTGCGGCGAGCGGTTAAGAAACCCATTCACAAGATTGAGCCGCCCGACGATACGCCTTCAAGCGTATTTGCGGGCGGCTCGGTTACATTGGCGCGGGGTGGAGCAGCCCGCCGCCGTTTCGCCCCGGCGAAACGGGAAACAAAAGACGCTTCCGGGCTGCCTCGCGGCGGCTCGTCACTGGTGACGCGGGGTGGAGCAGCCCGGTAGCTCGTCAGGCTCATAACCTGAAGGTCGCAGGTTCAAATCCTGCCCCCGCAACCAACGAAAGGCCCCGTCGCAAGACGGGGCCTTTCGTCGTTCAAGGCCAGCGCTTTGCGCAAGCCGTCATGCCGAGCTTGTTTCAGCATTCCAGGGTCGGACAACTCCGCGGTCTGCGGCCATCGCATCGAGCGAGTCTCCTCGACGGCCGGCAGGCCCTGGATTTCTCGAGAGAAGGCGCAACGGCGCGACGGCGCGACGTAGAAAGCGATACTCCCTACGTCGCGCCTTTGCGCCGTTGCGCCTTCTCTCTGAAATTGGCGCCGAGGCGCCGGGAGGCAGGCGCAAACGCTCGGCCCACAGCCCGAGCTCCGGACGGCGGCGAATTTAGGGTGACGGCTTCGTGTCGAGGGCGCGCAGGCCTGTCCCCGCGAGAAAGACCCCGCCTTGCGGCGGGGCCTTCGGGCCTGGTGATCAGGTTTAGTGGCTGTGCCCCTCCTCCGGCGCATTGACGCTGGCGGGGGTGCCGCCGGGCAGAACGATGGCGACATTCTGCATCATGCCCTGATCCTCATGGTCGAGGATATGGCAGTGGAGGACGAACTCGCCGATGTAGCGCTGATAGCGGGTACGCATCTTCAGCGTATAGCCCTGCTCGACCCACACCGTATCCTTCCACATGTTGCGGAACCCGCGATATTGCGGGTCGGCGCCGGGAAGAGCCTCGGGTCCGCTGACGTCGCGGCCCTGCGGATCGAGGATGGCGACGACCTGGAACGGATTGACGTGGATGTGGAAGGGGTGGCCCGCCAGCAGCGAGGTCATCTCCCACTGCTGGGCCGTGCCCAGGGTCAGCTTGCGGTCGAGCCGGGTCGGCGAATAGGGACGCGGCGCATAGTCCTTGCCGTCGTCGTCCCTGCCCCCGACCTTGAATTCGAAGGGCTTGTCGGGCGCCGGCCGGGAGATGTCGAAGCTGAGCAGCTGGGTGCCCTTGATCTCGTCGTCGCCGACATCGGCGTGCGGGGTGAACCGGCCGAGCCTGAGCCCGCCCCTCAGATCGGCGACCACGGCCGGGGCGATCGCCGCCGGCATCGTCCGTCCGGCCGCCGCGACGAGCTGGTCGGTCACATAAGCGTGGATGTCGGGCACGGGAGTCCCCGCGGCCACCCGCACCATTCCCAGCAGCCGCGAGCCCGACGGAGTCCCGCCGACGCTCTCGGCCGCCTTGGTGGCGGCATCGATCACGCAATAGCTTCCCGATTCGGGGAACAGGATCAGAGCGTCGAAGCGATAGCCCGGCTGGAAGGTGGCGAGCTGGGTCTGCTGGGCCGAGCCGAGCGTGATCCCGTCCGCGGCGACGAGATGATAAGGCAGAGGCTCGCCGGTGCAGCTCTGCGCGATCAGAGCCTCCATCCTTTCCGGCGTCAGCCCGCGGCCGGCCTTCAGCGGAGCGTCGGACTTCGCCTTGAGGAAGCGCAGGGCGATGGTGTCGTGGACTCCGCCGTGGATCATCCGCCAGCGCTCGACCTGGCCCTGCTTCGTCCGGAAATCGGGCAGGATCAGGCCGTTGATGCTGGTGTAGCGCGCCGACTGACCCCAGCCTTTCGATCCGAAGCCGTTGCCGTTGGCGTCCGAATAGGTCTCGATACCGCCGACATCGCCCTTGTCGCAGATCCAGGCGACGACCACGCCCTTGTCGTTCTTCCTCACCTTGATGTTCTTGTCGGCGTCCAGGCAGCCATATTGGATCTGCTGGAGCACCATGGTGCGCTCCTTGACACCGGCGAGCAGGGTATCGAGGTCGCCGTTGCGCCGCGCCGTCGGCAGCCGGCGGCCGTGGACGATCAGCGCCCCCGCCATTCCGCTCGAGACCTGAAGCGCGGTCGAGCCGTGGCGGTGGGTGTGGTACCAGAAGGTGCCGGCGGGATGGTCGGCCGGAATCGCATATTCATATTCGAAGCTCACCCCGGGATTGATCGACAGGAGCACGTTGTCGCCATTGCCCGACGGGTTCACCCACAGGCCGTGGCTGTGCAGGTTGGTGCCGTTGAAGCAATGCGGCTTGTTGGGCTCGGCGTGAGCGTTGCAGGTCGCGTCGGCCGGAAGCCTGTTGTGAAGCTTGACCCTTACCGTCTGCCCGGGCCGGGTATGGATGGCCGGCGAAATGTAGCGGCTGCTCGGCTGGACGCCCGGCCTCGTATAGCTTCGCAGATTGACGTCGTCATAGACGGCGGTCGCGGGATTGAAGATCTTGCCGGGCACATATTGGATGTTGAGGTCGAGCACCTGTTCGTCGCCGTCCCGCCCGGTGCCGCCGACCAGCTCGGGCGAGGGCTCGGCGACGGGCAGCAGCGGCGGCGGGTCGGCGACTTCGGTCCCGAACTGCGCCTGGGCCGCCGACGCGGCGAACATCGCGATGGCCAGCGCGGACGCGGCCGCCGACGACGCGCGGATACGATGACGGAATGAGCCGAATGCAGACATTGTCCCCCCTTTGTTGCCGAGCCGCCCCTCGCAGCTCCGCGGCAACGGGTGGAGGCTATGCCCGGACCCGTTTCCCGACAATGAAGACCCGCTTCTTAATTGAGTCCGATGTCGGACGGATCGCGCGGCGCCAGGCGACCTCGGCAGCCCGCTGACCGCGGAGATCTCCCGAATTCCGCTTCCGGCCTGCTCGGGAAGGGCCAACGAAAAAGGCCCCGCCTTGCGGCGGGGCCTTCTTGTTCAAATGGTCGTTCCAGCCTCAGTGGCTCGTCGAGTGACCGACCGGCGGCGCGTTGACGCTGGCCGCGTTTCCACCGGGCAGCACGATGGCAACGTTCTGCATCATGCCCTCGTCCTCATGGTCGAGGATGTGGCAGTGGAGCACGAAATCGCCGATATAGCGCTCGTAGCGGGTGCGGACCGTGACCGTATAGCCCGGCTTGACCCACAACGTGTCCTTCCACAGGCCTTTGAGGCCGACATATTGCGGATCGCCGCCGTCGACGGCGCCCGGCGCGCTGACGTCCACCGTCGGGTTGAGGTCGTTGACGATCTTGACGATCTCGAACGGGTTGACGTGGATGTGGAAGGGGTGGCCGGCCCGGTTGGAGGTCAGCTTCCACTCCTCGGCCGTCCCGAGCGTCAGCTTCCGGTCGAGCCGGCCCGGATCATAGGCCTGGGGATTGTAGCCGGGCGACGTCGCCAGCTGGTTCGCGACCTGGAACAGGTTCGTCGTGCCCACGGTCGTGATGTCGAACGTGAGCTCCTGACCGCCCGTCAGCTCGCTCTCCGCGATCGTCTTGTGCGGGGCGAAATGGGTGAGCTTGAGACCGTTGTTGAGGTCGGCAATCACCGAGTCGCGGACGTTGGCGGGCATCGTCTTGCGAGCGGAGTCGACCAGCTGCTCGGCGGTGGTCCCGCGCTGCACCGCGGCCTGATCGCGATCGACCTTCACGATCCCGAGCAGACGAACGCCGGACGGCAGATTGCCGACGCTCTCCGTCGCCTGGCTCAAGATATCGAGCATGCAATATTCCCCCTCCTGCGGGAATTGCACCAGTGCGTCCCAGCGATAGCCGGGCTGGAAGGTGGCGGAGCGCGTAGACATGGCCTGGCCCATGGTGAGACCATCGGCCGCCACCAGGTGGAAGGGCTGAATGGCGAAACTGCAGTTCGCCTGGATGAACGCCTCCATGCCCCCTGCCGAAAGCTGCTCGCCCGGCCTGGGATCGACGCTGGCCGCGTTGGCCTTGACGAAGATGACCCGCATCGTGTCGCGCACGCCGCCGTGGATCATGCGCCAGCGTTCGACCTGATTCTGCCTGACGGTGAAGGTCGGCAGGATGCGCCCGTTGATGCTCGTGTAGCGGCCCGACTGGCCCCAGCTGGAGAAAGCACCGAAGCCGACGCCATTCTTGTCCCTGTAGGCCTCGACGCCGCCGACATCGCCCGGATCGCAGCGCCACGAGGTGACCGTCAGGCCGCCTCCAGGAGCAGGGACGGAGTCAAACTTGATGTCCTGGTTCGAATCGAAGCAGCCATAGTGGATCTGCTGGAAGACCAGGGTCCGCTCCCTGATGTCGCGGACGCCGTCGACCAGAACGTCGAGATCGCCGGGAGCGGTCGGGGTCGGCAGCCTGTTGCCCTTGATGAGGAGGGCGCCGGCCATCCCGCTCGAGACCTGGAGCGCGGTCGAGCCGTGCCGGTGGGTGTGGTACCAGAAGGTGCCGGCCGGATGCTCGGGGGCGATCGCGATCTCATATTCGAACTTGACGCCGGGATTGATCGACAGAAGCACGTTGTCGCCATTGCCCCCCGGGTTCACGTTGAGACCGTGAAAATGCAGGTTGGTGCCGTTGAAGCAGTGCGGCACGTTGGGATTGTGGCCCGGTCCGCCGGCGCAGCCGGGATCGTAGGAGGTCGTCGTCTGCGGCAGCTTGTTGTGGAGCCCGATCCGAACGGTGTCGCCGGGACGGGCGACGATCGACGGCGCGACGAAGCGCTCCGGCAGCGGCTCGCCGGGATCCGTATAGGTGCGCAGCTTGACCTTGTCGTCCAACCCGGTCCTCGGGTTGTAGATGACGCCGTCGACATATTCGATGTTCAGGTCGAGGCGGATCTCCTCACTGCCGGTCGGGGACGACGGATGGCCCGGCGGCTTGGGACGCTTTTTCAGCTCGGGCGGATTGGCGACGTCAACTCCGATCTGCGCCGACGCGGTACCGGCCATCAGAAGCGCCGAAGCGGCCGCCGTACCCAAAGCGAACGCCCGTAAGCTGAGCGTCTTCGTCCCACGACTAAACATATTACCATCCCCCCTGAAGGTGTCGAAGCGAGCATCGGTCCGACTCACCGTCAGGCTATTTGGGGACAGTCCAATAAGCAACTGGGCCGAAACGCGATATTACATCCGATTCAGGAACTATCAGCTTCGTTTGGAGAATTAACCATGGGATTTGTAACAATGATTGCACGTTTTTGATTATATCCGATGTTGGACCCATCGCAAGAGTGTTGGCGATTGCCATTGCAAATTAATCAACTTCGCAACGGGGCATATCCAACGCCATCTCGTCATCGATGCTTCGCCCTGAAGTCGCCTTTCTCACCGGTCGATTCGGCATCGGACGAAGGCCCTCCTCCTCCTTTCCGCCTCGGCCCGCTCTCCGATCCTGACGCCGGCTAGCCTTGCCGTCCTGCCTCCCCTAAAAGCGCGCTCAGGGGGGAATTAGCCATGGGTTTATGGATTGCGCTCGGCCTGCTCGCGCTGGCCCTTCTCTACGCGGTCATCGTCTACAACCGGCTGGTGCGCCTTCGAGCGCTGACCAAGGAGGGGTTCAGCGGAATCACCGTCCAGCTCCGCCGGCGGGCCGATCTGGTGCCCAACCTCGTCAGCACGGTCGAAGGCTATGCCACCCATGAGCGCGAGGTCCTGACCGAGGTCACCGCGCACCGCACCGACCCCACCAGGGCGGGCAGCGTCCAGGCCACCGCCCAGGCCGACAACGCCTTCGGAGCCATGCTCGGCCGATTGATGGCCGTCGCCGAAGACTATCCCGACCTCAAGGCAGACGAGAATTTCCGCGCTCTGCAGGACGAGCTCGCCGAGATCGAGGAGCAGTTGCAGGGCGCGCGGCGCTATTACAACGCCACCGTCCGCGATCTCAACACGCGGGTCCAGTCCTTCCCGGACGTGCTTCTCGCCCGCCCGATGGGTTTCTCGGAGGAGCCGTTCTACGAGGACGGGGATCCGAGCATCCAGACGGCGCCCAAGGTCAGCTTCGGCCGGGCCGGCTGATGCGCCGGCTCTTGCTGCCGCTGCTTGCGGCGCTCGCCTTGCTGTGGCCGGCCGCCGCCGGGGCCGAGGAGCGAATCCTCCACTATCTGAGCGACGTCCTCGTCCAGCCCGACGGCGCGCTCGACGTGACCGAGACGACCCGGGTCCGATCGGAAGGGGCGCTGATCGACCACGGCATCTATCGCGACTTCCCCACCCGCTATACCAGCCGGGCCGGCTCGCAGGTTCGGGTCGGCTTCCAGGTGCTGAGCGTGCAGCGCGACGGCGCCCCCGAGCCTTGGCACACCGAGCGCCAGGGCAATGGCGTCCGGGTCTATATGGGCGATGCGAAGACCCACGTCCCGCCCGGCGAGCATGTCTACGCCATTCGTTACAGAACCACCCGCCAGCTCGGCTTCTTCGCGGATCATGACGAGCTCTACTGGAACGCGACCGGCAATGGCTGGGTGTTTCCGATCGACGTCGCCGAAGCGCGGATCCGGCTTCCGCAGCCGGTCCCCTTCAGCGGGCCCTCCGCTTATACCGGTCCGCAGGGTTCGAAGGCCGGTAACGCGGAGGTGGTTTCCAACCTTCCCGGCGATATCGTCTTCCGCACCACCGCACCCCTCGGGCCGGCGGAAGGGCTGACCGTTGCCGCCGCCTGGGAGAAAGGGGTGGTGACTCCGCCGCCGCCGCCTTCCGCCTCCCGCCTCTGGCTCCAGGACAACGGCCCTCCCGCCGCCGGAGCGCTCGCCCTCCTCGGGGTGCTCGCTTATTATTTCCATGCCTGGCGCCGGGCCGGCCGCGATCCCAAGCCCGGCACGATCGTCCCCATCTTCAGTCCGCCCGACGGCCTCTCGGCGGCCGCCATGCGCTACATCACCAAAATGGGCGCCGACAGCCGCGCCTTCGCCGCGGCCCTGGTCGAGCTCGGAGTCGGCGGCCATATCCGGCTTAGCGAAGAGGAAGGCGGCTTCTTCCGGCGCGACAAGACGAGGATCGACAAGACCCCCGGCCGAACAATTCCCGCCGAGCCGGAGGCCTCGATGCTGTCCCGGCTCTTCGCCGGCGGCGATTCGATCCTGATGGAGCAGAAGAACCACGCCACCTTCAGCGGCGCGAACGACGCGCTCGAGGCCGGGCTGAAGCGAAATTATGAAGGCCGGCTCTTCGTCCGCAACCGGATCTGGGCCGTTCGGGGCCTGGTGCTGATGGTCGGGGCACTCGCCGTCCCGGCCGCGGCCGTCCTGCTGTCGTCCCCGGACGATTACAGCCGCACGGACAGGCTGGTCGCCATGGCCGCCCTGCTCCTTCCGGCCGGCGCGCTTGGCCTTTATTTCCTCTCGGTCGGCAAGGCCGGAGCGATGGCGATGTCGGGCAAGATATCCGCCGCTTTCCTCGGCGTGATTGGGCTTGTCGCGGGCGTCGTCACCATCGGCAATGCGGTCGAGGGCATCGTCGCTTATGGCGAGGTGAGGCGTCTCATCCCGCTTGCGGTGCCGCTGCTGGCCTTGCCGGTCGTTCTTACCGCCTTCAGCTGGATGGCCGCTCCGACCCGCGAAGGCCGTGCCGTGCTCGATCGAATCGCCGGCTTCCGCCACTATCTGTCGGTGGCGGAGGAGGATCGGCTCGAGACCCTTCATCCGCCCGACAAGACTCCGGAGCTGTTCGAACGCTATTTGCCCTATGCGATCGCGCTCAAGGTCGAGAATGACTGGGCCGCGCGCTTCACCTCCGTCCTCGCGGCCGCCGCCGCTTCGGGGCAGACCCAGACGATGGGCTGGTATTCGGGCCATTCGGACCCCTGGAACGACCCGGGCGATTTCGCGGACAGCATCGGCGGCTCGCTGGCTAGCACCATTTCCTCGGCCTCGGCCGCACCGGGCTCGAGCGGCGGCTCAGGGGGTGGCGGCTCGTCTGGCGGCGGTGGCGGAGGCGGCGGGGGCGGCGGCTGGTGAGGCGGCGCGGGCGGCGAGGATCCGCTCGGCCAGTTCGAGGTCCGACTGCTTGTCGACGTCGATCGCCGCTTCGGCGAACGGCAGCAGCACCGCCTTCAGCCGGAATCCCGCCTTGCGCCCGGCGCGCTCCGTCGCGGCTTCGAGCGAGATGGTTCGGGTGACGGCGCGCAGGAACGTCCCGAGCCCGAGGAAGGTCAGCAATTTCAGCGTGCGCTTGCGGTCCTTTTCGGCCCGGGCCCAGAATTCGGTCCCACGCATCGACGCGGGAGTCAGCAAAGCGAACAGATTGGCGCCGCTGAAATGGCCGTTCGCGGCCTTGAGCCAGGTCCGCCTTGTGTCGGGATGGGCCCGCTCGACCGTCTTGCGCTCGACCATGGCGAAGGCCGCATCCACTCCGGCCGAGCCGGCGATGAACGCCTCGACCATTTCGGGCCGAAGCAAGGCGTGGTCGGCGGTGGTGACCAGGACGGGGTAAGGCGCCGCACCGGTGCCGGCGAGGCGGCCGACGCTGGCCGAAATGCCGTCCGAGGACCGGGCGCTGGCGATGCGGGGATCGGCGGCCATCCATTCGAGCTCGCCGGTCAGGAGAGTTTCGGCCTCCTGCGCGAGTATGACGATCCGGCCGATCGAAGGCGAGTCGAGGAGGGTCCGCGCCACCCGGCCCAGCATAGGCTCGCCGCCGGCGCGGATCAGCGCCTTCGCCGCCACGCCGTGCGCCTCCGCGAAGCCGTTCTCCCCCGGCCGGCGCCCGGCCAGCACGATCGCGGTCCATTCCCCCATGGTCGAGCAATCCCAGCTAGCGGACCCGGCGGCTATCGAAAATTGCGCTCGGGCACCGTTAATCGCACCGCCGTTGCCGATCCGCCACGCCCCTGTGGCCCAAAAAGAAAGGGCCCGCCGCGTCGCGGCAGGCCCTCCTTTCTCGATCGCCGCTTCCTAGAGGAAGATGTCGGCGACGACCGGGGCTCCGGCCCCGGTGTTGATCGTGAAGTCGGCGAGGCCGTCGCCGTTCACGTCGCCCGCGAGATAATTCTCGCCGCCTTGCGAGTAGGCCCTCAGCTGGCCGGCGGTACCGCTGAACGCGGCGTTGCCGATGTAGGTGAAAGCCTGGTTGCCGGCGACGCCGCTGTTCGCGTCGATCTCCGACAGCCGGATTTTGTCGGCTCCGCTGGTGAAGTCGGTGATCTTGTCGTTGAAGCCGATCTCGCTGAACCGGAACTCGTCCGCGCCGGCGCCGCCGGTGTAGATGTCGTTGCCCTTGGCGCCGTCCAGAACGTCGTCGCCGCCGTTGCCGTTCAGCTTGTTCGAGACGTCGTTGCCGTAGAGATAGTCGCGCGCCGAGCCGCCATTCGCATTCTCGATAGTCGTATTGTAGGCGATCGAGATGTTGCGGTGGCTGGTGGCGAAGATGCCGGAGACTCCGGTATCGTTCAGCACGCGATTATGGCCCAGGGTCCCCGCGAAGTCGGCGTCCGCGTTGACTTCCGCCTGCGTATTGTAGAGCGGGAAATCGGGCTGACCCTGGCTGGCGTCGGCCGCGGCATTGAACGCGGAGAGAATCGAATTGGCCTGGGTGAGGCTCACCGCGCCGACTGCCGCGGAGCTGAACGCACCCGGACGAAGGTCGATGAACACGCTCCGGTTCGCCGTCGAGAAGTCGAACGTATCCTCGCCGCCGGCGTCATAGACCGACAGATAGGGATAGGGGTTCTGGGCCAGGTCGTAGACGGCGTTGCCCGCGTTCGAGTTGGAGAAATAATTGGTGTTGCCCGTGCGGGTCGTCGGGTCCGCGCCATATTTGGCCTGGATCGTCAGGATGTCGTCGAGCAGCGGCGTCTGCGGGTTGCCGACGATGAACAACGCCGCGTTGATCGGCTGGCCGCCGGTCTGTTGCGCGCTGAAGTAGGACATGATCGTATATTGCAGCGAATCCTGAGCGTAGAAGGCGTCGCCGAGGTAGGTGATCGGATCGGGGATGCCGTCGCCGTTATTGTCGTCGCCGAAATTGTAGTTGCCGGGATGGCCCAGGCCCAGCGAGTGGCCGACTTCGTGGATCAAAGTGGTGCGGCCGTAGCCGTCATATTGCAGCCAGGCGTTGGTCCAGTTGACGCTCGGATCGGCCGTCCAGACGTCGCCGAAGACCCTCGCACCGTTGCCGGGGAAATAGGCATGCGCCTGGGCCGAGCCCGTCGTCGTGTTGGCGAACTGGATGTCCGCGCCGTTGCCGTTCTTCTCGACAAACTTCTGGGGGACAAGATCGTCCCACAGGATCATCGCCTCGCGCGCGACGGCCTTTTCCGCCTCGCTCATCTCCGAGAAACCGAAATCCTCGGTGATTCCGATCGCCTGATATTTCGGGCTGTTGTAGAGGCCGATCGCGGTTGGACCGTCGAGGAAGGTGTAAGTGATCGTGCCGTTGTTGGCAGCCTGACGAGGTCCGCCGTCGATCTGGGCGATCACTTGCTGCTGGTTGTAGATCGGCTTGCCGGCGAAGGTCGCCAGGCCCGCAAAATCGGTGAGCCTGAACGGTGCGACGTCGCCGATCAGCACTCCGTCGCCGACCAGCACTCCGTCGCTCAACAGGATTCCGTCTTGCGGCTCCGCAAAACGCAAAGCCTTTCTTGGATTCGCCATTGTCAGATTCCCTCCCCACAAAAGGTGATGAAAAAGCGCCGCAGGCACGACCCATCGGGCTTGGCGCCACTGAAACGGAAGCTTCGCCTAAAAAAGGGCGGAGTCAAATTCAATTAGGTCCCAAACCGGACAATTAGCGGAAATCGCAAAAGAATATCGTCAAATGCCGCGATCTCCGTCGGGTATTTTCGGTCTCGTTGAGGTGACGGCCCCGAGCTTAGCCGCTACTGCAGCTCAAGGGGCGCAACGCCTTGCGACATGAGTAGGGCGTTGACATGCCGATCGAAAAAGCCGTCATCCTCAGCGCCGGCAAGGGTTCGCGGCTGCTTCCGCTGACCGCGGAGAGGCCGAAATGCCTCATCGACTTGAACGGCCGGAGCCTGCTCGAATGGCAGCTTGACGCGCTGCAGGGCGCGGGCGTCGACGACATCGTCGTCGTCACCGGTTTCGCCGAGGAGACGGTGGCCGAGGTGGCGGCGCGGCGGATAGGGGTTCGGACCCTGTTCAACCCCTTCTACCATGTCGCCGACAATCTCGGCTCGGTCTGGATGGCCCGCGCCGAGCTCGACCGCGACACCTTGCTCCTCAACGGCGACACCCTGATCTCGCCCCGCTTGCTGGCGCGCGTCCTCGAAGCGAGCCTTGGCCCGATCGCCGTCACCGTCGACGAGAAGGAGAGCTACGACGCCGACGACATGAAGGTGCTTCGCGACGGCGACAGGCTGCGGCGTATCGGCAAGGCGCTGGAGGCCGGCCAGTACAATGCCGAATCGATCGGCCTCATCGCTTTCCGCGGCGAAGGGCCGCGCCTGTTCGCCGACCAAGTCGAACGAATGATGCGCCAGCCCGACGGCACCCGTCGCTGGTATCTGCGCGCCATCGACGCGCTCGCGCAGGCCGGCGCCGACGTCCGCACCGTATCGATCCGCGGCGAGGAATGGCAGGAGGTCGACTTCCCCGAGGACGTCGAGTCGGCGAAGGCGCTGACGGCGCGGTGGGCCTCCGTCATTCCCGCGAAAGCGGGAATCCCGAGCTGAGTTCGCTCGAGCCGCGGGTCTGAGAAGAAAGGCTGGATCCCCGCTTGCGCGGGGATGACGGCAGTCAGCGCGCGGGCCAGAATCCTTTGAAATACCCCACCAGCGCTTCGACCTGCTCGGGCTCGAGCGTCACCGCCTCGCCGAGCGCCGGCACCTTCGGCCACCCTGCGTCCCGCACAATCACTCCGCAGGCGCTACGCTCGCCCTCGTAGCGGGGGATGACATGGAAATGGACGTTCGGGTCGACCATCATCAGCATCAGATAATTGATCTTCTCGAAGCGGATCGAGGCCGCGAGCGCCGCTTCGATTTCGGCGACCGCGGCCTGCAGCTCGGCAAAGGCCTGCGGAGGCAGGTCGGCAAAGCTTGTCGCCTCGCTCTTCGCCGCGAGGATCAGGCTGCCGAGCGTCGGCTGCGCCGGCCGAAGCAACACTACCCAATGCGCATATTCGGCGATCAGGGTCGCGGGATGGCCGAAGCGCTGTATCGTCTCGTTCATCCCCTGTCATTGCGAGGAGCGAAGCGACGAAGCAATCCAGTTCTGCGTCGGGATTATTGTGGATTGCTTCGCTTCCCTCGCAGTGACGAGGGTCAAGTCAGCCAGGACACCACCGGCCGCCCCGCCGCCCGCGCCGCCATCGCCTGCGCGAGCTGCACCATGTGCACAGCGAGGGAAGCGAGGGTCCAGGCCGCGACCGCGACCAGCCCCCAATCCGGCCTCCCGACGATCAGCGACGCAAGCAGGATCACCATGTTGGGATTGCGCCGGGCGGTGATCAGCCGGAAGCGGCTGTCGAAGCGGCGCCAGACGTGGATGTGCATCTTGAAGCGGACGATGAAGGCGCCTTCGACCAGCCGCTGGACGACATAGCCGCCGACGATGACGGCCAGAGTCCACCAGAAGACGTCCTGCGCGAGCGGCCGCCCGTAAGCATGGAGGCCGACCCCCCAGGCCCACCACCAGAAAGGCGGATGGACGAGGTCGATGCCGTGGTCGATGGCTTCGCCGATCTTCGAGGAGGTGATGGTGCAGCGGGCGAGCTTGCCGTCGACCGTGTCGAGGACCATGAAAACGAGCCCCGCCGCCAGCCCCGGCCAATATCGGCCTTCGTAGAAAAGCCAGGTGGCGAGCAGGCACAAGGCGGCCCCGATCAGCGACACCTGGTTCGGGCTCATCCCGATCCGGGCCGCCCAGCGAGTCAGCACCAGGGCCCATTCCGGCCACAGATATTTGGTGAGCAGGTCGGTCACGCCCTTATAGGCGCCGAAATAGCTCGCCCGCTCGAGCGAGCGCACATTTTCCAGAGCGAGCCGGTCCATGAACGGCCGCTCCTTCTTGCGAAGCTCCTCATTCTCGAGGTCGCCGGCAGTTTCCCAGGCCAGGGTTTCCCGGCGAAGGCCGGGACCCAGTCTTTCCGCATGGACCGCTGGACCCCGGCCTTCGGCGGGGAGCAAGGTTTCAACCCGCTCTTCCGCAAATGCGGGAGGGGGGGAACCTTGCTCCATCGCCTGCCTGATGTCTTCCCCGCCCCCCGTGCCGGCATGGGCCAGCACCGGCACTCCGCCGCGGGTGATTATCAGGCCCGGCTTCGCCGCCGCCAGCTTCAGCCAGGAGGGGTCGAAGGCATAAGCGAGGTTGACCAGCAATGGCCCGTCCGGCCGCACGTCCATATTTTGAGCGCGCGCGATCCGGCGCAGCCTTTCCTCGGCGGTAAGCCCCCAGAGCCGGGTCGAATTGGCGCCGACCGGAACGACGGCGGTCACGCTTTCAGCTCCCGGGATATCGTCTCGGCGCTGCGCAGCGCCAGCGCGACGATGGTCAGGGTCGGGTTCGCCCAGCCCCCGGTCGGGAAGAGCGACGATCCGGCCACCCAGAGATTGCCGATGCCGTGCACCTTTCCGTCCGGGTCGGTGACGCTGGTTGCCGGATCGCTCCCCATCCGGGTCGTGCCCATATGATGATAGCCGCCGATCGGATGCGAGGAGATGAGCGGGTCGGTCTTCCATTCGCCGCCGCCGAGCCAGTCCGCCGGCTCCACCGAACCCAGCCCGAGCCGCTCCAGCTCCCGCCCGAGCGTCCCGACGAGGATCGCGACGCTCCTGACGTCGATCACCGAAAGCCGCCAGTCCAGCTTCACCCTCGGCACTCCGGTCGCATCCTCCTCCCCCGTCAGGGTCACCCGGCTCGCCGGATTGGGCGCCTGCTCGCCGCGCACCAGCAAGGCCATTTCGAGATTGCCGATCTTGTGGAGCAGCCAGGGCCGCGCCGGGTCGATATGGCGCTGCGCCCAGCCCGCGGCCTTCTTGGTTACCATCCACAGCGAGCGCCCGCGCCTGGTCGGCGCCATTTTGTGCTTGAGGCCGGAATAGGCCTTCATTCCGATGAACTGCCGCCGTCCTTCCGGCTGGCGACCGACGATGGTCAGCGACGTGTTGAGGATGCCCTCGCGCCGCTGCAGCGCGGCCGACGGAGCGATCAGGGCCGCGAGGTCCTGCCCGCCGATCCGGTGCCGCCGCCCGAACGCCTTGAGCAACGACCACGCCGCGCCTCTGACGATCCGCCCGCCGCGGGCGTGCGGATGCTCCATGAAATAGCGGCCGACATGGTCGTTGCCGAGGCCGGACGCGAGAAGCAGCCTCGGATTCTCGATCCCGCCCGCGGCCAGGACGAAGGCCCTGGCCCGGACCGTGACTCGGCCGGTGCCCAGCGAGCGCGCCTCGATGCGGGCAATGCCTCCTCCCCGAGGCACGATCGCCGTGACCGTCGCGTGGGTCACGATCTGGCATTTGGGATCGGCCTCGAGATCGGCGCAGCTCTCCCAGGCGAAGCGGTTGAAGCGTCGGTCGAAGGTCCAGAGGGGGGTCTCGAGCTCGTCGAATCGAGGCAGCTTCGCCCCGGAGGAGCGCAGCGCGTCGGGCCCCGGCCGGCCTTCCGGCAGTCCGAAAGCGGGCCGAGCCTCCCCGTACCAGCGCTCCAGCTCGTCCCAGCCGATCGGCCAGCCCGAATGCGCCACATAGTCGCGCCGCTCGAGGTCGATCGGATCGAGCTCGGCGCAGCGCCCGCCCCAGATCGCCGTGGTTCCGCCGAAGAAGCGAAGCCGGCTGTCCTCGAGGTCGTAATATTCCGCGCCTTCATTCTCGCCGGCGTTCAGCTTCGCCGTCTCGGCCTCATAATCGAGGCCGCCGCTCTCCAGCAGCACGACGCCATGGCCGAGCCGAAGCAGCCGCCGGGCCAGGCTGATCCCCGCGGCGCCGGCGCCGATCACGCAGACCTCGCTTTCGAGGTCGAGCGGGCCGGGGATCCGGGCGAGGTCGATCACTCTGCGTCACCCCGGCGCAAGCCGGGGCCTCGTGGAGACCCGCCGCGACTTCTCGACCTGGGGTCCCGGCTTGCGCCGGGATGACGGGGCGATGTCACCGCGCGAACAACTCCGCCTCGACCTCGCCCGACAGGGCCCCGGCGAGCACCGCCTCCTGCGCCCAGCGCAGATCGTCGGCCAGATAGCGGTCCGCTTCGTAAGGCGGCACATGGCGGCGGATTTCCGACCGCGCCGCCTGCAGCCGCGGGGCGCTCTTCAGCGGCGCATGGAAATCGCAGCCCTGCGCCGCCGCCAGAAGCTCGATCCCCACCACTCCGGCCGCATTGCCGGCGATCCGGCGCGCCTTGGTCCCGGCATGGGTCGCCATCGAGACATGGTCTTCCTGGTTGCCCGAAGTCGGCACCGTGTCGACGCTGGCCGGCCAGGCGAGGCTCTTGTTTTCCGAAACCAGGGCCGCCGCCGTGACCTGGGCGATCATGAAGCCCGAATTGACCCCGCTATCCTGGACCAGGAAGGGCGGAAGGCCGCTCATCTTGGGATCGACCAGCACCGCGGTCCGCCGTTCCGAAATGCTTCCGACCTCGCACATCGCCATCGCCAGAATGTCGGCGGCAAAGGCCACCGGCTCGGCATGGAAATTGCCTCCGGACAGCGAGTCGCCGGACTCGGGAAACAATAAGGGATTGTCGGTGACCGCATTCGCTTCGATTTCGAGCGTTCTCGTCACATTGCGCAACAGGTCGAGGGACGCCCCCATCACCTGCGGCTGGCAGCGGAAGCTGTAGGGGTCCTGGACCCGGGCGCAATCGTCGTGGGAATGGCGTATCTCGCTGCCCTCGATCAGCCGCAACAGCGCGGCCGCCACCGCGATCTGTCCCGGCTGGCCCCGCGCCGAATGGAGGCGCGGATCGAAGGCGGCGTCGGTGCCCTTCAGCGCATCGAGCGACAGAGCCCCGGAGATCAAGGCGGAAGCGAATATCCGCTCCGCCGCGAACAAGGTATCGAGCGCGACCGCCGTCGACACCTGGGTGCCGTTGATCAGCGCCAGCCCTTCCTTGGGCCCGAGCACCAGCGGCTCCAGCCCGAGCTCGCGAAGCGCTTCTCCAGCCGGCATGATCCTGCCCCTGAGCGCGATCCGCCCCTCGCCGAGCATCGCCGCGCTGAGATGGCCGAGCGGCGCGAGATCGCCCGAGGCGCCGACCGAGCCCTGGCTCGGGATGCAGGGCAAGGCGTCCGCTTCGAGCAAGGCGAGCAGCCGCTCCACCACTTCGCGCCTCACCCCGGAATGGCCGCGGGCGAGGCCGATCACCTTGGTCGCCATCGCCAGCCGCACCACCGGCCGGCTGAAATCCTCGCCGAGGCCGCAGCTGTGCGACATGACGAGGTTGCGCTGCAGCTCGGCCAGACGGTCGTCCGGTATCCGGGTCTGGGCGAGCAGGCCGAAGCCGGTGTTGATCCCGTAGACGGTGCGACCGCTCTCGACGATCCGGCCGACGCAGGCGGCGGCGGCGTCGATCGCGGCCCAGGCGTCGGGGGCGAGCCGGACGGGGGCGCCCGTCCAGATGGCGCGCAGCTCGGCAAGCGTGACGGAGCCGGGGCGGAGGGCGACAATCATCTCGGTTTCACAACCCCACCATCGGCAGATCCAGCCCCTGTTCCCGAGCGCAATCTATCGCGTCCTCATAGCCCGCGTCGGCGTGCCGCATCACGCCGGTGCCGGGGTCGTTCCAAAGCACCCGCTCCAGCCTGCGCGCCGCTTCCGGCGTGCCGTCGGCGACGATCACCATTCCGGCATGCTGCGAATAGCCCATGCCGACTCCGCCGCCATGGTGGAGCGACACCCAGGTCGCCCCCGAGGCGGTGTTGAGGAGGGCGTTGAGCAAGGGCCAGTCAGACACCGCGTCGGAGCCGTCCTTCATCGCCTCGGTCTCGCGATTGGGGCTGGCGACCGAGCCGGAATCGAGATGGTCGCGGCCGATGACGACCGGCGCCTTCAGCTCGCCCGAGGCGACCATGTCGTTGAACGCCATTCCGAGCCGGTGCCTCTGCCCCAGCCCGACCCAGCAGATCCGCGCCGGAAGCCCCTGGAAGGCGATCCGTTCGCGCGCCATGTCGAGCCAGCGGTGGAGGTGGGCATCATCGGGGATCAATTCCTTCACCTTGGCGTCGGTGCGATAGATGTCCTCCGGGTCGCCGGACAGCGCCACCCAGCGGAACGGGCCGACTCCGCGGCAGAAGAGCGGCCGGACGTAAGCGGGGACGAAGCCGGGGAAATCGAAGGCGTGGGCGACGCCCTCGTCCTTGGCGACCTGACGGATATTGTTGCCATAGTCGAAGGTCGGCACGCCCATTTCGCGGAAGGCCAGCATTGCATCAACATGCACCGCCATGGATGATCTTGCAGCCTTCTCCACGGCGGCGGGGTCCCGCTCGCGCATATTTATCCATTTTTCGACGGTCCAGCCGATCGGCAGGTAGCCGTTGACCGGGTCGTGCGCCGAGGTCTGGTCGGTCACCGCGTCCGGGCGAATGCCTCTGCGCACCATCTCCGGCAGGATCTCGGCCGCATTCCCCAGCAACCCGACGGAAGTCGGCACGTCCGCGCTCCGGATGATCTCCAGCGCCTCGTCCAGCGAGCCGGCCCGGCGGTCGAGGTAGCGAGTCTCGAGCCGCTTCTCGATCCGGCTCTCCTGGCATTCGATCGCCAGGCAATGCGCGCCCGCCATCACCGCCGCCAGCGGCTGGGCACCGCCCATCCCGCCCAGGCCCGCGGTGAGGATCCAGCGGCCCTTCAGATCGCCGCCATAATGCTGGTGGCCCATTTCGGCGAAGGTCTCGTAGGTGCCCTGAACGATGCCCTGGGTGCCGATGTAGATCCACGAGCCGGCCGTCATCTGGCCGTACATCATCAGGCCCTTGCGATCGAGCTCGTGGAAATGGTCCCAGGTCGCCCATTTCGGCACCAGGTTGGAATTGGCGATCAGCACCCTGGGCGCGTCCTTATGGGTGCGGAAGACCCCGACCGGCTTGCCCGACTGGACGAGCAGGGTCTCGTCCGCCTCGAGCCGTTCGAGCGTTTCGACGATCCTGTCGAAGCTCGTCCAGTCCCGCGCCGCCCGGCCGATTCCGCCATAGACGACCAGCTCCTCCGGCGCCTCGGCGACGCCCGGATCGAGATTGTTCTGGAGCATTCGCACCGCCGCTTCGGTCGCCCAGCTTTTGGCGACGAGGTCGGGCCCGGTGCGGGCGCGGATCGAGCGGCTGTTGTCGCGGCGTGAATGCATGGAGTCTCCGTCGGGCGGTCCTTCGATACGCCGCTTCGACTTCGCTCAGCGGCTACTCAGGATGAGCGGTGCGATATACACGTTCCGCTCATCCTGAGTAGGGGCTGAGCTTGCCGAAGGCCCGTATCGAAGGACGGTCAGGCATCCACCCCCGCGACGATCCGCCGCTCCGGCCCGGGATGGCCGATCCAGTAGCAAAGCTCGGCCGGCCGGCTCACCCGCCAGACGCACAGATCCGCCGCCTTGCCGGTGGAGATCGTGCCGACCTCCTTCTCCAGCCCCAGCGCCTTCGCGGCATGCACCGTCATCCCGGCCAGGGCCTCCTCCGGGGTCAGCCCGAACAGGGTGCAGGCCATGCTCAGCATCAGGGTCGGCGAGAGGATCGGGGAGGTGCCGGGATTGCAGTCGGTCGCCACCGCCATGGGCACGCCGTGGCGGCGAAGCAGGTCCACCGGCGGCTTCTTCGTCTCGCGGAGCGCATAAAAGGCGCCCGGCAGAAGGACCGCGACCATCGCCGCCCGCGCCATCGCCTCGATCCCGGCCTCGTCGGCATGCTCGAGATGATCGGCCGACAGGGCGCCGAACTCGGCCGCCAGCGCCGCTCCGTGGAGATTGCTGAGCTGCTCGGCGTGGAGCTTGACCCGGAGACCATGCTCGTCCGCCGCCTCGAACAGCGAACGCACCTCGTCCGCGGTGAAGCCGATCCCCTCGCAAAAAGCGTCGACCGCCGTCGCCAGCCCGGCTTCGGCGACCGCCGGGATCATCTCGTCAATGGCGAGGTGGACGAATTGCTCGCGGCTTTCCTTATGCTCCGGCGGCAAAGCGTGCAGGGCGAGCAGGGTCGGCACCACCCGCACCGCCTCGCTCCCGCCCAGCATCCTGGCCGCCTCGAGCATCTTCAATTCGCTCGGCACGTCGAGGCCGTAGCCCGACTTGATCTCGACCGTCGTCGCCCCGCCCCGCATCAGGGCCCGAAGCCGCGGCCGCGCCTGCTCCACGAGCTCGTCCCGCGAGGCGAATCGGGTCGCCTTGACCGAGGAGATGATTCCGCCGCCGGCCCGGGCGATCTCCTCGTAGCCGGCGCCGTTCAGCCTCTGCTCGAATTCCTCCGAGCGGTTGCCGCCGAAGACCAGATGGGTGTGGCAGTCGATCAGCCCCGGAGTCACCCAGGCGCCGCCGAGCGGCTCGACCGCCCGGGCCCGGTAGCCGGCAAGGTCGATCCGCCGCCCGACCCGAACCACCCGGCCGTCCTGGATTCCGATCGCTCCGTCCAAAATCGCGCCGAACGCACCCGGCACGGCCGGGTCCATGGTCGCGATATGGCAGTCGGTGAGCAGTCGGTCCCACATGGCTCGCTTCTTAACCTTTGCCCGACTAAGGGCAACGCCATGAGCTGGAAATCGATCGCCGACTTGATCGCGGCGGAGGGCCAGGTCGCGATCCTGGGTGCACCCATGGAGGCAGGTTCGGTGACTCCGGGCCGCTGCGACCTCGCCCCCGAAACGGTCCGCCGCGCCCTCAGGCGCTTCTCCACCTACAATGTCGAAACGGGGGCGGAGCTGTTCTTCCCGATCCGGGACCTGGGCGACGTCCCGGTCCAGGGCGTCAGTCCGGCCGAGGGTTTCGAACCGATTCGCGAAGCGGCCGCGAAGTCCGTCGCCGAGCATCGCCTCACCCTCCTCGTCGGCGGCAACAATGCGGTGACCCGTCCCGCCGTCCATGCGCTCGGGCTGCCGCTCGCCAAGGTCGGCCTGATCACGCTCGACGCCCATTTCGACCTTCGCGACACGGCAGGCGGGCCGATGAACGGCAATCCCGTCCGCTGCCTGATCGAGGACGGCCTTCCGGGGATCAATATCTGCCAGATCGGCCTCGCCCCCTTCGCCAACACGGCGCGGATGCATGCCGACGCCCGCGCTTACGGGATAGGCGTCTACACGATGGCGGATTGCCTGGAGCGGGGCATTCTCGCCGTGCTCAACCACGTCCTCGCCCGCTTCGTCCATCTCGAGGCGCTGGTGGTCGATTTCGACATCGACGTCGTCGACCGTTCCCAATGCCCCGGCGCCCCGGGCGCCCGCCCGGGCGGAATGCCGGTCTCGATGTTCTTCGCGGCGGCGCGCCGGCTGGCGGCCGAACCCAAGGTCAAGCTGGTCGACCTGACCGAATTCGATCCGAGCCTGGACGTGAGCGACATCACCGCACTCACCGCGGGCCGGTGGGTGTGCGAGGTGCTGGCGGGGTTTGCCGGGCGGTAGACTAAATTCCTCCCCGAGATTTCTCGGGGAGGGGGACCGCGCGAAGCGCGGTGGAGGGGCTCTGCGGAGTTTGAGGAACCCCTCCACCATGCTTCGCATGGTCCCCCTCTCCCGGGAATCCGGGGGAGGATTGCGATTACAGCGCCTTCAGCTGAACCGCCGTGTCCGCCAGCCGCTCCGGCTCAATCACGCGACGCTCCAGCACCAGCTTGCGCCCCTGGACATAGTCCCGGGTCGCGTTGACGCAGTCGAGGGCGATGACCCGGCCTTCGAGCAAATAGAGCACCGAGAAGCTGCGCTCCTCCGGCCGTCCCCTCACCACCGTCCTGTCGTGGCCGATCGACAGGCCCACCGTCTGCAGCCTGAGGTCGTATTGGTTGGACCAGAACCAGGGGATGGCCTCGTAGGGCTGCGGCGCCCCGACGATCGCCCTGGCCGCGGTCGTCGCCTGGTCATGGGCGTTCTGGACCGATTCGAGGCGGATCCTGAGGCCTCCGGCGAAGCGATTCTCGTGCGCGGCGCAATCGCCGATCGCATAGACGTCGTGGAGGCTGGTCCGGCAGAAGGAGTCGACGTCCACTCCGTTGGCCCCGGCGGCGCCGGCGGCGAACAGAGGCGCGACCGCCGCTTCGACTCCGATGCCGACGATCGCCATCTCGGCTTCGATCGTGTCGCCGTCCTGAAGGCGGACGGCCGCGACCCGGCCGGACTCGCCGAGGATCGAGGCGACCGCCGTGCCCAGCCGGACGTCCACCCCCTGGGCGCGATGCTCGGCCGCGTAGAAATCCGAAATCTCCGGCCCGGCGACCCGGGCCAGCACCCGATCGAGCGCTTCCAGGAGCACCACCTCCTTGCCGAGCTTGCGAAGCACCGCCGCCGTCTCGAGCCCGATATAGCCGCCGCCGACAACGGCGACCCGCCGAACCGAGTCCAGCTCCGCCCGGATCGAATCCACGTCGGCCTTGCGCCGCACGAGATGGACTCCGGCGAGGTCGCCGCCTTCGCAGCCGAGGCGGCGCGGCTCGCCCCCGGTCGCCCAGATCAAAATGCCATAGCCGAAGCGTTCGCCACCCTGCGCGGTCAGGGTCCTGGCTTCCGGATCGACGGCGGCGATGGCCGTTCCGAGGACCAGCTCGATACCCCGTTCCGCCCAGAAGCTATCCGGGCGAGCGAGCATTCGCTCGAATTCCTTCTCGCCGGCGAGATATTCCTTGGACAAAGGCGGCCGCTCGTAGGGCGGCTCCGCCTCGGCGCCGATCAATGCGATGGAGCCCGCGAAGCCGAGCTGCCGAAGCTGGATCGCGGCCTGGGCGCCGGCATGGCCGGCGCCGACGATGGCGACGTCGTAACGGGTCACGGCATTGCCTAAATTCCTCCCCGCGATTTCGCGGGGAGGGGGACCGCGCGAAGCGCGGTGGAGGGGTTCTTCGGACTCAGCAAGACCCCTCCACCAGGCTTCGCCTGGTCCCCCTCCCCTGCAAATGCAGGGGAGGAATTAGAACCGATCACTCCTTCGGCGCCTCGACCGGGACCGCGACGAGCGACTCGTGAGGCTCGGCGGCCGGCGCCGAGCCGTTGCCCGCGCCGGCGACGAGGTTCTCGAGGCTCGAGCCGTCGAAGCCCAGCTCCTTCATCAGTCCGTCGACGATCGGCGCCTGGGCGCGGTAGCGAAGGGCCGCGGCGACGGCGCTGGAGGCGAGATTGCCTTCGCCGCCCGAGCCTCCGCCGTTTCCGCCCGAACCGGAACCGCCGGAAAGCCCCTCGACCTGGACGATCTTGATCGAATCGATCGCCTCCATCGGCTTGGCGGCTTCGCGCACGACTTCCGGGAGCACCCGGAGAAGCGCCATCTTGGTCTGGAGCGAAATCTGGTCGGACGAGAGCAAATTGGCCGCTTCGTTGATCGCCCGCTGGCCGGCAGCCTCGACCTCGAAGCGGACCCGCGACGCTTCGGCGCGGAGCTTCTCGGCCTCGGCCTCGCCCTCGGCGGCGAGCCGGATCGATTCGGCGCGGTCGGCGGCGGCCTGCTTCTCGGCGTCGGCCTGGACCTTGATCCCGATCGCGCTGCGCTCGGCCTCGCGGCTGGCGTCGATCAGCTCGATCCTCTTGACGCGCTCGGCGACCTCGGTCTCGCGGGCGGTTCCGACCCGTTCCTCGGCGGCGACCGCCTCGGCGCGGGCCTTGTCCGCCTCCGCCTTGGCCTGGCTTTCCTCGCGGCTCTTGTTCTGGATCGCGATCTGCTGCTCCTGGCGGGCGATCTCGACCGCCTGGGTCTGGGCGATCTTGGCCTGCTCGACGACCTTATTGGCTTCGATCTGGGCAGAATCGACCTGGCGCTTGGCCGTGATCTTCGCCTCGTCGGCCTCGCGCTGCCGCTCGGCCTGCTGCTGGGCGACCTCGGCATTCTGGGCCGCGCGCCGGACCTCGACCTCGCGCTCCTGCTCGAGCCGGGCGAATTCGGTGTCGCGGCCGATCTCGAAGCTCTTGCGCGCCGCCTCGAGATTCTTCGCCTCGATCTGGACCCTCGTCTCCTGCTCGATGTCGTTGCGGGTCTTGCGGCGAAGCTCGATCTGCTCGGTAAGCTTGGTGAGGCCTTCGGCATCGAAGGCGTTGTTGGCGTTGAAATGCTCGATCGACGTCTGGTCGAGGCCGGTCAGCGACACCGATTCGAGCTCGAGGCCGTTCATCGCGAGGTCGGCCGCGGAGACCTGCTGCACCTTCTGGACGAAGTCGGCGCGCTGCTCGTGCAGCTGGTTCATCGTCATTCCGGCGGCGACCGAGCGGAGCGCGTCGACGAACTTGCCCTCGATCAGCTCCTTCAGATTCTCCGGATGCATGGTTCGAAGGCCCAGCGTCTGGGCGGCGATGGCGATCGATTCACGGTCCGGGCGGACCCGGACGTAGAATTCGGCCTTCACGTCGATGCGCAGGCGATCGAGGGTGATCAGGGCATCGACATTCTTGCGCTCGACGGCGAGCCGGACGGTGTTGAGATTGACCGGCATCGTCTCGTGGAGAACCGGGAGGACGAGGGCGCCGCCGTTGATGACCACCTTCTCGCCGCCGAAGCCGGTGCGGACGAAGCCGATCTCCTTGGTGGCCCGGCGATAGAGGCGGGTGATGATCAGCCCCAGAATAAGCAGGGCGGCCAATACGATCCCTGCGTAGACGGCCATCTGGACCATGTCAGTCTCTCCTGGTTGAATGGCTTGAAACCGGCCAGCCCGGCGTGGGCAGCACGTCGAAGCCCGACTCGATTCGGTCGGTTCTGCCGACCGCGATGAAGATGTTGCCCTCGCGGCGGTCGAGACGCACGGTCTCGCCCTGGCCGATGGAATGATCGTCGTCGTAGGGCTCGACCATCACATAATGGACTTGGCCGTGCATGTCGGCAACACGCGCCTGGGCGGGCGAGCCGCGCCGGGCGGTTCCGATCGTGATCGTGCCCCGCCGGCCGACGAGGCTGTCGAGGCTGATCGCGGTGGTCTCGTCGCCGGGCATGATCCGGGCCAGGCCGCGGGCGCCGAGGCCGGTGAGCGGAAGCGCGGCCGCGACCGCCCCCGGCACCGCGATCCACAAAGGCAGCGGCCCGGCGAATTGCTGGATGGCAAGGCCGGCAAGGCCGAACAAGGCGAGGAAGACGACGAGCAGCATCAGCAGCGGCACCCGGCCGATGCCGAGCCAGCCGAGCAGGTCCCCGCCCCCGTCCAGGTCGGCATGGACGTCGAGATGGACCGCCGATGCGCCCAGGCCGAAAGCCTCCACCGCGCCGATCATCAGCATGACCAGCAGCGCCACGGAAAATGGCAGGTTCGCCGGAGCGGCGATGATTTCGAGCATTCCCCCCGTCCCCTTGAGTCGCTAATAATCGGAGTTCACGTAATTTCCTAGTTAAATCCGATGCTTGCCATTGCTCCTGAGGTCTTGCGCGGGGCTAAGCCATTGCCAGCGCGGCGCTTCCCGGTCATGGGCGGGTGCCATGGCGACGGAAGCTGCGGCCCTTACCCAGGACTTCAAGCAGGCAATGCGCCGCGTCGCCTCGACCGTCAACGTCATCACCGTCTGCGTCGGCGGCGAGCCGATGGGGATCACCGCGACCGCCATGTCGTCGCTGTCGCTCGACCCGCCGAGCCTGCTCATCTGCATCAACCGGACCGCCTCCCTGCACAGTCCCCTGGAGGACGTGTCGCATTTCTGCGTCAACGTGCTGCACAGGAGCCAGGAGGAGATCGCCGCGATGTTCGCGGACCGAAGCCAGCAGGCGTTGCGTTTCGCCACCGGCTGGCATGTCGACTGCGACCGCCCGCCGAGGCTTGCCGACGCCCAGGCGGCGATCATGTGCCGACGGATCCGCCATTTCCCCTACGGGACCCACTCCATCTTCGTCGGCGAGGTCGAGGAGGTGCAGGTACGGACGGACGTCGATCCGCTGGTCTATGTGGACGGGCGGTACGGGGGGGCGGGGTGACGGTCCTTCGATACGGGCCTTCGCCTTCGCTCAGTCCCTACTCAGGATGAGCGGTTTTGCACGGCCGCTCATCCTGAGTAGCCGTTGAGCCTGGCGAAACGGCGTATCGAAGGACGTATCGAAGGACGTCACCCCCTGATGAACCGCTCCAGCGCCTCGTGGGCTTCGTCGTCCGTCGTCTGAACAGGCGGGTGCTTGCAGAAATAGGCGGCGGCCGGGTGGACCGGCCCCGACAACCCGCGGTCCTTCGCGATCTTGGCGCAGCGGATCATGTCGATCGCGACCCCGGCCGAATTGGGGCTGTCCTCGACCGAGAGGCGCATCTCGAGGTTCATCGGCACGCCGCCGAACATCGAGCCTTCCATCCTCAGGAAGCAGACCTTGTTGTCGTTCTGCCAGGCGACATAATCGGACGGGCCGACATGGATATTGTCGTCGTCGATCCGGCGCTCGGCGACCGACTGGACCGCCTCTGTCTTCGAGATCTTCTTGGAGGCGAGCCGCTTGCGGTTCGACATGTTGAGGAAGTCGGTATTGCCGCCGGTGTTGAGCTGGTAGGTGCGCTCCAGCCTCACGCCGCGCTTCCGGAACAGGTCGGTGAGGACTCGGTGGACGATGGTGGCGCCGAGCTGGGCCTTGATGTCGTCGCCGATGATCGGCACCCCCGCCTTGCGGAAGCGCTCCGCCCAGGCTTCGTCCGAGGCGATGAAAACCGGGATGTTGTTGACGAACGCGACCTTCGCCTCGAGCGCGCATTCGGCGTAGAATTCGGTCGCCTCCTGGCTGCCCACCGGCAGATAGTTGAGGAGGACGTCGGTCCGGGTCTCCCTCAGCCGCCGGACGACGTCGGCCTTTTCGGGCTGCGCGGCGTCGGAGGGGAGGAAAGTGCGATCGTCCGGCCATTCGGCCATATGCTCGGAATAGCCGTCGAGCGTCCGGCCCATCTCCACCGTGACGTCGCTCTGCGGCACATGGTCGCAGAAAATTTGGGTGCAATTGGGCTTCTCGAAGATCGCTCCGGCGACGTCCTTGCCGACCTTGCGGCGGTCGATGTCCCAGGCGGCGACGAGCTTGATGTCCTTGGGCCGGTAGCCGCCCAGATCCCAGTGCATCAGCCCGATCTGGTCGTTGGCGCCGCCGTTCTGATAATGGGCGAGGCCCTGCACGAGCGAGCTCGCGCAATTGCCGACTCCGACGATGGCGATGTTGATCGCCTTGGGGTCATGAAGGCTCATCGGGCGCGCTCCAGCCGGGCGCGGTTCAAAGAAAGGATCACGTTCACCTCAAAGGTCCTGCGGCGGCCTCCAAACGCGTGGAGCCGCGGAATCGGCACATCTGCGAGGGCTCTGCCCCGCCGGAGCGCGGAGTGCAAGCTTGGCGTGCGCCGAGGCGGCCCTAAGCACATGGTGCGCATGCCGTAAACCAGCGGCCGGTCGCGTCTGGGAACGCCTTTCTCAGCCACCCTTTTTCGCCCTTGCCGGCGGGAACAATGAGTCGCGCCGATCGGTTTAGCGAAGAGGCGCGGTTGCACTGCCCTCCGATCCTCATTGTCTGCTTATATCTCCACCAAAAGCACAGATAAAAAGCAAAATTCCAGCATATCGGGTGAATCTCCTCGCGAATGCGCGGGCTCGTCTCGCGGCAAACAGAAAGACAAAGGGTTTGCACGAACAGCTTTCGATCCTGACCGGCTTCGCCGTCCTCGAGGGCCAGGGGGGAGGTCCGCTTCTCCGCGATCATTCCTTCCGGCGAAACGGGCGGCCATGAGGCCCTCGCTGCGCATCCTCATCACCGCCGATTCGGTCGGCGGCCTCTGGCCCTACAGCCTCGACCTCGCCCGAGGGCTCTCCCGTCTCGGCCATGAGACCGTGCTCGCGCTGACCGGGCCGGCCGCGACGACCGAGCAGATCAGGTCCGCCACCGCGATCCCGGGCCTTCGGCTCGTCGACACCGGCCTCGCCCTCGACCGGCTCGCCGAGGACGAAGCCTCGCTGGTCCGCGCCGCGGAAGCGATCGCCGACCTCGCCGCCGAGACGGATTCGGACATCGTCCAGCTCAACACCCCCGCCCTTGCCGCCCTCGCCGATTTCGGCCGGCCGGTGGTCGCCGTCCTTCACAGCTGCCTCGCCAGCTGGTGGGAGGCGGTCCAGGGAACAAGCCTGCCCGCCGATTTCGAATGGCGCACCGACCTGATCGCCCAGGGCCTCCACGCCGCCGGCGCCGTGGTCGTTCCGACCGCCGCCTTCGGCGCCGAGGTGAAGCGGCATTATCGGCTCAAGGCCGCCCCGAGCACCGTCCATCACGGCCGCGCCCCGCCGGCCGTTCCGAACGGGGCGCCGCACGATTTCGTGTTCACCGCCGGCAGGCTCTGGGACCAGGGCAAGAATCTGGGCATGCTCGACGCCGCCGCCGGCAGGATCGGCGTGCCCGTGCGCGCCGCCGGACCGCTCGCCGGCCCCAATGGCGGCCAGGTCATATTCGACAACATCCACTGTCTCGGAATGCTCGACGAGGCGGAATTGGGCCGCTGGCTTTCGGCGCGTCCGGTCTTCGCCTGCGCGGCCCTGTACGAGCCGTTCGGCCTCGCCGTCCTCGAAGCGGCATCGGTCGGCTGCGCGCTCGTCCTCTCCGATATCCCCACCTTCCGCGAGCTGTGGGAGGAGGTCGCGGTCTTCGTCGACCCGCGCGACGAAGACGGTTTCGCCCGGGCGATCGGCGACCTCGTCGGCGACGATTTCGAGCGGGCGGTGCTGGGCCGGGCGGCCCGGGAGCGGGCGGCGCGCTACACGCCCGACGCCATGGCCGCGCAAATGGCCAATCTCTACCGCGGCCTGCTCCCGGCCGTGCGCGGACCGGTGCTGGCCGCGGCACGCGCGGCGGCCTGACGGCCGCTCCACTCCGTCCGCCGCCGGAGCGACTTACATCACGGGCGAGAATCGGGGTACGGCGGGACGACGCCCGGAAGACTCGCCCGGTCGTCACATTAGCCAATCGAGGAAGCCGGGCCGTGAGAAGCGCAGAGAGTGAGAAGGTCGCGCTGGTCGCCGGCGGTGCCGGGTTCATCGGCTCGCATCTCGTCGACGCCCTTCTCGGCGAGGGCGCGCGGGTGATCTGTCTCGACAATTGCCGCACCGGCCGGCCGGAGAATTTGCGGCATCTGGCGGGCGAGCCGCGCTTCGAGATGATCGAGGCCGACGTCATCGACGCCCTGCCGCCGCGCCTCGCACGGGCACGCCCGACCCGGATTTACAATCTCGCCTGCGCCGCTTCGCCGCTCCATTATCAGGCCGATCCGGAGCATACTTTGCTGACCAACGTCGTCGGCACCCGCAACCTGCTTCGGCTGGCGGAGGACACGGGCGCCCGGTTCCTGCTCGCCTCGACCAGCGAGGTCTATGGCGATCCCGAAGTCCATCCGCAGCCCGAAAATTATCGCGGCTCGGTCAGCTGCACCGGTTCGCGCGCCTGCTACGACGAAGGGAAACGGGCGGCCGAGACCCTGACCTTCGACTTCCAGCGGTCGGGACGAGCCGACATCAGGGTGGCGCGCCTGTTCAACACTTATGGGCCCCGGATGCGCCCGGATGACGGCCGGGTAGTGGCCAATTTCGCCTGCCAGGCGCTCGCCGGGGCCGACATCACCATCTACGGGGACGGCCGCCAGACTCGAAGCTTCTGCTACGTCGGCGACATGGTCGACGGGCTGATGCGTCTGATGGAGAGCGGCGCCGACGGCCCAGTCAATCTCGGCAACCCGCACGAGGTCGACGTCCACGATCTGGTCGAGCGGGTCCTGCGCCTGACCGGCTCCACGTCGAGAATCGTCCACCGAACGCTTCCCCTCGACGACCCGCGGCGGCGCAAGCCCGACATTTCCCTCGCCCAAAAGGTGCTGGGCTGGGAGCCGAGGGTGGGACTGGACGAGGGGCTCGAGGCGACGATCGCCTGGTTCGGCGGGGAGCGAGATCAAGCGTTGGCGGCGGAATGAAGTCCTCCCCCGGATTTCCGGGGGAGGGGGACCGCGCGCAGCGCGGTGGAGGGGTTCTTCGGGCCTTCGAGGAACCCCTCCACCAGGCTTTGCCTGGTCCCCCTCCCCGGCAAATGCCGGGGAGGATTTTATTTCGCGAACAAGTTCTCAGGGTCGGCCATGGCCTTAATCTCCAGCGCGTTGCCGGACGGATCCAGGAAGAACATCGTCGCCTGCTCGCCGGGCCGGCCGCGGAAGCGGATGGTCGGCTCGATGACGAAGTCCGCGCCGGCCGCCTTCAGCCGCTCCGCCAGCGCCTCCCAGGCCGCCATGTCGAGCACGGCGCCGAAATGCGGCACCGGCACGTCGTGCCCGTCGACGGGATTGCGGTGGCGCCGCCTCTCCATGGCCGGGTCGAGATGGGCGACGATCTGATGGCCGAAGAAATCGAAGTCGATCCAGTCGTCGGCGCTCCGGCCTTCCGGGCAGCCGAGCAGGCCGCCGTAGAAGGCGCGGGCGGCCTCGAGATCGTGGACCGGAAAGGCGAGGTGGAAAGGGGGGAGGGGCATGACGCTCCAATGTCATTGCGAGCGGAGCGAAGCAATCCGATTGGCGTCCGGATGTTTCTGGATTGCTTCGTCGCCCGCTCCCCGCAATGACGGGGCGGTGAAGCCCCTCTTTCTATCCTTCATCGCCGGCCTCGTCGCCGCCTGCGGTTTCGAGCCGATCGGCCTGTGGCCGCTGACTCCGGTGGCGTTCGCCTTGCTCCTGTGGCTGGTGCGCGGAGCGCCGGGGCTTCGAAGCGCCCTGGCCCGCGGCTGGTGGTTCGGGGTCGGCCACTTCATCCTCGGCCTGAACTGGATCGCCACCGCCTTTACCTACCAGGCCGAGATGCCGGCTTCGCTCGGCTATCTGGCGGTGGTTCTGCTCTCGCTCTACCTCGCCGTCTATCCGGCTGCGGCGGCGGGCCTCGCCTGGCGCTGGGGACGGCGCAGCGACCTTCGCCTCGTCCTCGTCTTCGCCGCCGCCTGGATCGTCACCGAATGGCTTCGCGCCAGCTTGTTCACCGGCTTCGCCTGGAACCCGATCGGCGTCACCCTCATCGCCACCCCAATCTCCAATTCCGCGCGTCTGGTCGGCACGTACGGCCTGTCGGGAATCGCGGTCCTGCTCGCCGGCCTCCTGCTCCTCCTCGGCCTGCGGCGGTGGCGCTCGGCCGCCGCGGCCGCGGCGGCGGTCGCCGTGCCGGCGCTGGCCGGCTTCCTGGCCGGCGGCCCGGCGCCCGGGCCGGCGGGGATTTCCCTTCGAATCGTCCAGCCCAATATCGGCCAGCAGGACAAATGGCGCGACGGCTTCCAACAGGAGACCATGGAGCGGCTGAGGCGCCTCTCGAGCTCGGCCGGCGGCGAGCCTCGGCTCCTGCTCTGGCCCGAGGCCGCGGTGACGAGGCCGCTCGAAAACGGACTTCGCGACCCCGGCTATCTGATCGAGATGCTCGAGCTTCGCCGGGACGTGGCCGCCATGCTCGGCGAGAAGGATCTGCTCCTGACCGGGGGGGTCACCTGGCGCTCGGCCGACGGGCGCGAGGTGACCAGCGCCACCAACAGCGTCTTCGCGATCGGCCCGACGGGGCGGATCCTCGCCCGCTACGACAAGGCGCATCTGGTACCCTATGGCGAATATCTGCCGATGCGGCCGATCCTCTCGACGCTCGGCCTGTCGCGGCTGGCTCCGGGCGACGTCGACTTCGATCCCGGTCCTGGGGCGCAAACGCTCGACCTGCCCGTCATCGGCAAGGCCGGCTTCCAGCTTTGCTACGAGATCATCTTCTCGGGCGAGGTGATCGACCGAAGGAACCGGCCGGCCTTCCTGTTCAATCCGTCCAACGACGCCTGGTTCGGCGCCTGGGGACCGCCTCAGCACCTCGCGCAGGCGCGGCTGCGCGCGCTCGAGGAAGGGCTTCCGGTGCTGCGCTCGACTCCAACCGGGATTTCGGCCGTGATCGATTCCGACGGCAGGCTCCTGCGCAGCCTGAAGTGGCGGACGGCGGGAGTCATCGACACCCGACTGCCGGCGCCGAAGCCGCCGACTCCGTTCGCCCGCTTCGGCAACCTGCTGCCGCTGCTGTTCGCATTGCTCCTCGCCGCGCTGGCGATGGTCGCACAGCGCATTGCAGGGCGGCGCAAAGACGGCTAGGGAGCGCACATATAAGGATATCTTTATATCCTGCTCTCCCGCAGATTTCAGGAAGGCCGGTTTGTCCCGATGCGCAGCAATTACCTCTTCACGTCCGAATCCGTGTCCGAAGGCCATCCCGACAAGGTGTCCGACCAGATTTCCGACGCCGTCGTCGATCTTTTCCTCGCCAAGGATCCGGAGGCGCGAGTCGCCTGCGAGACCCTGACGACGACCCAGAAGGTCGTCCTCGCCGGCGAGATTCGCGGCCGCGGGATCATGGACGAGGCGGGCAATTGGGCGCCCGGCGTGCGTGAAGAGATCGAGGCCGTCGTCCGCAAGACGGTGAAGGCGATCGGCTACGAGCAGGACGGCTTCCACTGGGAGACGCTCGACTTCTCGAACAATCTCCATCCCCAGTCGGCCCATATCGCGCAGGGCGTCGACGCGTCGGGCAACAAGGATGAGGGCGCCGGCGACCAAGGCATCATGTTCGGCTTCGCCTGCGACGAGACTCCGGACCTGATGCCGGCGACTCTCTATTACAGCCACAAGATCCTCGAGCGCATGGCCGCCGACCGCCATTCGGGCGCCGCGCCCTTCCTCGAGCCCGACGCCAAGAGCCAGGTCACCCTGCGCTTCGAGAATGGCGAGCCGGTCGCCGCGACCGCGATCGTCGTCTCGACCCAGCACGGCAAGGGCTATGACGAGGGCGAGAAGGAGGCCGAGCTCAAGGCCTATGTCCGCAAGGTCGTCGCCGACGTGCTTCCGGCAAATCTGCTGTCCGACGAGACCGTCTACCACATCAACCCGACCGGAAGCTTCGAGATCGGCGGCCCCGACGGCGACGCCGGCCTTACCGGCCGCAAGATCATCGTCGACACCTATGGCGGCGCGGCCCCGCACGGCGGCGGCGCCTTCTCCGGCAAGGACCCGACCAAGGTCGACCGCTCGGCCGCCTACATCGCGCGCTACCTCGCCAAGAACATCGTCGCCGCCGGCCTCGCCCGGCGCTGCACGATCCAGCTCGCCTACGCGATCGGGGTCTCGGCGCCCCTGTCGCTTTACGTCGACACGCACGGCACCGGCAACGGCTCGGACGACGCCGCGATCGAGCGGGCGATCATGTCGATCCAGGATCTGGGCGGCCTGACCCCGCGCGCGATCCGAACCCATCTCGGCCTCAACAAGCCGATCTACCAGAAGACCGCCGCCTACGGCCATTTCGGCCGCATCGCGGAAGGCGACTTCTTCCCGTGGGAGAAGACCGACCTGGCCGAGAGGCTGAAGGCGGCGCTCTAGGATCTGGGCCGTCATGCCGGACTTGATCCGGCCTCCAGGGACACGGATGCCGGAGCTTGTACTCCAGCGGCATGTTCATGGTTCCGCTTTCGCCGGAATGACGGGAGGCACCGAGTGAACGATCCGACCACCATCCGCCGGCTCTACGGGCGGCGCTCCGGCCACAAGCTGCGCGGCGGGCAGGAGGCTTTGCTCGAGCGGCTGCTTCCGGCGGTGAGCGTGCCGGAAGCGGGCCCGGTCACCTCGGAGCGGCTGTTCGGCGACGCTCGCCCGCTCCATTTCGAGATCGGCTTCGGCTCGGGCGAGCATCTCGCCTTTCGGGCGGACCTGCTTCCCGACCACGGCCTCATCGGCGCCGAGCCCTTCCTCAACGGAGTGGTTGGAGCGCTCCAGCATATCCGCGACGGGCGGCTCGCCAATGTCCGGCTCCATATGGGCGACGCGCTCGACGTGCTCGAGCGGGTGCCGGACGGGGCGTTGACGATGGTCTATCTGCTCCATCCCGATCCCTGGCCGAAGGCCCGGCACGCCAAGCGGCGGATGGTCAATCCCGGCCCGATCGACCTCATCGCCGCCAAGCTCAGGCCGGGCGGCGAGTTCCGGCTCGGCACCGACGACCCGACCTATTGCCGCTGGTCGATGATGGTGATGAACGGCCGCCGCGACTTCGAATGGCTTGCGAAGAGCGCGAACGACTTCCTCACCCGCCCCGGCGGCTGGCCCGAGACCCGCTACGAGGCCAAGGCGCGGCGCAAGGGCCACGAGGTGTGGTATTTCCGCTATCGGCGGGTGTAGCGCCGACGTCACCCGGAACTCGTTTCAGGATACGGCGCGTCGTCAGTCGAGAGGTCAGGCTGTGGGCCGGGCGCTTGTGCCTGCTCCTTGGCGCCCCAGCGCCAATTTCAAAGAGAAGGCGCAACGGCGCAAAGGCGCGACGTAGGGAGTATCTTTTCTACGTCGCGCCGTCGCGCCTTCTCTCAAAAATCCAGGGCCTGCCGGCCGTCGAGGGAGACGCGCTTCATGCGATGGCCGCAGACCGCGGGGCCTTATTTCGCCGGGGTGAGCTTGAGCAGCCTTCCGCCCTCGCCGTCCTCGAGGAGGTAGACCGAGCCGCTCGGTCCCTGCTCGACCTCGCGGATTCGCTTGCCCATGTCCCAGCGCTCGGCCTCGCGGGCGCTGTCGCCGTTGACGTCGATGCGGATCAACGCCTTGCTCGACAGGCCGGCTATCAGAATGTCGCCGCGCCAGCCGGGGAAGGCCGAGCCCGAATAGAAAATCATGTCGCCCGGCGAGATGACCGGAGTCCACCAGACCTTGGGCGCCGCGAATTCGGGGCGGGTCTTATGGTCGGGTATGTCCTTGCCGTCATAATGATCGCCGTTGGAGACGATCGGGTAGCCGTAATTCCTGCCGCGCTCGACAAGGTTCAGCTCGTCGCCGCCCTTCGGTCCCATCTCGATGTCCCAGAGCCGGCCCGAGCCGTCGAAGGCGAGGCCGAGCGGGTTGCGGTGGCCCAATGACCAGATCTGCGCGGCGGCGGCGCCGCGGTTCGCGAACGGATTGTCGGCGGGGACGGTGCCGTCGTCGTTGAGCCGGACGATCTTGCCGAGGGTTCCGGTCATGTCCTGAGCGGGGGTGAATTCCTGGCGGTCGCCGTTGGAGACGTAGAGCTTGCCGTCCGGGCCGAAGGCGATCCGGTGGCCGTAATGGCCGCGGCCGCTCAGCTTCGGGCTCTGCCGCCAGATGATCTGCAGATTTTCAAGCCGCGGGCGGTTGCCGTCCTCCATGAAGCGCGCCCGGCCGACGACGGCACCGCGATTGCCGCCCTCGCCCGCTTCGACCCAGCTCAGATAGACAAGCCGGTTCTGGGCGAAGCGGGGGTGGAGGACGACGTCGCCGAAGCCGCCCTGGCCGCCATAATCGACCGCCGGAGCGCCCGCGACCTCGCCGACCCGGCCGACGTCGCTCCACAGCAATTTGAGCTTGCCCTTCTTCTCGGTGATCAAGGCGCGCGGTCCGGGGCCCGGAAGGAAGGCCATCGCCCAGGGCTCGTCGAACGTCGCGATCGGACGGACGGCGAAGGGCCTTCCGCCGACCGCCGGGGCGGCCGCCTCGGCGTTGCTCTCGACCGCGTCGCCGCCGGCGTTGCAGGCGGCGAGGAGGAGAAGGGGGATGAAGCTGCGCATCGATCGTCTCCCATAGGTTGCGACCGCCCTAGCCCGAGCGGCGGGCGCCCGGCAATCGCCATGCGACGGGATCCGGCCGACCCGGAGCCGCTGGCCACCGGCGGCGGCGGCGGCTAGCGTCGCGGAATGAAGACAGCCGCCCTTTTCCTTGCCGCCCTTCTGGCCGGCTGTGCGACACCGGAGGCAGGAAACGCGCCGCCGGACCGCTTCTTCGCCAGCCTGGCTTCGCTGTGCGGCAAGGCGTTCGAGGGGCGGATCGCCAGCCCGCCGGTCGAGGCCGACGCCGCTTTTTCGGGCAAGCGGCTTCTGATCCATGTGCACGGCTGCACCGACGCCGAAATCCGAATCCCCTCCCATGTCGGCGAGGATCGGTCGCGGACCTGGGTCGTGACCCGCACCAGGGAGGGGCTCCGGCTCAAGCACGACCACCGCCACGCCGATGGCAGCGAGGACAAGCTCACCCAATATGGCGGGAACTCGATCGGGGAGGGGACGGCGCTGAGGCAGGAATTTCCGGCAGACGCCTTTTCGAAGGCGTTGTTCACCCGCGAGAGCATCCCCGCCTCGACGGCGAACGTCTGGGCGATGGAGGTGGGCGGCGGCGTCTTCGCCTACGAGCTGCGCCGGCCGGGCCGCTTCTTCCGAGTGGAGTTCGACCTGACGCGACCGATCGCGCCGCCTTCGAGCTAATCAATTCGGCGCTTCAGTCGAACGCGGCGAACTTCCGCTCCGCCCCGAGCTTCAGACCACCTATGTCGACCAGAAAACGGGCGAGATCCGTGCTGATGGTGGCCGGAACCGACGCTTCTGCGGCGAGGGCGGTCGCGGCGGTGCCTTTCCGGATCGACTTGGTGCCGGGCCGGTTCAAGCGACCCTGCCGATCTTCCCTCCGACGCCGCGTCCTGGTCGGCCGGCGGCGCGCTTGCCTATAAGGGCAAGAGCTACGCGCCGGGGGACGAGATCGTCCTGTCCGGCGACGCCATCTCCGCCGACGAGGCGGCGCGGAGGGGCATCGGTATCCCCGGCTGCGGAGTGGGCGCGCTCTTCCTGGTCAACGGACGCATCAGGATCCTCCCCGCCATTTGGCGGGGAGGATTTTGTCTTTCGCTTACGGGTTGCGGCGGGCGTCGACGTGGATGTCGCGTTCGCCCTTCTTGAGTCCGAGCAGGCCGGCAAGGCCGAGCAGACCGAGCAGACCCCAGGGGAAATCGTCGTCATCTTCCTGCTGCACCGGAGCCGCGTAAGTGGTGTCGGTGGCAGTAGCGCCGGTCGTGTCGTTCTGGGCGAGCGCCGCCGCCGGGCTCAGCGCCAGTGCCGCCGCCAGGGCCGCCTGCTTGAGTACCGAATTCCGCATCTGATTTCCTCCTGTTTGGACCGGTTGGGGTTCGTCCGGGCGGTGCCGCAAACGGACGGGGCAGGGGCCTGTTCCCAACTTTCTTGAAGCCGTCGGATCGCATCGCCCGTCAATCGGCACGCCGCCGCAACTATCTGCCGCATATAAAAGAATCGTCGGAACGGGAGCCGCCGCCAACGGTTGGGCGGGTCGATCTAAGCATCGAGGCGAAACCCATGGCAGAAGCTGAAGAGGTCGCGGCGATCCCGCTCGTCGAGGAGCGCCTGGAAGTCGGCAAAAGGCGGGTCGAGAGCGGCCGGGTCAAGGTGCGGGTCGCGGTCGATACACGCGAGGAGATCGTGCCGACCGAACTCGCCCGCGACGAGGTCGAGATCCGCCGGGTGCCGCGCAACGTGGCGGTGGACGCGCTTCCCGCAGTCCGCATCGAGGGCGACACGACCATCATCCCGGTCGTCGAGGAGCAGCTCGTTCTCGAGAAAAGGCTCGTGCTGGTCGAGGAAATCCATGTCGCCCGCCGCACTCGGACGATTGTGGAGGAAATCCCGGTGACTCTTCGCTCGGAGCGCGCCGAGATCGAGCGCGAGGCGCGCGACGTTCGGGAAGGAGCCGGAAGATGAGCGCGAACGACAGGCCCGGAAGCGAAGCGCACGCCACTCCGCGTCAGAGCGCCGCCTGGCTGGACGCCGACGCTTCGGGCGGGGCGACTCGAGTCGGCGACTCGCGGCTGCTGAAAGGCGGCTCAAAGGTCGTCTTTGCCGAGGATGCCCAGCCGGTGGCGCCGCCGGAGGTGGAGGGCCGAAGGATCAGCGAGGCGGAAATCGCCGAGAGCGGGCTGCTCCGGGAACGCGTGATCGAGATTGGCGAGATGCGCGAAGAGGCCATGGTCTCGAAGCAGGCGGTCGTCCGCGAGGAGCTGGTGGTGCGCAGGGACGTCGAGCAGCGCACCGAGCGGATCGCCGACACACTGCGCCGGACCGAGGTCGACGTCGAGCGGCTGGAGCCCGAAGGATTGGTGGAAAGCGGGGGCGCCGGAGACGCGCCCGGCCGCTGAGCGGGACCGGAAGTCAAGAGATTGTCGCGGCGGCAGGCCAGCCGCGAACCGAAACGAGTGGGGAAACACTGAAGGAGAGTAGCTTATGTCTCGGACCGTCACCGCCCTCTACGACACCCGTCAGGAAGCCGAAGCCGCGCGCCACCGCCTGGCCTCGGCCGTCGATGTCGAACGTATCAATATCATCGACCAGAATTCCGGAGACGGCGGCGGCCGGTCCCTCGGCAACCTCTATCTCTCGAACGACGACCGCCACGCCTATGGCGAGGGCCTTCGCCGCGGCGGCTTCCTGCTCTGCGCGGAAGTGGAAAGCGGCGAGGATCACGACCGGATTATCCAGCTGCTCGAGGAATCCTCCAGCGTCGATCTCGAAGAGCGCCAGCAGAGCTGGAAGAGCGAAGGGTGGCAGCCTTTCTCCGGCGCTCCCAATGCGTCCGCGGAAGCCGGCATGGCGAGCAGCGGCGCGACGGCGGGCGGCAATGTCGTCGAGGAGCAGCGAATCCCAATCGTCGAGGAGGAGCTTCGAGTCGGCAAGCGCGAAGTGACTCGCGGCGGCGCCCGGGTTCGTTCCTACGTGCGCGAGACTCCGGTCGAGGAGCAGGTGACCCTGCGCGAGGAGCATGTGTCGGTCGAGCGCCGGCCGGTCGAGGCCGGGCAGGGCGCGCAGGCGACCGGCAATGTCGAAGATCTTCTCCAGGACCGCGAGATCGAGATGCGCGAGACTTCGGAGGAAGCGGTCGTCCAGAAGGTCGCCAACGTGCGCGAGGAGCTGGTCGTTCGCAAGACCGCCGAGGAGCATGTCGAACAGGTGAGCGACACCGTCCGCCACACCGAGGTCGATGTCGAGGAAGGCGCGGGCGACCGCTCCGCCTTCGGCAGCTTCGGCAGCGGCGAGGACCGGACGACGTCGTCCGACGCCGACAAGGCCGACTTCGAACGCGATCGCTCGCGTTGATCCTGAAGAGGGGCCGGGGCGCAGCCGCCCCGGCCCCTGTTTACTACCCCCGTCATCCCCGCGAAGCAGATCCAGACCGAGGTCGTGCCGGTAGCCGACGGCGGCGGGATTACTGCTTTCGCGGGAATGACGGCCTCCCAGGCTGGCCGGGAATCGCTACCCACTTGTGACAAGTCTGTGACAAGAGGAGGGCATGACGGAAATCTTCGGCTCGAACCCATTCAACATCCTGCCCCATATAGTCGCGATGATCGCGGCCTACCTGCTCGCCTTGCCGGTCGGCTGGAACCGGGAGAAGGAGGAGCGCAGCGCCGGACTGCGCACCTTCCCACTGGTCGCGGTGGCCGCCTGCGGCTTCGTCCAGGCGGCGGAATCTCTGACCCATGGCGAGCCCGAGGCGATGGCGCGGATCGTCGAGGGGATCATCACCGGAATGGGCTTCATCGGCGGCGGAGCGATCCTTCGCCTCAAGGACAGCGTCAAGGGTACTGCGACGGCGGCAAGCCTGTGGGCGACGGGCGCGATGGGAACGGCGGTCGGGCTTGGCAGCTATGACGTCGCCCTGGTCTTGTCGCTGATCACCTTGTTGACCTTGTGGGTGCTCTCGCCACTCAAGTCCGAACTGGTGCAGGAACCGGACGGTGCCGAGTCGCGGGGGACGGCGAAGGGGGACGGCTTGAGCGACCCTCCCCCGGACGCCCGCTAGTCAATGATGGTGAGCCAGCAGTCGACGTTGTTGTAGGGACTCGTCCAGCTCAGCAGTCCGAAGCCGGCCTTGGTGTCGGACTGGGCGGAGTTCACATATTCTCCATCCGTGACGTAGCACGACCAGGCATTGGCCACGTGCTCGGTCGCGCCGTTGGCGTCCTGACCGTAGGGATCCCCGCCCGTTCCTATCGAGGATCTCCAAGTCCTGGTTTGCGGGTTGTAATAAAACAGATATTCCCGCGATGCGACGCGTCCGAGCGCGGTGGCGTCCCAATCGAGCATACCCAGCCGCAACTTGCATCCGTCCATGTCCCCGCACAGACGTGTAATGTCCGCTACCGGGATGGGGATCGTGCTGCCCGTCGATTTTTTCGGCGAAACGTAACTCACGCGGTCGTCCCCGCTGACCCCGGCATAATCCTGGGCCGAGGCCGCAGACGAAAGCATCAGCAAGCCCGCAAGGGCAAAAGAGCGACGATTCATGAATCCCTCCCTGGGCCGGCCCAATTGTGTCGCGGAATGCGATGTGCCGGCGCGCGGATAGTCGGGGACGGCTTCGATTCCTGTCTTGGAGATGCAACCGAACTGGCTCCGGAATGGACCTCGCGCTCGGGACGCGCTTTCCGTTCCGCAGACCGTATGGCCAGATCGGCGGTTGATGTTCCCGACCGGATGGGCGAAGCCCGCGCCGAGCACATTCGGAAGGTTTTTGGTGACTACAGATGCAACGCTCGAGTGGCTCGAGCGCGCCATCGAATCCGCCCCCGACAAGGCCGATCTCTACGCGGCCTGCGCGAAGCGGCTTGCCGAGCTTGGCCGGCACGAGGCGGCGCTTCGCCGCTACGATCAGGCTCTGGCGCTCGATCCGGGCCTGGCGGACGCCCGGTTCTCGCGGGCATCGTTGCTCGCCGCCATCGGACGCGCGGAGGAGTCGCTCGCCGACCTCGATACCCTTGAATCCTCGTCACGGGCGGACGTGCAGGAGCTGCGCGGCGCCATGCTCGAGACGCTGCAGCGACCCGCGGAAGCCGCGCAAGCTTATGATTCCGCTCTCGCGCTGAACGCTCGCAGCCAGGCGGCCGTGGACGGCCGCGCCCGGATCGCGCTTCAGCGCAAGGAGCCTGGGGCCGTCGCCCATTGCCGCCGTGCTGTCGACGCAAGGAGGGGCGACCCGGATATTCAGTTGCAGATGATCCTGTCGGTCGCGGTCGAGATCGGCGAGGACGCCATTCCCCTGCTCCACGATTTCGTTCGTCGCCACCCGGAGGTGACGAGCGCCCAGGAGCGACTGGCGGCCTTGCGCGCCGAGGCCGGCGACGGAGACGCCTTTGCCGACGCCTATGTGGCGGCGCTTCGCAAGCGTCCCCGCGACAAGGCCCTTCAGCTTTCCTATGCCATGAGCCTCGCCCGGGCGGGGCGCCCGGAGCGGGCGCTGGAATCGATCGAGGCGGTGCGCGCCTCGTTCGGCGACGACCGCGACTTCATGCTCCTGGAAGCGTTCATCGCGATCCACGAGGGCCTGACCGACCGAGCCGGCGCGCTTCTCGATCGGCTCGACGACCTTCCCGACGCCCAGCTTGCCCGAGGTCAGCATCGTCTCCAGGCCGGCCGGCCGCGGGAGGCGAAGCGGGTCCTGGAGGCCGCGGTACAGGCGAACCCGACTAACCTCATGACCTGGGCCGCATTGGCCGTGGCGTGGCGGCTTGAAGGGGATGCCCGACATGCCTGGCTATGCCAGCAGCCCGGCTTTTACAGCACCTGCGATCTCGGCCTGAGCGCGGCGCAGTTGACCGGCCTCGCGGACGTCCTTCGAAGGCTGCACAGCGCACGCTCCCATCCCGTCGGCCAGTCGTTGCGGGGCGGAACGCAGACTCGCGGAAGCCTCCTGTCGCGGCCCGAGCCGGAGATCGTGGCGCTCGGCAAGGTGCTTGGAGAAGCCGTCCGCAGCCATGTCGCCAACCTTCCTCCGGCGGATCCCCGCCATCCCTTGCTTCGCCACCGGAATTCGAATCTGACCTTCGGCGGCAGCTGGTCCGTCAGGCTTGCCGACGGCGGCTTTCATGTCGCCCATGTCCATCCCGGCGGAGTGCTGAGCTCGGCCTGTTACATCAGCCTGCCCGAAAAGCTCGGCGAGGAGGATGCGCAGGAGGGCTGGCTCGAGGTCGGACGCCCCCCTCCGGAGCTCAAGGTCGACCTCCCGCCGCTCGCGACGGTGGAGCCCCGACCGGGAAGGCTGGTACTCTTCCCCAGCTATGTCTTCCACGGCACCCGCCCCTTCCGCTCGGGAGAGCGGCTCTCGGTCGCCTTCGACGTGGTCGCCGGGAGCGGATAGCGGGCGGAGCGGCGGACGAGTCCGGCCCCGCCTGCTTCAACGCGATCGCGGCGCTCGCCGGCCCGCCGAGCGGGAGAATCTCGCAGCGCTCGAAGCCTGCATTCCCCGCTTGCCCCTCGGCCGGGCCGGGCCTATATGCGCTTCACCTTCCTCGACATCGTTAGACGTTGAGGCTGGTCCCGGGGACGGGACCGGCGTGGGAGGGTTTTGGTTTTGCTCCGGAGAGCCTGTGGCGGATATCGCTGAAGTGACCCGATTGATCGAGCCGGCGGCGCAGGCCGAGGGGCTGGCGCTGGTGCGCGTGAAGATGATCGGGGGGACTTCGGACCCGACCTTGCAGGTGATGGCGGAGCGGCCGGATACGCGCCAGCTCACCCTCGAGGATTGCGCGCGGCTGTCGCGGCGGCTTTCGGAGATCCTCGACGAGACCGATCCGATCGAGCATGCCTACCGGCTCGAAGTGAGCTCGCCCGGGATCGACCGGCCGCTCACCCGCCTGAAGGATTATGACGACTGGAAGGGGCACGAGGCTCGGATCGTGCTCGCCGAGAAGCTCGACGGACGCAAGGTGTTCGCCGGCGCGCTTTCCGGAACTGAAGGAGACACCGTTCTGGTCGACGTGCAGGGGCTCGGGCCCACGGGCCTGCCGTTCGCGGCGATCCAGTCCGCCAAGCTCGTGATGACCGACAAGCTGATCAAGGCGACCGCTCCGCTCAGCGCTGAAGGCGCCGACGAAATCGAACCGATAGAAGAAACAGAGGAAGACTGAACATGGCCACCACCGCCCCGGGCGCTCCCGGCGCCGTTTCCGCCAACAAGGCCGAATTGCTCGCCATCGCCGACGCGGTCGCTCGCGAGAAACTGATCGACAAGGCCATCGTCATCGAGGCGATGGAGGACGCGATCCAGCGCGCCGCCCGAGCCCGCTACGGCGCCGAGAACGACATCCGCGCCAAGCTCGACCCGGTCTCCGGCGACCTGCGCCTTTGGCGGGTCGTCGAGGTGTGCGAGGCGGTTGACGATTATTTCAAGCAGGTCAGCCTCGAGGATGCCCAGAAGCTTCAGCCCGGAGCGGTGGTCGGCGACTATATCGTCGATCCGCTGCCGCCGATCGAGTTCGGCCGGATCGCCGCCCAGGCCGCCAAGCAGGTCATCTTCCAGAAGGTCCGCGACGCCGAGCGCGAGCGGCAATATGAGGAGTTCAAGGAGCGGGCCGGCGAGATCATCACGGGAGTCGTGAAAAGGGTCGAGTTCGGCCATGTCGTCGTCGACCTCGGCCGGGCCGAGGGCGTCATCCGCCGCGACCAGCAGATCCCGCGCGAGGTCGTCCGGGTCGGCGACCGGGTGCGCTCGCTGATCCTCTCGGTGCGCCGCGAGAATCGCGGGCCGCAGATCTTCCTCAGCCGGGCCCATCCGGATTTCATGAAGAAGCTGTTCGCGCAGGAAGTGCCGGAAATCTACGACGGGATCATCGAGATCAAGGCGGCGGCGCGCGATCCGGGCAGCCGCGCCAAGATCGGCGTGATCAGCTACGACAGCTCGATCGATCCGGTCGGCGCCTGCGTCGGAATGAAGGGCTCGAGGGTCCAGGCCGTCGTCCAGGAGCTTCAGGGCGAGAAGATCGACATCATCCCCTGGTCCGAGGATCTCGCCACCTTCGTCGTCAACGGCCTCCAGCCGGCCACGGTCAGCCGGGTCGTCATCGACGAGGAGGAGGGCCGGATCGAGGTCGTGGTCCCCGACGACCAGCTCAGCCTCGCCATCGGCCGCCGCGGCCAGAACGTCCGGCTCGCCTCGCAGCTGACCGGCTCGGCGATCGACATCATGACCGAGGCCGACGCCAGCGAGAAGCGCCAGCGCGAGTTCATCGAGCGCTCCGAGCTGTTCCAGAAGGAGCTGGACGTCGACGAGACCCTCGCCCAGCTGCTCGTGGCCGAAGGCTTCGGGGCGCTCGAGGAAGTGGCCTATGTCCAGCTCGACGAGCTCGCCTCGATCGAGGGCTTCGACGACGATCTCGCCACCGAGCTCCAGAGCCGCGCCGCCGAGGCGCTCGAGCGGCGCGAGGAAGCGTCGCGCGAGGAACGCCGCGGGCTCGGAGTGGAGGATGCGCTGGCCGAGATGCCCTATCTCACCGAGCAGATGCTGGTGACTCTCGGCAAGGCCGGAATCAAGACCCTCGACGATCTCGCCGACCTCGCCACCGACGAGCTCGTCCAGAAGAAGCGCCCCGAGCAGCGCCGCCAGCGCGAGAGCAACCGGGCCGAGGACAAAGGCGGGATCCTCGCCGAATATGGCCTCAGCGACGAGCAGGGCAACGAGATCATCATGGCCGCCCGGGCGCATTGGTTCGAGGATGAAGGGGAGGACGCGGTTGCGGAAACCTCCCAATGAGACCGTAAAGGACGAGAAGCACGTCCCCGAGCGCAAGTGCATCCTTTCCGGGGCGCATGACGCTCGAGACGCCTTGATCCGGCTTGCGCTTTCCCCCGACGGAGAAGTGCTTCCCGACGTGCGCGCCAAGGCGCCCGGGCGCGGCGCCTGGATCGGAGTCGACCGGCAAACACTCGAAGCCGCCCTCGCAAAGGGCCGGCTGCGCGGCGCCCTCGCCCGCGCCTTCAAGGGCGCGCCGCTCTCGATCCCCAAGGATCTCGGCGAGCGGATCGAGACGGCGCTGCGTCAGGCCGCGCTCGACCGCCTGGGCCTCGAGGCCCGGTCGGGAACGCTCCTCACCGGCTCCGAACGCATCGAAAATGCCGCGCGCAAGGGCGAGGTCCACCTCCTTCTTCACGCCGCCGATGCGGGGGAGGACGGCAACCGCAAGCTGGACCAGGCCTGGCGGGTGGGCGAAGGCCGTTCCCAAGGTCTGGTGATTCCAGCCGAAAGGGCCATATTGTCATTGGCGCTCGGGCGCCAGAATGTGGTACATATCGCAATAATTGATCGTGCCGC
>Ga0190275_10000335_pt1 | contig 44214 bp, 44 predicted proteins | sample Popmic550T_FD_133745 | JGI IMG/M metagenome (GOLD analysis project Ga0190275, IMG submission 133745) | Populus adjacent soil microbial communities from riparian zone of Yellowstone River, Montana, USA - 550 T | ecosystem: Environmental > Terrestrial > Soil > Riparian zone > Trees stand | place... | reverse complement strand
GCGTCGATGACGCGCGTCTTCTCGCCGCGATAGGCGCGCATGCTCACGTCGTCGCCGACGGCAACGAACTGCCCATCCCTCACCGCGAAAGCCGTCGCGCGCGGGCGGTGGGTGTCCATGGTATGGACTTTGGCGTTGGTCACGATCAAGTCGGCTGGGGGTTGCTGCGCCTCCGCGTTCGCCGTCGCCAGGCAGACGACCGAAGCGATGATCCATCGCCGTATCGTTGACAGTAAAGACATCGCTCTTCTCCCTTTCGCTCCACGATCGATATGGTGCGCAAGGCTGGTGCGAGCCGCACCAGCCCTGCGTTTCGAGCATCGGGATCGCAAGCGGTCGCCGATTCGGAGGATGGTGCGCGTACCCGGTTACGGGATCTGCACGGCCTCGATGGCGATCTCGATCCACACTTCATCACCGATCTGCCCGATCTTTTCGAACGGGCCGTTGAACGACACGCCGAAGTCCTGCCGGTCGATCGTGGCGGAGGCGACGAACGCCGTGCGCATCTTGCCCCACGGATCTTTGAACTTTCCTTCGTAGGTCCCGACGAGGACGACCGGCCTGGTGCGTCCACGAATCGAAAGATCGCCTACGAGCCGAATCGTCTTCCCCTGGACGGTGACGTTCGTGCTGCGGAACGTGATGAGCGGGTGGTTTTTGGCGTCGAAGAAGTCGGGAGTACGGAGGTGGTTGTCCCGGTCAGTCACGCGGGTGTCGATACTCGCGGATTTGATATCGACGCTCACGCTGGAATTGGCGGGAGTCGATTCGTCGATGGCCACGACGCCAGTCCATTCTCCGAACGTTCCGTTCACGCGCCCGAGCAGATGGCGGATACGGAACGTGAGCTCGGAGTGGACGATGTCGATCTGATACTTCGTGAGTTGCGGGGCCGGGGCGGGAGTTTGCGCCGCGAGCGGCGCCGTAATGGCGAGAAGAACTCCGATGGCAAACGATGCGATGCGCTGATGTCTCATGATTTCCTTTGTTGTGGTTCAAACGAGAATGGACGACTGGGTTGGGGGTCGCGGAATCACGCCGCCCGGTTATCCGCGAGAGCCGGACCGTAGCCGGTCAACTCGCGCGCTGGCGGCCGTTTTTCGCGCAGCGCGTCGAGGCTCCAGATGCCGGAGCCGCGGGTAGCAATGTAGAGAAAGGCGAACGCATAGAGGGCCGCCAGCTCACCCTGATTGAGGAGTGGATTCCACCCGTTCGGGAACTTGACCATGAAGAACGCCACGGCCATCTGACCGCTGGAGAGGAACGCGGCGAGGCCGGCGAAGAGGCCGAAGAGAATCAGCAGTCCTGCGACGAGCTCGATCGCGCCGGCGACCACCATCAGCGGCGGAAGACTGCCGCCGCTGGTCCCAACGCTCGCCGGCCAGCCGAGGAGCTTCTGGCTCCCGTGCATGGCGAACATGAATCCGGCGACGATCCGGAGGAGCGCGTACGCGTGCGGCTCAAAACGCTTGAACATTCGAGGTTCTCCTTGAAGTGTGGGTGGATGGTTGCGGAGGCTCAGCCGAACTGCACGGAGCGTCGGGCGAGTGAGCTCATCCAGAAGCCTGTGATCGGGAAGTCGACCTTCTCGCCGTGGTCGGCCGCCCCGAGGTTGACGAGCAGAGGCACGAAGTGCTCGCGCGTCGGCAGGGCGATCCGCACGGCAGGACCTTTCGTCTCGTAGTCGAGCAGCGCATCGACGTCACGGCGCGCGAGTGCGCCGGCCGTCCACGCGTCGAACTCGGTCGCCCATGCCGGCGCGGCGGATTGGCCTGACCAGTCGAGCGTGCGGAGGTTGTGCGTGATGAAGCCGCTCCCGACGATCAGAACTCCTTCGTCGCGGAGACTGCGCAGGGCGCGGCCCAGAGCGAACAGCTCTTGCGGGTTCTCGCTCGGAAGCGACATCTGGAGCACGGGCACATCCGCTTCCGGGTACATCGCGACGAGGGGCACGTAAGCACCGTGATCGAGTCCGCGCTCCGGATCGTCTGCGACCTGCTGCGTGTTCCTCAGCTCTTTCCGAATGCGCTCGGCGAGTTCCGGGGCACCCGGCGCGGGATACTGCTGCTCGTAGTGCTTCCGGGGAAAGCCGGGGAAGTCGTAGACGAGCGGCACGGTCCGCGTCGCGCCGAGCGTGACCGGGCGGTTCTCCCAGTGCGCCGAGAGGATCAGAATGGCCTTCGGTTTCGGGAGACTCTGCGCCCACTGGTGCAGCTCGCCCACCCACCGCGCGTCATCGAGCAGCGGAGGTGCGCCGTGCGCGATGAAGATCGTCGGCAACCTCTCCGATTTCTGTCGCTGTGTCATCGTTCCTCCCCGTGCCGGCGCGGCGAGGAGTGCGGTTGCACCCCCGACCGCCGCGCCAAGCAGCTCGCGCCGAGTCCAATGCTTCCCGGCGTGTCTCATCAGTGGATGTAGCGGAACCCGGTGTTGACGCCGTGACCGACGACGTAGCCGAGGCCGATGTTCAGGTACCCGAGCGTCTCGAGCCAACGGGCGTTCTGAAGCGGGCCGGCATTGACCGCGTCGAAGCCGATTGCCTTCGCCAGTTCCAGCGCCGTGTTCTTCGCCTCTTCGTCGTCCGATGCCGCCAGAACCGTCAGCGTCTCGCCGGCGAGCTTCCCGGTGTCCATGTGCTGGGCGAAAACGGTGTTGAACGCCTTGACGACCTTCGCCGCAGGCGCGAGCTTCTGCAGCTCCTCGGCGCCGCTGGTCGAGAAGCCGATGGCCAGGCCCATGTTCTCGTCGAGCGTATTCGTCGCGTCGACGAGAGTCTTGCCGTCGAGCGCGTCGCCCATCGTCTTCACCGCGTCGTTCACCGCACCGAACGGAACGGCCAGGACGACGATCTCGCCCCACGTGGCGGTCTCGCGAACGTTTTCTTTTCCGGTCGAGCGGACGTCGTATCCCGCCCGCGTGAGCCCGCGCTCCAGTGCGCTTCCGACATTGCCGTCGCCGATGATTGCGATCTTCTTCATTTGAGGTCTCCTTCTGAATGCGATCTCGCGATTCGCCAGTGAGAAGCGCCCACCGCACGACGTTATTCCTCACAACAACTAATGTCGTGCGGACTTTATCGTGCGCGCGCTGCGTTTCGCCGGACGGGAGAAGCGAAAAGGAGGGACAGTGGCCGGCAAACTGAAGACAGAGATCAAGCAGCGGCGACCGTTCAGCAGCGTGCACGAGGAGGTCGTGCTCAGCCTCGTACGCTCGGCGGATCAGGTGCTGGCACCGCTCACGGCGGTGCTGCGCGAGGAGAATCTCAGTCTCTCGCAATACAACATTCTTCGCATCGTGCGGGGCGCCGAAGACGACGGGCTCCCGTGCGGCGAGATTTCGGAGCGCATGGTGCGGCGGGATCCCGACCTCACGCGCCTTCTGGACCGGCTCGAAGCGCGGGGACTGATCCGTCGCTCGCGCGGAACCGCCGATCGCCGCGTCGTTCTCGCATCGATCACGAGCGAAGGGCGCGAGCTCCTCGCGGAGCTCGATGAACCGATCCGGCGCACGACGAAAGAGACGCTCGCGCACATGGGAAGCGACCGTCTCGACCTCCTTCGCGAGTTGCTCGACGAAGCGCGGAGCGGACCGCTGCCCCAGGGAAAGCGGGCGGAATCAGTGGTCTAGGGTGATGACGACGTTCCGTTTCTTGCGGCCCGTGTCGACGTACCTGTGAGCCTCCACGATCTCGTCGAATCCGGAATCGGTTGCGCATGTTCGTCACCGTAGCAACGCGAGGGTGACCGCGCGGGCGCGTGCCGCGGCGGTCGTTCCTACTCTGACGCCGGCGCGGGCCGCACGCGGCGCGACTGCTCAACCTCTCGCACCAGTTCCGCCGCCTCGACGCCGAACACCTCGGCGAGCTTGAAGATCGTCGACAGGCTGGGGATGTTGCCGCCCCGCTCCAGGACCCCGAGCCAGGTCGCATTCAGGCCGCTGAGTCGTGAGAGATCCGCGAGCGTCCACCGGCGCTCCATCCGGAGCCGGGTGACGATCGCACCGAAGCGCATCGCATCTTCGTCAGGCACGCGAGCCCGTGGCATAAGTGGAATGGTACTCGTCCGATGCGCTGAGCGCGGAACGCGCTTTTCACTCCCGCTGACACGGCAAATCTCCCGAACGTCGCTTTACCGGCCTCCCAAACCGCATGAATCCGATCCATGGATGAGATTCATCCGATCCGCGATCACATAAAAGTGTCCATGGATCGGATTCACGCGATCCACAGTCGAATGAATCCGATCCCGGGATGGGATTCACGTGACCTCGGGTCGCATGAATCCGATCCATGGATGGGATTCACCCGACGCGTCATGGCATGCATGTGTCCATGGATGGGATTCACGCCGCGCCTGCTCCGGTATCGCCGCCCTCACTGCGACACTCACCGATCGTCCATCGTATGCACGCGATCGGCGGCCGCGCGGATCGCCGGCCATGATCGACCAGCGACGTTGTGGGACGTTACGTTGCGCCCGCTCGTCGCGTGCGTTCCCGATCGGGTCACGTCTCAGGCGCGACCGGCCCCGACGCCTCGGCGCCATCGCTGATGAGCGTCACCCGGCCCCGCTCGACCACCACCTGCACCGCCGAGCCGATGGCGAACCCGTGCTCCTCGAGCCAGCGTCCCGACATCCGCAGATAGGGTACGACCGCCTCGGGCAGGTTCCGCCGCGCGACGCGGCGCGCCGAAAGCGTCAGCGCGTACGGAGGCCTTGCCGGCCGCGCCTGTGGCTCGTTGCGAGCCGCGACCGGCCGCTCGATGGGCTTCCGGATGCGGCGACGGCGCGGACGACTGAGAACGGGAACACGTCGGATGGCATCAGACAGACGTGAGGACATTTGCGTATCGCCTCCAGGTGGATCGCTTCAGCACGCCCGCTCGCTCTCGCCGGCCTCCGGCCAGGCGATGGCTTCCGCCAGTCCCGGGATCAGGCGCGAAAGGCGCTGCTGGTTGAGGTCCGTCAGCTCCTCGAACATGCGCGTCAGCATCGCCTCGACCGACTCGCGGCCGTCATCCGCCAGCACCTGCAACGCGCCGATCTGATACTGCGGCAGGCGCACCGTGAGCTTCCGCGTCCGCAGCGCCGGGGGCAGGACCAGCGTCGCATCCCGCCCGAGGGCCTCTTCGATGGCGGTCAATGGCCACTGATGAAGCGCGTAAGCCGCGAGCTCGCGAAGCTCGATCCGCTTCCCGCTGCACGTTTCGACCACCTCGATCTCACCATTCCGGATCGCGGCGTTCATCGCCGCCCGCGACCACCCGAGCATGCCCGCCGCCTCCCCGATCGTGACGCGCGGCTCGTGATGTAGGAAGATGGCGCGGATGCGTTGGATGAGGGCCCGGTCGAGCATGATGCGATATCTCCCGTTGGTATCTCATAGTATACCGACCAAGAAATACGAAAGCAAGCGTCAAGAGCCGCACGCGGACGATGCTGCAATCTGACGGGGAACTGTTTGGCGCGCGGCTCCGCGAACTGCGAGAGCAACGCGGCGAGAGCCAGCGATCCCTCGCGGATCTGACGGGGTCGACTCACGCGTACATCAGCCAGATGGAGCGCGGGTTGAAAGTGCCCACGCTGACGATGATCATCCGTCTTGCTGTCGCGCTGGAGTGCGAGGTCGCCGACCTCGTCGCCGTCTTCGCCGGCCGCGACCTGCGAAAGCTCATTTCGAAACGCAAGTAGCACGGCAGGTCGATGCTCGGGATCGGTCTCGTCGCACTTCCTGTCCTTTACTAATGCACAGTCGGAGCAGATGGCGCTCGCCTACTAGACGCTGAGGCACAGCTTCGCGACGCACCTGCTCGAGGATGGCTACGACATTCGCACCATCCAGGAACTGCTCGGCCATGCCGACGTGAAGACGACGATGATCTACACCCACGTGTTGAACCAGCGCGGAGGACGGGGCGTGCGCAGCCCGCTGGACACGCTGCCCGGCGCTGGATTTCGGCGCGGGCCACACCGGCGACTCCAGCTCCGCGTCCCTAACGCAGCCGCCGAGTGCGCCCCGGCCCCAACCCCGCGCCAATCAGAGACTTCCCGCGACGAGTGTCACTCGGCGCCGGACAGAACGTTATGCGCCAAACACAAGAAATAGGCGCAACGACAGGAAATAGGCGCAGGATGGACGACGTCTAAAGGGGTACGAGCCAAGAGTTGGGCGCCGGATTCGGCGAACGAGAGAGGATCGGGCATGAGTCAATTGCAGTCAGTCCAGATCGAACGATTCAAGGCGATCGTAGACGCGCCCATCGACCTCGCCGAGCTTAACGTGCTCGTTGGCGCAAACAACGCTGGCAAGAGCAGCGTTATCCAAGGTCTTCACTTCGGCGTCGGACTGCTCCAAACCATTCTTCTGTCAGACAACTGGACGTCGGGGAACAGCATCAGCACCAGTCTGAATCCAACACAACTTATCTACAGCCCCTCTGAAAGCGTAAACGCGCTCGCGATGGGCGGTAAGTTGCTGGAATCGATCGAGTCTGCGATCAAGATCAGCTTCGTGCTCGGAAGCGGCGACCAGTGTTCGGTGTCCGTGCGGAAAGGCCGAAATCGCAACATCCTCATCGCGGTGGAGAATGCGCGCGCGGCGAAGCGTCTGGCCAGCCTAGAAGAACCGTTTACCGTCTTTTCTCCCGGTCTCGCTGGGATCTCGAAGGCGGAACAGTTCGTGTCTGACGGTGTCCTGCTACGAACCATCGCGAGAGGAGATGCTAACCTCGTTCTGCGAAACATTCTGCTCCGTCTCTGGGATAAGCCGGAGTGGGAGCCCTTCCTCGCCGACCTTCACGAGATTTTCCCAGGACTTCAGTTCAACGTCGCTTTCGACAACCGAACCGCCGTTCATTAGCGTGGATGTGGCCTCCGGCAAGGAGTGGATTCCTCTCGAACTCGTTGGCACCGGCGTCCTTCAAGCTACTCAGATCTTGTCTTACATCCATCGATTCGCACCAAGCTTGATTGTGCTCGACGAGCCGGACTCACACCTACATCCGAACAATCAGCGTCTTCTTTGCGCCTTGCTGAGAAAGGTGGCGGAGGAGCGTGACACACAGGTTCTATTGACGACTCACTCGCGTCACGTCATCGACGCGATCGGTCCTACCACTCGCTTTCTCTGGGTACGTAACGGCTTGGTGGAGCCCGCAAGTCTCGACGACGAGATTGGCGTCTTGCTAGACATCGGCGCACTCGATGTGAAAGAGCGAGCGGCGCAACCGAACGCGAAGGCAATCGTCTTGACCGAGGATGAGAATCCACGCCTGCTGTCGATGCTGCTTCGAGCCTCTGACTTCGACCTGACGCAGACAGTAACGCTGCCCTACTATGGAGTGACAGCAATTAAGCAGTTGCGTCCTTTGGTGAAGATGATCAAGGCGGTGAACCCAACGGCGAAGCTCGTGTTACATCGCGATCGTGACTACTGGATGGACGAGGACGTGGACGCTTGGAAAAAGGACGTGCGCAATTTGAGCGTGGAGCCCTTCGTGACCACCGGCGTCGACGTAGAAAGTCACTTCGTGAAGCTCGATCACCTGGGCGCGCTCAACGCCAACGTCTCAAAGGAGGAGCTTGCGACGATATTCGAGGCGGCGCTAGGTGCGACTCGCGACGACGCGGTGGCGCACTACGTGAACGGTAAGATCGAGGTGGCGCGTGCCGCGGGGACAGCCGCGAAATTGAACCATGGCCAGCTTGCGGTGGAGGCGGCCAAACACGTCGACGACGATCCGCAGCGGTGGCGCCACGGCAAATCGCTCCTCCGAAGGTTGCGAGGCGAGTTTCAGAACGCGGTCAAGCAAACGTTGAGAGTAGAGGCGGCGACGGACCATCTGGCGGATGCCGAGCTCCGCACGATCGCGAAGAAGGTCTTCAAGAAGACGCCTACGAAGTGACCGTTCCTCCGAGGAAGCGGCGCCCAACTCGGCCGCTGCAGCCGACGTCAACCGCGTCTCGCTCGCCGTAGGTGCTACTCTTCCGCGTGCGGTTGCCGCGGCTGAGCGGCAGGCCGTTAGGGGCCGGAGGTCGGATAGAACGATGGAAGTACTATATCTAGCCTTCGGATGGCTAGCCGGCCTGTTCAGCAGCTTGTTGCTTGAATGGAATCGCGACCACCGAACAACTGCCTCGCTCCGCCAAGCACTTCGCTTTGAGATGGCGGAGTTTCGATTCCGCATGGCAGGTGTCGTCTTCATGCTCGCCTGCCGAGCCGGCGCTCTCACGCCGGAGCGAATTCAATGGTTGATCGTGGAGTTCGACGGGTACAAAGGTTTCGCTTCGCCCGCCGGAGTTCTGGATGCCCTCCGCACGATGCAGGAACACCCCAGCGAAGCGAAGCTTGTTGCCAAGAATTTCGCGGCGCAGCTCTCGCAGGGCTCGCCGGGCGTGAAGAAATACCCGACTCCGGCGCTTGAGAGTGGAGTGGCTTCCGTGTCACTGTTTCGCCCCGACGAGCAGCGTTTAATCCTTGAGATGCGGACATTGGTCTCCAACTTGGAGTCAGCAACCGACGAGGCATGGCGGTTTTTCGAGATGACGTTCAACAGCTCTCTCACACCGAACGACCGTCGCCGTGTTGAAATCAACCTGGAAACTGCGTATTCACAGATAGCTCAACTCTGCGAACGCATTGCGAAGCATGCAGCCCTCACTATTAGCGCATAGGTCGCACGCGCGATCGGCTGGACCACTTCGTTCCTGCGGCGAGAGTCCAGGCTCATCCGGCGTCTCGCCGAAGTTGTTGAGGCGTGCCGGGTCCTCCATCATGGCCGGGATCGCATCGTTGATGCTGCTCAGTTGCGGCCAGCCATCTCCTTCATCGGAACCACCAGTGTCCACGTCGGCAAAGGAGTGCAACTCGCCGGCGAACCCTTATTCGGAAGGCACCGGACATTACGCAGGATTTGAGTGGGCGGAGCGTAACGATGCCGGGTCTTGTGGAGGGAACTCGACTTCGTTTGTGGAGGGGTGCGAAGAGTACGTGCGCCAGTCGGAGGAATACGACAAGTGCACCAAGAACGAGTAGATGAATCGGCTCCTAACTTTACGCTGGAGCCGACTTCGGCCCAGCGTCTGATACGCTTACTTTCACCCTCCTCGCGTGGGCCGAAGCGGCTCAGTTGGAGACGTTAGACCGCGGTGGAACGATGTGGGAACAACCTGTGCGCACGATTTGTCGGTCACTCATCGTCACTCTCTTGACGGTGGCTTGCTCGCGCCCCGACACCGCGGTGTCGGTGTTTGATTCGCACATCAAGGCGACGTCCGATGCTTTGGCGAGTGCCGCGGCAGCAACGTACATCTATCGAATGGCTGAGACACCTGAAGAGCAAGTCATGCAAAAGACGATGGAGCTCTTGCGACAACGGCGGGCGTCAAGCGCGGACCTGCAAGCGGCACTTGCCGCGGAACGACAGCGTCGTACCAAGTACATCGACGACGGCGATACTTCTCTCGAGCAAGCCCGAAACGTCGTTGTCGAGCAAAGTCGGAATGCGAATGCCATCCGTGATGACGAGACGCGAACTGCGGCACGGAAAATTGTCGCCCACCATGAAGAACAGCTCAGGCTCTGCTCGACGATCCTGCGCGCTCAGCGAACGCGCTCCTCTTTCACGGAGGACTTTCTCCAGGCAGTCATCGACGGTCGAAGAATTTCGATGAATGATCAACTCGCGAAGGCGGACGGAGAGAGCGAGCGAGCCCGCGCCCGATTAGAAGAGCTACTCAACTCCGAGGAACTGTTGGTCGCAGAGTTTCGTGGCACCAAAGATCGGCGCAGTCATGCAGCTTTCTGGTAAGCGTGGGCCCTCGCTCTAACTCACCACTGCAGCCGACGCCGTGCCGTTCGCTGCCATGCTCGGCGTATCGCCGGCTGCAGCGGCCGGGTTCCGGCGCGCTCTACTACGTTCCAGGGTCACCCGTCTGACGTGAGAATCCTCGCCGTCCGAGGTCTGTTACCGTCAACGGCGGTGAACGTCTCCGTGGAAGAAGTGGAGAAGGAGCCGCACGCGTATCTTCATCGCATGCTGGATGGCGAGACCGTGGTCGTCTTCGAGAAAGATCGCCCGGTTGCCGAGATGCGGCCTCTCGCAAGACGTGCGGGGAAGCGCCTTATCGGCCTCGCAAAGGGTGACCTGGAGCTCTGCGAGATCGCTCACGCGGGATTCTCGAAGAGGACAATCTCGTGCTCGACGAGTGGTTCAAGAAGCAGGGCTACTCGTCAAAGGACAGCGAGTTCGACCTGATCTACGTCAACGGCACGAACAACCTCGAGAACCTCAAGACGCCGGACGGCCTCTGAAAAGTGCGGCTGATCGAAGTAGACTTTCACCGGCTCATGTTCGAGGCAGAGGACGCGTGACGACGAGGCGCAAGGCGGCGGCTCGCAAGCCCGACCGCTCGGCGGAGCCGCTGTACCGGGAGATCCGCGCGGTTCTCGAGGCGGCACGAAGCGGCGCCTATCGCGCCGTCAACGCGGCCATGGTGCAGGCCTACTGGAACGTGGGCCGGCTGATCGTCGAGCACGAGCAGCAGGGCCGCCACCGCGCCGGCTATGGGGAGGCGGTGATCGCCACCCTCGCCGGGCGATTGACGCGAGACCTGGGCCCTGGGTTCGACGAGCGCAACCTTCGATACATGCGCGCCTTTCACTTGGCGTTCCCGATTCTGAACGCACTGCGTTCCGAATCGCCAACATCCGGAAAACGGAACGCACTGCGTTCCGAATCCGCAATTCGTCACGCACCGCGTGACGAATCGCCGGGCCTCCGCTCGGAGCTTTCGTGGACGCACTACCGCTTGCTCCTGAGCGTGGACGACCCTGCGGCGCGCGACTGGTACATGCACGAGGCGGCCGATCAGCACTGGTCCACGCGCCAGCTCGAGCGACAGATCTCCGTGCTCTACTACGAACGCCTGCTGGCCAGCCGGCGCAAGCCGCCCGTCCGCAAAGAGGCCATGGCCAGACTGGCTGCCCTGGAGCCCGAGCAGTTCATCCGCGATCCCTACGTGCTGGAGTTTCTCGATCTGAAGGACTACCCCGCCCTGCGCGAGTCGTCCGTCGAACAGGCCATCATCGAGAACCTCCAGGCCTTTCTCCTCGAACTGGGCAAGGGGTTCTCGTTCGTGGCCCGGCAGAAGCGCCTTCGCTTCGAAGAGGAGGACTTCTACGTCGACCTCGTCTTCTACAACTATCTGCTCAAGTGTTTCGTCCTGATCGATCTCAAGGTCGGCAAGCTGACCCATCAGGACATCGGGCAGATGGATTCGTACGTTCGCATGTTCGACGAACACGCGCGGCCCGAGGGCGACAACCCGACCATCGGCCTCATTCTCTGTTCGCGAAAGAACGAGGCGATTGCGAAGTACTCCGTCCTGAGTGAAGCGCGGCAGATCTTCGCGGCGAAGTACGTGAAGGTCCTGCCGACGGAACGCGAACTGACCCGCGAGATCGAGCGCGAGCGCCGGCTGATCGATGCGCGGCAGGCCGAAAGGGAGAGATCCCGATGACGGGCAAGGCGGCCGGCAAGGCTCCCCGCAAGGGCCCGGGCGACAAGCCGCAGATCGCGTTCCAGTGCAAGCTCGTACTGAACCAGTGGCCCGATGAGGACGAACTAGTGTTCGAGAGTGATGACGACGTTCCCCTTCTTGCGGCCCGTGTCGACATACCTGTGCGCCTCCACGATCTCGTCGAAGGGGTAGCGGCGATCGATGACGGGTGTGAGCTCCCCGCGCTCCGCGAGGTCGGCAAGGAGGCGCAGGTCCGATTGGGTCCCCTTCGCGGTGCCTCCGATCACTTTGCGGCTGTTCGTGAGTGCAATCCAGGGAATGCTCAGGAGGTCGGGCATGCCGCCCAAAACGAGCAGCAGCTGTCCGCCGTCGCGGAGTGACGCGCTGCTCCGCGCGAACGGTGCCGTCCCGGCCGTATCCATGATCACGTCGTAGACGCGGCCGTTGCGGGTGAAGTCCTCGGTCGTGTAGTCGATGACGTGATCCGCGCCGAGGGATCTGACGAGGTCCGCGTTGGCAGAGCTGCAGACCGCCGTGACCTCCGCGCCGAAGTGTTTCGCCAACTGCACGGCGGCCGTGCCGACGGCGCCCGATGCGCCGTTCACCAGGATCTTTTCGCCCGCGCTCAGTTTCGCTGCGCGGAGAAAATGCAGCGCGGTCGTGCCGCCGAACGAGAGCGCGGCGGCCTGGTCATGATCGAGATTCGCCGGCTTGAGCGCCACCGCCGCCCCCTCGGACATGCATCTGTACTCGGCATGACACCCCATCCGGATTCCGGGAAACGCAAACACGGCATCGCCCGGCTTGAACTTCGTCACCTTGCTGCCGACGGCGGTGATCACGCCGGAGAGCTCCGTCCCGAGGATGGGCTGCCGCGGCCTGGTCACTCCGATCGCGAGGCGCGAAAGCAACCCGAACCCTCTGGGAACGTCGAGGCTTCGCATGCGCCAGTCGGCCGCTGTGACCGTGGTCGCGTGGATTTTGATCAGCACTTCGTCATCCTTCGGGACCGGCGTGGCCACGTCGGTGAAGCGGAGCACTTCGGGGCCACCGTACTGTCGATACACCACTGCTTTCATCACGAGTTCCTCAGACTGCTGGTTCGACGCCCGGTGCGGGGAGATCCGCCAGACCAGCAGGGTGCGGGCCCCGATTCAGTGCCAGCACGATAACGCGGCTTCTGTACGCGATGCACAATGCGGCGACGATCAGTTCGGCGGCAACACCGAAGGTGTCTCAGACGCTTCACGTAACGAGTCCGCGAAGATCGAATCCGGTCAACAGCAGGGCAGCGGTGAGTGCGGCCGCCACGACGTCGACGACCAGACAGAACGGAGGCCACCAGCGCGTCGTGGCGACGAACTGTGTGCGGTGCTGCCACAGATCCTTCAGGCCGTGCGCCACAAGCCCGATTACGATCAGCCATGGAAACGAAGCCATGGCGACTGTTGCGCAGATGACGAACGCAAAGGCGACCATGACCTCGACGACGATCACAGCCTTGCGTCCGTCAGCAACCGCGAAACCGACGTACACCGATGCGATCAGGGCCAGCGCGACACCCCATACGTCGATCGCGTCGAGCCACCACAGTGCGATCGGGGAGAACGCCTGGAAGATTCCGACAGCGACCCCCGAGAGGATCACCGCGGGCGTGAACGCGCGCTTCTTCATCATTCGCACTCCTGTCATCTCACGACTTCGAAGTGTCCCATCATTCCGGCCTCGTGGTGCTCGAGGATGTGGCAGTGATACATCCAGCTTCCCGGCCGGTCCTCGGGCATCCAGGCGATGCGGACGGTACTGCGCGGCGGCAGGTTGACGACGTCTTCCCAACTGCGGAACGCCGGCGCCTTGCCATTGATCGACAGGACCTGAAAGAAGAACCCGTGCAGGTGAAACGGGTGATCCATGAGCGATACATTGACGACGTCCCACACCTGCAGCTCGCCGACTTTGACCGGCTGGTCGTTGTGATGCATCTCTCCGTTGACCAGGAAGTCGAGGCCGCGGCGCAGACTCGGGGCGACTTTGAAAGTCACCGTCCGGTTCGGCGTCGCATCGGAATCGATGAGCGGCTCAATTGTCCGCAGCCGCGCGGGAATCGCGGCCCGTGACGGCTTCGCCGGTCCGACGACGAGGCTTCCGAACGACTCCTTCCCGCGCCTCTTGAACGTGCTGCGCATGTACCGCAGCGAATCGATCGCGAGCGTGCGCCCTTCCTCGAACGGACCGACCAGGATCTCGACCCGATCGGCCGCCGGCAGGAGGACCTCCGTCACCTCGACCGGTGCTTCGATCAGGCCGCCGTCCGTTCCGATGATGCGGAAGGTCGCGCCGCCGAGGGAAAAGCGGATGTAGCGGGCGCTGGATGCGTTGATGATGCGCCACCGTTCGATCTGACCGGCAGCAATCGTCAGCTCGGGCTCCGCTTTTCCGTTGATGAGACGGATGTCGCCTTCCCGGCCGTCGTGCCGCTCGCGGAAACCTCCGAATTTCGCCAGCCGGCCCTGCTTGTCGGCATTGACGTCGTCGAAGATGAGCGTCTGTTCGCGATCGACGACCGGCTCGATCTGCTGGCGATCGGCGCTCGGTTGGATCTGCTGGCGACCGACGCCCGGTTGGTCGTCGCCGCGGACGATGAACGCACCATACAGCCCCTTCTCGAGCTGTTCGGTCTCATTCGCGTGCGGGTGATACCAGAACGTCCCGGCATCAGGCGGCGTGAAGCGATAGGTGAACGTTTCTCCCGGCTCGACCGGTTTCTGCGTGGAATCCGTTCCGTCCATCGCTGCCGGAATCCGCAGTCCGTGCCAGTGGATGAGCGTCGGTTCCGACAGCCGGTTCGTGAACTCGATCTCCACGGGCACACCCTGGGTCAGCTCGATGGTGGGTCCCGGAACCTGGCCGTTGTAGCCGAAGCCCGCGATCGTCACGCCGGGAGCGACCTCCCAGTTCGTTTCGCGCGCTTCGAGCGCGATGCGCACCGTACGAGGATCGTTCGACGGCTGTTCCGCTGCCGCGTCGAGGTTCGCCGGGGCGATCGGATGATGTCCGTGATGGTGGTGAGCGTTCATGGTCGTTCTCCTGTCCTTGCGGGTGTTCGTCACTGCAAACGCAGCGGGTCGCGAGTCCTTACAGGGGCGGGCGAACCGGGGCTCGCAGAAATTCGGGCGGAGCATCGATGCCGCCGCTCAGCGCGCGGAGGAAGGCCTCGAGCTGTCGCAGCTCCCGCGCATTCAGCTTCAGCGGCTTGAGCTCCGTGTGACCGCCCGGGGCAGCCGGTGCCTGGTTGTAGTGCCCGAGGACTTCGGCGAGCGTTGCGAACTGGCCGGCGTGCATGTACGGAGCACGCTCCGCGACGCCGCGCAGGGAGGGAACCTTGAACGCGCGCTCCAGCTCGTGGCCGTCCGCCTTCAGGAACTCGAGCTCGGAACACTGCGCGGCGGTTGCGTCGCTCCACCGGCTCCGGCAGTTGAATTCGTCCGTGAGAACGCTCTTCGCTCCCTCGCTCCGGCCGCGGTCCTGCGGCACGAAAGGATTCGCCGGGACGCCGGTGTTGTGAAACTCGTTGTTCGTGAGCAGCGGACCGTTGTGGCACTGCGTGCAGTTCGCCTTTCCGACGAACAGGCGGAGGCCGGCCACTTCGTCGGGACTCAGGACGTCCGCGGGCGGTCTGCCGGTGCGCGTGAGGGCGTCGACGTAGCGATCGAAGCGGGAGGGCGCATGCTGGATCGTCCGCTCGTACGCGGCCATCGCTTTCCCGATGTTCACGAAGACGCGCGTGACGGCGTCCCGATCGCCACTCAGGTCCGGCAGGGCGCCGAAGACTCGTTCGTACGAGGCCCGATAGTTCTCCGCGATCACGCGTGCGTACTGCGCACGCGATCCGCCGTGCTCCACCGGACTCTCCAGCGGCCCGAGGGCCTGCGCCCACTGGCTGTCTTTCCGGCCGTCCCAGAACAGAAACGGCGAGTAGGCGGTTCCGGCAACAGGCATCGTGCGGCGGTTCGTCGTCCCGACGCCGCGCGCGAGCGCGGTTCCATCCTGAAAGTCGCGGTCCGGCTGATGACAGGACGCACACGAGACCTTCCCGTTGGAGCTCAGCCGGTCATCGAAGAAAAGCTGGTGCCCCAGCCTGGCCGCTTCGGGATCGTCGGCCACCCGATTCGTCGGATCGGCGGCCGGCTTCCCGAGCCCGCTGATCGAGAGCATGCGCAGCTCGTCGATCTGCTCCGTGCTCCAGCGGTCGGTCTGCGGCCGTGCGGCACACATGAATGCCGACAGCAGTACGAGCGAGGGGAGAATCAGGAATCGTCTGGCAGTCATGCTCGTGCCTCCGTGAAACATCGGTCCGTTCAGAGCGCGAGATTGAAGGTGACGGTATCGGTCCCTTCTTTGCCGGCGATGGCGAGCTTGAATTCCCACCAGCCGCCCATGTTGAAACGGACGCCCTCGATGACGTACTCGCCGTTGCCGAGCGCTTTCGTGACGCGCGGCTGGGTCGGAAGGCCGTGGCCGTGTTGCGGCATGCCGCCATCGACCGTGATCACCGCTCCGTCGACGGATTGGCCGTTCGCGTCGGTCACCGCGACCTGCACCGTCTGCAGCTTTCGCGGACGCAGCGACTCCGCGGGCTGCAGTGTCGCCGTGTAGATTCCGGACGAGGACTTGCGAGGTCCGAGGCCGAATTCATCCGGCGCCGGCTTCTTCGCGCCACCGTGGACCATCGTCATCACGCTCGAGCAGGCCGTGAGTCCGCCGAGGGTGAGGAACGCTGCCACGAGAAGACCGATGATGTTCAACCGCTGATTTCCGTTCTTTGCCATTGCTTCCTCCGATGGCCCCAAGATCGGCGCGGTCGCGCAGAAACGGTTGAATGGAGCGGTCGGAGTTCTTGAACAAACCGGCTATCCTTTTCTCATGACCCGGGAAGCAGGTGGAACGACCGACCCTTCGTGGACTGCGCCACCTCGGTGGTACTTGTGGGAAGGCGGCTTTCTGCTCATCGCCGGCAGCGTCGGAGTCGTGCCGGCGCACTCCCACCACGCCATCCAGGTCGTCATCACCATGCATGGCGAAGCGGCCATCGCCGACCGGGACGGCCAGTGGCGGTCCGGCCGCGGGATCGTCGTTCCGCCGAACCTCGAGCACAGTTATTCGGGGCAGGGCTCCTACGGCGCGATGCTGTTCGTCGATCCCGATTCCATCGAAGGAATCTGGCTGCGGTCCACGATCGGAAACAGGATCACCATCGTCCCCGAATCGCGAGCCATCCCCGCAGCCGCCGCTCTCCGCCGATTCTGCGAGACCCCTCTGGAGAGCCTGGACGTGGGATCGCTGATCCGGTACATCGTCGAATCGCTGTGCGCCGGAGTGCCGCCGGCGCGGCGTCCGGACCCTCGAATCACGAAGGTGCTGGAGCTGATCGCGTCATCCGCAGATCTGCGCCTTTCGCTCGAGCGAGTCGCCGCAACCGTGTTTCTCTCGCCGAGCCGGTTCCAGCATCTGTTCAAGCAGCAGGTCGGCCTCGCCTTCCGGCGCTACATCCTGTGGCGCAAGGTGACCCGGGCGATGGTGACGATCGCCCGGGAGCGCACGCTGATGGCCGCCGCACAGGAATCCGACTTCGCCGATGCCGCGCACCTCACACGGACGTTCCAGCAGATGTTCGGTCTGCCACCGTCCGTGCTGATGCAGGGCGAGTTGTTCGTCATTGCCTCACCGTTCGACCTGGTCAGCAAAGCTGCATGACCACGGCAGCGGTCATCGCGCGCCTCCTTGCGGCGCCTTGTTGCGGAAACCGACATAGCCGCATGTGGCGTCATAGAGATAGTCGGCCTGCACGAGAAGCTGCCGGCTCGTGTTGACGAAGACGTTCTCCCCAGAGTCCGGCAGAGTCGCGCCGTGGATGAATGCCGTGGTGGGGTTCTGCTGCCGCCAGTCGAACTCCTCAGGTGCCTGCGCGCGGTACGTGAATTTCGGGTCTCTGATGTCGGGCCAGGAGACGGTGACCTGCGCGCGTTGCGGCCCGCGGAACCCGCAGGGGCCGCCGCAGCAGCACCAGAGGTCCTCGCCCTTCTTAGGAATCGCGGGCGTGAACGCCGGCAGACTGGCCTGCGCGTAGGAGAGGTACATGGCGTCGACGCCGGTATCCATGAGGATCTCGCCGCACACCTTCCGGCCCGGCTGCCTGATGCCGAAGCCGCGATCGAAGCCGACGCCAAGCATGCCCAGATCGGGCAGAAGCGATAGCGGCGATCGATGACGGGTGTGAGCTCCCCACGCTCCGCGAGGTCGGCCAGGAGGCGCAGGTCCGATTGGGTCCCCTTCGCGGTGCCTCCGATCACCTTGCGGCTGTTCGTGAGTACGATCCATGGAATGCTCAGGAGGTCGCGCAGGCCGCCCAAAACGAGCAGCAGCCGGCTGCCGTCGCGGAGTGACGCGCTGCATCACGAGCTCCTCGCCACCACCATGACGCGGCTTCTGTACGCGATGCACAATGCGGCGACGATCAGTCCCGCGGCAACGCCGAAGGTCATCCGTGCCGAGCAGGCCCATCGCGCTGCCGGTTTTCTCTTTCGGAACCGTCTCGCCGACGAGCGCGATGGCGAGAGCCATCATGACCGCGGCGCCGAGGCCCTGGGCCACCCGCGCTGCGATCAGGAGGGGCAACGTCGGCACGAGGCCGCAGATCAGCGACGCGACGGTGAACAGGAAGATCCCCGTGACGAGGAGCCGCCGGCTGCCGATGAGGTCTCCGAGCCGTCCGGCGCTGACGATCACGGTCGTCGTGGTGAGCAGATAGACGAGGACGACCCACTGCACCTGCTGGAACGAGGCGCCGAACGCCTGCGCCAGCGCCGGCAGGGCCACGTTGGCGATGCTCGTGCCGAGCGACGAGAGCAGCATGGCCAGCGAGAGACTCACCAGCGTCCAGCGTGCGCGTTGTGACCCGGAGATGGCGGCCGGCGAGGCATCGAGAACGGTCGACGTAGTCATGCGATCGAATGTAAGGACCACGCGTACGAGGCGGAAGACGCGTGGATCGCACTGTATTTGTGCATGTGGCGCCTCATCTCCGGCGCTGGTATGGTCGATCGGTGCCGGGACCCGACCTCAACCTGCTCGTCGCGCTCGACGTACTGCTCGCGGAAGGCAATGTCACGCGCGCCGCGCGACGGCTGCGGCTCAGTCCCTCCGCGATGAGCCGGACCCTGGCGCGATTGCGTGCGGCGACGGGCGACCCGCTGCTGGTCAGAGCGGGGCGCGGATTGGTGCCGACTCCGCGCGCGGCCGAGCTGCGCGAGCAGGTCCGGCAGCTCGTGGAGGACAGCGAATCGGTGCTGCGTCCCGCCGGGAAGCCGGATCTCGGGACGCTCGCGAGAACGTTCACGCTCAGGACGAGCGACGGCTTCGTCGAGAACTTCGGTCCGGACCTCGTTGCGCGCGTGGCCACGGAAGCTCCCGGAGTGCGGCTGCGCTTCGTGCAGAAGGTGGACAAAGACAGCACGCCGCTGCGCGACGGGATCGTCGATCTGGAAACGGGTGTCGTCGCCAGCACGACCGGTCCCGAGATCCGCGCGCAGGCGTTGTTCCGGGACCGCCTGATCGGTGCCGTCCGCGCCGGACATGCGCTGACTGGCGGCGAGATCACTCCGTCGCGTTACGCATCAGGCAGGCACGTGCTCGTCTCGCGCGCAGGAGTCGAGCGCGGCGTCGTCGACCACGCACTCCAGTCGCTCGGTCTCCAGCGGCAGATCTCCGCGATCGTCGGCGGCTTCGCGGGCGCGTTGGCGCTGGCGCGCGGCACCGACCTGATTGCCACGGTTCCCGAACGGCACACGACCAGGCTCCGCGAAGGGATGGAGAGCTTCCCGCTTCCTTTTCCGGCTCCGGAGGTCACGGTTTCGATGCTGTGGCATCCACGGCTGCATGCGGACCCCGTGCACCGGTGGCTGCGTGAATGCGTTCGCGACGTCTGTTCGGCAGATCGCTGAGGCGCGGCGTATCATCGGCGCCATGGCCGATCTCGCGCGGCGGCGCTGCAGCGACCGGGTTCCGTCGCGATGAGGAGAGTGAGGGTCCGGGTGATCCGTGAAGCTTCATGCCATCCTCCAGTTCGATGACAGCCGAGCATTCGGCGGAGATTCGTCGATCGCCGCTGTCCGGACACGTGCAGAGGGAGCTGGTGAGGGGACGGCGGCTCAACGCGCCCGCTGCACGACGAGCTCCGTGACGGCGCGTGCGAAATTCGCTGTGTCGGCATCGCTCGCCAGGACCTCCACGACGTACGTTCCGGACTCGAGAGCCGGGCCCTGAGCCTCGTAGGTGCTGGTCTGTCCCGCATACGGCAGCGGAATCTCCGCCACCACGGTTCCGCCGCGCAGAACACGCGCCGTCACGCTGATGTCGTCCGCGTTCCAGAGCCCGCCGGGCTCGGTCGGACAGCCGCAGGTCATCGTGACCTTCGCCCGGATCGTCACCGGCTGACCGGCGACGGCGGCGAGCGGTGGGAGGTCGACGATGAAGCCGGCGATCTCGAGGAGCACGCCCTCGCCTTCGACGTCTTGTCCGGGAAGCAGCAGCATCGTCTTCGACGCGCGCTGCATGGCTTGCGGATAGTTGAGCGGACCCTCGGCGGTGATCTCGACGCGCGTCGGGCCGGCCAGATCGAGCACGGCCCGATACGCGGCAGCGGTCTCCGTTCCGTACACGACGCCGCCGCGCGTGCGGGGCTCCTGCATGATCCGCTTCGTGTCGCCGGTGCCGCCGGTCTGCGTCCCGGTCGCAAGCACCTTCCCCGTCGCGGCGTCGCGAATGGTGATGCGCGCGCCGCCGACGGCGTCGCCGAGAACCTTTGCGTCGCGCGAGACCGCGCGCACCACGACCACGGTTGGGGTGACCTTCGGTTTCGCTGGTGCGGGCGGCGCCGCATGAGCCGGCGACGTGAGAGCGTTCTGCGCGAGCACGAACGTCGACACGACGACGAGGAACACCGCGAAGCCGCGGCGGAGCTGCGCCGGTGATACGTGCTGCGCGAGCGCCGAGCCGATGAACACGCCCGCCACGGCGAGAGCGGTGAAGAGCAGCGTGTAGCCCCAGTCGATGCGCACCTCGCCGGCGTAGGCGAGAAATCCCGACGCGGAGTTCATGGCGATGACGAGGAGCGACGTGCCGACGGCGCGCCTCATGGTCAGGCCGCCGAACAGGACCAGCGCCGGCACGATCAGGAAGCCGCCGCCCACGCCGACCACGCCGGTGAGCAGGCCCACGCCTGCCGCGGCCGCGATGACGAGCGGCAACCGCGCCGGTGCGGCGCGCTCGCTCTCCCCCCGCTTCGAACGGAACATCGACACCGCCGCCGCGAGCATCACCGCGGCGAAGAGGGTGAGCTGAACGCGGTCGGGAAGCTGCGCGGCGAGCTTGCCGCCGCCGTACGAGCCGGCCATCGACACGAGGCCGAAGACGATCGCCGTTTTCGAATCGACGTTCGAGGTCTTCCAATGGCGAAAGGCGCCGATCAGGCTGGTGATGCCGACGACGAGCAGGCTCACGGCGATGGCCGGCTTCGCCGTCATCCCCACTGCGTAGACGAGGATCGGCACGGCCAGGATGGAGCCGCCGCCGCCGAGGAGGCCAAGGGAGGCGCCGATGAGGACAGCGAGCAGGAGACCGGCGATCGGCATCGCTACCTCGCGCAGCTCCGCGTGGCGGCGGTCCGTGAGCGCGTGACCGGCACCGGGTCGCCGCCGGCCTTCAGCGCCTGCACCATTGCCGGCACGTCGCACGACACCGCCGAGTTGTACGGCAGCCGCGCCAGCAGCATGGCCATGCCGCACGTGTCGGTCACCCCGGCGAACACGAGACCGCTGCCGACGAGCAGCGGCAGGGCGGCGAACCAGGGATGCCGGAGCAGCGCGAGCGCGCCTCCCGCCGCGGCGAGCGCTCCGGCGGCGATGCGCACCTGCCGCTCGAGCGACATCCGCTTCGGCCCGATCCTGGCCGGTTTGTGCGCCGCGAGCCAGGCGTTCATTCCTCCGTCGAGGACGTGAAGGCGGGTCATCCCCGAGCTTCGCAAAGCCTCCTCCGCCTTCCGCGCCCGCGCGCCGGACTGGCAGATCAGGACGTAGTTCGTGGTGGTGTCGGCGGCGATCTCCGGGGCATGCTCCGGCAGCACGTCGACCGGAACGTTGTAAGCCGACGGGATGTGCGCCGACTCGAACTCGGACGGCGTGCGGACGTCGATCAGCCGGATGTCCGGCCGGTGCTGCAACAGGGTCTCCAGCTCGCTCGGCTGGATGACGGGGGCAATGGTTTCCATGATCTCTTTCGTTCCTCTTGGTGTGTCAGCGCTCGGTCTGGTAGCCGGCGCGTTCCCAGGCGGACGTTCCGCCGATGATGTTGTAGAGCTGCTTGAAGCCGTGGCGCTGCAGAAGGCTGGCGGCGGCGGCCGAGCGATAGCCGCCGGCGCAGACGACCGCGGTGGGCCGCGACGGATCGAGGTCGGTGGCGAGACGCGCTTCCAGCTCCGGCAGCGGCACGTTCTTCGCCCCCGGCACGCGCCCGGTCGCATATTCGCGCTCGGCGCGGACGTCGATCACCTGCAGCGGTGTATCGCCGTCCTGCAGGCGTGCATGAAGCTCGGCGACGGAAATCTGCGGCGTCGTCTCCAGCTCGAGTCCGGCCGCGTTCCACGCGAGGATGCCGCCGTCGAGATAGCCGGCGACGTTCTCGAGGCCGACGCGCGCGAGCCGCATGACCGCTTCGTCGATCTCGTCTTTGCCATCCGCGACGAGGATCAGCCGGTCGGAAGGCTTGATCAGGCTTCCGCTCCACGGCGCGTAGCTGCCTTTCAGGCCGATGTTCACCGAACCGGGGATGTGACCGTTGGCGAAGGCGGTGCTGTCGCGCACGTCCAGCACCAGCGCGCCCTGCTGCATCGCCTTGTTCGCCTCGGCCGGCGTCAGCGCCGCCACGGCGATTTCCGAGAGCATGCCTGCCCCGCGTCGATTGATCTCGGCGTCCATCGAAAAGTAGCCGGGCGCCTCGGGGAGGTCGCTGGTCATGAGACTGATGAACTGCTCCCGCGTCATCGGGCGAAGCGCGTAGTTCGTCCGGCGCTGCTCGCCGATCGTCGAGGAGCGGTCGCTGGAGATGTTCCGGCCGCACGCCGATCCGGCGCCGTGCGCGGGGTAGACCTCCACTTCGTCGTCGAGCGTGAGGAGCTTGCGGTGGATCGAGTCGTAGAGCAGGCTGGCCATCTCCTCGGCCGAGTAGCCTTTCGAGCCGACCAGGTCGGGCCGTCCGACGTCACCGATGAAGAGGGTGTCGCCGGTGAACACTTTGCGGGGCGCGTCGGGCTCCGCCGTATCGATCGCCACCCACGAGATCCCCTCGGGCGTATGGCCCGGGGTTTCGAGGGCTAGCAGAACGACGTCGCCGATCCGCAGCTCCTCGCCGTCGTGCACGGCAACGTGCGGGAACTCCGCGCCGGCGCGGTGTCCGAAGACGATCTCAGCCCCTGTGAGCGCTGCCAGCTCGCGGTGCCCGCTGACGAAGTCGGCGTGGAGATGAGTCTCGAGGACGTAGCGGATTCGCAGGCCGTGCGCCTCGGCCTCGTCGATGTACTGCTGCACGTCGCGCTGGGGATCGACCACGGCGGCTTCGCCGTTGGAGCCGATGAGATAGGAGGCGTGGGAAAGGCAGCCGAGGTAGAACTGTTTGAAGTGCATGTCAGTTTCCTTTGCGGACCGGCAGCCCGGCCGCGATCCAGGCGAGGATTCCGCCTGCGATGTTGCGTGTCTCGAATCCATACGTGGCAAGCTCCCGGGCAGCATGGACGGAACGGCTGCCGGACCGGCACAGCATCAGGAGCGTGCGTGTCCGGTCCAGCTCGTGCAGCCTTGCCGGAAGCTGATTCAAGGGAATGAGGCGCGACGGCTGCACATGCGTGTCGCGGTACTCCTGCGTCTCGCGGACGTCGATGATCTCGACCGCCTCACCCCGGCGCTGCATGTCAAACGCCTCGGCGGGCGTCACCTGATTTTCTCGTTGCATGGTCCGGTCAACGGGCACCATGATATCTATATTCCAATGTAGCGATGAAGGTCTATGCAATAAAGTCGTGATCGACGTCGGTTCGAATCGACGTGGCACAGAAGAAGAAGCACATCGACATGTCCCCCGAGGCACTGGAGCTGGTCGCGGCCCGGTTTCGAGTCATGGCCGAGCCCGTGCGGCTGCGCATCCTCCAGGCGCTCGAAGGGAACGGCGAGATGAGCATCGGCGAGCTCACGGAAACCCTCGAGCTGTCACAGCCGAACGTCAGCAAGCACGTGAAGATCCTCATCGACGCCGGACTGGTTTCGCGCAGGCAGGAGGGGAACACCGTCTTCTGCACGATCTGCGACGACAGCGTCTTCGAGCTGTGCGACGTCGTCTGCTCGAGCCTCCGCGAGCGCCTCGGCGCGCAGGCCGCCGTTCTGGGCCGCCGCTGACCCGGGCGAGATGTTCGGCCGAGCCACCGGTCCGGCGAGGGACGCTAAAGCGATGCTCGCGCACATGGAAAGCGACCGTCTCGATCTTCTTCGTGAGTTGCTCGACGAAGCGCGGAGCTCACCGCAGTCTGAGTGAGGAAGTACAGGGGCCGCATAACCCTGTCAGCCGCGTGAGCGCGATGCGACGCCGGCGTGCGACGTCGCATCGGAACCGCTAGGTGCTGAGCATGTGGTGCAGTTCGTTGACGCGAGCGATCGCGCGGCGAAGGTGGTCGCGAGCGCGAACAGGTCCATTGTTTCACGGGCTAAAAGCGAGAAGAGGGGCCGAAGTGCGTGCGAGCGAAGGCCGAAGGATGGGGGTCAGAGCTTCGTTCTTCTCAGAAAGGCCAAGCTTGACCCCAGGTCCGGTCAGACCTTCGCTCTTCGGAAGTGGAGGGGCCCCGGTCAGATCTTCGTTCTTCTCCAGGGTCCGCTCGTACGTGGGTCCCACGAGCTTATAATGCTGAGCCGGGGAGCTGGCGATGAATCACCGTTCGCGACGCAACAGGTTCGAAGGCATGGACCGGGAGTGGGTGTTCAAGCTGTTTCTTTGCTACATCCAATGGTGTATCGGCGAGTTGTCGCAGCGCGACCGGATGGAGTTGGAAACACGCACACCGTTCTTACAGACCCAATTTGGCGGCTCCGGCCTCTGGTATGAAGTGATCGAGGAGGCGTTCGGCCTCCCGGAGAGCGGCCGTCGAGTTCTGGCGGATTGCTGGCGTGACATGAGTGACGAAGTTTCGGCTGACGATTTTGTTGCCGGGTTTGCCACGACGTTTATTGAGAAGGCCGCCCGGAAAAATGTAAGGCGGCCGGCAGTTGCTCAACGAGCAAGACGAGGGCATTGATCCCACGCGACGTCCTCCAGTTCGAGCAATTCTTTCCTCGCCGACCGGCACGCCGCAGCCCGAGAGCGGGCTGTCGCCGCCGCTCCCGGTCAACACCACAACCTGACCTCCCCCATTACGGTCTCTCCTCCGCCTCGCACCAAAGCTTGCGTCACGCGGAACACAGGCATGAAGCGGAAGGGCCGGGTCAGCCCTTCGCTCTTCGCGGAAAAACGAAGCTCTGAACGAAGCTCTGACCCCGGAGCCCACGTTGTATAGGCGTGTTGCGTGTCAATCGCTTGGCGGCAGACATTCGTGAGGTAGGGAAATGCCGTAGTGCCGGACCTCCTGAAATGAGGAGGTAGTTATGCAACGTCTCTGGTTCGGGGTCCTCGTTTTTCTGCTCGTCACGGCGGGCGCCTGTACACATACCGCTTCGCAAGTCAGTACCGATGCCGCACCGGCGGCTGCCGCCACTACGGCGCCTGCCGGTGCGCCGCCGTCGCTCAGTCTGGTCAGCACCATGGGCCTGCTGGCTTTTGCGGCCGATGCGGGGGGCATGACTCTGAAGGGAGACTCCCTCAAGGACTCGCTGGAGATGCAGAAGCTGCTCGAGACCCAGGCGTTTCCGAATATCCTGCAGCATTCGGGGCGGCAGTACGACCTGGTGTGGGGGCCTGTGGTCAACGCCGGCCCCAACCTCAAGCGGCAGTTGGTCGTCGACAACGCCATGTACGTCGCCCGGGAGCGCGGCACCGGCAACTATGTCATCGGAATTGCCGGGACGGATGCCCGCTCACTCCGCGACTGGCTGACCGATTTCGCCATTATTCCCGTTCCGTGGCCCTATGTCACCGACGTCGGCGCCATCAGCACCGGCTCGTTGACCGGGCTGCGAAAGCTTGAGGAGATGAAGCCCCATGCCGGCACGAAACAGCCGGGAGTTACCCTGGCCGGCTTTCTGGCTTCTGTGGCCGGCCAGCCGGTGACCATCTACGTTGCCGGCCACAGTCTCGGCGGGGCTCTCTGCGAGGTGCTGGGGATGTGGTTGGCCGATACGCGCGCGAGCTGGGATCCCGGCCGGAACGCCACGATCGTTCCGATGAGCTTCGCCGGCCCGACGCCGGGCAACAGCCGGTGGGTCGCGCATTTCGATGCGGCCTTCCGGAACAGCGGTGCGGCACGGGTCTGGAACGAAAACGACGTCGTCCCGCACGCCTGGAACAAACGTCTGATGCAGAAGCTCCCGAATCTCTACCCGGGCTCGCCGCCGACAATCGCCGAGCAGTTGCTGATCAACACCGCGACCGGCAGTGCCAATTTGTTCGATTACCAGCAGGTCCTGGGCGGTGGAACGCCTTTCCAGGGCGCGCTGGATCCCGACGTCAGGTCGTACACAATCCAGGTCGTCCGGCAGCACATCTGTGCGTACTACGCGTTTTTCGGTGTGCCCGCACCGCCGTCGAGGTTCTGTCCGGCGGCGAACTGACCGGCCGCTGACGCGCTGCTGATCTCTGCCCGGCCGGTCCGCCAGCCCCGGCACGCGCCTCCCGTGGGGCGGTTCCCGCCCCACGTTTCCTCCTCGCGGGGCGTGGGTCAGGAAGGCTGGGGTCTACGGCGCTCCATAAAGCCGCCTTCGGCGGCGGAAAACGGAGCGCCGGTCTTCGACCGGCCGGTCCGCCGACCTTCGGTCGGCAGTCTCGCGATGCGTGTCGCCAGTAGACAGTTGGGCGGGGCACAGCCGCCGCCTATGACATCGACGTCGTAGTGAACGAAGGCGCCGACCACGTCGCCGTAGGCGTGCTGGACGAGGTGTCGAAGACGTACGGGGTGACCCGGGTCGCCCTCCCCCAGTGTCGTGTCCAGCTTGTTTTCGGGAGTGCTTTGCGGCGGCGGCAGACCGTCTGCTTCGTCGCCGCTCCTCGACGATGTCCCAGCATCGCCCTCGTCGCGGCGCCTCGCATCCGGCCTGCCGGCGCTCGCAAATCACCCCCGAAAACAAGCTGGACACGACACTGGTTAACGGTTCAGGTAATCCACCGCCACCTGCGTGAGGGCGCGCACTCCGAGTCCCAGTCCCGCCTCGTCCACATAGAACAGAGGCGAGTGGTTCGACGGCGCTTCCTCGGGGGTCTGGCCCGGCGGGCGGGTGCCGACCCAGAAGAAGAGGCCGGGGATTTTCTGCTGGAAGAACGAAAAGTCTTCGGCGCCGAGGACGGCGTTGACGACTTGGACGTTCTTGGCGCCCGCGGCGTTCCGCAGCGACGGCGCGGAGGCTTCGGTGAGCGCGGGGTCGTTGTAGGTGATCGGGTAACCGTCGGTGATCGTGACGGTTGCGGTCGCACCGCCGCTGGTGGCGATGCTCTCGGCGGTGCGGCGGATGCGGGCGTGGATCTCGTCGCGCATCTTCGCGTCGAGGGAGCGGATGGTGCCGATCATCTCCACCTGGTCGGGGATGATGTTGTTCCGCACGCCGCCGTGGATGGCGCCGACGGTGACGATGGACGGGGCGAGCGTCGAGTCGAGCTGGCGGCTGGGGATGGTCTGCAGGCCGAGGACGATCTGGGAGGCGACGACGATCGGGTCGACGCCGAGCCACGGGTAGGCGCCGTGGGTCTGCTTTCCCTGCACGACGATCTTGAACGAGTCGACGGCGGCCATCATCCCGCCCGGCCTGTAGGCGAGCTCGCCGGTGGCGAAGCGGGAGGTGACGTGCAGGCCGAAGATGGCGTCGACTTTCGGGTTGTCGAGCACCCCTTCCCGCACCATCAGCCCCGCGCCCCCTTCCTCGCCGGCCGGTGCGCCCTCTTCCGCCGGCTGGAAGATGAACTTGACGGTGCCGGGCAGCTCCGCCCGCATCCCGGCCAGGATCTCGGCGACGCCGAGGAGGATGGCCACGTGGGCGTCGTGCCCGCAGGCGTGCATCACGCCGACTTCCTGGCCGTTGTAGGTGCTCCGGACTTTCGAGGCGAACGGGAGGTCGACCTGCTCGGTGACCGGCAACGCGTCCATGTCCGCCCGCAGCGCCACGACCTTCCCCGGCTTGCCCCCTTTCAGCAACCCGACGACGCCGGTGTGGGCGACCTTCTCCTGCACCTCGATGCCGAGGGCCCGGAGCCGGTCGGCGACGATTTTCGCGGTACGGACCTCGCGGTTGCCGAGCTCGGGATGCTCGTGAATGTCGCGCCGGGTGGCGATGACGGAGGGCTCGACCCGTTTGGCCGCTTCGTCGATGCGGGAGGTCACGGCGGGGGCCGCAGAGGCAGTGGACATCATGACCTCCAGGAGGAAGAAGAGGGCGAAGGCGCGGGTCATGGGGAGGGATTCTATGCAGAACGGTTGCGGTCTGCCGAGAACGGGGAACGACCGGGAGGCCTCCGGCGGGCGGGCCCGGCCCGCAGCGTTGGTTGGCCTAGCCTGAACGCGCGCTGGTCGCACGGAACGCGGTCCGGGCGAAAACAAACGCTGCGGGCCGGGCCCGCCCGCCGGAGGCCCCCCGTCGTCTCCTGTTCCCGCAGACCGCAACCGTTCCGCTGAGAACCCTACCGCGGAACGCCCGTCTTCAGCGTCTCTGCCTTCTGGATCAGCTCTCCGAACCATTCCGCGAAGTTCGTTTCCCCCTTCTCCGTGGCCTGGCCGCGGGTGCGGCGGGCCATCTCCAGGAACTGGTCGAGGAACTGACGGAGCTCGTCCCGGTGCCCCATCAGGAGGAGCGTCGGGGCCTGTTGTTCGATGGCCGCGAAGGCCTGGAGTGCCTGGGCGTATTCGCTGCTGAAATGCTCGAACGTCGCGCGGGGATCGTCGGAATCGGGTAGTGGTGCCATTCGAGGACGGAAGTGTACCGCTGCGCGGACACTCCGGGCGTCGCCGAAAGGCCCTCCCGAGAGAAGCCCCGCGGCACCGCGGCTGCAGGAAGATCGACCCACATCAGATCGGGAGGCTTCAGCATGTCCTCGGATGCCCGCCGTTTCGTCGCAGCGTTCTCCCTGTTTCTGCTTCTCCTGCCTTCTTCACTCTCCGCACAACAGATCCCCTCCCTCGGAGAAACGATCGAAGTCTCGATCGTGAATGTCGAAGTCTTCGTCACCGACAAGCAGGGCAACCGCGTCCGCGGCCTGACGCGCGGCGACTTCGAGATCCGCGAGAACGGGAAGACCCAGCCGATCACGAATTTCGCCGAGTACGCCCCGGAAGGAGGTGAGGGCCGCGGGACCGTCACGGTCGATGCCCCCTCCGCTCCCGGTGAGCCGGCAGCGGTCCCGGCTTCGGCCGCACCGGTCAAGCGGACCATCGTCGTGTTCGTCGACGCGTTCACGATGCCGGACTTTCACGCGAGAGACTTCTTCGGCGGGATCCGCGACCTCATGCGCCGCACCGTCCGTCCCGGCGATGCGGTCGCCGTCGTGACCTGGTCGGGTCTCTCGCTGATCCGTCAGGAATTCACCGACGACCTCGACGCGATCGAGGCGGCACTCGCGAAGGTGGAGGAAGAGAGCACCGGCCCCTTCAACGATCCCACCGCCTACGCGCGCCGCCAGGAGGCATTCGAGCTGGCGCTGCAATCCGACCTGATGGCCGCCGGCTATGCGGTCGACGCGGGAGCGTCGGCATCGTTTGCCGCGCTTTCGGAGGCGACGTTCGAGCGTTATCGCATCAAGCAGAAAACCGCCGCGATCCAGTCGTTCATCCAGAGTATGTCGGGGGTCGAAGGAAAGAAGCTGATGATCCTGGCGATGAACCGGTACGGCGCGTATGCCGGAACCGAGTACTTCGGCGGACAGATTCCGTTCCGGAACATCGGAGAGCTCGACACGCGCCAGTACCGTGACGAACTGGCCCGCACGGCGAATGCGAACGGCATCACGCTCTATCCCCTCTATCCTCCAGGCCTGCTCTGGACGCCGCGGGCGACCGCCATGGAGTCGCGGGCCGACATCTACACGATCGACAGCGACCAGGACATCGCCCGCTCGGCGGTGGATCACAACGTCCTGATGAACGAGACCGCGAGCCTGACGGAGCTCGCCGACCGTACCGGCGGTCTTTCCCACTACGGCAGCAAGAACATCGTCGAGCTGCTGCCGCGCATCGCCGACGACATCGAGTCGTATTACTCCCTCGGCTACCGGGCCACGACCCACGGCCGGGACGATGCCCGCAAGGTCGTCGTCGTCCCGAAGAACCGCAATTACGTCGTCCGCTCCCGCGATCAGTTCGTCGAGAAATCGGACCAGACGAAGATGAACGACCGCGTGGTCGCCAATCTCTTCCAGCCGCTCGACACGGCCGCGATCCCGATCGAAGCGGAGATCGGGGCGTGGAAGCGGACCGCGAAGAACCGCTGGACGGCGCCGCTCAAGGTCCGCGTCCCGGTGAGCGCGCTCACCACCATCGCCGGCACCGACGGGGCGTCCGGCGGCTTCTCCGTCTACGTCGCCTCGGGCGGCATTCTCGGCGTGATGGGCGACGTCGAGCGGCGCACGCAGCCGTTCACCATCCCGCAGGGAGAGCTCGCGCGGACGAAGGACACGCACTTCACCTACGAGCTGACCCTCGAGGTCGACCAGGTCACCCGCCGCATCTCCATCGGCGTCCTCGACGAAGTGTCGCGGGAGTACGGCCTGATGCGGATCGAAGTAGCGCCGCAACCGAGGAAGAACGCGGTCGACGGAGGGACGCTGCCGGCGAGCTGATGGCAAATATCTCCCGGATCGGAGTCGTCTCCGACACCCACGGAGTGATCCACCCGGCGCTCGCGGACGTCTTCGCGAGCGTCGATCACATCGTGCATGCCGGCGACATCGGCGGCGCCCACGTGCTGCGGGCCCTCGGCGCGCTCGCGCCGGTGACGTCCGTCGACGGGAACATGAATCAACTCAGCCGAGGAGGCCGATGATGCGAAAAGTGACTGTTGCGATCCTGACGTTCGTGCTGTTGCTGCCGCCCGCCCTGACGCCATCTGTGTCCGGTCAGACGCCGCGCGCCGGGGAGACGATCGAAGTCTCCATCGTCAACCTCGACGTCTTCGTCACCGACAAGCAGGGCAACCGCGTCCGCGGCCTCACCGCAGCCGACTTCGAGATCCGCGAGAACGGCAAGGTGCAGCCGGTCACGAACCTCACCGAGTACACCGGTGCGCCGGCAGCGGGCGTGACCTCGGTCGATGCCGCCCCGGCCGAGCAGGCGGTGACGCCGCAGACGAAGCGGACCATCATCGTCTTCGTCGAGCGCTTCTCGCTTCCGCCCGCGCGTACCAAGGCGATGTTCGACAGCATTCGGACGATGCTCCGGCGCACCGTCCGGAAAGGCGACGCCGCGGCCGTGGTGTCGTGGTCGCGGCAACTGGAAGTGCGCCAGCAGCTCACCGACGACCTCGCGAAGCTCGACCAGGCCCTCACCGCCATCGAGACCGACGCCCGCCCGCTGCGCCACGCCGACCAGGTCTTCGCTAAACGGCAGCTTGCCCTCGAGGACCAGTTCCAGGAGAACATGAGGAGGGGGGCGGAGGACAAGGCTGAGCTGGCGACGCATGGAAAGCATGAGCCGGGTGACCCCATCAATATTCCGAAGACACAGGCGAACGACGTCGCCGCGCAGGACACCTACCGCAGTGCGAAGATGGAGTGGAACTGGATCCGGCAGAAAGCGGCGGCGGTCGGCTCGATGATCGAGAGCATTGCCGGCGCCGACGGACGGAAGATCGTGATCATGGCCACCGACCGCTTCGGCCAGTACGCCGGTCTCGATCTGTTCCAGGGGAAGGTGCCGAACCGCTACGAGCGCGATCTCGACACGAAGCCGTTCCGCGACGCTCTCGTCGCCGCCGCAAACGCGCACAACGTCACGCTCTACCCGGTTTACCCGGCGGCCGGTCACGACTGGACGGCGTTCACCGATACCAACGAACTGACGATGAACTTCGACAACGAGTCGGTGAACCGGGATCGGGACGCCTCGAAGGCCACGCTGACGAACGACATCATGGTCAACGAGACCATGGCCCTCGGCGAGCTCGCCGAAAGGACCGGCGGGCAGACCGCGTTCAGCGACAAGAGCGTGATCGAGCTCCTGCCCCGCATCGCCGACGATCTCGAGAGCTACTACTCCCTCGGCTACCGCGCCACGGCCTCATCCGGCGACGGGACGCGCAAGATCGCAGTAAAGACGAAGAACCCCGGCCACGTCGTCCGCGCCCGCCGCGAGATGGTCGAGAAATCGGACGCCACGCGGATGAAGGATCGCGTCCTGGCCAACCTTTTCCAGCCGCTCGACGCGAAGAAGATCCCGATTGCCGCGGCCGTCGGATCGGTGACGCCGCTGCAGGACGGCCGCCGCTCCGCCCAGGTCTCCGTGAAAGTACCGATCGGCTCGCTCCTCCTGGCTGAAGGGACAGGCGATCCGTCGGGCTCGTTCACCGTCTACGTCGCCGCCGGCGGCGGGGTCGGCGTCATGACCGACGTCCAGCAGCACACCCAGCCGTTCAGCATCCCGAAGAGCGAGGTCGCCCGCGCCAGGACGTCGCACTTTACGTACGACGTCACCGTGGCGGTCGACAAGCTGGCGGAGCGGATCTCGGTGGGCGCCGTCGACGAGAACTAGAAGGAGTTCGGGCTGACTACGGTGACGCTGCCGCCGGGGTGATTCCCCGGGGAAGCTATAATCACCAAAGATGTCCTTTCTGGAAGGGCACGAGCTCTCGAAGACGTATCGCAACGCCGAGGTTCCGGTGGTCGTGTTCAGCGGCCTCGATCTCCAGGTGGAGAAAGGGGAGATGCTGGCGATCGTCGGACCGTCCGGGATCGGGAAGTCGACGCTCCTGCACCTCCTCGGCGGCCTGGATCGCGCCGACACGGGCAGCGTGCGGGTCGACGAACAGGACCTCACCGCCATGTCGGCCGACGACCTGGCGCGGTTCCGTAACCGCAGCGTCGGCTTCGTCTTCCAGTTCCATCACCTCCTCCCGGAGTTCACGGCCATCGAGAACGTGGCCATGCCGGGCTGGATCGGGAGGATGGATCGGGAAGAGGCGCTCGACCGGGCCTCCGGGCTGCTCTCGGAGCTCGGGATGGGACACCGCAAGAGCCATTACCCCAACCAGCTTTCAGGCGGCGAGCAGCAGCGCGTCGCCATCGCACGAGCCCTGCTGGCAGACCCCGTCCTGTTTCTGGCGGACGAGCCGACGGGCAACCTCGATCTCGAGACCAGCGAAAGAGTGTTCGATTTGATGCGGGAGTGCCACAATAAACGTGGGCTAACGTCCGTTATGGTGACGCATAACCCCGATCTGGCGGGACGCTGCGACCGGGTCTTCGAGATGAAGCAGCAGCGGAACAACTAGGCCAATGTTCGAAAAATATAACGAGAAAGCGCGCCGTGCACTCTTCTTCGCCCGTTACGAAGCATCGAAGCTCGGCTCCCGCGTCATCGAGTCCGAGCACATTCTCCTCGGCGTGCTCCGCGAGGGGGAGGAGATCATCAAGGAGATCTTCTCCCGCTTCAACGTCAAGCCCGAACAGATCCGCCGCGAAGTCGAAGGCGACCGCCTGTTCGTCGACCGCATCTCCTCTTCGGCCGAGCTCCCGCTCTCCGAAGAATCGAAAAAGATCCTTGCCTACGCCGCCCACGAGGCGGAGTCGATGCTCCACCAGTACGTCGGCACCGAGCACCTGCTGATCGGCATCCTGCGCGTCGAGTCCTCGACCGCGGCCCGCATCCTCACCGCCAAGGGCCTCAACGTCTACGGCGTCCGTGAGGAGACGATCTCGATCCTCAAGGAGCGCGAGGCCGACAAGCAGAAGAAAGAGCTTCCCTTCCTCGCCGAGTACGCCCGCGACCTGACGGCCATGGCCCATCAGCAGCAGTTCGATCCGCTGATCGGCCGCGAGAAGGAAGTCGAGCGGATCATCCAGATCCTCTCCCGAAGGACGAAGAACAACCCGATCCTTCTCGGCGAGCCGGGCGTCGGCAAGACCGCCATCGTCGAAGGGCTGGCCCAGCGCATCGTCGACGGGAATGTGCCGCTGTTCATCGCCAACAAGCGCATTCTCTCCCTCGACCTCTCCCTCATCGTCGCAGGCACGAAGTACCGCGGCCAGTTCGAGGAGCGGCTCAAGGGCATCATCAAAGAGCTCAAAGAGAACCAGGACATCATCATCTTCATCGACGAGATCCACTCGCTCATCGGAGCCGGGTCCGCCGAGGGCTCGCTCGACGCGGCCAACATCCTCAAGCCGGCGCTGTCGCGCGGCGAGATCTCCTGCATCGGCGCGACCACCATCCGCGAGTACCGCCGCTACATCGAGAAGGACCGCTCCCTGCTGCGCCGCTTCCAGGCCATCATCGTCAATCCTCCCACCGAGGACGAGACGCTGCAGATCCTCGAAGGCGTGAAAGAGCGGTACGAGAGCTTCCACAAGGTCAAGTACAGCGACACTGCCATCCGCAGCGCGGTCTACCAGTCCAACCGCTACATCACCGACCGCTTCTTCCCCGACAAAGCCATCGACATCCTCGACGAGGCCGGCGCCAAGGTGAAGCTCCGCCGCGTCGCCGACACCCAGAATCTCCGCCGCCTCGAGGCCGAGACCCGCTCCATCGTCAAGGAGATGAAGAAAGCCATCTCCGACAAGGACTTCGAGAAAGCGGTCTTCCTCCGCGAGCGCGAGATCGAGCTGAAGGAAGAGATCGAGCGCTTCAAGCAGGAGCGCGAGATGGTCGGCGACGAGATGATGGAAGTCACCCAGCGCGACGTCGAGGAGATCATCAGCTCCTGGACCGACATCCCGGTGACCTCGATCGAGGCCGACGAGGCCGCGAAGCTGATCAACATGGAAGAGATCCTGATGCGGCGCATCGTCGGTCAGGACAAGGCCATCCGGGCCATCTCCCGCGCCATCCGCCGCTCCCGTCTCGGCGTCGCCTCCCCGAACCGCCCCATGGGCTCGTTCATCTTCCTCGGCTCCTCCGGCGTCGGAAAGACCGAGGTCGCCCGCAGGCTGGCCGAGTTCCTCTTCGGCTCCCAGAAGCACCTGATTCGTTTCGACATGTCCGAGTACATGGAGAAGCACGCCGTCTCCAAGCTCATCGGCTCGCCTCCCGGCTACGTCGGTCACGAAGAAGGCGGCCAGCTCACCGAGCGCGTCCGCCGCAATCCGTACTCGGTGGTCCTTCTCGACGAGATCGAAAAGGCGCACCCCGACATCGCCAACATCCTGCTGCAGATCCTCGAAGACGGCATCCTCACCGACTCGCTCGGCAACCAGGTCGACTTCCGCAACACGCTCATCATCATGACCAGCAACCTCGGCACTCGCTACCTCGCCACCAAGGGCCACATGGGCTTCCGCGAGAAGGGCGACGGTGTCGACCAGAAGTCGGCCGAGCAGCTCATCCACACGGAGCTCAAGCGCGAGTTCAGCCCCGAGTTCATCAACCGTATCGACGAAGTCATCATCTTCAACCCGCTCACCGACGCCGAGCTGCGCGCCATCTGCCAGCTCCTGATCGACGACGTCAACATCGCCATCCTGCAGAAGAACGTGCAGATCGGAGTGGATGAGTCGGTGATCGGCTGGCTCCTGGCCAAGTCGAAAGAAGAATCCAACTCCGGCGCCCGCCCCCTCCGCCGCGCCATCCAGCGCTACATCGAAGACGAGCTCTCCGAGTTCATGATCCGCCACAAAGACACCACCCCCGAACGCATCGACTTCACCATGCAGGGGGATGAAGTGCTGCTGATCCCAAGGGTGATCGAGGAACCGATCGCGAATTGATCCTACCCGCCCATCGTGCGCTCGTGAGAGCGCACGATGGGCGGTTGCAGCAGCGTCAGTATCCGGAGTAAGCCTTCATGCGCAGAGCCGAGCCTCCCGAACTTCGAGAGCGAGCAGTCCCCGTGTTGACGGCGCGGATCAGCGAAGGGGAGCTCCTGAAATGGATGCCGGTCGACTTCGACGACATCGATGACCCTCTGGCGACACCGGAGCCGTCCAAAGGCGCCTTGGTCGAGCTCGAGGCCGGTGCGTACGTCGTTCTCTATTATGGGAAAGACTCCAGCCAGCTGACCATCGAGATCCCGGAGAAGACCGCCGACGTGGCTGCACTCATTGCGTCCTTCCTGCGGGAGGTTCCGGTGCCGATCTCACGCGTGCTGTGGCATCGCCCCGACACGAAGTTGCCAGGCCAGCGACGACGCTCTGCGGAATCGTCTGCGGCACGGCCCAAAGCGAAGCGTTCGACGCATCGGGTGTCACTGCCGAATAAGCCCAAGTAATCACGCCGTCCGCTCCGCACTTGCCACTCCATTCCAGTCACCCTCTGCAGAGACCGTTTGCTGCGCAGGAACGCAACTTGACGCCTGCACTTCGCGAACCCATATTGGTAAAAAGCGAAGGAGATCCATATGTATCGAACGATGCTTCGCGTTCTCTTTGTGGTTTTCGTATTGTCGCTGCTCGCGTTGCCCGCTTCCGCCGAATACCCCGGCTGCAAGGAGTGCCGGAACATCTGCTTCAGCGACGGGAGTTGTGTCACTGATTGTGCCGATCGCCGGACCGAAGGCTGGGGTTGGGAGAACTGCGAATTCCGGCAGTTCCGTCTTGTCCAGATCTGTCGCGGCGTGGGAACGTCGTGCTATTACCTCGACGTGATTGGCTGACTCCAAAGCGCTCCTTCATGTGCGCAAGGTCTGTCCGGCTCTTCTTTGGCGGGTTTCTCGTTTTCGCTGTTTCGGCGATCGCCCAACAACCCGTAACCGTCACCTTCGAGGCACGCGGCGGTGGAAACGCGGCCCTGCCGCCGCGGCTGGAACTGCGGCTGACGGACGTGTCGGATCGGTCGATCTCGCGCACGGTTCCATTGATTGACGGCCGCGGCGAATTGGACGTTCCCGCCGGTAAGGAATGGGACGTCAGGAGCGGCGACAACGCGTTTGTCATTGCGGCGACGCGAATGACAGCCTCCGCCGGAGCTGCCGTCACGCTCGAGGTCTGGCCGGCCGCGAAGCTCCGGGGACGGGTGGCCGCGCAGGGCGACCAGAAACCGGCTGCCGTGTCGGTGACGGTCGCCGAGTTGGCGGGTCAAGGCAGCGTGGTTCCTCGCGGCACGAAGTTCGATTGTGACGTCGATCGAGCGCGCGTGGTGACCTGCTCCGTCCCGGCCGCGGCACGTCACCTCGTGTTGCGGATGTCCGATATGGTTCCGCATTACTTGTGGGAACTGGCGTTGACGCAAGGTGGCAAGCGGGAGCTTGGAACGATCTCATTTCGCCGAGGAGCGTCTTTTACCGCGTATCTCGACCGTGGCATTGCGCAACGCCTCGAGGCCTCCGCCCGCGCGCGTCTTTTACACCCCGTGCCTGCCGTCCCGTCGGAGACCACCGCGCGCCTGTCGGTCCCGGTTGCAGAAGGAAGCTTCGACAAACGAGGGTTCGTCCAGCTCGCAGGGGTCCCGGCCGGAACGTACATCCTGGAGATCCGGGCCAAAGGGTTCGCCACGCGAAGCATCGGTCCGCTCGAGATTTATGACGGGAAGGAGACGTCGTTCCGGAAAGCGATCGAGCTGTTTCCTCCCGTACAGGTCGGCATTACTGTCGATCCGCCGCATGACCTCGATGACCGACCGTGGAGAATCCGGTGGGAGCGAGTTGGGGACTTCGCGCCGGCCGATGCCGGCATCACGCTGCACGCCGGCACGGACGGACGCGCCGTCATCGCCGATCAGTCGCCGGGCCTCTTCTCTCTGCAGCTCTTCGACACGGACGGCAATCCGCTCTGGGGGAAAGACGTCCGCGTCGATGAGCAGGACGTCGCCATTCCGATCGCGCTCGATTTGCACCTTGTGAAAGGAAACGTATCGATCGGGGAGATTCCGCTCGAAGCGACCTTGTGGTTCGGCACGGCGAACGGAGCGGTTCACGCCCGTGCTGCCTCCGACGCGGAAGGACGCTTCGCGGTACGCCTCCCTCACCTGTCGGAGTGGCCTGTGGAAGTCGTGAGCCGCGCTCGGTCGATTCACTCGATCGTAAACGTCGACGTGGACGACGATGACGACGTCGCGATCGAGTTGCCGGATACGTCGCTATCGGGCCGGGTCGTCGACGCGGACGGCCAACGACTGAGCCGCGGACGTGTCACCGCACAGGTGTCGGGCCGCGCGTTGTCCACGGAGCTGAGCTCCGCGGGGGAGTTTTCGTTGCGCGGCGTTCCCGAAGGGACGGTGCATCTCATCGCCAGCAATGCGCAGAACGAGAGTAGCTCTCCGGTCGCAGTGCCACTGTCCCGGAACGCGCCTGTGCGCGACGTAGAGTTACGCATCCTGGAGACCCACCGTTTCGCCGGCACGGTTGTCTCCGCTGGACAGCCTGTCGTCGGTGCGCATGTGTCGGTCGTCCCGCTTGCGCCGCGTGGCGGTCACGTCGTAGAGGCGGTCACCGATGCAGCGGGGAAATTTCAAGCCGCTGTGCTGGATCGGGCCGTTCGCGTTCTTCTGGTCATTGCCGCGCCGAGTCGTACGCTGCAGACCTTCGATGTCCCGGTCACCGCCGAGGAGATGCGATACGACGTCGCCCCCCGGGGAGGCACGCTCGGTATCCACCTCTCTGGGAACGCACAGGCTCCTTTTACGCTGACTCGGGACGGCGTGGAGGTTCCCCTCGCGTCACTGCTCTCGTGGATCCTCGCCCATGGCGCACCGATCGAGGACGAGAGCCTGCTTCGGGTCATGGATCTCGCTCCCGGTCACTATCGGGTGTGCGGCCCGCCGGGCAAATGCACCGATGGTGCGCTTGCGCCCGGCGCGACGCTCGAACTGCACGTGCCGGCCGACCGGCAATAGCGGCTCTCTTGCTGTGGCTGCGACCTTCCCCTCGAAGAGTTGAAAGGCGCGGTCGTCCGCCACATCCGCGAAAAGCATGCGCGCCGTTGACACGAACGTACTGCTGCGGCTCATCACGCTAAGCAGGACGCATTCAGGACCAACGTAATCTTCCAGGCCTCTCTGCTGCCGTAGGCAGCAAAAGATCTGTAGGCCCGGCCTTTAGGCCGGGTACAACGCGCACCGTCAAAGTGAGCCCGCGTAGCGGGCGACAGGAAAGGCGGCCGAGCCGTTTCTCGTCTGCCGCCCGCTACGCGGGCTTGAAGATCCATCCACGCTTTACCCGGCCTAAAGGCCGGGCCTACAGATCTTTAACTGCCTACGGCAGCAAAGAGACATGAATCGGATGGCAGTTGATTTTGCTGAATATGTCCTGCTTAGACGAAGATAACAGGCTGTCCTGGCTCGAGAGCATCGAAGGAGTGGAGGGCCTGTAGCCAGCGCCCCGCACTACAATCCCCCTCATGCCGCTCGTTCGAGTCACGCTCCGCAAAGGAAAGTCGCCTGAGTTTCTCCGCGAGGTGGGGAACGCGATTCATGAGGCGCTGGTGGCGCAGGCGAATGTGCCGGCCGATGACCGGTTTCAGGTCTTCGACGAGGTGGCGCATGAGAATCTCGTAGCCCATCCGACTTACGCTGGTTGCGACCGTTCCGAGTCGGTGTTGATCATCGAGATCACCCTTAACGCCGGCCGCACCGTCGAGATCAAGCGCGCCCTCTACCGCGATATCGCCGATCGCCTGCAGAAGGCAATCGACGTCCGCCCCGACGACGTCCTGATCAATCTCGTCGAGGTGACGAAGGAGAACTGGTCGTTCGGGAAGGGGCTGGCGACGTACGCGGAGAAGTAGGCTGTTTGGCCGGCAGTCGCGGATGCCGATACGGGATCCACTCGCTTTGTGGCCGTCCCTCTCCATCGTACATTCGCACCCGGATCTCTTTCACCGTGATCTCGACGACCGCGAAGCCGATCTTTTCCCTCCGGACTTCTGCCGGGTAGATGGTCCGGGCTCGGAGCTTCAACGCCGGGATGGGGTCGGAGCCGGCGCCGCTGACGAGGTGGAGCATGCGGCCGCGGATCAGTTCCATGTGGTGGTCGTGGCCGCAGATGTAGAAGTCGACCCGCGTCTCCCGGAGGAGCGGGATGAGCTCGCGCATCCGGGACACCTCATCCCGAGGAAAGTAGCCGTGCCAGCCGGAAGAGATCACCGGATGGTGGCCGACGACCACTCTCCACGGGGCGCGTGACGCGGCGAACGTTTGCCGGATCGCCGTCTCCGGCGCGTCCCCCCTTCCCCGGGCGTAACCGGTTGTTTCCACGAAGGCGAAGTCGGCGACGCCTCCGCGGATCGCATACTGCCGGGCCGGGAAATACCAGTTCGGGATGACGCCGGTGGCGCGGATCTGGGCGTCGGGATCGGCCTTGCCGCACGCCGCATCGTGGTTGCCGAGGACGGGGAAGACCGGGATGCCGATCCGGGTGAGCGGGCGGTTGATGCTCCAGCGCGGGTCGGTTTCGGAGGTGACGCCGCAGGGGTAGAAGTTGTCGCCGGTGAGGAGGATGGCCGCCAGCGGCCCGGCCTTGTGGACCCGGGCGATCCCTTTGGCGACCACCTCCGCCCCGGAGCCGGTGTCGCCGGCGACGGCAAAGCGCAGGACTCCCTCCCGCGGAGTGAGGGGGATCTCGGGGAGGGGGGCGCCGGCCAGGGCGGCGAGCAGAGCCAGAAGCAGCGTCATCTGGCCTGAAGTGTAGAATGCGCCGCGCTTCCCGGCTGTTCAAGCGTCGGTCCGAGCTTTCGCGAGCCGGAATAACCCCCGGCGAAGGATCGAGCGTGACCTCCAGCGGGGGTCGTGCGTCTTACATCAAAACGCAGCGTCTCAGTGCACAACTTATGACTCGATTTCCAGTAAAGCTCCTTGCCGTGCTGCTCGTCGGTACGATGCTCCGAGCGCAAACGCCGCCAGCTCCGTCGCCGGACCGTCCACGCCCCCGTCCCGGAACCATCCTCGAGACACCCGGCTCGGGCCGGATCACCGAGGCCCCTGCGCCGCAGACTCCCCGCCTCAGCGACATCGCTGGTGCCGTGGAGCGGTTCGAGGTGGTCGGAAACACGTCGGTGGCCAGCGACACGATCCGGGTCTACCTCGGCATCAATCCCGGCGATCCGTACAACCCGGTGGCCATCCAGCAGAACTTCACCAATTTGTGGCAGACCGGCCTTTTCGACGATATCCGCATCGAGGCGGAGAAGGGTGACACCGGCGTCGTGGTCCGGGCGATCGTCAAAGAGCGACCCCGGATCGGCTCGGTCGAGTACCGCGGCAACAAGGAGCTCAACCAGCAGAAGATCACCGAGGCGCTGGAAGGGGACAAGATCGACCTGCACGTCGGCAACACCGTCGAGCAGACCCTGGTCCGCCGCGCCGCCGAGTCGATCAAGAATGCCTACACCCAGGGCGGCTTCGAGGGCGTCAGCGTCGACGCCATCATGGAAGACATGCAGGAGCCGGGCGAGAAGAAGATCGTTTTCGTCATCAACGAGGGCGTGAAGGCGAAGGTCGCCTCGATCGACTTCACCGGCAACACGAGGTTCTCCGACCGCCGCCTCCGCGGCGTGATGAAGGAAGTCAAGAAGCACAACCTCATCACCTGGGTCCGGAAGAAGAACCTCTACATCCCCTCCAAGCTCGACGAGGATCTCGAGCACATCAAGAACTTCTACCAGGACCACGGCTACTACGACATCGCCTTCGGCGAGCCGCAGATCAAGACCGTGGGCAAGCGCGTGCGGATCACCGTTCCGGTCAAGGAAGGGGAAATCCACACCTTCGGCGACGTCACGGTGAGCGGCAACACCGTCTTCACCGGCGAGCAGATCATCGGCGACTGGCCGATCAAGAAGGGCGAGACCCTCCGCCGGAAGCCGGTGCAGGCCCGCATCGACGCGTTCGACGAGGCGTACCGCATGCGCGGCTATATCTACGCGTACGTCGACCCGGAGTACGTCGACCGCGGCAACAACGTGATGGACGTGAACGTCCGGGTGTTCGAAGGGGAGCAGTTCCGCCTCGGCCGCCTGGAGTTCGAAGGCAACACCACCACCAAAGACAAGGTGCTCCGCCGTGAGATCTTCCTCGAGGAAGGTCAGATCATGGACATGGAGACCTTCAAGCAGAGCCTCTACAAGCTCGGCCAGCTCGGCTACTTCAAGGTCACGGACAACCCCGATTTCAAGGTCAACCCCGACTCGAAGACGGTGGACGTCCTCATCAAGGGCCTCGAGGAAGGGAAGAACGACATCCAGTTCGGCGGAGGCTACTCCGAGAACGGCGGCTTCTTCCTGCAGGCGCAGTTCTCGACGCGCAACTTCATGGGCGAGGGAGAGAACTTCTCGCTCGGTTACCAGCGCGGGCGCCGGACGAACTTCTTCAGCATCGCCTACTCCGACCCCTGGTTCCTCGACACGCCGAACAGCCTCGGCATCTCGCTGTACAACCGCGAGACCATCCTGCCGGCAGCCTTCGGCTACGAGCAGCGCGGCAAGGGCGGCACGATCGCCTACGGCTACCGCCTGCGCCGCTTCGACAGCCTGAGCATGATCTACGGCTACGAGCGGGCCCGCAGCGTCTATCAGACGGTCGAAGACCCGGATCCGAACGGCAACATCCCGGTCCCGGCGATCAACGACCTCCGCTTCACCACGTCGTCGGTCATTCCGTCGTATCGCTACGACTCGCGCAACAATCCGTTCGACGCCATGCGCGGCGCCCGCATCGCGTTCAGCCTGGCGTACGCCGGCGGACCCCTCGGCGGCACGATCGACATGTTCAAGCCGACGATCGGGCTGACCAAGTTCTTCCCGATTTCGCGCCGCAGCTCGGCCAGTTTCAACGTCGAGGGGGGCTACATCCAGCCGTTCGGCGACGACGACGATTGCGCCTACTCGTACGAGGAGCTGAACAAGAACGTCACCCAGCTCTGCATCCCGACCACGGAGCGCTTCCTGGTCGGCGGCGACTCGTCGGTCCGCGGCTTCCGCTACGGCACGCTCGGACCGTTCGAGAACTACCCGAACTACGGTCTCCGCCCGGCCGGCGGTTACAAGTACCACGTCTACAACTTCGAGTATCTGTACCGGGTCAACGACCCGCTGCGCCTGGTGCTCTTCGCCGACGCGGGCCGGAGCTACGGTTACAAAGAAAGCTTCGACTTCTCCAAGCTGCGCTACAGCTTCGGCGCGGAGATGCGCCTCTTCCTCCCGGTGTTCCAGTTCCCGCTGCGTTTTATCTACGCGGTGAACCCTTCTCCCCAGGAGGGCACCACTCCAGGGACGGGTGACGACTTCGAGGAATTCCAGTTCACCATCGGGAATACGTTTTAAACAGCAGCCGCTTAAGCACGGTTGTCCAAAGGATCAAGAAGGAGAGCCCCATGAAGAAGTTCCTGATTTCGGTTGCGGTGGCCGCGCTCGCGCTGCCGGCGTTCGCCCAGAACACCCCGGCCCGTGTGGCCGTGATTGACGTCCAGAAGGTGCTGACGCAGTCGACGGCCGGCAAGGCCGCCTACGAGAAGCTCAAGAAGGTTCAGGACGAGCGCGTCGAGAAGGCCAAGCAGATGGACGAGGACATGCGCAAGCTCGACACGGAGATCACCACCAAGCGGATCTCCCTGAGCGAAGACAAGCTGACCGACCTGCAGAAGCAGCTCGCCGACAAGCGCATCGCCATCCAGCGCTACGCGCAGGACGCCGACCGCGAGATCGGTGAGGCCCGCGACCGCGAGCTCCAGGCCCTCGAGGCCCGGATCAAGCCGATCATCGACGGCATCGGCAAGGAAATGGGTCTCGCCGCGATCTTCAACAAGTTCGAATCCGGCCTGGTCTACGCCTCCGACGCCATCGACATCACCGACACGGTGATCAAGCGCTTCAACGAAGCCGCTCCGGCTGCCGCCGCGGCTGCAACCAAGAAGTAACAAGGGTCCACCGCTGTTGCGAACGAGCCTCCCGAAAGGGAGGCTTTTTCGTTATTGAAGGCAGAAGTCAGAGGGCAGAAGGCAGAAGGAAGGACGTTCTTCTGCCTTCTGCCTTCTGACTTCTGCCTTCCTATACAATCCGCCCCCGCCGATGCCCGCCGTCCTTCTTTCCGAGATCGTTTCCTTCGTTTCCGGCCGTTATGACGGCCCCGGCGGCGTCATGATCGAGGGCGTCCTGCCGCTCGCCGAGGCGGAGGAGCGGCATCTCAGCTTTCTCTCCAATCCCAAGTACGCGCCGCTGGTCGAGACCACCCGCGCCGCCGCTGTGCTGGTCGCGAACGATCTGCCGGGAGACTCTCCCCGCTGGATTCGCGTCGCCGACCCGTACTACGCCATGGCCACGGTCGTGGCCCGCTTCTTCGCCCGGCGGCCGGTACCGGTCGGGATCTCGCCGCAGGCGTCGATCGCCGCGTCGG
>Ga0190275_10000334_pt1 | contig 44308 bp, 39 predicted proteins | sample Popmic550T_FD_133745 | JGI IMG/M metagenome (GOLD analysis project Ga0190275, IMG submission 133745) | Populus adjacent soil microbial communities from riparian zone of Yellowstone River, Montana, USA - 550 T | ecosystem: Environmental > Terrestrial > Soil > Riparian zone > Trees stand | place... | reverse complement strand
GGTGGCGGGCCGCACCATGAAGCAGCGCAAGAACGGCAGCGACAGCGACTCTCCATTAGAGGTGGCTTAAGGCTTGCCGCCCTTGGCCGCGACCTGGCGCTGGAAGGCCTCGTAGCGCTCGGCCAGCTCGCGCTCCAGCCCGTTGGCGCTCGGCTTGTAGAAGCGCCGGGCCTTGAGCGCCTCGGGCAGGTAGTCCTCGGGGACATAGTTGCCCTCGAAGTTGTGGGGGTACTTGTAGCCGCCCCCGTAGCCCAGGTTCTTCATCAGCTTCGTGGGCGCGTTGCGCAGGTGCAGGGGCACCGGCAGCGCGCCCTCTTCCGTCACGGCCGCACGCGCCGCGCCGTAGGAGGTGATCACCGCGTTCGACTTGGGCGCCAGCGCCAGGTACGTCACCGCCTGCGTGAGCGGCAGCGCCCCCTCCGGCATGCCCATGAGCTGGAAGGCCTGCATCGCGTCCACCGCCACCCCGAGCGCCCGCGGATCCGCGTTGCCGATGTCCTCCGAGGCGAAGATGACCATGCGGCGGAAGACGAAGATCGGGTCCTCGCCCGCCTCCAGCATCCGGGTCATCCAGTAGAGCGCGGCGTCCACGTCCGAGCCACGCATGGACTTGATGAAGGCGCTGACGACGTTGTAGTGCTCCTCGCCGGCCTTGTCGTAGAGGAGCATCTTCTGCTGCAGTGCCTCCTCGGCGGCCTTCTTGTCCACCCGCGTGCCCCCGTACGCGGCCGCTACCTCCAGCGCGGTCAGGGCCCGGCGCGCGTCCCCGCCCGCCGCATCGGCGATGAACTGGAGCGCCTCTTCGTCCACCTGCACCTTGCCCCCCAGGCCCTTGGGCGACTCCAGGGCCTTGCGCATCACCGTGACGAGCTCCTCTTGCTCCAGCCCGCGCAGGGTGACGACGCGGCAGCGGGACAGGAGCGCGGCGTTCACCTCGAAGGAGGGGTTCTCCGTGGTGGCGCCGATCAGCGTCACCGTGCCCTTCTCTACGTGGGGCAGCAGCGCGTCCTGCTGCCCCTTGTTGAAGCGGTGGATCTCGTCGATGAAGAGCAGGGTGCGCTGGCGGTTCATCCTCCAGCGGTCCTGTGCGCGGGCCACCGTCTCGCGGATGTCCTTCACGCCAGAGAGCACGGCGGACAGGGACTCGAAGGAGGCGCCGGTGGAGTGGGCGATGACGCGCGCCAGGGTCGTCTTCCCCGTCCCCGGGGGGCCCCAGAGGAGGAGCGAGGGCACCTGATCCTGCTGGATGGCCCGGCGGAGGAAGCGGCCCTCGCCCGTCAGGTGCTCCTGCCCGACGAACTCCGCCAGGGTGGTGGGGCGCATGCGCTCGGCCAGGGGGGCCTGCTCCTGCTGGTCCTTCTGGCCTGCGTGTTCAAAGAGGTCCATATGGCAGGAACCTATCGCTTGGATTCATTTCCTCCAGCGCGTCTTGCCTGCCTGGACTAGAACCATCCGCCACCGTGCAGACCCTGGCCATCGTCGCGAAGCGGGACACCCCGGCAGCCGTAGAGCTGGCGGTGCGGATCCGCGAGCGCTACACCCACCTCACCGTGCTCGCGGAGCGCTACCTGTCTCATGCCCTGGGCTGGCCGCGGGTGGAGGATCGGGAGCTGGCCCAGCGGGCGGATCTCGTGGTCGTGCTGGGCGGGGACGGCACCCTCATCTACACGGCGCGGCTCCTGTCCGGGCGGCCCGTGCCCATCCTCGGGGTGAACCTGGGCAGCCTGGGCTTCATGACCGAGGTGCCGGTGGACGAGCTGTTCGCCGTCCTGGACGAGGTGCTCGCCGGCCGCTTCAAGGTGGACTCGCGCATGAAGCTCACCTGCCGGCTGGTGCGCGCGGGGAAGACCGTCCTGGAGGACGAGGTCCTCAACGACGTGGTCATCAACAAGGGGGCGCTGGCGCGCATCGCGGACCACGAGACGTCCATCGAAGGGGTGCCCATCACCACCTACAAGGCGGACGGCATGATCCTGGCGACGCCCACGGGCTCCACGGCCTACTCCCTGTCGGCGGGAGGGCCCATTGTCCACCCCTCGGTGGACTGCACCATCCTGTCGCCCATCTGCTCGCACGCGCTCACGCAGCGCTCCATCGTGGTGCCCGCGGATCGAACGATCCGCGTCACCCTGCGCAGCGAGACGGCAGACACCTACCTCACCTTGGATGGGCAGACGGGCCACTCGCTGCAGGGCGGAGACTGCATCGAGGTGGTGCGCTCGCCCAACCGGGTGAACCTGGTGCGCAACCCCCATATCGCCTATTTCACCATCCTCCGGCAGAAGCTCCACTGGGGCGAGCGCTGAAGGCCCCCGTGTAGGGCCGGTGCCGTGGCTGATATGGTGCCTGCGGCGTGAGTGAGGACAAGGCTACCCCCTTCGGAAAGTATGAGCTGCTCGAGCGCCTGGGCGCTGGTGGCATGGCGAACGTCTATCGCGCGCGCTACACGGTGGCCCCAGGCATCACCAAGCCCGTGGTCATCAAGCGCGTGCTGCCCGAGTACGCGGAGAATCCCACCATCATGGAGATGTTCGTCCACGAGGCGCGAATCTCCGTGGGGCTGAGCCACGGCAACATCGTCCAGGTCTTCGACTTCGGACAGGTCAACGGCGAGTACTACCTGGCCATGGAGCTGGTGGACGGCCAGCCGCTGTCAACGGTGCTCAAGCGGGCCCAGGCGCTGGGGATGCAGAACCTGCCGCAGCCGCTCGCGGCGAGCATCGCCATCGAGATCTGCAAGGGGCTGCACCATGCCCACGCGCGCACCGATGAGCAGGGGCACCTGCTGGGGCTCGTCCACCGGGACGTCTCGCCCGACAATGTCCTCGTCAGCTACGGCGGCGAGGTGAAGCTCACGGACTTTGGCATCGCCAAGGTGCAGCTGGCGGGGCGGCCCATCACCGACGCGGGCATGGTGAAGGGCAAGTACCTCTACTTCTCACCCGAGCAGGCGCAGGGGCAGGACGATCTGGATGCGCGCTCGGATGTGTATGCGGTGGGGGTGCTGCTCTACCGGATGCTCTGTGGCCGCCTGCCCTTCGAGGGCCGTGACTTCGAGGTCCTGGATCGCATCGTCCGCGGCGAGGTGACGCCGGTGCTCCACCTCAACCCCGAGCTGGATGGAATGCTCGGCCAGATCGTCATGCGCGCGCTGGCCACCTCGCGAGGGGCGCGCTTCCAGAGCGCGGAGGACCTCCAGCAGGCGCTCTCCCGGTGGCTGGCCACGCGGGCGCCGCTCTTCACGGTGACCACCCTGAAGCACCTGATGGGGTGGCTGCATGGGCAGGAGCTGAAGGCACTGGGGAGGCCGCCCGTCCTGCCGCGGGAGTTCCTGGACCAGGTTGTGCTGTGGTGCGGGGCACCCATCGAGTCCGGGCAGAGGAGCCCGGCCTCGGCGGAGGAGACCCAGCCCGAGACGCCCAACCCCCTGAGTGGCCCGCGAAGAGCGCGTGCCTCGAAGAGGAGGGAGACCGAGGCAGAGATGGAGCTCGAGGAGGGCTCCGGCAGGGGAGGACGGGCTCTGGGGTGGGCGCTGGGCCTGGCCCTCACGGCCGTGGGCCTGGTGCTGGCCGCCCTGACGCTGCGCGGGCCGAAGCCCGTGGAGATCCACTCCGAGCCGCCCGGCGCTCAGGTGCGCATCAATGGAAAGATCCTCGGGGCGACGCCGCTGGTGGTGGAGGACATCACCCCGGATGCGCTCCACATGGTGGAGCTTACCCTCGTAGGCTGGAAGCAGTGGCGGCGCTCGTTCGCGGTGGGCACGCTGACCGGGAAGGTGGAGGCGGAGCTGGAGGAGGTGGAGGTCGCCGCGCCGGAGCGTGCCGATGCCGAGCAGGAGGAGGAGGAGGACCCACCCCAGCCCAAGGCGCCGACGGGTGCGCCGCAGTCCAATCCCCCGACGGGGGCGCGGGCCAGCGGAGGAGCGCGTCTGAAGGTCACCGCCGCGACCAAGCCCTCCCCCGAGGTCGCCACCGCGAAGTACAAGCAGGGAGTGAAGCAGCTGGCCAAGGGACAGCTCGAGAATGCCAAGGAGCTGTTCTGGCAGTGCCTCGCACATGATGCGAAGTCGGCTCGGTGCTTCCGCCGTCTGGGGGAGGTCTCCGCAGCGCTAGGGAATACGGAGGAGGCGCTGGAGTACTACGCGCGCTTCCTGGAGCTCGAGCCGCGCGGCGAGGGCGCCAACGCGGCACGGGCCTATATCCGAAATCAGCGTCACCAGGCAGGCAAGTAGCTCTCGAGCCGCCTCACGGCGGGCTTCCTCGTCTCCATGTTCCTCGTCCTCTCCAAGATCCTGGACTTGTTCCTCGGCCCGCTGACGTGGGCAATGCTGTTCGTCGTCGCGGGGATGATCCTGCGTCGGCGGACGCGGCTGGCGATGGGGCTGCAAGTGCTGGGGCTGGCGGTGCTCTACCTCTTCTCCATCGAGCCGGTGGCCGGGGCGCTCATGCGGTGGACGGAGGCCGGAGTGCAGCCGACGTACCGGCCAGAGGTGGTCTACGACGCAGTCATCGTCCTGGGCGGCGGGCTGGATCCGGACGCGACCGAGACGTCGGGCCGGCCCGAGTACAACGCGGCGGGAGATCGCATCCTGCGCGGCTACGAGCTGCTGCGGGAGGGGCGCGCGCGCAACATCCTTATCTCCGGGGGCTCGTTGGATCCTCGGCCGGAGGCGGTCATCGAAGCGGACGTGCTCTCGCGGCAGCTGCAGATGTGGGGGATCGAGCCCGGGCGCATCTTCACCGAAGGGAAGAGCCGCAACACGCGGGAGAACGCGCTGGAGTCGGAGAAGCTCATCCAGCAACAGGGATGGAAGACGCTGCTGCTGGTGACGAGCGCGGCGCACCTGCCTCGAGCGTACGGGTGCTTCGTGGCGGTGGGGCTCCGGCCAGACACGTTCGTGGCGGACGTGAGGGCTCCACCTGGGAAGCGGACGTCGAGCTGGCTCCCGAGGGGCTATCACCTCAGCGCAAGCTCGGACGCCCTGCGGGAGTTGGCAGGCCGGGCGGTGTACCGGCTGCGAGGATGGACGGCCGCTCCCTAGGGAGCGTGGGCCTGTTCGCTCCCAGGCTCACCAAGCGCTCACAGTGTGGCGGAGGCGGGGGCGCACTCTCCGCCATGGGGGCTGGCGCTCTGGAGGCGCTGGATGCGCCCGTCGCCCTTCTGCATGGGCGGTGGCTTGCCGCTGCGGAGCGCATCGCTCAGCACGTCTCTCGGCGTACGGCCCTCTTGCAGTGCGGGCGTAGCAGGGAGGTTGCGGAACATCTCGTAGCCGTCCTTGCCGCCCGCGAGGAAGCTGAAGGTGGCCAGGCTGTACGTCGCCGTCGGAGACAGGGGCTTGCCCGCCACCGTGACGCAGAGGACCCGCTGGCCCTTGGGACGGCTTGGATCGAAGGCGAAGCGCAAGCCGGAGACCTGGAGGAAGCGCCCAGGCTCCGGGTCCTCCGCGCTCTTGCTCACGGCGTTCTCTAGCGCGGCCTGCAGGATGGTTCCCGTCACCTGCAGCCGGACGAGCTGATCCCGGTAAGGGAAGATGGAGAGCATCTCGCGCCGGGTGAGCTCTCCGGCGGGGAAGCGGGTGTCGCCGCGGAGCGCGCCGCCATTGACGAGGGCGATGTCGGTGCCGGCGGACTGGCGCAGCGCATCGGCCACGAGCGAGCCCAGGTTCGTCTCCTGGCTGCGGACGGCCGTCTTGCGCGCGTCGAGCTGGACGGGGGTGTGTCCCACGGGCTCGGAGAGCTCGGCGATGAGCGGGCCGTACTTCTTCATGGACGCAACGAAGGTCGGATCCTCGGGGACGGCCTTGGTCACGGGGTGCACCTTCCAGCCGATCTTCCGCACCGTGCCCGTCCGTCCATCCACCTCCAGCGTGACCTGGCCCAGCTCCACGGCATCCGCCGTGACCTTGAAGATGGGGACGCCCGTGGAGCGGTCCTCGATGCGCTCGTGCTCGTGGCCGCCGATGATGACGTCCACGGGGGCGCAGCGGGCCAGCTCCCGGTCCTGCGACAGCTCCAGGTGGGTGAGCGCGATGATGACAGTGGCGCCCTGCGAGCGCAGCCGCGAGACAATGGGCCTGGCCGTCGAGCAGATGTCCCGGATGTTCGTGTCCTGGGAGACGCTGGAGGACACCTCCGTCTCCGGCAGCAGCAGGCCGAACAGCCCCACCTTCACGCCGCTGAGCTGGAGGAGCATGTAGGGCAGCACGCCCTCGAAGGGACGGCCCGTGTGGTTGTCGAAGATGTTCGCGGCGAGCCACGGGAAGCGCGAGGCCTTGATGCGCTCACGCAGCACGGCGTCCCCGAAGTCGAAGTCATGGTTGCCCGGCACGGCGTAGTCCAAGCCCAAGGCGTTCCAGGCGTCGATCATCTGCTGCCCCTGGAGCGGCTTGCCGTCCACCTCGCTGATCGACTCCACCGAGGGGGCCAGGGTGTCCCCGGCGAAGAGCGTCAGCGTGTGAGGGGCTTCCGGGAGGAGCCGCTTGCGCAGCGTGGCAACGCGGGCCAGCCCGCCGACGCGCCCCTGCTCCATGGGGGTGAACTGGTACACGTCATTGAGGTGGAGCAGGTTGATGCGAACGGTCTCCGGAGTGGCCTGGGTCTGCGCGAAGGGGCTGCAGCCCAGCCCGAGGACCAAGGCCAGCGCCAGCGACGGCCAGCGGGCGAGAGGGCGACGCACGGCGTTCACGGATGTCACCTCCAAGGTCGCGGACCTTACCCTCCCGGGGACCGCGCTACATCCACTTGAAGTAGCGTACCGCGATCAGGAACGGAATGAGCCCCCAAACGCCCAGGACGAGCACCTGAGGCCAGAGGGCGAGCAGGGGTGTGCCGTCCAGCATGATGGCGCGCAGCCCGTCATTCAGGGCGGTGAGGGGCAGGGCCTGGATGAAGGGCTGGAGCCAGCCTGGGAAGTTGGACGCGGAGAAGAACACGCCGGAGAGCACCATCATCGGCATGCTGACGAGGTTCATCAGCCCGCTGGCCGTCTCCGCGTTGCCTGCCCGGCTGACGACGAGGAGAGAGAGCCCGCCAAAAGCCGTCGATCCGCAGAGCCCCAGGAGCGTGAAGGACAGGAGGCTGCCGAACATGTGGACGTCGAAGAGCACCCGCGCGAAGGCGACGAAGAAGAGGATCTCCGCCAGGGCGAGCACCGTGCGGCCGAGCATGAAGGAGAACAGGAAGTGGCTGCGCTTCATGGGTGTGGCGACGAGCCGCTTGAGCAGCTTTCCCGTGCGCATCTGCACCAGCGCCCAGCCCAGTCCCCAGAGGCTGGAGGACATCAGCCCGAAGCCGAGCAGCCCGGGGATGAGGAAGTCGATGTAGCGCGAGCCCGGCGCCGTCACCTGCCGGTTCTGGACCACCACGCGATCCACGCGGCCCTGCAGCCGCTCGAGGTTGTCCACCACCATCAGCCGAGCGGTGCGTCCGTCCGCCTGCGTGGGATCCACGATCAGCTCGGGCTGGGGACCGGGGATCAGCACCAGGGCCACCTTGCTGCGGCGCAGCGCGTCGCGGCCCGCGGCCTCGGACATCCGCTGCGCAGTCAGCCCCTCCACCGCCTCCAGCGAGGGGGCGAGCCGATCCGCATCCGGTCCGTCCACCACGGCCACGGCGAGCTCGGGGAGCGCGCGATCGCGGAAGGCAACTCCCAGCGCCAGGGCGGTGAGCAGCGGGAAGATGAAGACCCAGAAGAGCGCGGCGGGCTCGCGCAGGAACCCGCGCATGCGGAAGAGCACGAGCTGCCACAGTGGGTGCTGAGTGTTCATGACGAGCTGTCCTCGCGCAGGCTGCGGCCCGTGAAGGCCAGGAACACGTCATCGAGCGTGGCCTGACGGGTGGAGAGGTGGACCAGGTTGGCGCCGCGCGCCGTCACGATCGAGAGGACCCCCGGCAGCGCCCGGTGCAGCTCCTTGACGGACAGGGTGTGTCCGTCGCCTCGGGGCCGCGCTGCCACGAGCGTCGGGACGTCCGCGAAGGCCTCGGCCGGGAGGGAGGGGGTGGTGGCGAACTCGATCACCTGCTCGCCGCCGATGGAGGCGATGAGCTGAGCCGGGGTGCCTCGGGCCACGATGCGGCCGTGATCCATGATGATCACCTGGTCGCAGAGCACCTGGGCCTCTTCCATGTAGTGGGTGGTGAGGACGACGGTGCGGCCCTTGCCCTTGAGGCCGTCGATGACGTCCCACAGGGCCCGCCGCGACTGCGGATCCAGGCCCGTGGTGGGCTCGTCGAGGAAGAGGATCTCCGGGTCCGCCGCGAGCGCCACCGCGAGCGCCAGCCGCTGCCGCTGCCCGCCGGAGAGCTTCACCACATAGGCGCCGCGCTTCTCTTCCAGCTTGACGAGGGCGATGGCTTCCTCGACGGACAAGCCCCGCCGGTAGAACGAGCGGAAGAGGCGCACGGTCTCCTCCACGGAGAGCTTGTCATGGAAGCGGGTTTCCTGGAGTGCGATGCCGATGCGCTCGCGGAGCTCCGCCGCGTTCTTGTCCCAGCGCAGCCCCAGCAGCCGCACCTCGCCGGAGGTGGCGTGCTGCAGGCCCTCCAGGATCTCGACGGTGGTCGTCTTGCCGGCGCCATTGGGGCCGAGCAGCCCCACGCACTGGCCTACGGGCACCTCGAAGTCGGTGCCGGCGATGGCCACGACATCCTCGAAGCGTTTGACGAGCCCCCGCACCTCGATGGCGAGCGGAGGCGAGGAAGGCACGGGACTGGGCAAGGGCTGCACCGGGCGAGGTCTCCCAATTCTCCCCGAGAGGACCGGGGGGGCCCGTCATACCGTGAGGTGGCGCTCCGCGCGATGGGGATTGGAGCGCTGCGCCATACCCCCTGGGTGGGACAGCGCTCACAGGAGGATCGATCTGCTCACACCGTGTAGCGGCGGCCCTGCGCGAGCGGCTCGATGACGCTCGCCTCGAGGTCGAAGTCGTCCGGGTAGTGGATGAGCCGCATCCGGGCGCGCAGCTCGGCGGGGAGCGCGGCGAGCTTCGCGTAAGGCGTGTGAACGCCGTAGTTCGTCTCGTGCACCACGAGGTCGGCCTCGGACAGCCAGGCGATGAGCCCTTCGTCGAAGGAGGTGTCCGCGCTGTAGCCCAGGCACCTCCCACCGGCCTTGATGCGCAGGGCCGTCGTGGGCAGGTGGTGGTAGGTGAACCGGCACTCGATGGAGAAGGGGCCGAAGCTCACGGGGGCCTCGGTCGAGAGTGGCGTGTGGGTGAAGTAGTCCTCGAAGTGCTTGGGCTGAGGGGCTTCGCCTTGCTTCTCGATCAGACACTCCATGCCAGCGGCGAGGTGCCCCTCCCACAGCCTCCGTGCCACGTCCGCATGGGTGAGCAGGGGCATCTTCCGGTGCAGCAGGAAGAAGGAGAAGTAGCCCAGTCCCTCCAGGCCCGAGCTGTGGTCGGCGTGCAGGTGCGTGAGGGCGACGCCCGCCACGCGGTCTACATCCAAGGGCACGCCGGAGGACGCGGAGGCCTCGCGCATCATCTTGCGGATGGGGTGGGGACAGTCGATGAGCAGCACCTGGCCCTCGGCCTCCACGGCGAGGCACGAGGAGTAGCGCAGCGCGGAGAAGGCATCGCCAACGCCGAGGGGGGTGAAAGAGAGGCTCATGACGGGCTCCGGGGCTCGAGGAGACGCTGGCGCAGCTTGGCAGTGACGGAGGCTGGACAGAAGGCCGAGACGTCCTCTCCGCGCGCCAGCCGCTCCTTAAGGGCGCTGCTGCTCACCTCCGCCAGGTGCGCCTCGGCCGGAAGGAAGAGGGTGGCGAGGTCCGGCGCCAGGGCCCGGTTGGTCTGCGCCAGCTCCGTCTCGAACTGGGCATCCGTGGCGCCGCGCACCCCGCGCAGCAGCACACTGGCACCGATGGCCCGTGCGTAGTCCACGACGAGCCCCTCCGTGCTGGCCACGCTGACGTTGGGGTGCAGGGCTACCGCCTCGCGCAGCAGCTCCACGCGCTCGGTCACGCTGAGCAGGGTGCGCTTGTTGGGATGAATGGCCACCACCACGACGACATGCCCGAAGAGGCGCGCGGCCTGGCGGATGACGGAGAGGTGGCCGGCGGTGACGGGGTCGAAGCTGCCGGCATACACGGCGATGGTCATGACGACACCTCCGGAGTCCCTCGGAGCGCGAGCGTCCGGGGCGGATGAAAGGTGAACAGCACGTAGGCCGTCCCCACCGCACACACCGCGGCGGAGAGGAGGAAGTGCCTCGAGTAGCCGAGCGCCTGCGCCGAGAAGCCGCTCACGGCCGCCGCTGCGCCGGTGGCGATGACGGGCAGCGCTTGAGTGAAGAAGCCGAAGGGCAGCCCCTGCGAGAGGTAGAGGCTCGACAGCAGGCCGATCTTCGTCGAGGTCTTCATGGCTCCTCCGAGGGCTGCGCCGTGTCGAGCAGCCCCGCGGCCATGCGCTTCACGGTGCTCGCCGCCGAGCCCGGTGGCACCACCCCCGGCACGGATGCGGCGAGGACGAAGTAGCCCTGGATGGCCGCGAAGAGCCCGGCGGCTGCCGTGCGCGCCCGCCGCTTCCCCGTCACCGCGCCCACCAGCGCCTCCAGGTGCTGGATGTCCGTTCGCACCACCTTCTCGTAGATGGCGCGCACCTCGGGCTGCCGGATGGCCTCGGCGCTGATGGTGACCCAGCTCGCCACCGAGGCGGGATCCGCGTCCGCCCCCGTCGCCAGGAAGGCATCCAGGAACGCCTCCACCCGGGCCCGCGCGTCGCCTTCCTTCACCCGCGCCAGCCGCGCCGTCACGCGCTCATGCACGCGCGCCGCGAGCTGCTCCGCCAGCATCAGGAGGATCTCCTGCTTGTCCTTGAAGTGGTAGTGCACCAGCCCGGGGCTCAGCCCCGCTGCCTTGGCGATCGCCGCCACCGAGGCGCCCTCGTAGCCGCGCTCGGCCATGACCTGAAGCAGCCCGGCAGCGATCTGCTGGCGGCGCTCCTCGGTGTTGGATGGACGGCCCATGACGATCCCTTGTTTATTGGTTGTATAACCAATTTATAGACACCCAGGGCACGGGTGTCAACGTCCGCGGGAGGCGAGCAGCGCCTACAGGGTGATGACGGTGTGTACGCGGTCGGCGCCCAGGCGCTTCGCACCGTCGAGGAAGCCGAGCACCATGAGGAAGCTGAAGCCCACCAGCTCGCCGCCGAGCTGCGAGGTGAGCTTCGCGGTGGCCTCGGCGGTGCCGCCGGTGGCCAGCACGTCGTCCACGATGATCACCCGCTCACCCTTGAGAATGGCGTCATGGTGCAGCTCCAGTCCGTCCGAGCCGTACTCCAGAGCGTAGCGCTCGATGACGGTGCGGTGGGGCAGCTTCCCGGGCTTGCGCGCGGGGACGAAGCCCGCGTTGAGCGCGAGCGCCACCGGCGCGCCGAGGATGAAGCCACGGGCCTCCACCCCGATGACCTTGGTGACGTGCTGGCCTCGGAAGGGCGCCGCCATGGCGTTGATGACGCGGCCAAAGAGGACCGGGTCCGCCAGCAGTGGGGTGATGTCCTTGAAGACGATGCCTGGGCGGGGGAAGTCCTGCACGTCGCGCAGGCGCGCCTTGACGTCATGGGCGAGGGAGAGATCGGCACTCATAGGAACAGCTCCGGGTTGACACAGTGGGGAGGGCGGCGCCCTTCCAGCGCGGCGAGGAGGTTGTCCGCGGCCATGGAGGCCATGCGGCCGCGGGTGGCATGGCTCGCGCTCGCGATGTGCGGCGCGATGAGGAGGTTGGGCACCTGGAGCAGCGGGCTGTCCAGGGGCAGGGGCTCGGGATCCGTGACGTCGAGCGCCGCGCCGCCCAGGTGCCCTTGGGCGAGCGCCTCGGCGAGCGCGGCCGGGTCGACCACGGGGCCACGCGCGGTGTTGATGAGCATCGCGCCGCGCTTCATCGACACGAGCTCGGCGCGCCCCAGCCAGTGGCGTGTCTCCGGTGTGAGCGGCACGTGGAGGCTGACGAAGTCCGACTCGGCAAGCAGGGTGGCCTTGTCCACGCGCTGCAGCCCCAGCTCGGCCTCCAGCTCCGGACGAGGGTGCCGGTTGACGTAGAGCACGCGCATCCCGAAGCCGCGGGCGCGCCGGGCCATCGCGGCACCGATCTGCCCCAAGCCCACGAGCCCGAGCGTGGCTCCGTGGACATCCGCCCCCAGCAGCAAGGTGGGGGACCACGTGCGCCACCGGCCTGCTCGCACATACGCATCCGCTTCCGCCACGCGGCGCGCCAGGCCCATGAGCATCGCGAAGGCGAAGTCGGCCGTCGTCTCCGTCAGGACGCCCGGCGTGTTGCCCACGGGGATACGGCGGGCCGTACATGCCGGTACATCAATGTTGTCGTACCCCACCGCCACGTTGCTGACCGCTCGCAAGGAGGGGGCGGAGGCGAGCAGGGGCGCGTCTACCCGGTCGGTGAGCAGGGTGATGAGCCCGTCCATGCCGCGCACGAGCTCCAGGAGCGCCTCCCGAGGGGGAGGCAGCTCGTCCTCCCAGACTCGCAGCTCCACGTGCCTGCCCAGCCGGTCGAGGGCCTCTCCAGGGAGCTGGCGGGTGACGAGGACGCGGGGGCGGACGGGAGGCGCCATGGCAGACGTTGATGCTCTCACAGCCGCGAGCCTTCTGGGGGAGCGGTCTGCTGCCGGCTGAACGGGTCTCGTATTCCCGTCCACGCGGCGAGCCATCTCTGTGGTATGCGAGGTGGTTCCCCTCGCCTGGGGCCTTTGCTACCCGTGCAATCCACCGTCGACACCCGAGAGACTCTTCCACCGCAGGACGGCCAGTGGCTGCGCGCCCTCAAGGCCGAAGTCCAGCCCACCACCTTCAAGAAGGGCCGCGAGTACGCGGAGACACGTCGCGTCTTCGGCCTGCACCGCGAGGGAGACCGCATCCGCGCTCAGGTCGCAGGCTCGTCCGGCGAGCGCTACGAGGTAGCCCTGGAGCCCAAGGACGGCAAGCTCACTTCGACCTGCTCCTGTCCCTCCTGGAATACCTATGGGCCCCACTGCAAGCACGTGGTGGCTGCGGCGCTCATCTACGCCGCCCGGTTCCGTCCGCCACCGCCTCCCGCGTCTGCCGCCCGCCCGGTGCCCGCTGCTCCCGCCGCTCCTCCGAGCGAGGTGGGGCCCGCTGAGCCTGAAGGGGCCGAGGAGGAGGAGATCTCCGTCCCGGATCTCCCTCCCGCGGCCGATGCGGTGAGTCTGCCGGCGCTGGCCAAGGTGGAGAGCTGGCTGGGGCTCTCCTCGCAGCCGGACTACGAGTTCCTCTATCGGCTGGCGCCCTCCACCACGGGCCCGGGCGGCCGCCACTGGGTGCTGGATGTGCGCCGCCAGGACGCCCAGATGAAGGGCCCCGTGCACGTCAAGCGCCTGCTCCAGGCGGGTGCGCGCATCGCCCCGGCCGACGAGCGCGTCTTCCTCGTGCTCGCCAAGCACGAGCACCGGTATGACTCGCGCATCGTGATGTCGGACGAGGATCTCGCGGAGGTCCTCGATCTGCTGCGCCAGCGCCGAGTCATCTACCGCGGCACGCAGCTCATCTTCTCGGAAGAACCGGTGCGCCCGCAGATCCACCTGGAGTCCCGGCCGGACGGCGCCACCGCGCGTATCGAGCTGCTCTTCCCGGATGGGGTAGGCCTGGCCCTCAAGGACGTGATCCTTCTGGCAGGCCGGCGCACCTGGGCCATCCAGGCGCAGATGCTGCACCCGGTGGAGCCGGACTTCCCTCCTCGGCTGCTGCGCAAGTGGCTGCTCGAGCCGACCATGTCCTTCCCGGTGCCCCAGCTCGATCGCGTGCTGACGTTCTTCGCCGCGCACCTGCCCCGCTTCCGCATGGTGCTCAAGGCGGACAACCTCGACGTGGACGAGTCCGCCGAGCCGCACTTCGTGCTGACGCTGGAGGGCACCCCGGATCGCGTGAAGGCCCTGCTCGCGGCCCGCTACGGGCAGACGACGGTGCCGGTGTCTCCCTCGGCCACCCACCTGGGCTATGCCAGCGGCGTGGGCAACGAGAGCCGCAAGCTCTACCGGCGCCGCGAGGAGTTGGAGCGCGCGGCGGGCAAGCAGCTCACGGAGCAGGGCCTGCGCTACGACGGGCAGAGCCATGCCTACGAGGCCAGCGGGGACGTGGCGCTGGAGTTCTGGGCGCGCGGGCTCTCCGCGCTGCCGGAGGCGTGGGAGCGCTTCGGCGTCCAGGCCCCCAAGGTGCGCCTGCGCGCGAAGCTCAAGCCGCGCATCCGTGTGGGGATGAGCGGGGTCAACTGGTTCGACCTCGACGCCGAGTTCGTCACCGATGATCAGGCGGTGGACCTGGGCGCGGTGCGCATGTGGCTGGAGTCGGGCCGGCGCTTCGTGCCGCTGAAGGACGGCTCCTTCGCGGAGGCGGATCCCGCCGAGCTCAAGCGCGTGGCGGACATCCTCGAGGAAGTGGGCGCCATGCCTGGCCGCACACGCACGCGGCTGCCGCTGCACCAGGCGGTGGCGCTGGATGTGCTCGCGGATCTGGGCGAGTTCACCGAGGTGGAGGCCAAGGCACGCCAGGCGATGCTCGCCCTGCGCGACACCAACGGCGTGCCCAAGGTGGCCATCCCCGAGGGGCTCCACGCCACGCTGCGCCACTACCAGGAGGCGGGGCTCGCGTGGCTCTGGTTCCTGCACAAGCACGGCCTGTCCGGCATCCTCGCGGACGACATGGGCCTGGGCAAGACGATCCAGTCCCTGAGCCTGCTGCAGAAGGTGAACAACGAGGAGGGCCGCAAGCCGTCGCTCGTGGTGGCCCCCACCAGCGTGCTCGCCAACTGGGAGCGCGAGGCCGAGCGCTTCACCCCGGGCCTCAAGACCATGGTGTGGCACGGCCAGGACCGCAAGGAGCGCGCCGAGGATCTCAAGGACGTGGATCTGGTGCTGACCTCCTACGCCCTGGTGCGCAGGGATCTGGAGCAGCTCTCGGAGGTCGGGTTCCGCTACGTCATCCTCGACGAGGCCCAGAACATCAAGAACGCGGACAGCGCCACCGCGCAGGCCTGCAAGTCGCTGCCCAGCGAGACGCGCCTGGCCCTCACGGGCACGCCGCTGGAGAACCGCCTGAGCGAGCTGTGGAGCCTCTTTGACTTCCTCATGCCGGGCTTCCTCGGCAGCGCGGAGGGCTTCAGCGACCGCTACGAGCAGCCCATCCAGGTGGCCAACGACATCGGCGTGCGGGACAGGCTCCGCCGCCGCATCCAGCCCTTCATCATGCGGCGCCTGAAGACGGAGGTGGCCAGCGATCTGCCGCCCAAGACGGAGAGCGTCGCCTGGTGCGAGATGGAGCCGGGGCAGGCCGCGCTCTACCGCGAGGTGCTCGAGGAGAGCCGCCGCAAGGTGCACGAGAGCATCGAGAAGCTGGGCTTCAAGCGCAGCCGCGTGTCCATCCTGGCCGCGCTGATGCGGCTGCGGCAGGTGTGCTGCGATCCGCGCCTGCTGAAGCTGCCGCCCAACACGCTGCTGCCCGCCAGCGCCAAGCTGGAGCGCTTCGGCCAGCTCGTGGACGATCTGGTGGCCGAGGGCCACCGGGCGCTCGTCTTCAGCCAGTTCACCGAGATGCTGGAGCTGCTCAAGACCGAGGCCGACAAGCGCGGCATGCAGTACCTCTACCTGGACGGCCGCACCAAGGACCGCATGGCCAAGGTGGATGACTTCAACCGCCCGGACGGCCCGCCGCTGTTCTTCATCAGCCTCAAGGCGGGCGGCACCGGCCTCAACCTCACGGCCGCCGACTACGTCATCCACTATGACCCGTGGTGGAACCCGGCCGTCGAGGACCAGGCCACGGACCGAACCCACCGCATCGGCCAGACCCGGGCCGTCATCAGCTACAAGCTCATTACCCGCGGCACCGTGGAGGAGAAGATCCTCTCCCTCCAGAAGCGCAAGAAGGACCTGGCCGCAGGGGTGCTCGGGGGGGATGGGGACTTTGGTAAGTCCTTGACGGAACAGGACATTCAGGACCTGTTCACCGAGGCCTGACCCGCGTCCGTCCCCCTCCGTTGCCCTGTCTTCTACCCATCCGACAGGCATGCGCCTGCACGGAACGTCTGTGCAGTGCCTCCGTTACCTGCTAGGGTGTTCAGTACCAGGGCTCCAAAGCGGATATCGGAGGACGTGTGCTGCTGGGACTTCGGATTTCGAACGTGGCGGTGATTGAAGAGGTGGAGGTGGGGTTCGGCGCCGGATTGACCGTGCTGACGGGAGAGACGGGCGCGGGCAAGTCCATCCTCGTGGACGCGCTCGGGCTGCTGCTGGGCGGCCGGGCGGACGCGGACGTCATCCGCGCGGGCCGTGACGAGGCCTCCGTGGAGGGCATCTTCGCGCGCACCCCGGTGGTGGCCGAGCGCCTGGAGGATCTCGGGCTGCCGGATCTGGGTGAGGAGGTGCTGGTGCGCCGGGTGGTGGGGCGCAACGGGCGCGGCAAGGCGTACGTGAATGGCTCGCTGGTGACGGTGGGCATCCTGGCCCGGCTCACTCGGGGACTGGTGGACATCGCCGGCCAGCACGAGCACGTGAGCCTCTTCGACTCCAGCCTGCACCGCACGCTGCTGGATCGGTACGGCAACCTCTCCGAGGCGCTCGAGGTGTACGGGCAGCACTTCGCCGCCGTGCGCGAGCTGGAGGCGCGGATGGAGGCCCTGGGTGGCGATGAGGCCCGCGTCCGTGAGCGAGCCGAGTTCCTCCGCTTCCAGCTGGACGAGATCAACCGCCTGGATCCCGCGCCGGGCGAGGACGCGAAGCTGGACGTGGAGCGGCGCCGGCTGGGGGGAGCCGAGAAGCTCAAGCGCCAGGCCGCCGAGGCCGAGCTGCTCATCTCCGGAGATGAGAGCTCCGCCCTGGAGACGGTGGGGCGGGCGCTGGGGCTCCTCCACGACGCGCTGCGGTGTGACTCGACGCTCGAGCCCATCGTCCAGTCCATGGGCACGGCCATGGCGGAGCTCGAGGAGGCCCAGCGCAAGCTGAACCGCTACGCGGAGGGGCTCGAGTCCGATCCCGCCCGGCTCGGTGAGGTGGAGGAGCGCCTGGACGCCATCAAGCGGCTGTGCCGCAAGCACGGCACCGCCCTGGAGGGCGTGCTCCAGAAGCGGGGGGAGCTGGAGGCGGAGCTGTCCACCCTGGAGAACCGCCAGGAGATCCTGGAGGGGCTGGGGCGGGAGCGGCAGGCGGCCGAGGCTCGGGCGAGAGAGAGTGCTACAGGCCTGTCGCGGGCTCGCGCGGCCTGTGCGGGTGAATTCTCCCTCCAGGTGCGGGAGGGGCTGGCGGGGCTGGCCCTGGGCAAGGCCGCCTTCGAGGTGCGCGTGACGCCGGGCACCACCCTGCGGCCCGAGGGGATGGATGAGGTGGAGTTCTTCTTCAGCGCCAACCCCGGCGAGCCGCCGCGCCCGCTGGCCAAGGTGGCCTCGGGGGGCGAGGCCAGCCGGCTCCTGCTGGCCCTCAAGCGGGCCCTGGCTGACAGCGACGGGTGCGGCTGTTACGTGCTGGACGAAGCGGACTCGGGGGTCAGCGGGGCCATCGCGGACGTGGTGGGGCGCATGATCAAGGAGGTCTCTGGCTACCGGCAGGTGCTGTGCATCACCCACCTGCCTCAGGTGGCTGCCTATGCGGACGCCCACCTGCTCATTCGCAAGGGGCACAAGGGCGAGCGCACCGTCTCCGAGGTGGTTCCCCTGGCGGCTGGGGCCCAGCGGACTCAGGAGCTGGCTCGGATGCTCTCCGGGGTAGAGGTGACGCGGGAGGCGCTCGGGGCGGCCGAGGCGCTGGTGCGTTCGGCCCTCCGGGCCCTAGGCACTTCCCCCCGGTCGAGGCGTGAACCGGCGCCTGGGGGGGGGACTCGGGGGCGGCTTCGACAGAGCGCCTGAAGTGAGGCCGAGCATCCGCGTCCTTGCCCCGCTCCAAGTCGTCACATAGCATCGCCACCGTGTCCAAAACCGCAGGACAGAGCGCGGCACCGCGGCTGAAGGTCGTCTCGGCTGGTCTCACCGACGTCGGTCGGAAGCGCAACCACAACGAGGACAGCTTCCTCATCGACGACGAGCTTCAGCTCTACGTCGTGGCGGACGGCATGGGCGGCCACGCCGGTGGAGGCACGGCTTCCCGGATCGCCGTCGAGACCATCGACAAGGAGCTGCGCAAGTCGCGGGAGAGTCGGGACAACCCGTTCGTCTCCGTGCCCAACCTCCAGGAGGCCCTCATCCCCGAGGCCCTGCGCAACGCCGTGGAGCGGGCGTGCCTGGCCATCTACACCGCCGCCCAGGAGGATCCACGCCTCTCCGGCATGGGCACCACGGTCATCTCCCTCGTGGTGAAGGATGATCAGGCCTTCTTCGCCCACGTGGGCGACAGCCGCGCCTATCTGATCCGCGGCGAGCTGATCCAGCAGATCAGCGAGGACCACTCGCTCGTCAACGAGCAGATCAAAGCGGGGATGATCACGCCCGAGGAGGCCAAGCACTCCCGGTACAAGAACATCATCACCCGCTCGGTGGGCTTCGAGGAGGAGGTTCAGGTGGACGTGATGGGCGTCATCATCGAGCCCGCGGACGTCTACCTGCTCTGCTCGGATGGCCTCGCCAACATGCTCGAGGACAAAGAGATCCACGAGCTGGTGCTCAACACGCCCAACTTCCAGGACGTGCCCAAGCGCCTGGTGGACATGGCCAACGAGCGCGGTGGCGACGACAACATCACCGTCATCGTTGTACAAGTTCAGTCCTGACGGATCCTCTAGGGCCAGCGGACCATTTCACTGAGAGCGGGTGGATTGTTCACCTTGACACTCTAGAAATGCGGATGATAGCTGCGCAAACTGTTCCAGTTCAGGCGAAATGCCGATGACTGACGGACGGGGCGGGTAAGGGCGGGTCGGGGAGGTGTGGCGCGGAAGCCGAGGACTTAGGTTTGCGCGCCGTAGAGCACACCCAAAGAGAGCACGGGGAGTTGTTGCTTGGCGAAAAAGACCTACACCGTCATTGTGGTCTCGGACCACAACGCTCCGGTCAAGCGCTACCACATCCAGAAGTCCTTCCTGGTGCAGCTGGGCGCGGGAGCGCTGTTGCTGGTGGGAATGGCGCTGGGGGCCACGTTCCACTACTTCCAGGTGTCTCAGGACGCAGCGGAGAACCGCATCCTCCGGGATGAGAACCTGACGATGCGCAGCCAGCTGAAGTCGGTGCGCGAGCGCATCGAGCACATCGGCTCCACGCTGGATCGGGTGGAGCGGTTCGATCAGAAGCTGCGCGCGGTGACGATGCTGTCGGATCCGCAGCGCAACCTGGCCATGGGCCCGACGGAGCCGGAGCCGGGCACCGCGTCGCCGACGACGGACACCCAGTTCACGCAGCTGACCAGCACGGACACGCCCAACGCGCTGATGGGGCGGCTGGATCGGCTGTCGGCGGAGGCCACGCGGCAGGAGCAGAGCCTCCAGGAACTGCAGGCGTACTTCCAGGACCAGCGGTCGCTGCTGGCGTCCACGCCTTCCATCTGGCCGGCGCGCGGCTGGGTGACGAGCGACTTTGGCCAGCGGCTGGATCCGTACACCGCGGATCGCGTGATGCACCAGGGCCTGGACATCGCGGCGCCGCACGGCAAGGAAGTGTTCTCGCCGTCGGACGGCACGGTGGTGTTCGCGGGGCTCGAGGGCGGCTACGGCAACGTGATCGTCATCGACCACGGGTACGGCATCAAGACGCGCTACGGCCACCTGGCGAAGATCCTCGTGAAGGCCGGTGACAAGGTGAAGCGGGGAGCGCTGGTCGCGGCCGTGGGCAACACGGGTCGCTCGACGGGCCCGCACCTGCACTACGAAGTCCGGGTGAACGGCATCCCGCAGAACCCGCGGAAGTTCATCCTCGAGGAGTAGCAGGACCGGGGACGAAGCCGTCGAGGCGGATGCGCCTCTGCTGGACTTCGTCCGTCCTCCTCCCCAGCCGCTCCAGGACGTGGGCCCGCTCCAGCTCGGCCCACAGGAGTGGCCCCAGCACCTGCCAGTGAGAAGGCTGATCCACGGTGAGCTCCAGCAGCGACACCGTGTGCCGGGGCACGTCCTCCGCCGCGGTGCCCCCGGGTAGCACCTTCGCCATGTCCTCGGCGAGCCGTGCGCGCGTGGCCTCACGCTGTCCGGCCTGGACCGTGAGCTGCGAGGAGGGGGTGAGCAGCGCGGCGAAGGCGTCCGGGTGGATGCGAACCACCTTGGCGCCCGGGTACTGCGCGGCGAGCGAGCTCACGGTGGCCAAGAGCACCGCGTCTCCCACGCCGAAGCCGAAGCGCGCGTTGATGGTGATCATGCCCTGCACGTCCGCGATGACGGCGCCCACCCGCCAGCCATCATGGTGGGCGTGGGTGGACAGGTCGAACTCCTCTTTGAGGAGGCTGCCCTGGGTGAGGGCAAGCGCGGAGATTGCGCCCAGCTTGTCCGGCTGGCCTCGGCGCCCACGCTCGGCCTCGAGCAGGGTCTCCACGGCGAGCTGGACGGGCTGGGGGCTTCGGGCGACGGCCCAGGGGTGCAGGGCGATGAGGGCGGTGGCGGTGGCGTCGTCGAGGGAGTAGGGCATCCCCGCTCTTGTATCGCGGCGGCCGTGCGCGCGCAGGAACTCCGGGAGGGCCGAGGCTCAGCGGCGGTGCGCCGTCACCGTCACCTCGTCGCGGTCATGGTAGAGCTGGCGCACGGTCAGCCCCTTCCAGCCGCCGTCCTCGGTGAGCGTGTGGCGCACGCGCAGGAGGATGGGGTTCTTGTCCTTCATGGGCAGCTTGATGTTGGCCACCAGGTGCGAGGCCCAGCCGCGCCGCCCCCACTTGGCCAGGAGCTGGGCCACCTCCAGCGGGCGCCAGGCCATGTCGCAGAAGAGCCAGTCCACGGGCTCCTCCGGAGCAAAGGCGAAGGCGCTCTCCTGCACGTGCCGCACGCGAGGGTTCGAGGCCAGCTCGGGCATGAGCCGCGCCGGATCCACGGCGATCACCTTTGCGCCGCGAGCCACCAGCCGCTGCGTCCACCCGCCAGGAGCGGCTCCGAGGTCCGCGCAGACATCGCCTCGGCCGGGCTCGAAGGCGAGCCCATCCAGCGCCTCCTCCAGCTTCATCGCCGCCCGGGAGGGGGACTCGCCTGCGCGCCGCATCCGCCGCCGGCCGCCGGGCGCGAGCGACAGGGCCTCGCGGGCGGGCACGGCGCCTACGGTGGTAGCTCCGGGCGCTACGCACACGGAGACGAGCAGCGCCCCGGCCTCCCGGGCCCGCTCCGCGTCCTCGAGCAGGCGTCTGGCGGGAAGGAGCCCGCGAACCGCCTCCCGGAGCGACTCTGCCTGGGCGGCAAGGGCGTTCCCCTGCGGGGTGTCTGGCGTGAAGGCCTGGAGGACGAGGGGAGCGGGCGGAGACAGGGCGGCCACTCGCTCCGCCACCGCGGCGGCGAGCGACTGCGGCGCCTGCTGGGGGAAGCTGGCGAGCACCTGGAGGCCTTGCCGTGCGAAGGCGGGAGCCAGCCCCTGCCGGCCCTCACTCTCCACCAGGGCCTCGCCCAGCAGCCGCGGCTCGGCTCCAGCCCAGGCCAGCTCCTCATAGAGGTGGGGCTCGAAGCCTACGCGACACGTCCAGAGCCAGCGGCCAGGGCGAGCCGGGAGTGTCTGCGGGGGTGTGGGGGGCACCCGCACCCGGGCGGGGACGCGAGGGCCGGGCGAGGCAGAGACAGGCCGCTCGGAGGGGCGCCCGGGAGGGTGTGGCGGGCGCTGCCCCGAAGGGCGAGCGGGCCGGCGATTCTGGGGTTTTCGGCGTCGAAGCATTGCGTAGGCTCGGTTCCGCTTTACTCTGTCCTGACCGCGCGCAGGGCAGGCGGGCAAGAGGAATGCCTCGGGAGCGCGCGCGGTTATCCCGAGGTTCCCTCTTACATCTCCAGGGATTTCCCTTCACTCGCTGCCTCCCTTCGGGGATTCTCGCGGCGCGAGAGAACTGAACGCATGATCGAATGGACTTTAAAGAAGCTCATCGGGACCAAGAATGAGCGCGAGCTCAAGAAGACCCGTGTGAAGGTTGCCCGCATCAACGAGCTGGAAAGCCGGATGCGGGAGCTGAAGGACGAGGACTTCCCCGCCGCCACGGCCCGGATGAAGCAGGAGGTGGCCAACGGCAAATCCCTCGACGAGATGATGTTCGAGGCCTTTGCGCTCACGCGCGAGGCCGCCCGCCGGGTGATCGGCCAGCGCCACTACGACGTGCAGCTGATCGGCGGCATGTTCCTGCACGAGGGCAACATCGCGGAGATGCGCACGGGCGAGGGCAAGACGCTGACGGCGACGCTGCCCTGCTACCTCAACGCGCTGTCCGGGCGCGGCGTGCACGTCGTCACCGTGAACGACTACCTGGCCCGCCGCGACTCCGAGTGGATGGGCCGCATCTACAAGTTCATGGGGATGACCACCGGCTGCATCCTCCACGAGCTGACAGACAAGCAGCGCCAGGAGTCCTACCGGGCGGACATCACCTACGGGCAGAACAACGAGTTCGGCTTCGACTACCTGCGCGACAACATGAAGTTCCGGCTGCAGGACTACGTGCAGCGCGAGCTCAACTTCGCGATCGTGGACGAGGTGGATTCGATCCTCATCGACGAGGCCCGCACGCCGCTCATCATCTCCGGCCCCACCGAGGACAGCACCGACAAGTACTACCGGGTGGATCAGGTGATCCCCGGGCTCGTTCCGGACCAGGACTACTCGCTGGACGAGAAGGCGCGCTCGGTGTCGCTGACGGACGATGGCATCGACAAGCTGCAGAAGCGGCTCGGCGTGTCCAACCTCTACGATCCCGGCGAGATCGAGACGCTCCACCACGTGGAGCAGGCCCTGCGCGCGCACACGATCTACAAGCGCGACAAGGACTACGTGGTGAAGGACGGCGAGGTGATGATCGTCGACGAGTTCACCGGCCGCCTCATGCCTGGCCGGCGCTGGTCGGACGGCCTGCACCAGGCCGTCGAGGCCAAGGAGGGCGTGAAGATCGAGAACGAGAACCAGACGCTGGCGACGATCTCGTTCCAGAACTACTTCCGCATGTACTCGAAGCTCTCGGGCATGACCGGCACCGCCGACACCGAGGCCGAGGAGTTCGCGAAGATCTACAACCTCGACGTGCGCGTCATCCCCACCAACCGCGCCATGGTCCGCAAGGATCAGGAGGACCTGGTCTACAAGACGGAGCGCGAGAAGTTCGAGGCGGTGGCCAAGGAGATCGAGGAGCTGAACAAGAAGGGCCAGCCGGTGCTGGTGGGCACGGTGTCCATCGCCAAGAGCGAGGTGGTGGCCAACTTCCTCAAGAAGCGCGGCGTGCCGCACAACGTGCTGAACGCCAAGCAGCACCAGCGCGAGGCGGACATCGTCGCGCAGGCGGGCCGCAAGGGCGCGGTCACCATCTCCACGAACATGGCCGGCCGCGGCACGGACATCCTCCTGGGCGGCAACCCGGAGGTGATGACGAAGACGGCCATGGGCGCCGAGCCCCAGCCCCCCGATCCCCTGGAAGGCGCGACGCCGGAGCAGGCCGTGGCGACCCAGGTGGCCTTCGAGCAGCAGCTCGCGAACTGGAAGAAGCAGTACGAGGAGACGCTGGCGAAGTTCACCGAGCAGACGAAGGTCGAGCGCACCGAGGTCATGGAGGCGGGCGGCCTCTTCATCCTGGGCACCGAGCGCCACGAGTCGCGGCGCATCGACAACCAGCTGCGTGGCCGCGCGGGCCGCCAGGGTGATCCGGGTGGCAGCCGCTTCTTCCTGTCGCTCGAGGATGACCTGATGCGCATCTTCGGGTCCGAGAAGATCCAGGGGCTGATGGAGCGCCTGGGCATGGAGGAGGGCGAAGTTATTGAGCACACGTGGCTCAGCCGCGCCATCGAGGGAGCCCAGAAGCGCGTCGAGGGCCACAACTTCGACATCCGCAAGAACCTCCTCGAGTACGACGACGTGATGAACCAGCAGCGGCGCACCATCTACAAGCTGCGCCGCCAGGTGCTGGCCGCGGGCGCCGGCATCCCGCTGGTGGAGTACGACGAGGACAAGAAGACCAAGGCGAAGATCCGCAGCGAGCGGACGGTCTCCTGGGCGGACTTCAAGGAGCTGGTGCTCGACTCGCTCGAGGACTCGATCGTCACGCTGACGGACACCTACCTGCCCACGAAGAACCCGGGCACGTGGGATCTGGAGGCGCTCCAGCGCAACGTGAAGGACGTCTACGACCTGAACCTGAGCTTCGAGGGCGCCAGCAACCGAGAGACGGTGGAGAACGACCTCTACAAGGCGGCAGAGAAGGTCATCCTCCAGCGCGAGCAGGAGTTCGGCGAGGAGTTCCTGCGCTTCCTGCAGTACCGGTACCTGGCGACGATCGACCAGCTGTGGAAGGACCACCTGCTGGCGATGGACCACCTGAGGCAGGGCATTGGCCTGCGTGGCTACGGCCAGAAGGATCCGAAACAGGAGTACAAGAAGGAAGGCTACAGCGGCTTCATCCAGATGCTGGGGGCCATCAAGACGCAGTTCGTCACCCAGATGATGCGGGTGCAGGCGCGCAACACAGCCGAGGAGACGGCCCGCATCCAGAAGCAGATGGCGCAGCGGCAGAAGCAGGCCCTGGAGGGCCGGGCGAACGAGGAGGGGAAGATCGAGCAGGCCTCCGCGGCGGCTCGGACTCCCGCCAAGGCCGAGGGGCCCCGGGTGGGTCGCAACGATCCGTGCCCCTGCGGCAGCGGTCGCAAGTACAAGAAGTGCCACGGCGCCGCCGAGGCGAACGTCTAGGCTGAGCCGCTTCGCGGCTGTACCGACCGGCGCGGTCTCTCCTCCTCTGGGAGCGAGGGCCGCGCCGGTGGCTTTTCAGGCCTCGGGCGACTTCCCGCCAACTCAAGGGCGCCAAGTGCCGGGCACACAATTGCGCCCAGTATGCTCCTTTGTCACGCAACTCCCCAGAGGAGGTCAGGATAACCTATTTGTGGGTATGGAAATCCTCTTCCAGCGAGGGGCAGGCCATGAACGTCGGAAAGACCAGCGAAACGAAGTCTTCAGACAGGTCCAGATCATCCGAGTCCAAGCCTGACTCCAAGCCCGCGGCAGAGGCCACGCCCAAGAAGGCTGCGGAGTCGGCCTCCGCGATCTCCAAGACGGCGGCCGGCCAGTCCTGGGCCGGCAAGAGCGCCTTCGACGCCAAGTCGACCGAGGCCGGGCAGGCCCTGAAGCTCAGCCTCAGCGCCGGGAGTCCGGGCGAGGGGGTCACCCGCCAGGCCCTCAGCAACCCGGTGGGCAACATCCTCGCCGATGTCAGCAGCGCGGTGGGCGACACCCTCGCTGACGCCAGCAGCGCGGTGGGCGACACCCTCACCAACGCGGCCACCACGATTGGCAATGCGCTCAATCCGCCCGTGGTGGAGCAGATGCCCCCCATCCCGAGCTTCACCGATACGGTGACGGTGACGGGCAACACGCTCACCCATGAGGAGAAGATCGCGGCGGGCGCGGTGCAGATCGATAAGAACATGCCGCCCTCGACGTATGACGGCATGTACATCGGCGCGGACAACTACGCGTACCCGCCGGACAAGTTCAAGGTGACGGATGTTCCTCCCTTCGAGCCTTCGAATCCGCTGTCGGATCCGCCGCCGACGACCTACTACGTCAATGGCATCAACACCGATACCGCCGGCGTGGTGGCGGGGGCGCAGGAACTGGCAAACCACACCGGCACCAACGTGGTGCCCATCTACAACGCCACGGAGGGAATTCCCGGGGACGTGGCACAGGTGGCCCAGGACCGCATCGGCGTGGGCGAGAACAAGGCCGCGGACACGCTGACGGACCTCATCATGGCGGACCTCGAGAACGGCAAGCAGGTCAACGTGGTGGGCTACAGCCAGGGGGCGGCCATCGTCTCGCGCGTCCTCCAGGAGGTGGATAAGCGCCTCGCTGATGCTCAGGGCGGTGGGTGGCTGGGCAACCTGCCGTTTATCGGCGACGAGGACCGCCGGGCCCGTGAGGAGATCCTGGGGAACATCAACGTGGTGGGCATTGGCGGCGCGGGCAAGAACTTCCCGGCGGGGCCGGAGTACACCTTCTACGTGAACAAGCAGGATCCGTTCGCCAACTGGCTGGGCGTCCACCCGTTCAACCCCGTGACGGACGGCATCACCGCTGCCGCCACCGTGCTCATCCCAGGGGTGGGCTTGCTGAATGGGGGCGGGCCCGGCTACAGCGCCCCGGGCGCCACGGTGCACGTGATTGATGAGGTGGGCGATCCCAACGAGGACTTCAGCCCGCACCTGCTCGACACGTACTTCGACCACATCCTGCCGAACTAGCACTACTGCGTCAGGGTCCCGCTGGGTGAGCGGGGAGACCTAGAAGGCGGCTGGGCTGGGCAGGCGTGTGTCTGCTGGAGATGAATGGCTGCGCCGGCCCGGAGTGCGGCTCATGGGCTACCCGTCAGCGTCCCTCACCTCCCGCTCTGCTCCCGCCCGCTCCGCCCAATAGGGCTCTTGTCCTTCCTATGCTCTGTGCCCATCCCCCTTGGTGTTGAGGTACCGTTGGCGCCATGTCCAATGGCTTCATCTGGTCCAGCGCGGACGAACCGCACGCCGCGCGGCGGCGCGAGATGCTTCGCACGCATCCCGAGATCAAGGAACTCTACGGCCCGTGCTCGCGCACGAAGTACGTCTGCACGCTGCTCGTCGGGCTGCAGCTCTCGCTCGCCTTCCTGCTGCGTGACGCGCCCTGGTGGCTGATTGTTCTGGTCGCCTATGCGGTGGGCGGAGTGATCAACCAGGCGCTACTCCTGGCCATTCACGAGCTCTCTCACAATCTCGCGTTTCGCAAGCCCTGGCACAATCGCGTGTTCGGCGTCTTCATCAATGTGCCCGTGGGTGTGCCGGTCGCAGAAACGTTTCGCTACTACCACCTGCGCCATCACATCCATCAGGGTGACGAGCGGCTCGACACGGATCTACCGACGGAGTTCGAGGCGCGCTTGCTGCGCCATCGCGCAAGCAAACTGCTCTGGCTCTCTTGCCAAGGCTTTGCCTACGCGCTCCGTCCGCTGTTCGTGCATCCAAAGAAGCCGGGGGCTTCCGAGATCACGAACCTACTCGTGCAGGTCGCGTTCAACGTGGCCGTGTTCCATTTTTGGGGCGGCAAAGCGCTTGCCTATCTGCCGATCAGCTCACTGATCGTCATGGGGCTACATCCGATTGCCGGACACTACATCTCGGAGCACTACGTCTTCCGCGAAGGGCAAGAGACCTACTCGTACTACGGGCCGCTCAACGTGCTCGCGTTCAATGTCGGCTACCACAACGAGCACCACGACTTCCCCTACGTTCCTGGCTCGCGCCTGCCGAAGCTACGCGCGATGGCGCCGGAATTTTACGACGGTCTCCTGTCGCACCAATCGTGGACGGCGACGCTTTGGAACTTCGTCATGTGCCCCAGCCTGGGCGGTTACAGTCGCATCAAACGGCGCGTGGAGCGGCGGCGAGACTAGCGCCCAGACTCCTGCCGCGCACACGCGTGCGTAGCAGCGCCAGCAAGCGCTTCTACGTCAAGACCCGAGGTGGGAGCCCAGTGCGGTAGCTCTGCTCGCTGGGATCTGTGCGGGGGGCGGCCCGAGTCTCTACGGCGAAGGGCCGTCCCTACCGCGACCGAGGCAACAGGCCCGGCCTCACTTGTCCGGCGCGATGCACCGCCATCTTGTAGGAGAGAAGGGAGATTGGGACTCGTCGTACTTCATGAACTCGCATCGCTTCCAACGCGAGGTTTCATTTTCCCGTGATTGCAGTCCTGGAGTAGGGGGTAGGTGCGGCACTGACGGAGTTTTGGGTAGAGTCCGGGGGGACGTGTGTCTGCTGGAGATGAATGGCTTCTGCGCTGGCCTGGCGTGCGGCTCATGGGGTAGCCGTCAGCGGCCCTCACCTCCCGCTCTGCTCCCGCCCGCCACCCCCAACAGCGCTCCTGTCCTTCCTATACGTAAGGAGCGGTTTCAACCCTGGTTCCAGGCCTACGTCGAGTGGGCTTATGAGGTGACGCTGGATTGAGGGGCTGCCTCAACTCAGGGGCGCACGCCCATCTTCTCGAGCATCTTCACGGCGTTGGTGTTCTTCGGGTCGAGCTGAAGTGACTTCTTGTAGCTGGCGATGGACTGCTCGCGCCTCCCCGCCTCGAAGTAGGCCTCGCCGAGGCTGTCATGCGCATTGGCGTCCTCGGGGTAGAGCTCGACGTTCGCTTCGAACACCTTCAGAGCATCGGCGAGCTTGCCTTCGCGGAGCAGCCCATAGCCGCCCTCATTCAGGACGTTCGGAGACAGCCCCTCGGCAGGGCCTTCGCGTCGCCTCGCCTTGTACCAGGAGAGGAGCGCATCCACCCCCTTGAGTCGCGCGAGCAGGTCCACCGTCACCTGCGGGGACTCCGGGTCGGAGGCGGGGGTCTTCCAGCCGTACTCGGCGGCAACACTGGCAGCCAGCCGATCGAAGAGCATGGAACCGTTGTCCGAGTTGGCCATGATCGCCACGCCACTGCCCGAGTCGGCGAACGCAATCAGGATGGACCGGAAGCCCTCGTTCGCGCCTCCATGCCCGAACCGGTCGGTGCCGCTCTCCAACTGGAAGCCGATCCCGAAGGCCTCCGACTGCTTCGTGAGCATCTGCTTCACCGTCGCTTGGGACAGCAGGCGACTGGACTTGCCCACCCGAGCCTTCGACACCTCGATGGCGATGCTCGCGAGGTCCGACGGCGTGGTCCACAAGCCCGCAGCCCCCATCTCCGGGTAGATGTGCCAGCCACCGTCAATGCTCTGACCGGTCCCACGCGTGCCAGTCGCGGCCATCGTGGCAAGGGCCGGGGGCAGCGGCTGCTCGTAGGTGCTGTGCTTCAGACCGAGCGGTGCCAGCACCGTCTCCCGCATGATCTGCGGAAAGGGCTTCTTCAGCTGGTCGACCATCATCAACTGGACGACCGTCGTGCCACCACCGCTGTATCGCGTCTTCGTCCCAGGGATGATGTCGACCCGCACCGGAGCGGTGTTCGCGGGCTTCTCGCCATCGAGGATCTGCTGGACCGTAGGCCGCGGCTCGTTGACGGCGTAGCCTGGGAAGCCGTGCACCGTCAGCCCCGCGCTGTGGCTGAGCAGCCGACGGAGCGTCACCTTCTGCTCCTTCGTGAACTCGTTGTCGGGCACCTTCCACGAGATCAGCTTCTCGTTGATGTTCGCATCGAGCGACCACCTGCCCTGCTCGACGTGGCGCATCACCGCCAGCGCCGTCACCGGCTTGCTGATGGAGGCGGCCTGGAAGAGCGTGTCGATCGTGACGGGGTCCGAGCCACCGGCCTGCTTCACGCCATAGGCCTTGGCCCAGACGAGAGCGTTCTTGTCGAACACGGCGACACTCAGGCCGGGAATCTTGTACAGCTCCATCCAGTGCTGAAGTGACATGTTGATGAGCTCCTCGCCCGGGAGGGTGGCGGGCGCGAGGTTCGCTTCCACTCGCGCCACGCGGGCCGCTTCGGACGGACGGGCCAGCCACTCGGTGGTGGGCTTTCTCGTATCAGCCGCAGTGAGGAGCGCGACCGCCGCGCAGCCTGCGAGGGCAACGGTGGCCAGACGGAGAGATCTTCGACGCATCGCGTGCTCCAGCACTCGGGGTGGGTTCGACAGGGCAGGACGCCTACGAAGGAGTATCGAACCGATTGCCTGGCGGGTGCGAGTCTCAGGAGCCGGAGCGTCTCCCGCGGAGCTTCCGGCTCACCATCCCAGAGGGGTCGAGGGACGATACGGGAACAGCTCCGCCAGCACCACGAACCCCATGACGCCCCAGAGGGCCAGGATGGTGACGAGCGGCCCCGCAAACTTCCGGAGCGAGGACGGTGCGCTGGAGTCTGGGATCTTCATGGAGTCCTCTCCGCGAGGCGGGCCTCGCCCCCCAATGTACCCTGGGGAGCCAGGCCCGTCCTAGCCGGGTCAGCGCAGCGTCTTGCGCTTCCGCTTGACCGCGATGTCCTGCCCCGTCTTCTTCAGGCTCCCGGCCTTGCCCGTCGCGGTGACGGAGACTTCCAGCTCGAACTCTCCGCCCATGTCCTCGCTGCATCGGACGCACACCAGCGTGTCGGGCATCGCCTTGAGCCGGGCCTGGGGAATCTCGACTCCGCAGACGCCGCAGTGGACCACCTCGGTTGCCTCGTTCTCCATGTCCGCCGTCTCCCTTCTGTTCACTCGAAGCGCAGGCCTCTCCCACGCCCGAGCCGCACCTCTGCCTATCTCACGCCGGCTCCAGGGCGGCCCTCACTCGCCGAAGATCTGGCTCATGCTCAGGTCGAGCTGGCTGTCGAGGACGGCCAGAAAGCTCTGGAACTCTCGGGCCGAGAGGCCCAGCCGCGCCTGCAGCCGACGCTTCGTCTCCTCGTAGACGGTCTGCCGCGCGCTCTTCAGCCAGCGCGACACCGTGGACTGGTTCACCCGGAACAGCTCGCCCAGCTCGGAGGTCAACAGCCGATCGGCGAAGTAGAGCTGGCAGCTGCTGCCAGCACCCCTGCAGGCCTCATCCAGTGCCGCGCCCCGCCTGGGAAGGCAGCCTGGGCAGGGCAGGCGTGTGTCTGCTGGAGATGAATGGCTTCTGCGCTGGCCTGGCGTGCGGCTCATGGGGTAGCCGTCAGCGGCCTTCACTCCCGCTCTGCTCCCGCCCGCCACCCCCAACAGAGCTCCTGTCCTTCCTATACGTCCACCCCCAACAGGGCTCCTGTCCTTCCTATACGTCGGGGAAGAACATCGGCCACTACGGCCGGCTGGTGTTCGCGATGGTGGCGCGCCACTTCGTGGATGGCGAGGAGCTGGTGGCGAAGCTGCAGAAGGACCCGGGCTGCCACGAGAACCAGGCCCGCGCGCTGGTCGAGCAGGTGAAGGGCCGGGACTACAGCCCGCCGCGACGGGAGAAGGTGTTGGAGTTCCAGGCGCAGCAGGAGTTCCCCATCTGCCCCTCCCCCGAGGACCCTGACGCCTGCAACGTCTACAAGGACCTCCAGTTCCCCGAGAGTGTCTACGCCCATATCTCGGAGTACCGCGAGCAGAAGGCCCACGTGCACGCCCTGCAAGAGGAAGCCGGCGGGTGAGCGCCTCGACGCGCAGCAGCATGTAGCTCGCTTTCTCTGCATGATTTTCCAGCTCATGGGCTCTACCGGGTGTGGGCCACTCTTCTGGCTCGCGGCAGTCATACACACCCTGGCCGATTCAATTGAGTTCCAATGCCCAGCTCCCTTCGTGCCCCATCGCCGCTCATGATTGGAATTTGCGCGCTCGTCTGGCTCGGCGCATGCGCCACACCTGGCCAAGCCCGCCCGTTGGCGCAGCGTACCCTCGACTTGGCGTCCACTGGATCGCCCAGACCGGGCAGTCCAAGCGCGGTCGAAGGGGAGCCAGCGCGAGCGCCTGATGAGGACACGAGATTCCATCTGCTCTTCACCCTCGGAGCCCAATTCGGAGAGAGGCGCTTGTCGACATCCTCTGGAGCGACGGAGGCACGTCCCACCTCAATGCGGGAGATGCGCTGGTCGTCGCCGCGGGGGGATTGCTAGAACCCTTCGGCGGCATGACCCACGTCCTGCAGCTCCAGGCGACCGCCGCGTACAACGACACGCGCGCCGACGCGAGCAACGGAAGCGCGGAGTTGACGCATTGGCCATTGGAGCTGCTCGCTTTCTACGATTACCGGCCTTACGGCCTCCGCTTCGGAGGAGGCCTGCAGTACCAGCTCGGCGTCTCTTTCGATGGGACGGGCTCGCTCGCCTCCAGCACGACCTCCTTCGACAACGCGCTCGGGTTGGTCTTGCAGATTCTGTAGGCAAAGCGTCCTGCTGCCCTGCTCACTCTGCACCCCCGGTGGCGTGCCACCTTGGTGGTATCGCTTGACTCCCACTTCACTTCTAACTTGGTCATTCTATGCGTTCATCTCGTCTCATCGGGGTCCTGCTAACCACCGCGGTGGCTGTCAGCGCCTGCAAAAGTAATCTGCCCCCCCCGCCCGAGGAGGGAGTGCCCACGCTCGCCGACACCCCGCTCGCGGAGACCACCGTCGGCGTGAGCTACGCCGCCTCCGTCAGCGCGAGCGGCGGAACAGCGCCCTACACCTTCTCCACCCAGGGGCTCCCACCTGGCATCGTCATCGCCAGCGACAGCGGCGCGCTCTCCGGCTCGGCCAGCACCGCCGCGGACTTCCATGTGCAGGTGACCGTGAAGGACGCCCACGACAAGGAGGCCTCGAAGACCTTCCCGCTCAAGGTCTATCCAGGCGTGTCCTTCAAGAACGGCGCGATCCCCTCGTCCACCGCCGAGTTCCCCTACAGCACCACAGTCGAGCTCGAGGGCGGCAAGGCGCCCCTCACCCTGCGGCTGGCGAGCGGTGAGCTGCCCGCTGGCGTGAGCTTCAACGCCAACGCCCGGCAGCTCGCAGGCACGTTCCCCGCCGCTGGCACCTTCACGCTCAGCTTCGAGGCCACGGACGTCCACGGCTCCAAGGCGACTCAGCACTACTCCCTCACCGTGGCCGCGCCGCTGCGCATCACCCTGTCAGCCCTGCCTGCTGGCAAGGTGGCCGAGCCCTACTCCGAGCTCATCACAACCAGCGGCGGTCGCTCTCCCATCACCGCATCGCTCGAGAGCGGAATGTTGCCCCTGGGTCTCGCCTTCAGCGGTGACAGGCTGTCTGGCACCCCCCATGCCGCCGGGCACTTCACCTTCGTGATCAAGGCCACGGACGCCAATGACGCCACCGCGACCCTGTCCGCCGCGATGGACATCGCCGTGTCCCCGCCGCCGCAGATCACCTCCACCGCGCTCACCACCGCTACCGAGGGCGTGGACTACCGGCGCTCGGAGGCCAGCCCCGAGAGTCTCCAGACGCAGGCCAGCCAGGGGACACTCACCTTCGCGGCCACGGGCCTGCCCCCGGGCCTGTCCCTCAACGCGAGCACCGGCGAGCTGGGCGGCACTCCCGCGCAGGGCTCGGCGGGCTCCTATCCCGTCAACTTCACCGTGACGGATGCGGGCAACCAGTCCTCCAGCAAGGTGCTCACCTTGCAGGTGGTGACGCCCCAGCCGATCACCTTCGGCGGTGTCGTGGGCCTGGCGCCTTCCGGCAGCCGCATCACCGACACGCTCACCGTCTTCGCCTCGAGCGGGCGGCTGCCCCTGGCCAACGTAGGCGTGCGCGTGCGCAAGAACGGGCAGGAGTACGCCCCCGCCAGGGAGGCCCTCACCAACGCCGAGGGCAAGGTCGTCTTCACCGGCCTGGGCCTCAACGGCACCACGGACACCGTGGACATCACCGCCAATGGCAAGGACCTGACGAACACCACCTTCGCTGGCCTCAACGCCGCGGTCGTCACCCTGAGGATGTCCGCGACTCCCCTGCCCCTGCCCCGCGTCTCGAGCAGCGGCGCGTATGATCCGAGCTCGCGGCGCTTCCTGCTCACCGGTGGCCAGAGCGCGCGCACCGCCCTCCTCTCCGCTTCGTGCCTCAACGACATGGTGGAGGCGGTGGACGTGGCGCAGAAGGACTTCACCACGCGCGTGCCGGGCGGACTGCCCACCTCCCCGGCGCCCCGGGTCGAAGAGGCCATGGCCATTGCCGGCGGGGCAGCGGTCCTCTTCGGCGGCCGCAAGTGCATTGGAACCGTTGACTCCCTGGGCGACACCTGGGAGTTCGATCTTGCCAGCAACACCTGGGCGGCGATCACCCCCACCGGTAACAAGCCCACGCCTCGCCGCGCCCAGGCGATGGTGCGCGACGCCTCCGGCAACTTCATCTACATGGTGGGCGGCTTCCGCACTCCCTTCCTCAGCAACGAGGTGTGGCGCTACGAGCCCGCCAGCAACACGTGGCTCCAGCAGCCCGCGGCCCCCTTCAGCCGGGCCTATATGGCCTCCACCCTGCAGACCGTCACGGGCGAGCTGTGGCTCTGCGGCGGCCGCGGGCCGCTCATCACCAGCGAGTGCCAGGCCTTCAACCCCACCTCGGGGAGCTGGTCCGTCAAGCCGTCCCTGCCCTCGGCGCGCACCGAGTTCTCGATGGCGTTCGACCCCTTCACCGAGACCCTCTACGCCTTCGGCGGGCGGGGCAGTTCCACCTTGCCCTATGGAGACCTGCTGGTGCTCCGCCAGAATGCCTCCGCCTGGGAGTCGGTCACTCCCTTGGGGGCCACCCCGTCACCGCGCTACGGGCACGTGATGTACTTCGACCTGACGCGGCGGGAGCTGGTCGTCGCGCTCGGCATGACCGGCATGACCCTCAGCTCAGGGAGCACCGCCTACACCCGCCTCGGCGACGTGTGGACGTACGATGGGCAAGCGTGGACCGAGCGGGGCCCCTCTGCGACGCCGCCGGGCTACTCGGTGAGCGGGCAGATCACCGGTGGACCCGTCAGCGGCACGGCCCAGCTCTCCCTGAACACCCCCAGCGGCTTCGTCACCTCCGCCTCGGTGGCGCTCGACCCCCAGGGTCACGGTACATACGCGCTGCCGGGGATTCCCCCGGGTGAGCCCCTCCTGGTGACGGTCCTCGGTCAAGACTTCACCCTGGCGTACCCGAACTCCCTGTGGACGTACGCCGAGGCGCAGCGTCCCGGGCTGGCCGCGGACGCTACCTTGGACATCCACCTGCCGCCGGGCCCCGCGGTGCTCTTGCAAGCCACGGGCAGCATCCAGGTCCCTCCGAACTGGTACGGCAATGTGTACTATGCCGACCCCCAGCTCGAGGTGCCGGGCTTCCCCGCTACGCCCAATGGGGTCTCCCACTTCGACATGGAGACCCGGCAGTTCAGCCTGGCCTTCGCCGCGACGGCCGCGCCCAACCAGCAGCGCATCTCCAGCTTTTCCGAGAGCGTGCTGACCTGCGCACGCCATGGCATCTTCAATGTCATCGGTTCGGGCAACCTGACCGTCCCGCTGAGCGCCCCCGTCACCGGCATGGCCCCGGGACAGGCGGAGTGCATCCCGCAGGGCCCCCGCGGAGTGAGCGCGCCGCGCAGCCGTGTCAGCGCCCCACGGGCGAAGCATGTCTCGGTGGGAGACCTCGATGGTGACAACTTCCCGGATCTGCTCATCCCCCTTCCCTCCAGCTCGAGCCTGGGCCTTGTCTGGGGATCTCCCAGCGCAGGGCTTGCCTCCGAGGATTTCAGCTGCTGCGATGTCAACGACACGCACAGCGTCGCCACCGGCGACTTCAACAAGGACGGCAAGCTGGACCTGGCCGTTACCGAGCCGGCCACGAGCTCCGTCAAGGTCCTGCTCGCCGATGCCAGCGCGCAGCGGACCTTCGGACCGGCCACGGCCTATCCTGTGGGCCCCAGCCCGTCGGGCATCGCCGCGGCGGACGTGAATGGGGACGGCTTCCAGGATCTGCTCGTGGCCAACCAGGGCGCCAGCACCGTCTCCCTCCTCTACGGCGCCACCCACGGCACCTTCACCCCAGGCTCTCTGGTCACGCTGGCAGGCACCTCGCCCACGCAGGTGCTCGTCACCCAGGTGGACGGGGACACCGCGCTGGATCTGGTCGTGCTCGTGGCCGAGGGCGTCTCCGTCGCGCTCGATGGTTCCGCCCAGGGGCCCTTCGGCAACTCGACGCTCGTCACTGCTGGCGCCCAGCCCAGCGCGGTGGTGGTGGGCCAGCTCAACGGCGACGCCTTCCCGGACCTCGCGGTGGCCAACGCGGGCAGCAACAACCTGTCCCTGCTGCTCGGGGCCGACGGCGGCACGTTCGCGCAGCCCGTGAACCTCGCCGTGGACGCGGCGCCCGCGGGGCTCGTCCTCGCCGAGCTCACCGGCGACACGCACCTGGATCTCGCGGTGACCAGCCCCACTGAAGGCACCGTCACCTTGCTCCAGGGCGCCTCGAGCAGCACCTTCACCCTGCACTCCAAGGTGTCGGTGGCAGGAGATCCGCGCGGACTGGCGGCGGCCGACTTCAACGGGGACGGCCTCAATGATCTGGCTGTTGCCTCGCCCACCGCCAACGGGGTGTACCTCCTGCTGGGCCAGAAGCCGGCCCCCACCGCGCCGGGGACGTCGTTCTCCTTCAACGCGCCCGCTCATGCCGGCTTCATGTTGTCCGTGCACGCCCTGGAAGGACAGCGGGTCTACTGGAACTACTACGCGCCCCTCCAGCCCGGCCCGGTGTCCTATTCCCTGCCGCTGCCGAGCACGCTGGCACCCTCGGCGGCGCCCGTGGCTCCTCCCAGTGGCCAGCTGGAGCTGTCCTGGTCGCCGCAGGTGAGGCAGTGGGAGCCGAGCTCGGCGCGGCCCTTCAACCCTCGCCAGTTCTCCCTCAACCACCCGGGCGCCGACGCGGATACGCAGCCGGGCTATCGCCACTACTTCTGGCCATAGCCGGCTCGAGCAATCCCGGGGGGCGACGCTCACGCCTTCACCCGGGCCGACGGAAGGCGCACGCTCTTGAAGACCTTGATAACTCCATAGTCTTGGAAGGAGTCGGTCAGGGTGTCGTCCAGCTCCCCCAGGAGGGGAGGCGGCCGATCGCGCGGCTCAGGGCGGTGGCGCGGCCCCCCCTTCTTCGAGCCGATGTCAGGACGAGGATCGGCAACGAAGCCATCCCGGTTCGGCATCTTCACGAGCGGCAGCGTGCGCTCGTTCATCTCCGTGTCCTCGCCGATGATGCCCTCCGCGTGCAGCAGGAAGGCGGTCAGCGCGTAGACCTGGTCGGGAGTGAGAGTGCCCGGCGCGACATAAGGCATCGCCCGGTGGATGTAGTCCCAGACGGTGGTGGCGAAGGGCCAATAGCTGCCGACAGTGAGCACGGGCTTCGCGCCCGTCAGGCTGCCGCGGCCACCGACGAGTGCGGCGTAGCTCTCTCGCCCCTCGCCGTTGGGCCCGTGGCAGGTCGCGCAGAGGCTGGAGTAGAGGCCCTTTCCCTCCCGTGTCGTTCTGTGCCCGGGAGGAAGGCCGGCGTTGGCCGGCAAGACCGAGATATCTCTCGCCTGGATCTCCTCGGGCTTGGCGACCCGGCCGATCTCGTAGCGGGTAGGGGCCGTCCCCCCGCCGACGAGCTCCCTCAAGCGGGGGCGGAGTTGGGGCCGGAGGAGGAGAGCCCGTTGGTGGCCGCGAGGGTGGAGCAGCCGCAGAAGGAGCGCCCGCCCCGCTTGGAATGGGACGTGTTCACCTTGTTGCCCGCGCATGGCCCAAGGCATCGCGTGCTGGCGGGCTACGAGAGCCTCACCACGACCCAGCAGTACATGCACCGGTCCCCGGCAGCCAAGGACGCGGCGATCAGCCTGCAGGATGAGGCGGCCCCCCAGATTTCTGGAGACATCCCGGAGACGGGGATCGCGCCGAAACAGAAGCCCGGGCGCTGAAAAGACGAAGGGCCTGGAATCTTTGAGGCTTTGGCGAGGAGTAGGGGACTTGAACCCGTGGCCCCCATGAAGCAGTCAGGGCACCACGCACCATCTTCCAGGCCGAGCCGATCCCCTGCACCGCCGCCTGCTGGACGAGCGGGCAGGCCTCGGGTGTGGACATGTAGGCACCCGGCAGCGGCGAAAGCTTGCGATCTCCCTGGGGGTTTTGTTAAGGACCGCCCGCCCCCTGCAGCACCTGGGGCGGTAGGACGCAGCACCCACTACTCACACGTCCGTGCCGGCAACCGGTGCTCCGCTGAAGCGGGGCAAACCGCCGGAGTTTCCATCGGGCGTGGCGGAACAACCGGAGAAGCAAACATGTCGGAGACGCAGCAGGAGAATCAGGCGCAGATCATGGCCGCCGCGAGCGGCATCACGATGAAGCAGCTGCTGGAGGCCGGCGTTCACTTCGGCCACCAGACCAAGCGCTGGAACCCGAAGATGAAGCCGTACATCTTCGGCGCCCGCAACGGCATCTACATCATCGACCTGCAGAAGACCGTCGTCATGGCCCGCGCGGCCTTCCGCTTCGTGGCGGATCTCACCTCGCGCGGCGGGCACGTGCTCTTCGTCGGCACCAAGAAGCAGGCCCAGGACGTCATCCGCGAGGAGGCCGCCCGGGCTGGCCAGTTCTTCGTCACCAGCCGCTGGCTGGGTGGCACGCTGACCAACTTCAAGACCATCAAGCAGGGCATCGACCGGCTGAAGACCCTGGAGAAGATGTCCGAGGACGGGACGTTCGATCGCCTGCCCAAGAAGGAAGTCGCCCAGCTGGAGCGCGAGCGCGAGAAGCTCGAGAAGAACCTGGGCGGCGTGAAGGAGATGACGAAGCTGCCCCGCTGCGTGTTCGTCGTCGATCCGAAGAAGGAGCACATCGCCATCCACGAGGCCACCCGCCTGGGCATCCCCGTGATCGGCGTGGTGGACACCAACTGCGACCCGGACGGCATCGACTTCATCATCCCGGGCAACGACGACGCCATCCGCTCCATCAAGCTCTTCACCTCGAAGATCGCCGACGCGTGCATCGAGGGTGGTGCGCGCTACCGCGCCTCGGGCGCCGCCGAGCGCGACGAGCAGGAGGAGCGTGAGGGCGGCGGCCGCGACGACCGCCGTGACCGTGACGATCGCCGGGGCCCGCGCCGCGGTGACCGGGGTGATCGCGGTGACCGCCGCGGTGGTGGTGGTGGCGGCGAGCGCCGGGGTCCCCTCGTGGAGATGAAGGCCACCGCCCCTGTCGCCGCCGAGCCCGTTGAGGGCGAGGCCGCCGAGGCCGAGGCCCCTGCTGAGGAGACGCCGGCCGCCGAGTAAGGCCCGAGCGCTCTCGCGTCAACATTGAAGTCGGCCGGGTGGTGGGGCCTCTCGCCGCCCGGCCTTTCCATTTCCCCTACTGAAGTACCTGAAACCTCAACGCCCCTGCCGGCGCACTGCGCACGCGGGGCCTGGAGACGAACATGGCCGAGGTTAGCGCCTCGATGGTGAAGGAGCTCCGCGAGAAGACCGGCGCGGGCATGATGGACTGCAAGAAGGCGCTCGCCGAGAGCGACGGCGACTTCACCAAGGCCGAGGAGTGGCTGCGCAAGAAGGGCATCTCCCGCGCCGGCGCCAAGGAGGGCCGCGTCGCGGCCGAGGGCATCATCGCCACCTACGTCCACAGCGGCCGCATCGGCGTCATGGTGGAGGTCAACTGCGAGACGGACTTCGTGGCTCGCAACGAGGACTTCCAGGCCCTGGCCAAGGACATCGCCATGCACGTCGCGGGGGCCAGCCCCCTGTACGTGCGCCGCGAGGAGATCCCCGCCGACGTGCTGGAGAAGGAGAAGGAGATCCAGCGCCACCAGCTCAAGGAGCAGAAGAAGCCCGAGGCCATGTGGGACAAGATCCTCGTGGGCAAGCTGGAGAAGTACTACGAGACGGTGTGCCTGGTGGACCAGTTCTGGGTGAAGGACGACAAGAAGCGCATCCACGAGATGGTCACCGAGCGCGCCGCGAAGATCGGCGAGAAGGTCTCCATCCGCCGCTTCTCGCGCTTCGTGGTGGGCGAGGGCATCGAGAAGAAGAAGGATGACCTGGCCGCCGAGGTCGCCAAGACGCTGGGCACCACCCAGGCCTAGCCGCGCCGCCAGCTCCCTGAGCTGACGTGGGGCCGCGCGCTCCAGGTTCCTGAAGAGGGCCTGGGGCCGCGGCCCTTCGCGTTTTCCGGGGCCTGCACGGAGCCCGGGCCAGGAGGTTGGCGGGAGACGGTCGCGGCGTGGGGGGTGACTCGAACGTTGATCGTGGGCGGGGTGGGGGATATGAGCGGAACCGCATGTCCGACCCGACCCGTTCCCTTCGTTACAAGCGCATCCTCCTCAAGCTCTCGGGCGAGGCTCTCATGGGCGATGGGAAGTACGGCATCCATCCCCCCACGCTCACGCGCATCGCCTCCGAGGTGAAGGAGCTGGTGCAGGCCGGTGTGGAGCTGGCCATGGTCATCGGCGGCGGCAACATCTTCCGCGGCGTGGCCGGTGCCACCGAGGGCATGGATCGCGCGAGCGCCGACTACATGGGCATGCTCGCCACCTGCATCAACTCCATGGCCATGCAGGATGCGCTGGAGAAGCAGGGCGTCTTCACCCGGGTGCAGTCGGCCATCAAGATGGAGCAGATCGCCGAGCCCTACATCCGCCGGCGCGCCGTGCGCCACCTGGAGAAGGGGCGCGTGGTCATCTTCGCCGCAGGCACGGGCAACCCGTACTTCACCACGGACACCGCCGCCTCCTTGCGCGCCATGGAGATCAACGCCGAGGTCATCCTCAAGGCCACCAAGGTGGACGGCGTGTACAACGCGGACCCCAAGAAGGACCCCGCGGCGCGGCGCTACCGCACGCTCACGTACATGGACGTGCTCAAGCAGAACCTGAACGTGATGGACTCTACGGCCATCTCGCTGTGCATGGACAACAAGCTGCCCATCGTCGTGTTCGACTTGACGACGCGCGGCAACATCGGCCGGGCCGTGCTGGGCAACGGGGATATCGGTACAGTGGTGGGTGCGGCAGAGACCGTCTGGGCCTGAACCACTCCTTACCTAGGAGCACACAATGGCGAATGAGGACGTCGTTGCGCAGTTGAAGAGCCGTATCGACAAGACGCTCGATGATCTCAAGAAGGAGCTGGCCAGGGTGCGCACCGGGCGCGCCAGCACCAGCCTCCTGGATGGCATCCGGGTGGACTTCTATGGCACGCCCACCCCGCTCAACGGTGTGGCCAGCGTGAACGCCCCCGAGCCACGGCTCATCACCATCAAGCCGTGGGACAAGGGCGTGCTCAAGGACATCGAGAAGGCCCTCCGCGAGGCCAACCTTGGGATCAACCCGATGAACGACGGCGAGCTCATCCGCCTGCCGTTCCCGCCGCTCACCGAGGAGCGCCGCAAGGAGATCGCCAAGCAGGTGAAGTCCAAGGGCGAGGAGCACAAGGTCGCCGTCCGCAACATCCGCCGGGATGCCAACGAGCTGCTCAAGACGCAGCTCAAGGACAAGAAGATCACCGAGGACGACAACAAGCGGATGCAGGAGCGGGTGCAGAAGGAGACCGACGCGGGCGTGGCCGAGGTCGACAAGATCATCGCCGCGAAGGAAAAGGAGGTCATGTCGGTCTGATTTAGGGCTTTAATAGCCGTTTGTATGCGCTCCGCCCTCGTCGCCGAACCCGCCATCCCCGTCGCTACGGCCCTGCGCAGGTTCCTGGAGAGCGCGGGTTATGCCGTCATCGTCGTTGGCACCGCGGTGGAGGCGCTCCGGGAGGTCCGCACCAGTCCTCCCGAGGTGCTGCTGGCCTCGCTGTCCGAGTCCATGGACGGCGAGGAGCTGTGCCGGGAGGTGAAGCAGGAGGCGCCGACGCTGCCGGTGCTCCTGCTCTACATGCCCGAGGAGGAGAAGCCCGAGGAGCGCGCGGCCGCGGCAGGCGCCGATGCCTGCCTGGTGGGGCCCCTCAAGCGCACCACCCTGGTGACGTGTGTGGGGCTGATGCTCCAGCTCGCCGAGGCACGAGCCGCCGCCCGTTCCGCCCAGGGCCCGGCGGCTCCGAAGGCAGAGTCCGAGTCCGATGATGTCGCGGCCCGCCGGCTCGGGCTGGAGGGGCCGGCCTCACCGGACTTCGAGTTCCTCAAGCGGCTGCTGCTGATGGAGGTGAAGCGCAGCCGGCGCTACCGCTACCCCATTGCCCTGCTGCTGATGGAGATGGATCACCTGGCGGAGCGCACCGCGCACCTGGGATCCTCGCAGCGCACCACGCTCCTGGCGGAGATGCTGGGGCTGCTCTCGGGCGGGGTGCGCGACATCGACGTCATCGTCCCCACTACCGAGGGCCGCTTCGTCGCCTTCTTCCCGCATACGCCGAGGGTGGGGGCGATGGTGGTGGCGGAGCGGATGCGGCAGCGCGTGAGGACGCTGGCGCGCCTGCCGAACATGAGCGTCTCCATGGGCCTGTCCGTCTTCGAGCCTTCACCCGTGAGGGGCCAGACGCAGGTGAGCTTCGGCAACCTGATGAAGGACGCCAGCGAGGCGCTGCGCAAGGCCCAGGCCGAGGGAGGAGATCGGGTGGCCTTCATCGAGCGCGAGGTCCCCGAGGAGCCGCCCGAGGAGAACTGACGCCGGGCAGGCCCGTGGCGGGCCTCAGGCCGAGTAGACGAACTGCTCGCCGCTAAGCTCGCGCACCACGTCCGCGACGAAGGAGAAGAGCTCCAGCCCCTTGCCCTTGTCGTCCTTCCAGGTGCCGGAGGCCTCGTCGTAGGAGAAGTGGATCCCCTGTCCCTTGCCGGCCACCCAGATCTGCCGCACGGCACGCTGGGTGTTGACGATGCACTTCTCGCGCGAGCGGGCGGTGAGGGTGAGCATGTCCCCGGTGCTCTCCGCCTCGAGGACGTCCGGGTCCAAGGCGTCCGCGGCAGCCAGCATGCGCTTGAAGACCGCGGCGACACGCTGGTTGTAGAGGCCCTCGTCCATCATCACTGGATGACGTCGAGCACCTGCTGGCCTAGGGGCGCGTAGAACAGGAACTTCAGGCCCGGGTTCTCGCCCTCGGTGCGCTCCAGGCCGATGACGGTGCCCGGGCTCACCGGCTTGGGAAAGGACTGCATCCCCAGCAGGTGAGCGGCGAGCGCCCCCATGGACGGCTGGTGCCCCACGAGCACGAGGTTCTGCTCCGCGTGCTCGCTGATGACGGGCTCCACGGCTCCCACGGGCATGTCCGGCAGCAGGCAGCGATGGACGCGCAGCAATCCCTCGTGCTTCACCACGGCGGAGAGGATCTGCGCCGTCTGCACCGTGCGCACCAGGGGGCTCGTCAGGATGAGCGAGATGGGCCCCATTCGCTCCGACAGGGCGGCGAAGTGCTGAGCAGTATTGACGCGGGCCTTGGAGGTCAGCGCGCGCGCCTCGTCGCCAAGACCCTCGGGGATCTCCGCGTCCGCATCGCCGTGCCTTACCAGAAAAAGCCTCAAAGTCCCTCCACCGCTCACGACAACGAACCGGGGTTCGTACACGACCGTAGCCGGGTTGGTCAAAGGTAATGCGGCGATTGTTCAGTGGAGCAGATCCCCCCCGGTAGGTTGTCGAGGGGGCGCTGAACCCTGTTGCATCGCGCGGGAGAATATACTGCGCCGCCTCGGTTCCGTCCCGAGAGGAGTGGGCATGCGTCGGTCGTTGTGGGTGCTGTGCGTCGCGCTGTTTTTCTCAGCATGCAAGAAGGAGCAGGCAGAGCCCGCGCCTCCCTCCCTGGAGGCGACGAGGCCCTCGCCCGCTCTGCCCAAGGACGAGCAGGCCGCAGAGGAGCCGGGGGGAGAGGCCGCGCCCGGCGCGTACACGCTCACCCAGGAGAAGCTCGAGGCCTATGTGCGCTACCAGCGACAGCTGCTGGCCGCGTACGAGGCGCTCCTCAAGGACATGGCGCCACTGAGGCTGGACGCCGGGCGAGGGGATGAGCTCGCGGAGGTGAATGCCACGATGAAGCTCATCGAGGGCAAGGCGAAGGCGGAGGAGGCGGCGCGCAAGGAGGCCAGGCTCAGCGAGGAGGACGTGAATGCCATCGCCGATGTCGTGACGGCCGTGATCAGCCAGCGCCAGCTGACCCAGGCATTCCAGATCGACGAGGAGCTGAAGAAGCTCGAGGAGATGCAGGCGAAGCTGAGGCCCGAGCAGCGGGAGGAGCTGGCCCCGCAGCTGGCCGCCATGCGCGAGCGCATCGAGGATCTGCAGAAGCTCACCGAGGTGCGCCGCACGTACGGGGACGCCAACGTGGACATGGTGCTCACCCACGAGGCGGACCTGGCGAAGAACTACCAGGACATGCTCAACACCTTCAGCAAGCGGTGACGGAGGCTGGGCGCTGCACTGGGACATCTCTGCCTCCCACTCAGCGGTGTCCGCTCTTGCTCACTCCTCAGGCAGCCTGCTCGGTGAACGTTTACCGTTGGCCAACGCCCGGCTGGATGCCTGCGAAAGGGCGAAGTCGCGGTGATAGGCTGCTGGACGCATTCGAGCTGAGAGAAGGATAGCGCCGTATGGAATTACAACCCGGAGCACGGTTTGGCCGCTACGAACTGGTGTCGCGCCTGGGACGGGGCGGCATGGCGGAGACCTACCGCGCCCGGCTGATGGGAGAGGCCGGTGTCACCAAGCCCGTGCTCATCAAGAAGGTGCTGCCCGAGTACGCCAACGACGACGCCTTCAGCGCCATGTTCGTCAGCGAGGCGCGCATCTCGGCTACGCTCTCGCACGGCAACATCGCCCAAGTCTATGACTTCGGCCGGTCAGACGGGGAGTACTTCCTGGCCATGGAGTACGTGGACGGGCAGCCGCTGAATCGCATCATCAAGCGCGCGCTCCGCACCGGGCTGTCCTCCATTCCTATCCCGATC
>Ga0190275_10000333_pt1 | contig 44571 bp, 44 predicted proteins | sample Popmic550T_FD_133745 | JGI IMG/M metagenome (GOLD analysis project Ga0190275, IMG submission 133745) | Populus adjacent soil microbial communities from riparian zone of Yellowstone River, Montana, USA - 550 T | ecosystem: Environmental > Terrestrial > Soil > Riparian zone > Trees stand | place... | reverse complement strand
CCTGGGAGGAGGCCAGATCAACAGCTTCGGCAACAACAGACTTATCGAGAACGACACCAACGGTGCGTTCACCCTGCCGATCCTGGATCCAAGCTAGGGTCCGTGCTCATGTAGATCGGGTGGCGTGATCGCCCATCTCGAGCGATGCCAGCAGCGCCACCCCCGATCGGGTGGCGCTGTTTGCATGCCGAACGGATGACGCGCAAAAACTCGAATGTTATATTGTAACCTCTGTCGAACCTGCCTATAAAGGGCGACAGGAGATTCGCGCGCATGTTGCAAAGTGCAATCAGGTCCGGAGCGATCGACCGGCTGGCCATCGGCCTGTCGGGCCTTTGCCTCGTCCATTGCATCGCCAGCGCCGTCCTGCTGACCGTACTCGCTTCGGCGGGCGGCCTGCTGTTGCACCCGATCTTCCACGAGGCCGGGCTGATCGCCGCCTTGTTGGTCGGCACGGTCGGGCTCGGCATGGGCATTCGTCAGCACGGCTTCATGATGCCGTCCGCGATCGGCAGCCTTGGGCTCGGGATGATGGCGGGGGCCCTGACGCTCGACCACGGCGGCGGTGAGATGGTCTATTCGATGCTCGGCGTGCTCGTCCTCGCTTTGGGCCACGATCTCAATCGCCGCGCGGCGCTCTGAGGCGACCGCTCTGCGGGCGGCTTGTTACGCCGCCGCCAAGCGCTTACATCCGCATTCATGGCCGCACATCATCATCACAGCCACCAGGGTCCGGCTCTCGCCGACGCCGCCAAGGGCACCATGGAACGCTCCGGCGAGCAATGGACGCCGATGCGCGCCGCCGTCTTTGAAGCGCTCGCCGGCTTCGACAAGCCCGCTTCGGCCTATGACATCGCCGAGAAGGTTTCGAGCGCGCAGGGCCGCCGGGTCGCGGCCAACAGCGTCTACCGGATCCTCGACCTGTTCGTCGGCGCGAACCTCGCCAGCCGGGTCGAGAGCGCCAACGCCTATATCGCCAACGATCACCCCGATTGCCTGCACGACTGCATCTTCCTGATCTGCGATCATTGCGGCCAGGCCAAGCATATCGACGACGACGCGATTACCGGCGGGGTTCGGGCGGCGGCGAAGGCGGCCGGCTTTACCGCCGACCGGCCGGTGATCGAGGTACGCGGACGCTGCGGGGAGTGCGCGGCGGACTAGCGCCTTGGTTCTCGCTCAACTGTGCGCCGGCCGGATCAGATCGGCCACCATCCTGGTCAGGCCGGAGGCGAGAATCGCCAGCGCCGCGAGCGCCAGGAGGATAAGCCCGCTGGCGAGCAGCGCTTCGGGCCAATCTCCCCGGATCATTTCGACGAGCCTCGGGTCGATCGCATCCAGCACCTGCCGGACGCGTGCGGCCGCCTGATCGGGCAGCGCCTTGCCGACCAGGATCAACACGTAGGCGGCGGCAACGGTCAGCGCGGCAACGAGCACGATCAGCTGCAGCAGCGACCAGAGCGCGCGCGCCCATGTCTCCGCAGTGGTCATCTTGGCATTGTCGGTCGCGCGCGCCAGGCTGGTCCCGTCCGCCAGCGCCTCGGCGATCGCCTCCGGCATCGAATTGGGGCTGCCCCGGCGAGGACAGAAATAGCGGATGTGCGACAGGCCGAAGATCGGCGAGGCACGGGTCGGGACGTTGTGCGGTTTGATCGGAGCCAGTTTCAAACTCGGATCGTGGATATTCGGCGGCGGAGCGAAGGCGTCGAGACTGGCCGACACGGGATCGGTCGGATCGTGCAGGTTCACCCACTCGCAGCCCACAGGAAAGACGTCCGCCTGTAGGTTCAGCGGCACGACCCGGGGCCACAAGGCCGCGAATTTATCGAGTGGCGAACCATAGGTGACGAGGCCGCGGAAGCGCGCAAACAGCTTCACACGGTCGATCGCGTCCGTGTCTTCAAGCCAGGCCGGCCGGCGGGGCATCATCCGCTTCGTCTTTGGAGGATCGTGCTTCGTAGCGGCCGGCACATAAGGGTTCTTTGTCTTGAGCGCCTTTGGCAGGCCCCTCCATTGCGCCTCAGTCAAATAATTGGGCAGAGCGAGCTCGGTTTCCTGCACCGCGTTGAAGGCCGGGACGGTGCCCAGGCTGTGCGCGAAGATGTACCAGCGGTCGTAGCCATACGCTGCCATCTCCACCATCTTGCCGACGACGCGCCGGCGAATTGTCGCGCGCATCGGCTGGCCGGGATCCTGAAGACTGCCGCCGGTGGGGCCGCCGTCTTCGGCATAGATCATCACGTCCCCGAGGAAGAGGAAAATGAGGCTTGGATCGGGTCCACGGTTCGACAGAAAGGCGATTACCCGCTTCGCGGCCGACCAGGTGAAGAAGGTGAGGATCGCGAGCAACGCCGCCCCGGCCAGCATGGCCCGCGACGGCAGCTTGCGGAAGAAGCCGGGCGCGACTGCATTGGCCTCGCTTTTCTGGGGGCCGAAATGGGGTACGGTCATCAGCTTCATGGTGTTGCGGCTCGGATTGCCCTTGCGGATAACCCGGGCCGCCCACATGCCGAGCCCCCACAGCCAGAATTTGAGCTGCGCGCCCGCGCCGCCGCTGATCCCGAGATCGGCCCACCACGCCTCGTGCAAATGGAAGCGCACGCGTCGCTCGCCGCCGCCCGAATGCTTGAACGCGGCATCGACGACGATGATTCCAGGCTTTTCCGGCTGCTCGACGATGCTGAGCCGCAGCACGTCCTGCGTTGCATCGAGGAAGAAGCCGAACTCCCGGGCCGTGGCCTTCAGGTGCGCATGCTGCTCCTGCTCGCCCATGCCGTGGACAAGCAGGATGCCAACCTCCTCGACAGCCGCCGCGTCGCTCTCGTTCGCCATGTCCAATCCCCCCTGGACAATCTTGCTCCTGACGAGCCTTCCCGGCAAGAGTGCGCTTTCCTTTCCCGTTCGACTTCATATTTGCCGGCGCGTATGGAGGCCGTCATGAGTGATCGTCCCGAAACGCCCCTGCTCGACACGGTCGAGACGCCCGCCGACATCCGCAAGCTCGACAAGGACAAGCTCCGCCAATTCGCCGACGAACTGCGGCTGGAAACGATTTCGGCGGTCTCGGTCACGGGTGGGCATCTGGGCGCCGGTCTCGGCGTGGTCGAGCTGACCGTGGCGATCCATTATGTCTTCGATACCCCCACCGACCGGCTGGTCTGGGACGTCGGCCATCAATGCTACCCGCACAAGATCGTCACCGGCCGGCGCGAGCGGATCCGGACGTTGCGCATGGGCGGCGGCCTGTCCGGCTTCACCAGGCGGAGCGAGAGCGAATACGACCCGTTCGGGGCGGCGCACAGCTCGACCTCGATCTCGGCCGCTCTGGGCTTCGCGGTGGCGAACAAGCTGGCCGGGACGCCGGGCAAGGCGATCGCGGTGATCGGCGACGGCGCGATGTCCGCCGGCATGGCCTATGAGGCGATGAACAACGCCCAGGTCGCCGGCAACCGGCTGGTCGTCATCCTCAACGACAACGACATGTCGATCGCGCCGCCGGTCGGCGGGCTCTCCCATTATCTCGCGCGGCTGGTCTCCTCGCGCAAATATCTGACATTGCGGCGGTTCGCCCAGCGCTTCGCGCGCAAGCTGCCCAAGCGACTCCATCTGATGGCACGACGGATGGAGGAATATTCGCGCGGACTGTGGACCGGCGGCACGCTGTTCGAGGAGCTGGGCTTTTACTATGTCGGCCCGGTCGACGGCCATGACGTGGACGGGCTGGTCAAGATCCTCGAGAACGTGCGCGACGCCGCCGACGGGCCGATGCTCGTCCATGTCGTCACCAAGAAGGGCAAGGGCTATGCGCCCGCCGAGGCCGCGGCCGACAAATATCACGGCGTCCAGAAGTTCGACGTGATCACCGGCACGCAGGTTAAGGCCGAGGCCGGGCCGCCCGCTTATCAGAACGTGTTCGGCGACGCGCTCGCCAGGCTCGCCGAGAGCGATGACAGGATCTGCGCGATCACCGCGGCGATGCCGTCGGGGACGGGCGTCGACCGCTTCGCCAAGGCCCATCCCGAGCGCGCCTTCGATGTCGGCATCGCCGAACAGCATGCGGTGACCTTCGCCGCCGGCCTCGCCGCGCAGGGCATGCGGCCGTTCTGCGCGATCTATTCGACCTTCCTGCAGCGCGCCTATGATCAGGTCGTGCACGATGTCGCCATCCAGAATCTGCCGGTCCGTTTCGCGATCGACCGGGCCGGGCTGGTCGGGGCCGACGGCGCCACCCACGCGGGCAGTTTCGACGTCACCTACCTCGCCACTTTGCCCAATTTCGTGGTGATGGCGGCGGCCGACGAGGCCGAATTGGTGCACATGGTCTACACCGCTTCGCTGCACGACAGCGGCCCGATCGCGCTGCGCTATCCGCGCGGCAACGGCACCGGCGTGGCCCTGCCCGAGGTTCCGGAGCAGCTCGAGATCGGCAAGGGCCGGATCGTTCGCGAAGGCAAGAAGGTGGCGATCCTCTCGCTCGGCACCCGCCTTCAGGAGGCGCTGAAGGCCGCCGACATCCTCGACGGCAAGGGGCTGAGCACGACGGTCGCCGATCTGCGCTTCGCCAAGCCGCTCGACGAGGAACTGATCCGCCGCCTGCTGACCACCCATGAAGTCGCGGTGACGGTCGAAGAGGCCGCGATCGGCGGCCTCGGCGCCCACGTCCTCACCATGGCCAGCGACCGCGGGCTGATCGACGGCGGGCTGAAGCTTCGGACGATGCGCCTGCCCGATATCTTCCAGGAGCATGACAAGCCCGACAAGCAATATGCGGATGCCGGCCTCGACGCCGACGCGATCGTCGAGACCGTGCTCAAGGCGCTGAGGCACAATAGCGCCGGCGTGGTCGAGGGCGCGCGCGCTTGATCGAACGCGCCAGCTTTGCGGCGGCGGCGCTTGTTTTTGCGCCCTCCTGCGGAGCCGATCTGCGAGCAGCCGAACTTGCGTGCCAGGAGCGGCTCGTTCAGGCGAGCGAAGCGGTCCGTGCCAACCCGCGCGAAGCCGGCCTCGCCGCCATATTTGCCCGCACGAGCGATAATCTGGCGCAAATGCCCCTTGAGGGCTGCACTGAGGGGCAGCGTTCCTCCGCCGGCGCTCTCCAGCGCATGACTCGGCAGCTGGCCGTGCAGGCCGGGAAGATCGGCGACCCGCTCCGGGCCATGGAAAGCCGACCTGAACCGAGCCGTTCGCAGGACATTCTGGAGTTCACTGCGCTGCTCGAGCAGTTTGAAGCGCGGCGGCGAATCCTGCGGCAGGACCTGGAAAGGATGACCAGTGAAGCCAAATAGAGCCGACCGGGCGTGGCTGCTTTTGCCCACGATCGCCCTCGCCCTCACAGCCTGCGACGCGCTTGGCGCGGACAACCCATCCAATGCCGCCGAATCCGGGGCGGCGCAGGCCGACGCGACGGCGCCGCGGCCGATCCCTTGCTCGGTGCAGGCGCACGGCATCGACGCGGTCCAGGTGCGCTTGCAGCAGCGGCCCCAGCGCGAGCCGTGCGACGACAGCGTGAATGCGCAGACGGTGCCCTTGGACGAGCTGATCCGGATCATCCCGGATCAGCATCCCTCTTTTTACTATGTGCTGGCGACGAGGCTGTTCGAGGCCGACCGCAAGGACGAGGCGGTGTTCTGGTTCTATGCGGGCCAGTTACGCTATCGCTCTCGCCTCGCCTGTCATCCCGAGCTGCCGCCGGGGACCGAGCCGGCTTTGTTCGCCTCGCTGCAGGAGGTCGCCGGAACCCCGATCAACGAATATGCCGGCGCCGATCCGGACGCCTGGGTCGCGGCGATGGAGCGCGCTCGCGCCTGGGACGAGACCACCCGCAACGGCTTCGAACCGCGTGAACCCTGCCGCGCCGCGATCGCCGAGCAGCGCGCCGGCATGGGCCAGCTGATCGATTATGTGCGGGCGAACAAGGCGCAGATCCGCCAGGAGCGCGCCTCACGCGGGCTGCCCAATCGCTAGCGGCGGCATGGCCAAGCTGCGCGCCGATCAGTTGCTCGTCGACCGCGGTCTTGTGGAGAGCCGGAGCCGGGCGCAGGCGCTGATCCTCGCCGGGCTGGTCTTCTCAGGGGAGCGCAAGATCGACAAGGCGGGGCAGCCGCTGGCGGCGGACGCGGCGCTGGAGGTGAGGGGCAAGGACCATCCCTGGGTGTCGCGGGGAGGGATCAAGCTGGCCCATGGCCTGGCGCATTTCGGCTGGGAGGTGACCGGCGCGGTCGCGCTCGACGTCGGCAGCTCGACCGGCGGGTTCACCGATGTCCTGCTCCAGAAGGGCGCGGCCAAGGTGTTCGCGGTCGATGTCGGCACCAATCAGCTCGCCTGGTCGCTTCGGCAGGACCCGCGCGTTGTCGTCCACGAGCAGACCAACGCCCGCTATCTGACCGACGCAGTGATCACCGAGGCGATCGACATCATCACCTGCGACGCCAGCTTCATCTCGCTCGCCAAGGTGCTGGATCGCGCGCTGGATTTCGCCAGGCCCGGCGGGCGGCTGCTGGCCCTGATCAAGCCCCAGTTCGAAGCCGCGCGCGACGAGATCGGCAAAGGCGGGGTGGTGCGCGACGGCGAGGTGCATAGCCGCGTCTGCGCCGAAGTCTCGGCTTGGCTGGCCGGCCGCGGCTGGGCGGTGGAGGGGATCACCCAGAGCCCGATCACCGGCCCCGAGGGCAATGTCGAATTCCTGATCGCGGCCCGGAACGGCGATGCGATTGAGACAGTTTGATACAAGGCCGCTCTCGACAAGCGGGGGTTTTTGGGCATTGAGCCACACATGCTGGGAAGACTGTCTTTTTTGCTTTCGCTGACTGTCGCACTCGCGGCTTGCGGGGGCGGGGATGCGAAAGGCCGCGAGAAGCAGGTGCCGCTGGTCAAGGCCGAGGCCGCCTCGCCGATGCGCTTCGTCGACCGGATCGAGGCGGTCGGCACCGCGGTTGCCAACGAGCAGGTGACGCTGTCGGCGCCGGTCACCGAACGGATCGTGAGGCTCAACTTCGACGACGGCAGCTTCGTTCGCCGCGGCCAGATCGTCGCCGTCCTCCAACAGGCGCAGCAGACCGCCGAACTGCGCGAAGTCCAGGCCCGCGCCCGCGAGGCACAGCAGCAATTGCAGCGGGTCGAGGCGCTCAAGAATCGCGGCTTCGCGACCCGCGCCGATTATGACAGCCGGGTCGCCGCCGCCGCCGCCGCGCGCGCCCAGGCGCAGAGTTCTCAGGCGCAGATCGGCGACCGGGTGATCCGCGCGCCTTTCTCCGGCTGGGTCTCCCTGCGCAACATTTCGGTCGGCGCGATCGCCAGCCAGGGCACCGAGATCGTCACGATCAGCGACATCGACACGATCAAGCTCGATTTCACCGTGCCGGAAACGATGCTGGCCTCGATCCGCCCCGGCCTCACCATCCAGGCGCGTTCGGCCGCTTATCCCGAACAGCCGTTCAACGGCACCATCCACACCGTCGATACCGTCGTCGATCCCAATACCCGCGCGGTCACGATCCGGGCGCGGCTGCCCAATCCCGGACGGCGGCTGCGACCCGGGATGATGCTCAACGTCGGCATCGAGAACGCGCCGCGCGTCGGGCTTTCGGTGCCCGAGCTTGCGGTGGTGGGCGAGGGCGATCAGCGCTTCGTCTACGTCCTCGACGGGCAGAGCCGGGCGCGGCGGCGGGCGGTGCGCACCGGGGTCAGGATGAACGGCCGGATCGAGATCGTGCAAGGCCTGCGCCAGGGCGAGCGGATCGTTACCGAAGGTGTCGTCAAGGTCGCCGACGGGATGCAGGTGCGGATCGCCGGCCGGCCGGCGCAGCAGCGCGCCCAGCAGGCGCCGGCGGCACGGCAAGGCGGCTAGGGCTCGCGCCGGTGAAAATCTCCGATCTCTCGGTCAAGCGTCCGGTTTTCGCGGCCGTCATGGCGATGCTGATCGCGGTGATCGGCCTGGTCGGCTTCTTCGCTCTTTCGGTCCGCGAGTATCCCGATGTCGATCCCCCGGTCGTGTCGGTGCAGACCCAATATATCGGCGCCGCGGCGAGCGTGGTCGAGACCCGGATCACCCAGGTTCTCGAGGAACAGCTCTCGGGCCTCGAAGGCCTCGATACGATCACCTCGCGCTCGCAGGACGGCCAGTCGAGCATCAGCATCGAGTTCGCCCCGGGCCGCGACGTCGAAAGCGCCGCCAACGACGTGCGAGACCGGGTCGGCGCGGCGGCGAACAATCTGCCGGCAGAGGTCGAGGCGCCGGTGGTCCGCAAGGTCGATGCCGATGCGGCGCCGATCATGTTCATGGTCATCTCCAAGCCGGGCTGGTCGCCGCTGCAGCTGTCCGACTGGGTGGACCGCAATCTGCTCGACCGCTTCTCCTCCATCGACGGGGTGGCGCGGGTGTTCATCGGCGGCGAGGCGCGGCCGGCGATGCGAATCTGGCTGAAGCCCGAGCGGCTCGCCGCCTTCGGCCTGACCCCCGGCGACGTCGAAAATTCGCTGCGCACGCAAAATGTCGAGCTCCCCGCGGGACGGCTGGAATCGGCGCAGCAGAACGTGACCTTGCGCGTCGATCGGCCCTTCGCCACCCCCGAACAATTCCGCCAGCTCGTCGTCGGGCGCGGGACGGACGGCTATCTGGTGCGGCTCGGCGATATCGCCCGGATCGAGCAGGGTGCGGAGAATCCCTACACCGCCTTCCGCCTCAACGGGAATCCGGCGGTGGGCCTGGGTATCGTGCGCCAGTCGGGCGCGAATACGCTCGCCGTCGCCGATGCGGCCAAGGCGATGGTCGAGCAGGTCCAGACCAGCCTGCCGGAGGGGATGACGATCGTGGTCGGCTCGGACGAGAGCCTGTTCATCGACCGGGCGATCGAGAAGGTCTGGGTGACGCTGGCGGAAGCGGCGGTGCTGGTCGTCCTGGTCATCTTCCTGTTCCTCGGCAGCTGGCGCGCGACCCTCATCCCGGCGATCACCGTGCCGCTCTGCCTGCTGGCGAGCTTCGGCGTGCTCTGGCTGTTCGGCTTTTCGATCAATCTGCTGACCCTGCTCGCTTTGGTCCTGTCGATCGGGATCGTCGTCGACGACGCCATCGTCGTGCTCGAAAACGTCTATCACCGGATCGAGCAGGGCGAGGCGCCGCTCGCCGCCTCCTATAACGGCGCCCGCCAGGTCGGCTTCGCGGTGCTGTCGACGACGATGGTGGTGTGCGCGGTGTTCGTGCCGATCATGTTCATTTCCGGGCAGACCGGCCTCTTGTTCCGCGAGCTTGCGGCGGCGATGATCGGCGCGGTCGCCTTTTCGGGCTTCTTCGCCTTGAGCCTGGCGCCGATGCTCTGTTCTAAGCTGTTGAAGCACGAGGAGCGCAAGGGCTTCTCCTTACGCCTCGATCGCGGCTTCCAGCGCGTTGAGAACGGCTATGCGCGCTGGCTCGACCGGACGCTGACCAGGCCGCTGATCCCGGTGATCGCGATCCTTATCTTCCTCGCCGGCTCGAGCGCCTTGTTCTTCACCCTGCAGTCCGAGCTGGTGCCGGTCGAGGATGCGGGCATCGTCAACGTCAACGTCAACGCGCCCGAAGGCACCGGCTTTGCCGAGATGGACCGCTATATGACCGATGTGCAGGCGCGGCTGCTGCCTCTGGTCGGCGAGGGCGCGGTCCGCTCGATGATCACCCGCACGCCCGGCGGCTTCGGGCAGAGCGACGATTTCAACAGCGGCTCGGTCTCGATCTTCCTGAAACCCTGGGAAGAGCGCGAGGAGACGACCCAGGACGTGGTCGCCCAGGTCAACCGGACGATCGCCCAGATCCCCTCGGTGCGGGGCAATGCCTCGGTGCGCAACTCGCTGTCGCGCGGCCGCGGCCAGCCGGTCAATTTCGTCCTCGCCGGCGCGACCTATGCCGATCTCGCCCGCGCCCGCGACCGGATCATCGCCGCCGCCGCCGACAATCCGGGGATCGTCAATCTCGACAGCGACTATAAGGAAACCAAGCCGCAGATGCGGGTCGCGGTCGATACCGCCCGGGCCGGCGATCTCGGCGTCTCGGTCGAAGCGGTCAGCCAGGCGCTGCAGAGCCTCTTGGGCTCGCGCCGGGTCTCGACCTATGTCGACCGCGGCGAGGAGTATCGCGTCGTCGTCCAGGCCGAGGAAGCGGCGCGGGCGACCGAGACCGATCTGGCGAGCATCTATGTGCGCAGCCGCACCGACACGTTGGTGCCGCTCTCCAGCCTCGTCCAGGCGAGCGACACCGCCGGCGCGCGCGATCTGGGGCGCTACAACAAGCTGCGCGCGATCACCCTGCAGGGCGGCCTCGCGCCGGGCTATTCGCTCGGTGAGGCGCTGACCTTCCTCGAAGAGCAGGCCGCGGCCGCGCCGGAAGTGGTCTCGGTCGGCTATCGCGGCGAGAGCCAGGCGTTTCGCGAGGCGGGAGGCTCGATCTATCTCGTCTTCCTGCTCACCATCCTGGTCGTCTATCTGCTCCTCGCCGCCCAGTTCGAAAGCTTCGTCCACCCCGGCGTGATCATCACCACGGTGCCGCTCGCGATCGCCGGCGGGGTGATCGGCCTGTTCCTGATGGGCCAGACCATCAACCTCTATTCGCAGGTCGGGCTGGTCATGCTCGTCGGGCTCGCCGCCAAGAACGGCATCCTGATCGTCGAATTCGCCAATCAGCTGCGCGATTCCGGGCGCGATATCGGCGCGGCGATCCGCGAGGCCTCGCGGCGGCGGTTGCGGCCGATCCTGATGACCTCCATCGCGACCGCGGCCGGCGCGGTGCCGCTGATGCTCGCCAGCGGCGCGGGCGCGGCGGCGCGGACCGCGATCGGCGTGGTCATCGTCTTCGGCGTTTCGATCGCCACGATCATCACCTTGTTCATGATCCCCTTGCTTTATTCGCGGCTGGCGCGCTTCACCGGCTCGCCGCTGGCGGTGAGCCGCCGGCTGGAGGGTCAGCTGTCCGGGCCCCAGCCGCAGCCTCAGCCGGCCGAATGATCGGCGAAGGAGGGGCATGACCGGGATCGCATCCAAGTCGCAGCTCAGGATGAGCTTCCTGCGCTACGCCCTGATCACCGTCCCCGCCGTGGTGCTGCTGGGGTCCTTGTCCGGGGCGCTGTCGGGCTCGGGCGCCGACAATGCATGGTATCAGGCGCTGGAAAAATCGCCGCTCAATCCGCCGGGCTGGGTGTTCGGCGTGGTCTGGCCGATCCTCTACGCCATGCTCGGCCTGTCGCTGGCGATGCTGCTCCACGCCAAGGGCGCCGCCAACCGCACCCGGGCGCTGCTCCTCTTCGGTTTGCAGCTGGCGCTGAATCTCGCCTGGTCGCCGGTCTTCTTCAGCTTGCAGCGGCCCGATCTGGCCTTGTCGATCATCGCCGCGATGCTGGTCGCCACCGCCGTGCTGATCCTCCTCGCCTGGCGGATCCGGCTGCTCGCGGGCCTGCTTCTCTACCCCTATTTGGGCTGGCTGATGTTCGCCTCGGTGCTGAATTACGAGATCGTCTCGCGCAATCCCGACGCCGCGACGCTTGAAGCCGGGCCCCGGACTCTCGATATCCAGCTCAATGCGATCTGAAGGAAGCGGCCGATGCAGTCCCAAAACAAATTGTTCGACGATTTCGTCAAGGTCATGAACGGTGCCGCCGGCACCATCGCCGGGATGACCCGTGAGGCGCAGGCGGCGATGCAGGAGCGCGCGCGCGACTGGATCGGCGGGCTCGACCTGGTTTCCAGAGAGGAATTCGAGGCGGTCAAAGCGATGGCGATTGCCGCGCGCGAGGAGAACGCGGCGCTGGCCGCGCGCCTCGCCGCGCTGGAGGGCAAGCCCGCCAAGCCGGCGAAGCGCAAGCCCGGCGCCGACGCCGCCGGCTGACTATCCACAGCTTTGTGCGGGGAACCGAGCGGCTCGCCTTGCGCTTTGAGCGTGAGACGGGCAGATTCCCCGTGAACAGAAGAGGACCGGGGAACGCCTCGATGGATGTGGACGAGTACGAGCTCGAGCGCGAGGGCAGTGCCCCGATCGACATGCTCGAACAATATTTCGGAGCGCTCGGCTGGGCCTGCGAGCGCAATGGCGAGGACGAGATCGTCTCGTCCTTCCAGGGCAGCTGGACGCAATATGAGCTGCGCGCGATCTGGCGCGCCGAGGATCAGGTGCTGCAGTTCCTGGCCCTGCCCGACGTGCGCGTCTCACCAGAGAAGCGCGCCGCGATGTACGAGACGATCGGCCTGATCAACGAGCAGCTGTGGCTTGGCCATTTCGAATTGTGGTCGGCCTCGGGGCTGGTCCTGTTCCGCCATGCCGCCTTGCTCGAGGGCGACGATTGCCTGCTGAGCCTGCAGCAGGCCGAGACTTTGGTCGAGGCCGCGATCGAGGAGTGCGAGCGCTTCTACCCGGTCTTCCAGTTCGTGCTCTGGGCCGACAAGACCCCCCAGGAAGCGATCGCCGCAGCGCTGATCGAGACGCAAGGGGAGGCGTGAGCGCCACGCTTGTGCAAACCGAATGCCCAAAATTCCGTTCGGGCTGAGCCTGTCGAAGCCCGTTCCTTCTTGTAAGGCGGAAAGAAGGAAAGCCCTTCGACAGGCTCAGGGCGAACGGTGGTGGTATGATGCCGTATCCTGATCGGAAAGCGCTGTGACCGACCCGATCTTCCCCGGCCCGCTCTGGCTCGTCGGCTGCGGCAATATGGCCGGGGCGATGCTTGGCCGTTGGCTGGAGGAGGGGATCGATCCCGCCCGGGTCAGCGTGATCCGGCCGAGCGGGCGCGCGGGGGGCGAGGGGGTTCGGGTCACGACGAGCTGGCCCGAGGACGAGGTGCCGGCGATCGTGATGCTGGGCATGAAGCCGCATCAACTCGACGCGGTGGCGCCGGGGCTGGCGCCGATCCTCGACCCCGGGACGATCCTGGTTTCGATCCTCGCCGGGGTTGAGCTGGCCTCGCTGCGTGCGCGCTTTCCGGCGCCGCGCACGATCGTGCGGGCGATGCCCAATTTGCCGGTGCGGATCGGCAAAGGGGTGGTGCTGCTCGCGAGCGAGCGCGACGACCCGAGCGCGAGGGCTCTCGTCACCGCGCTGATGGCGCCGCTCGGCCATGCCGAATGGATCGAGCAGGAAACGCATTTCCAGCTCGCCGGGCATCTGACCGGGGCAGGGCCCGCCTTCCTGTTTCGCTTCACCGAGGCCCTCGCGGCGGCGGCCGGGCAGCTCGGCCTCCCGCCCGAGCAGGCGCTTAGGCTCGCGCTCTTTATGGTCGAAGGGGCCGGTGCGCTCGCGGCCGCGTTCGAGGACGATCCGGCAACGCTGGCCCGCAAGGTGGCGAGCCCCGGCGGCACGACAGAGGCGGGGTTGCAGGTGCTGGACGCCGACGGCGCCCTACGCGCGCTCGTCCAGCGCACGCTCGATGCGTCGCGCGTGCGCGGGCTCGAACTCGCGGCCGCCGCCCGCACCTCAGATTGACCGACCGCGCGGTCGGGCCTATCCCGCCGCGATGGATCCCCGCCCCTATGACGATCGCGACGGCACGATCTGGTTCGACGGCAAGCTCGTGCCCTGGCGCGAGGCCAATGCCCATGTCCTCACCCACGCGCTCCATTACGCCTCCTCGGTGTTCGAGGGGCAGCGCGCTTATGGCGGCGAGATTTTCAAGCTGAGCGAGCATAGCGCGCGGCTGCGCAACAGCGCGCGGCTGCTCGACTTCGAAATTCCCTATTCGGTGGCCGAGATCGACGCCGCCTGCCGCGAGACGCTCGCCGACAGCGGCCTTGCCGACGCCTATATGCGCCCGCTCGCCTGGCGCGGCTCCGAGCAGATGGGGGTTTCCGGCCAGAAGACGAAGATCCACCTCGCCATCGCCTGCTGGGATTGGGGCAATTATTTCGCGGAAGAAGCGGTCCGCAAGGGGCTGAGGCTCGACATTTCGACCTGGCGCCGGCCCGCACCTTATACGGCGCCGACCGAGAGCAAGGCCGCGGGGCTCTACATGATCTGCACCTTGGCGCGGCACAGCGCGCAGGCCAAGGGCTTCGAGGACGCCCTGATGTTCGATTGGCGCGGTCGCGTCGCGGAAGGGACGGGCGCCAACGTCTTCTTCGTCAAGGATGGCGCGCTGCACACGCCGACGCCCGATTGCTTTCTCGATGGCATCACCCGGCGCACGGTGATCGATCTTGCGCGGCGCCGGGGCCTTGAGGTGCACGAGCGGGCGATCTGGCCGGAGGAGCTGGAAGGCTTCGAACAGATGTTCCTGACCGGCACCGCGGCGGAGGTGACCCCGGTCCAGTCGGTCGGGCCGTGGACCTTCGAAGTCGGCGATCTGACGCTGCAATTGCGCACCGACTATCTCGATCTGGTCAACCGCCGGATCACCGACGCCTAATCGGGCTCCAGGGGTTCCGCTCCCGCACCTCGCGGCTATATAGCCCGCGTCACGCGCTCATGCTGGGGCGTCGCCAAGTGGTAAGGCAGCGGCTTTTGGTGCCGCCATTCGCAGGTTCGAATCCTGCCGCCCCAGCCATCACTACCTGCGAATTTTCATCGCTCGCAGGTTTTGATGAAAGAGAGGTGCCCCAGCCATCAGTCCCTGGGAGACTGCCCCTAAGCTGATTTCTATCCATTTCTGCGCTCGCGACCACTTGGACCTGCTCGATTTCCCTCGCCTCAACTCCACTAAGGGTGCTGGCCGCTGCACCCATGGCTTGCGCGGTATGGCCAGCGGCCAATTCAAGAATCCCGCGCAGCCGACCTTCCAGATTGACGATTAGCGCGCGATTCTCCGCATTGGGGGTGAGCACAATTTTCTCAATCAGACTCCGCAGCATCTCAGCAGAACCTTGGCGGTGTTTCGGATCGTTGAAGCGCGCGATGAGGTTTTGAATGCCATCATGAAACCGCGAGGCCATGTTCGGATGCACGAAAACAGGTGCAGGTGGAGCATCGTTCAGCGCGGCTTCAAGAGTGATCTTGCGCTGCTGGAGGCTGTTGATCTCATCCTTGAGCAAGGTCGGATCGACGCCACTTTTGAGGGCTTGAACCAACTTTTCGATCGCGTGTTCGGTTCGCGCCAGTTCCGCCGAATTGGAATCCCGGGCCGCGTGGTCCTCGCGACATTTTTGGTTCACTCGCTCGGTATACGCAGCGCAAAAGACCTCGCACACTTCCGGTTGCATCAACTGAGATTGAAGCGATCCGAGAACGGCTTGCTCCAACGTTCGCTCGCTGATGGTGAGGCGATTGTCGCACGTCCCTTTGTTCCGCGCCGTTGAGCAGCCGTAGTGGTCTTTCCCGATTTTTGAGAAGCCACCATCACATTTGCCGCAACGAAGCAGGAACGAAAAAAGCCTTTTTGGACGCCTCTTTTCCCGGACCGTCGGCTTGCGATCCAACTCGCCCTGATAAGCTTTGACGGCGAACCATAGTTCATCGGAAATGATACGCAGGTGCGGAACCTCAGTGCGGATCCACTGGGACTCATCGTTCAGGCGTCCTGTCTCTCTGCCAGTATCGGGGTCCTTGAAGAAGCTTTGCTTCCCCCAGATTTTCCGGCCGATATACAGTTCGTTATTTAGGATCCCGGTGCCCCGCCTTCGGTTGCCGTAGATCGTGCTGGCAGTCCAGGCCCGGCCCGATTGCGCCGGAATGCCGCTAGCGTTAAATTCGTGAGCGAGCATTCGGGGCGACTTACCTCCCAGATATTCCAAGAAAATGCGCTGAACAATCGCGGCCCCCTCGGGGTTGATTGTAATTTCCCCGCCGACCCGGCGGCCCTTTTTCAAATCGAACTTTGGTTCGATGTCATACCCGTAGCTTTTGCCCCCTGTGCTTTCCCCTTCGAGGGCCCGCTGCTCAAGCCCGCGATGCGTGCGGCGGGCTAGGTCTTTCAGATAGAGCGCCGACATGGTGCCCTTGAGGCCCACGTGTAACTCGGTGATCTCGCCCTCCAACAACGTGACAATCTGAATGCCGTTGTGCCGGCAGCGCTTGTGAATGAACGCGATATCCTCCTGGTCGCGGCTCAAGCGGTCGATCGATTCCGTGAGGAGAATGTCAAATTCGCGCCCCTGAATAGCGCCGATCAGCTGCTGGATTCCGGGCCGGAAGCGGTTTGCCCCGGTCATGCCTTTGTCGTCGTAGCTGGCGACGACTTCCCATCCTTCGCGTGCCGCACGATCGTGAAGAAGCCTCAGCTGCTGCTCAATGCTGTTCTCGTTTTGTCTCTCTTTGTCTGAGTATCTGGCATACAGTATGGCCCTCATGGCTAGGCCCCTTTCACTTTGGGAGCAGCATAATCAAGCTGACCAGATTTGAAAGAGTCGTAGTCATCCTCCGCCGCAATCGCCGCAAGATGACAGGCAATGGCGATTAGAGACGGGTCTAGATTAAGAGAAGCCGCCTTAAACGAAGATTTAGAGGTGAGATCACCTTTCTTACTGTTAGATGTCATGTGTCACCCGACGCCTTTCACGCCTAATTACAATCTATAGTATTTCATAAGAATTATCCACAACTTTGAGTGGTGCGATGCTCAGACTACCACGGTATGTTCTTCGGTATGATATCCGGGCCGGCTTTCAGCCAAGCCCTTGCAGGCCCGGGAAATCCGTCTCGCACCCGCTTTGGCAATGGCACTCCCGGAAGCGCGGGATGACCTGGCCGGACAGCGCGCTTGCCGCCTTCTCGTCGCGAAAGCCGCACTCGAAATGGCGCTTGTCGAGCGGTCTGAAGCCCTGCTCTTCCAGCCAAGGCTCGCAGGGAAGAATGTCGTGATGCATCGCCCAGCGGCGGCCCGAACTGTAGCTTTCATTGGACATTGGAGGTTACTCCTAAATAGCCCTTCACAAAGAGCGCCCGGTCTTCACGGCCGAGGCCCCAGACGCGGCGCAACTCGTCGGCAGTCGGCAGCCGTCTGCCAGCCTCAGCCCGTTGACGACCGAGATCGAATGCGCGGTTCATGAGCGGAAAGGCGAGCACACTACGGACTCCCATCTCGTTGCTGGTTGGCCGCGGCGACCCTTGACCGCCAAATGATGGGCACCTGCGTACGCTTCCGCCTCCGCAAGTTCGCAATTGCTGGCTCGCATTATGGCGCGGAGGCATGGCCGCCAGCTGAAGCGTCTTCCAAGGCTTGCTCCATCACGACGCGCCTTCGCGAGCCGTTCGGCCTCTAGGCTTTTGGCACAGTTCATCGTTCGCCTTCCCGGCGTTCCTGGCGCATATTGATGCTTGTTCGAATGATGCCTCGCGGCGGTGCGGGGAATCGAGCCTCTTACCAACTGGCTTAAGCCAGCCCTCTAGTGACGCGCTCTCGTCGGTCCCCGGCTATCGGACTTGGTGATCTGACATCACGCTACTCCGTCTGCTCTGGCTCATCTCGAGCCCCACCAGCCTCATATATGAGCATGACGATGAAATTACCACACACTTATCGGATCGCCGCAAACTAACTGAAACGCGAACCCCAAAACAATGCAAAAATTAATCTTTATTGACTGGAAAAAAATGCTTTTCAACGCATCCCAACGGACGGATAGTACTTTAATAAATCTACATCAGCACTCTATAAGGTGATCGTAATTAATGATCTGTGCCCGATATTCCGAGTTATATATTAATAATACTTTGACATTCTACTAGGATTTATGAAATAGTTCTTGCAACTTGTGACTTCATTAACGGCTTCTGCGATTGAAAAGCGCCTTCGCGAATTGGGACTGAGTGCGGCGAATTGTAAGAGGATCGCCCATTTCGCCATGGATGAACTCCATGGGCCGGAAGCAGCAAATCACCCCTTCATGCGCGACTCGCGGGAAATCCTGGATTCCCTCGGTTCCGCGACGATCGCCTTTCAACAAGCCGTTCAGGCGAGCGTCGTCGCAGAACTACCTATGGCCGCGCCTGCAAAGTGGTCTAATCGCTCGGATCGCCTACCCGAAGAAACACCGATACAATTCATGAAAAGAATTTGGGGGCCGTTTATTCGCGCAGGAGTGATATATCAGGAGGACATCAAGAGGCTTGGGGACGCAAGACTTTGCCAAGCTGTTCGCTCCTATTGTCATTCTAAGGGGCTGGATGCGTCTAGGCACTTGCCACCGCCCCGCCAAAAGCGATTGGATCGCGCCCTTCAAGCCGCTCCGCCTGGGTCACTGCAAGAGATTTTCCTAAAGCAAAGGCTCCGGATTAGAGAATTGCACCAAGCGCGGCGCAGGGCTGCTGGACCAAAATAGCACCTTCTCTCAGCGCAGAATTTCCCGAGTCGCGGGGTCCACTTGCCCGTTTGGGTGGCGCACGGGCGGGACGAAATGGTGCCTGAAGGTAAGACCGATGACTTCAAGGACGGGCGAAGTCGGCAGAAACATCCGCTGATCGCAGGTTCGAAGGCTGCGAACAATCGCCGGACAACTAGGTTTTTGTGCTAAGCCGAATTTCGATCATGATCGACGTCTCTTGGCCTTCGTTGGTGATCCTGGCGCTGACGGCGCTCACGATTGGCGTCACCATCTATATCGGCATAAGGGGCCTCCACACCAACCTCGTCAGAAGTGGCAAGCTGACCCCAAAGGGACGTAAGCTGGCCATCGCTATGTGCGGCCTGGGGTTGCTGACCTTCGCGCTGGGTCTCGGCGACAAGATCATCAGCCATCAAAAGGAGCAGGCAGAGGCGCGCGAGCGCACGCATCAGTTTCGCCAGCAAATGGAAAAACTAGAGGGTGCGACCGAGTCGCTCACGCAGCTGCAGGCCGGGATGCAAAACTCGCTCTCGCGCCAGGAACTGCTGTACGGCATCGCCGGCCAGACGCTGCGCGTCAGCGACAACATCCAGCGAGAGGCACAAGCCAACACGCTCAACGTCCTCCAGCGTGTTTTCAGCGAAAGTAACCGGATTTCTCCAGAGCGGATCGCCGTCTCGGTTGATTATAGCTGTCCGCTCATCGACCACCCTTATCCGGGTTATCCCACAGTCGAAGCCGTTCAGGTTGCCTTGAGCACCGGCTATACGACCGAGGTTAGCCTCGTAAGCCGAGTGAGCACTCGACTAAGTGATGCGTACATTTTTCATGACTTCCTTGCCGACCTGGGCCGCTTTGAGACTTTTCGCGCGTGGAGATCGGCCAAGATACGAATTAGAGTGACGGGGAGAGCCCCCCTCGGGACTCCGGCGGAACTGCGCAATGAAATTCGCGCGGCCGATGAGGAACTCCGTCGCCAAGGACATCAGTTCGTTCCGATGCGGTGTCCGATGGTCGTGCGGCTTTATCTGAATGGTCGCCAAGTGCTCAGGCAGTTTGGCAATCTCACCCGAACGAGTCGTATGTTTTTCGTACTTGAGTTTGAAGATTTGCGCGTGGATCGGAACAGGCTACCACGCTTTTCCGGCTAATCTAGCGAGTCTCGTTAGCGGCGATTGCAAGATGTGTGCGGTAGTACCGCACATCTTGCCAAAGGGGGGCTCAGGCGCAGCCCCCCTGTTGGATACCCCGGCTAGATGACACGGTTCATGAACCGATGCGCGAAAGGCGCCCGGTCAATCCCGTGTCATGCCAACGTGGAGCCGTTGGATCACTCGCAGGGCTTGGAGACTTCGCTCTCCACCTGCACCGAACCATGACGACCGTGCGCCGGTCGAGCGCGCACAAGGGAGCGTCCCTGCTCCCCTGCGAACCCCATGCATCAGAAGAGGCCTGGCCCATCGTGAGGCGGAAGTTGAGACTCCGCCTGGCTCTGATCGCCGGCCAACACGACCGCGCATCGCCATAGATCAAGAATGGGGACGCGCGCCCGTGATCGCTAAACAATAGCCCTAACCGAGTTTTTTGCTCGCTATGCGGGGGGAGTTCCGCTTGCTGACGGCGCAGCTGCAGCTTGCAATGGTTCGACTCGCCTAAAAGGATTTGGAAGCCACGCGAGCATCGATTTTTTTGGCGGGCGGGCATCCTCAATGGCCCTGCGGTATTTGGCTGCTTGGTCAGAAACCAATTTGAAAAACAAGCCGATCTCAACAAGCGCTATCGCCATCGTGATCGAGATTGGCCAGCTGGCAGCCAGCGCGGCGCCTAAGTCGGTCCATGTCGCCGTTGGGGCTTGGAGGCGCGCGTCCTGCTTGACGACGTAGACGACCACCACGACGAACGTTATCGCGCCGTTCACGGCGAGTGTCTGAAATATCTTGCGTTGAAGATCGCGTGACCAATCGGCGAGATGGTGCGCGACGACGACCTTGTCTCCGCATCGCTGATATTCGCGCAGCGTCTGCACGGTGATCGGTTCCGCCGCGGGAGGACTCACAGGTTTAGGATCGAGCCACTCCGCGCCTTTGCGTAGACGCCGAACCGGCCGCGCCAGCCCAAACCAAATCGGGGCCGTTACGCCGAGGAAGATCGATGCGAACGCTAGCCCGAGCGGAATCATTGGCCAGGCCCCGAGACCGGTTCTGTGGATATTCGCCGGAAGGGCCAATAGACGGCACAAGCCACCGCAACGGCGATCGTGGGTGCCCATAGCGCGATGGATGAGTCGGAGTTCAGCCCGTAAATCACAGCAGCATATCCGGCGAGCAGGCCGAGTCCGATGCTCGCTGCGCCGCGCGGCTGGAGCCTGCGTTCGCCGTTGATGATGACCCAGATGGTGGGGAACAATGACATCTGCGCCACATAGGTAATATAAAGCAGATTGAACGCATCGACGTCGAAGCGCCGCACGAGGTACAGTGTGATACCGCCTCCGATCAGGGCGATGAGGAATATTGCATACTTCGCCCGATCGAGGGTCCGGGCTTCGATCGACTTAAGCTTCTCTTCCCGGAGAAACCAGTCCGGGTCGCGGAAGCTTTGCTCGCGCCGCAGCGTGTTCGAGAACTGATTGTAGGCAATCTCATTCGGGTAAGCTTCTTCAAGCAACCACCGGTTCAACAGCCGGCGATCGGCTTCGCTCGTCGGTGCATCGATGAGCGATTTGGCTTCGGAACTGAGCGTCTTGCCTTCGAAACGAGCAGGTTCAAAAAGCGCCTCCGTTTTGACAGCGGCGTTAAGCGCTTCCGCGAGAAGCCTGGCCATCCCGCCATCCGAGAGGATCCCAGTTTGCTTCAATGCTGCCTGGGTATCGGGCGGAAAACGATCCCAAAGGTATTTGGACACGGAGTCACCCTGCGCTGCGAGTTTGGCCGCCAGCGCTTGCGGTTCGGCGATGTCCACCTCGTCAAGATCGGGGGTCCCGCGAGCCGTCAAGATTTGCAGGACCGATTTGCGATCCGTCAAGTCCCACGTCACAGCTTGACAGGCGGCGAGCAAGAGACCGTCCACCGTCGACAGCATCATCGCGAAGAAGCCCATCACAAGCACGACGAAAATGACCGGCTGCGCCATCACCTGCTCTAGAAGAAGCGGAACGATGGAGTTCGGGTCTACGCCCGTCTCAAACGACCGCATCACCATTCCGAGCATCGAGCCGGTGAGTCCCGGGAAAATGAGAATCCAGAACGCCGAGAACCAAAGGGTCTTGCGTGGCTTTTTCCGTTCATCAGCAACGGACGCGATGTTCTGCCACACCGACATGTCCAAGAACTGGTAAACTAGGAATAGGACGGCGTTCGTTATCATCCCCGCAATCGTCAGTTCGACCGCGAGAGCGGGTACGGTCGAGACGTCAATCATGTCGCTCCACGAGAAATGCTGCGTCCCGGTGGCGAACCAACCGAGGTAAACGATCGCCAGCACGAGAGCCCCACCGCTGAGATAGTTCTGGAACTGGTTTGCCTGGAGATTGCCACGCAGGCCGCCCAACATGCAGTAAATGGCCGCGATCGCCGCAAGCGAGAAATAGAGGATAGTCTCTAACTGGGCAGACTGTGACTGTTCGGGCATCACGGCCCGAAACATCGATGCCCCGATGTAAAGTTCCCATCCGAAGAGGAGCGTGAATCCGATGATGGAGGCAAGCGCCGCCCACGCTGCGGCTGATTTGCCGAAGACATAGCCGATGTTGCCGTGCAGGGTGCCTGTGCGTGACAAGTGCCCTAGCCGCTTTGAATAGCGCGAGAGGAACAAAAATCCGGCACACCAAAAAAGCTGCGGCAGTAATGACGCCAATCCGGCCACATAGCCAAGCCATGCCGAGTACAGAACGCCGTTGATCGCAAAGCTGGTCGAAAGATTGAGATGGGTGCCTTGGGCCACGCTCAGATTGTTATCGCCCCAAAAGAAGCTGATAAGCGATCGGCTGCTGCGGCGTCTTCCCCATGCACCAATTATGAGGGAGAGAGCGACAGTGGCCGCAAAGCCGCCGAGCAGCAGTTCCTGAGCGCTCATTTTCCCCCTCCTTAGGTCCGACTCGCCTCAAAAATTGTGCGACTCACGAGGACTCCGGCCCTGAGTCCATATACTGACCACTGAAAGAAAGGTTTTCAAATCTATTCTTACTTTTGACCGGAAATCGCTCCGGGCTGGGAAAGCGCCGTCTTAGAAGCTGGATAACTCGGTCGATTTGCGGCGAAACCACGGATCCGCCGTTCGCTCGATCGCGGTGAGTTCGTCTGGGAAGCAGCGCTCCTGAAATTCGATCACGTCCTCGAGGCTGCCATGCAGCCAGCGGTCGTAATCCTCTTCATGGAGCAGGACGGGCATGCGATCGTGGACGGGCCGGACGATTTCGTTGCACTCCGTCATGAGCCCTGAATAGGCCGGCCCCCATTCGTCGCTGACCTTCCACATTCCCGCCCAGGCGAAAATGGTTCGCTCATGGACCCCGAACCAAGTGCGGGTCATCGCGCCTTTCTCGCCTTCGGCTTCGCAAAAGCCGGTCAGGGGGATGAGGCAGCGGTTCTCCCGCCGCGGCGCAACGAAGCGCCACATGAAGCTGGACAGATCGCGGATGTTGTTCACCGGCTTGGGCTTGATCGGCAGGCCGGTCTTTTTGCTCTTCTGAGCAAGCGGGAAGCCCCACGCCATGGATTGAACGATGCGTTCGCCTGCCTCTTCGCGCACGACCATGCCTTGGCCGCCCGGGTAGACCTCGCCTTCGCCGGCGTTGAAAGACAGCAGAAGCTGCGCTCTGAAATGAGCGGCGATCTCGGCCGGACTCGCCTTGGTGGTGTAGAGGTTGCACATGTCCGTGCGATAGCACGGCCCTGACGCGAGTTCTAAGCCCACGTTCACGACGGCGTCGTCAGTTCCACAGGCCTTGTGCGCTCGTAGGTCAGTCGCCATGTCGCTCCGCTTGAGGAGAGAAAAATGGCCGACAGTACGTTTGATCTGGAGTGTGACCGGCTGTCGCGACTGGCCGACCCTGAGCAGTTTGAAAAGCTAGAATGGGCTCGGACGAGCGGCGCGTCGTTGCTGGAGGCCGAGCGGCTTGCACTACAGGCGTTCGAGCATCGAAAAGATCTGATCTTGGCGTCGCAACCCACCGACGATCGTAGGAAGCGATTTGCCCTCTCGACCCAGGGTTCCACGCCTAGGGATATTGCCACGTTGTGGATGAAGGTAGAGGGCCAAATGCTAGCCCTCTGGCTAGAACCTCGCCCAGGCAGCGGTTTTCGGATATCCGGGGGCGGAAAGCCCTTTACGTTGAGCACTAAGGACATCGACGAGAACTGGATCATCTCGGCGCTGCAACAATTGATTAGTCTTATTGACCGGTCATAGCTGAACCGAACGTTGTCGATTGCCGTCCGAGGCCGAAAGGCTTCTAACGGCGCCTTCGCAGTTCGCGTTTCCAGTCCTGCTCGTTCGGCAGCGGCAGGCTTGTGTCCGTCGCGTCCTCGTGAACGAGGTCGAGGGCCGGGCCGCGGCGGCCGCAGCCCTGGCATCTGAATCTCTTCGGTACGTCGCGCAGCCCATCGGGCAGACCGCGCCTCTTGAAATGCCACCACACGGCGGCCGCGACGAACACGCGCTGCCGGCGGCAGCCCTGGCAGGTGAGTTTGATCGCATAGTGATGCGCCGTCGCGTCGAAGAGATCGCGCATCGGATTGACGAGGTCGCGCACAGGCTCATTCCCAAAATTCAGAACGAATCGCTTGCTCGTCGTTCTACATCTGTTCCAAGCGTGGCGTCGATGACCCTGTTGCACGAACAGCTTGTGCGGAAAGCCCTGGCCGCGCTCAGCGAGATCGCCGACGAGTGCGGGGAGCGCCCGGCGCGCAAGACACTCGGGCTGCGCTTCTTGCTGATGTACACCTTCGCCGCGAGCGGCGCGGACCCGAAGCTGAAATGGATTTGGGATTCCTTTTGGGTCGAAGCAACCGCTCCGAGATCAGGTCGCACCATGGACGCCTATATCCGGGGGACGAACGCGCGATCAGCGCTCGCGGGGATTTGCCGCGAGGTCGGCTATCCGCCGGACTCTGAATTTTTGCGGCATCTGGCGCGCCAGCGCGAAACAAGTGAGCATACTATCGAATGAGGCCATGCGGGAATATGCGGTTGATCCCCTATGCGATTCAGACTAGCGTGGAACAGAAGCGGAACAAATCTCCGCCCGAAGGTTTCGGTGCCTATGTCACGATCTCGCTGGACGACCCCAAAATCCTCCCCTAGCGTCGCGCGGGATATGTTTAACCCTGCCCGCACGATGGATGGAAACATCCTCCCTTTTTCACGGGCGCTCAACGTCAAAATCGAGTGCAAGGACAACATCGAATTCATGCGATCCCTGAGGAAGGGAAGCATGAAGCTGATTGTCACCTCCCCGCCTTACAACATCGGCAAGGCCTACGAGCGCCGGACTTGCAACGATCTGTACATTGAGCACCAGGTCGCGACGATCGCTGAGGCGGCCCGATTGCTCCATCCGAAGGGCTCGATCTGCTGGCAAGTCGGCAACCACATCGATGATGGCGAGGTGTTCCCGCTCGACATCTTGCTGTATCCACTATTCAAGAACCATGGCCTGAAGCTGCGTAACAGGATCATATGGACGTTCGGACACGGGCTGCACTGCCAACGCAGACTGTCCGGACGGCATGAAACAATCCTCTGGTTTACCAAGTCTGACGACTACACATTCAATTTGGATCCCGTGCGGGTTCCTTCCAAGTACCCAGAGAAAAAGCACTTCAAAGGCCCGAAGCGCGGACAAGTGTCTAGCAATCCGCTCGGCAAGAATCCGGGCGACGTGTGGGAGATTCCCAACGTCAAAGCCAACCATGTTGAGAAAACCGCACATCCGTGCCAATTTCCTGTCGGCTTAGTCGAACGCCTCGTGTTAGCGCTCACGGACAAGGGGGACAGTGTTTTGGATCCGTACATGGGAGTGGGATCCTCTGCGATCGCGGCTCTCAAGAATGGTCGACATGCATACGGGTGCGATATTATGCAGGAATATGTGGATGTGGCCCTTGAGCGCGTCACGGACCTTGAAGAAGGTGTTCTAAGGACGCGGCCCATGAACAAACCAATTTATCAACCACCCCTGAAGGATGAGCAATGAAGTTTGCTGGCGCCTATTCCCTTCACAATGGCGATGCCGAATGGGAAAGGCGCGAACTCACGGAATGGCTGACCGACCTTTTTGAGGCTCCGAACATTCCGGTCGGGCCTAAATGCACCGGCAACATTCGCGATCATCTTGAACATGAGTTGACGCAAGCGGGCTGGGCGCACTCCGTGAGGATCGATCCCAACTACGACCTCACCGTCACTGGCCGATATCGCGATCTCGCCTTCCAGGTCCAAACCGGAAATATTAGCCGAGCAATGTATGACTTGCTCAAATTTCAATATCTGTATGGGCAGGGAAAAATCGAGGCGGCGGCGCTTGCGGTTCCTACAAAATCCGCGAGTTCCCTGATCGCGTCGAATGTCGCGAATGTCGAGAGAGTTTGGAACGAGGTCCAGCTGTTCGACCGCATCATTACGTTCCCTCTCTTGGTCGTGGGATTTGAATAGGGGGCAAAATGAGTGCGTTTGAAGTTTGCGTGAGACCCGCCCACGAGCGGAAAGACATGATCGCAGCGCTGTGTCAGAACCCGGTCGGCGGGGAGCAGCCCACATTTGACGTGTACGAAAGCCAGAGGACGTTGCTGCCCGTAATCAAGCTGCCTATCGACGTCCCGGTCTACCGGATGGCGAATGCACGAACTCAAACTGAGCAGCTTGCGCATATCGCTGAAAACAAGCGTGACGCCGACTATTTTTCGGCAGGACAGGACAACGAGGAAGCCCAGCAAACTCAGCACGCGATCCTGGTCCAGTTTGCCCGAGAGAACCCAGGATCCATCGCATCGATTTTGGAGGAACTGGAGCGCGCTAAGCAGACCAAACCCCTCCTGATCACCCCCGCCGGCGTCGTTATCGACGGCAACCGACGCCTTGCGGCGATGAGGATGCTCTACGGCGATCGCAAGTCCGAATTCCCGACATTCGGGGATGTCGAATGCATGGTCCTCCCGCCTCTGACTGAAGATCAGATCGATGATATCGAGACGAGGCTGCAGGAGCGACCGGAGACAAAGCTGCCGTATAGCTGGATCAACGAAACCCTGAAAATCCGCCGCCAGCTTGCTCAGAAGAGCAAGACCGAAAAGGACATCGCGGAGGTCCGTCGTAAGTCCGTTCCGGAAATTAGGAAGATGATCAGCGCACTGAATTACGCCGAGATTTATCTGCGAGATTGGAGAAAGGCGCCAGGCGATTACAGGCTAGTGGAGAAAGGCGGCGAGCAATTTTTCTCAGATTTGGTGGGCCGCTTGAAAGGAAAAAGCGGGCCGCTCCTGGAGGCAAATTTGCGGATGGCGTGGATGCTTTTCGATAACCGCGACAGTTTGGGCACGAGGATATACGCGTTTAACAAGGTCCTGGGCGAGAAGGCCGAGCATGTCCTGGCTCAGCTAGCGGACCGGCTCGAGGTTGAGGAAACTGTCGGTGCCGACGAAGGCGGCGCGGATGACGGCCTCGAAATCGATTTGGGCGACGAGGCTTCCGGCGATTCATTCGAGCCGGTCATTTCATTGTTCGAAGATGAGTCTCGGCGCGACGAGGTGTTCGACGAACTGCGCGCCGTTTGTCAGACCGTGCTAGATACGGGGCAGGCCAGCGCGCAGGGCAAGGCTGCCTTGCGCGCTGCGCAGGACGCCAATGTGCGATTGACAGAGATCGATTTCAGCACCGCGGACCCCAAAACGCACGACAGTATTCTCAAACAGCTTGAGGAGATTCTGCACCGGGCTCAGGAACTCAGGACCAAACTTGAGGAGATCAAGGCCGGAGGCGGTCAGTCGACCACGACCGAGAAATGACGATGGACGCGAGTCCGGTCACGATCGGCATCCACTTCACCCCCTCGCGCTTGACGGGAAGGTTCGTCAAGGAAGGCGACCCGACCACATCCATCTGGGAGAGGATGCAGCAAGCCGTTTTGGATCTTGGGCTCGAATATGATTCAGGGCCGCAATCCCTCGAACTCACTTGGGCTGGAGCCCTCACAATTATCGGCCAATTTGCTAGCCAACAGAAAGCCCTCAACTTCCGTTTTGCCGCTCGCGACGAGGAGGCCAAGAGCCGGCTTGCGGCCTTCGTCGTCCAATTCAAAAAGGTCCAAGCCGCTAAAGGCTCGCTCCAACTCGCGATTTCAGCAGAAGAGATCGAGGAGCGGCTCAAGCAGGAAGGCTTCACAAGGCGCAAGCTTGAGGAGTTCCAGACCCGCGATCTCCAGCGATTGCTGTCGTTGGAGAACGGAGCAAATTTCTCAGTCCCGGGCGCGGGCAAGACAACCGTCACGCTCGCACTTCATATCCTTACGCGCAAGCCCGGCCAGATATTGCTGGTCATCGGACCGAAAGCTTCATTCCCGGCTTGGCGGGAAGTTGTAGAGGAATGCGTCGAATTGGATGCTCCGAACGGGAACGCTGAACCATTTACGATCGTGACCAGCGGGAGCGAAGGACTGCAGAAAGCCGTCGATGCTGGATGCACTCGTTTGGTGCTCAGCTATGACATGATGATCCAGCGCCCCGAGGTTGTGACTCAATTTATCGCTCAGAACCAAGTCCATCTCGTATTGGACGAAGCCCATAGAATGAAGGCGGGGTTCGGGTCACAGCGCGGGGCGCTGCTCCTTAACATGGCGCCGCTTCCTATCAGGCGCGATATTTTGACCGGCACGCCTATGCCGCAAGCGCCCTCCGACATTCAGTCGCAACTCGATTTCCTTTGGCCTGGCGTTGGGCTTGGTTTGCAAATCGCGCGCGGTGATCCGCCGCGGCAGGTGCTCGGCCAACTCTATGTACGCACTACAAAGCAAGACTTGGGGCTGCCAAAACCTCGGAGACACTTTCTCGACGTTCCGATGGCGCCCGGCCAAATGGCTCTATACGGCATCGTCAAGAACGAGTTTCTCAGGCAGGTGAGTTCCCTTTCACTCGACGGCCGATTTGACGCGCCCGCCGCGCGCCGCTCCGTCATGCGGCTCTTGCAGCTTTCGGCCAATCCTCTTCTTGCCTTACGAGCCATCGCCGACGAGTCCATCATGCTGGACTCGGCCATTCTGGATGAGGTCGTTCGCGAAGGTCCATCTACCAAAATGCGGGCTGTTGCGGACCACGCCCGGGCACTCGCCAAGCAAGACAGCAAGTCGGTCATTTGGACGATTTTCACCGACACCATCCACCAGATGGAGTTTCTCCTAGCCGATCTTAATCCAGTCTCCCTGTATGGAGCGGTCCCCACGGGAGAGCCGACCGACCCTATCACGCGCGAAGGGCGCATCAGGCGATTCCACAATGATCCGGCCTGTAAGGTGATGATCGCGAACCCGGCTGCAGCCGGCGAAGGCATCAGCTTACACAAGATTTGCCACGACGCGATCTATTTGGACCGAAGCTACGTCACGACGCACTATCTGCAATCGATCGATCGCATCCACCGCCTTGGTCTGCCGAAAGGCGTCGAGACTAACATTCATATATATCGGACACTCGCGCCAATGGGGCTGGGGTGCATCGACCATTCTGTCAGCCATCGACTGCGGCAAAAGCTACGCGCGTTGCAGATTTTGCTGGACGATCCGGATCTGCACGAAATCGCCTATGACGAAGAAAACTCGGAGGACCCTATCGCCTGGGACATCAGTCCGGAGGACGTGAAGGATCTTATCGAAGCGCTTGAGGGGCGCGGCACCTATCCCGATGAGGAAATGGAGTGAGTGCGGGTCAAGAGGAAATCCGACTCTTTCGCATGAGCGCATTCACGCCCCTGCTCGGGATTAAGCGCTATCTCCTACAACATCCTGAGGCTTCACCTGAGGAGGCAGCAGAAGCATTACACCGCTCAGACTCGGATTATGCGGCTGCCGATTTTGCAACGGCACTGAAGCTATTTGAAATTCTTCCGGCGCACATCGTTTTCACGGACGCCAGGCTTGGAATTCGCGCAGCGCTCACTCACTTGATCGAAACGAGACAGCCTTGGTGGTGCCGTCTCTTTCCCTCGGGCCGCCAGCTGGTCGCCAACGGCCTAAGCACCGACGAGGTGCAAACTTTCCGCAGCGCGGGTTTGATGGACAGCCCGCCGGACCCGTCCGTCGTCGATTGGTGGTACCGCTTCGCTTCGCAATTCCGAGCGCTTGAAGACGACGTTCGAAGCGCCAAAGGGCGCGAAGCTGAACTTCTCACCCTCGATCGTGAACGCGAACGGCTGACCAAGCTTGGAGTGGAGCTACAGCCTAGGTGGATCGCCATCGAAGACAACTCGGCTGGATACGATGTCCTGTCTTTTGCTCCTTCTGAGTTCGGTCCCATAAACCAGCTCATCGAGGTGAAAGCTACCACCGACAAAGCGCCCCGGATGTTTCTCACCCGTGGCGAATGGGCAATCGCTCTGAAATTCAGCGATTCTTACCGCTTTCACGTTTGGAAATTCCCCTCCAAATCCCTGACCGTTTTCACAGTCGACGAGATCGCCTTACATATCCCGACTGCCGTAGGGAGCGGCGAATGGGTGCAAGTGGAGATTCAGCTTGTATAGCCGACGAACAACACGGCGGGCCGAACGTCCAAGCCGCGTGCCAACGCTAGCAGCGCTTTGACGCCGACGTTGCGTTCGCCGCGCTCAATCCCGCCCACGTAATTCGTGTGCAGGCCGGCGAGATCGGCCAGCGCTTCCTGGCTCAGACCGCGCTCTTTGCGCAGTCGGCGCACTTCCCGCCCGAGGGCGATTAGATCGGGATCGGCTTTCACCCCGGGACGGTCGCGTCACCGTGCTAATTGCACCATACACGATCAGTGTGATTTCACTTGATCCGACACGATGAGTGTGATTCTCTGCGCTCCCCTCGAACCGGAGCGATGTTATGCGTAGTTCGATCTTCCAGCTTTTCTCCACCGTCGCGCTCGCCGCCTGTGGCAGCGCGGCCCTCACCAACAACGTGCTGGCCGGCGAGGCCGAGGCGCAGCCGGCCGCCAATGCGCAGGACAAGCAGGGCAGCGGCATGCCGGATTTCAGTTACGTCGAAGGGGGAGGCATGCCGGGCTGTTTTGATCCCGGCCTGTCGGGGCGAGAGCGCGCCGTTGCGGAGCGCCTGGGCGGCACTCCTTGCGAGCCGTCCAAAGCCAATGCGTCCAGCGGTCCGGTCGCTGGCGATTTTGCCGGGTACTGGACGGGGCAGATGGACGGCGCGGGCGGTTCGGCCACGATCGCGGCGTCGGGCCGCGGGCGTTATGGCGTCCGCGTGGAAATGGCGGACGCGAGCGGGTGCACAGGCGAATTGCAGGGCCAAGCACAAATGCTCGCGGGCAGGTTGGTTTTGACCGCTCGCAATCAATACGTCGAAGGGCAGTGCCGCCTGACCTTTTCGCGGCAGGGTCGCTCGCTGGTGGTGGAAGAGGACAATTGCGGCGAACATCACGCCGCCGCATGCGCGTTCAGCGGAAGGCTCGACACATGGCAGTCAAACGACAATCTTGAGCCCGAGAGCCACTCGGAATGAGCGGCCGATAACTGGCGGCAATTCGGCGAACGAGACTCTGACGGTCGGCGCGCTCCGCAAGGGGCGCGCCGATTTCCTAGCCGATGTTTGCGCGTGAGTCCGCCTTGATCCAGATCTTTCCGCCCATGCCGCTGTGAGGCTGATCGGTGGGAGGGCACGACCGGAGCGCATGCACGCTGTCATGAACGACTTCGATTGAAGGGATGGCTCGCTCTTTACGCCTTATGCCTGGTCGAACGCGTCCGCAGGTCAATGCCCCGCCCGCGCCAGTGCGCTGCGCTCACCCGTGTAGGGTCCGCGCTTCGCGCCATTGACCTGCGGCCTTCTCCGTTCGGCCTTTTGGGCAGGCGTTACGAGCCAACCCCAACCAAAGGAGATCATCATGGCACGCACTCAGAACGCCCCGGCCGACGCGCCAAAACTTCCCGACTTCATCGCCTATCACGTCCTCACCAAGGGCGAGAAAACCTTCTGGAACCGAGTCGGCGCCAGCTGGCTGCATCACGACGGCAACGGCATGTCGCTCCAGCTGGAAACCGTGCCGATCGACGGGCGCATCGTCCTTCGCGCCCCGCGCGAGGAGACTCAGGAGCGCGCGGCTTGATCCGCAATCGGGGCGCGCCGCAAAGCGCGCCCTTTAGATGACAAAGTCCAGGTCGTCGGTTTGCTGAAGATGAGTAAGCAGGCTCTCGGCATGCTCCGCGCGAGCGTTAGCATCCCGGGCTTGTTGAACGAGCATGGCGTTCCGGCTCGTCAGCAGGGAATTGGCCCGCAGCAGCTTCCTAACCGTCGCCCTCAGCATTCGGTTAGCATCGACGACTTGGCGCTCCCGTTCCTCAAAGGCCGCGATCCAGTAGCGCTGAGCGTACAGTCCGATGATCGCTGCGCCGATCTGCGCCAGCACATATGCGCCAACGGGCACCAAAACGGCGGCGATAAAAACGTAAACGGGATTAGCGGAGTCGAGCGCGAGCGCTATCAGCCTGCCGATGCCCTCTATGGCGACTATCAGATGTTGTCCGCCGTGCATCCTCTTCGCGCCTTGTCGACACTTCTAACTGCTCCCCCGCTTGTGCAATTATATGGCGAGTTTCGGCAACGGCACAATCCATGTTCCCCAGAATTCTGGAAAATTCAGTCTTAACAAGTTTGCTATTTCTGCGTAAGAAAGGCATCTTGGATTTGTCACACTTCCTGCTTGTCCAGATTTATCATGCTTGCCCGCTTCAGCAAAGAGGAATTTCAATATCTATTCATAATTTCTTAACACTAGGACTGGTTGGACTGTAAATCCTATTTCATCCAGTCCTCCCGTTCCTCCCGTCCTTCCCAGAATATATTTTTCTTTCATCCCTACCGTTCCTGACATAAAGAGCCATGCTTCGGAGGGGGCGTTGCTAGGGATGATCCGGCTGCACTGCAAAGTATCGGGAGCTCTGGATGTCATCATTCAGCGGGCGACCGTGAGGCACGGCAACAAGGGTCGCGCTCTCAAGGCGCTGGTGAAACTGGCGCTGGCCGATGGCAAAAACAACCGGTGCCCCTTTAAGGCTAACCCTCCGTTTGGCTCGGAGTCAGAACACAGCTGCACCCTCGACATGGCTCAGAAGGACTATGACGCTACCGAGTCTTATCGCAGTCGGTATCTTCTGACGAAAAAGAACAAATTCTTTTTCTTTGCCCTGCAACATGGGGCTTACCTTTTCCATCAGGCCACCACGGCACCGACGGCAAGCGGTACCGATAAACCCGCAGCCGCATAAGGATTGCCATTTCGGCGAACGGGAACCTGAGGACGGACCGCGTGTACGCACCTTCCGACTAGAGGCCGAAGCCTGCCGCAGTACCCACAGGCACCCCCGTCCTGTTCCGTTGTTCCACTAACCAAGCGCGGATCGACATCGCCAGCGTGCCGCAGCTTTCGCGGTCGGCATTGGCGGTGAGGATCACGCGGCGCGAGCCGTCATTGAGGAACAGGAAGGTCTGATATTCGGCTGGCGGGATCGGCTGGAACTGGTCCATGAAGGATGGCCTGCCCTCGTACTCGCGCATGCGCTGCCATTCGACAGTCGGGCCGCTTTCCACGCGCGCGATCTGATCGAGCGTTACCAGCCAGAAATGCCCTTGGCGGCTGACGCCGCGCGGGTCGAGATAAGGCGTGAAGTCTTCCGCGTTGTAGCACAGATTGCCCGGCGTCGCTTCCAGGCGCCACACCCGCTCATAGAACTTGCCTGGGCGGGGGCAGCGCTCTTTCAGGGCGCGCCGTGTCCGCCACGTCGCATAGGCGGAACTCCCGACGACGAGCGCGACGAAGGGAATAAAGACCGCGAGATTGTCATCGTCGAACATATCGAGCGCGCCATTCGGAAGGGCATGCATGATGACCGAGGCCACGGCCAGCACAGCGCCGTATGTGGCGAAGAAAGCGAGCGGCAGCAGGAGGAAGCTGGCCAGCCACCACTCCCATCTGTTGCGCCAGTTCAAATCATAGACGCTGTCGATGCCCTTCCATGACGGCAGGCCATCCGGCCGAATTTTGACCACCCAGTTCATGACTCCAACTCCTTGTGAAACACGCGGTCGACGGCGAAGGGATGAGCGCCAGCCACCAGCACGAGGGTTGCACCGCCGCGCGTGGCGCCGCGCTCGTCGCTTTTGCGCGCGAAGGCGCGCGCGATCTCGTCAGGGGTGAGCAGCGGCGCGGTCTTGAACTCGCGCCGCAGGCCCAGATCGCCGCTGCGCGCCTGGTCCGAGCCGACATCGATCTTGTTGGTAATCTGGAACGTCGTCTCGCCGAGGCGCTTTGACAGATATTCGCAGGTGGTGAGGTCGCAAACGCTGAAGGCTTGGATGATCCCGGCATTGCCGAGGAAGGTTTCCCAGCCTTCCTTGTAATGGCGCTTCAGCTGCGTGAGGTCTTGCAGGACCGCCCACAGCTTGACGCCATAGCCCGCCATGTAGGCCACGGCCTGTTCGAGCGCGCGCATGTAGCCGAGCGCCGCGAACTCCTCGAGAATGAACAGGACCGGCTCGCTATGCTCGCGCGTTTCGGCGCGCTCCAGCGCCGCCATGGCGAGCGAGACGATAAGGCGCAGCCACCTGCCATGCGTGGCGAGCCGCGCGGCGGGCAGGCAAAGATAGATCGTCGTCGGCCCCGCCTTGAGATGGGACAGGCGGAGCAGCGACAGGCCGAGATTGCGAGCCAGCGCCGGGCTTTCGAGACAGACAAGCTGCGTCCGCGCCGTCGAGATGATCGAGGCCATTTCCTTGTCATTCGCGCCGAGAATGACTTCGGCTTGGTTGCGGATGACGGCGAGCGCTTCATCGCGTTGCTCGTCCTCGTCGCGCCACGCGGCGAGTTGGCGGAGCAGCCCATCTTCGGCGTCAGAACCTTGCTCTGACGCGATGCGCGCGATGATCCGCGGCAGATCAGCGAGCGAGCCGCCGGAGTCTGCCGGATCGAGCGCGAGATACAAAATGAGCGCGCGCAGCAGCGCCCGCGCCGCGTCCGTCCAGTGCGGATCCTTGGCGTTGGCGACGATCAGCGCCTCGGCCATGAGATCGGCATTGTCGATGAGATTGGCCGGATCGTCATGCAGTTCGGCGATCGGATCGAAGGTTGAGAGCAATCCGTCATCAATGCCGCTGACGCGCCAAGGATCGAGCACATGGACGTCCTGCCCCAGCGCCTCGCGGCGATGGGCAGCGGTTTCCCGCGCGAGTTCGCCTTTCGGGTCTATAACGAGAACGGAGCCTGGATAGAGCAAGAGGTTGGGGATCAGCAGGCAGGCGGACTTGCCGCCCCGGCTTCCGGCGATCGTCACGACATGGCGATTGTCGCGCAGCCCGATCATTTTTTGATCGAGACGGCCGAGGAAGATCATGCCCGGCTCGAAGGCGAGTCGCCTCTCGCTTTGCACCTGAGCCTTTGTCCACCAGATCGCCGATTGCGGCTTGTTGCGGTCCCCCGTCGCGGGGATCGAGGACAGACCCTCGCCGCGCGGGAAATCGTATTCCGTCGGCGGCAAATGCGGTTTGAGACGCATCATTTTCTCCTATCGTTCGAGAGCGCGGTCGCGCCGGCGCGGGCGGCGCGAGAGGGAAGGCGGTTCGGCGTCGAGCCTCGCGACACGCGCGCGCATGTGGCGCACGATCTCTTGGGCGAGCGCTTTGCGTTCTTGAGCATGCCGGGCGCGCAGCGACTGCACTCTCGCTTGCAAGGGCGCGCGGTCTTTCAGCTGCGCGAGAACGAGCGCGTCCCGCTGCGCGCGGTCGCGGCGCACTCCCTTTATGGCTTCCGCCTCGTTGATCGCTCTTATGGCGCGCGCCCGTCCGGTGATATTGTCCCACAATCCGCGCAGCCCGGCGCGCATGCGTTCGGCCCGTTCCTGCGTCTCCGCCTGCCAGCGTTCGGATTGCCTTTTCAGAAGCAGTTCGCGCTCCGCCTTGTGGGCGTTTTGCATCTGCCGGATTTCGCCTTGCAGCGGCGATACCTGCTTTTCGTGCTTCACCTTGGTGTCGGCAGCGAAGGCTTTCAGCTTGGCGCTGACCAGCTTTGCGACCGTGGCTTGAACGTCTGCGACATTTGGAAGGGTAGCGGCTTCGCCGTGCTTGGCGCGCGCTTCGCGCACCTTGATCCCCGCCCATTTGGCGAGGCTGTAAATCACCCCATCCGTATCGACGGCGACAAAGCCGCGTTTGCCTCCAGCCAAGAAATAGCCCCGCTCCGCGAGGGCGTTGCCGAGCGAAGCGAGCGTGTCGGATCGCTCCCATGCTTCCCGGAAGACGGTTTTGATCTCGCGCGGATCGCGACCCAAGCGTTTGGCCTGTTGCCATTCCGCCAGCGTGAAATTCAGGGGACTTTTGCCGCCGCCCATTTTCAGCCCATCGGGCAGTGACCAGCCATGTTCGAGGAACAGATCGCGCGAGAGCGCCGACAGCTTGCGTTTGAAGTGAGACAGGTTGATCGCCGTCATCGATCCGGCATCGATCCGCGACCACACGACATGCGCGTGCATGCGCCCCTCTTTTTCATGGATGACGAGGGCGCGCGGCAGCCCCTCTAGGCCGAGCGCCCGTTCGGCCCGGTCCGCCGCCTTCTCGAAATCCGCTTCGCCGACCGCAGCGCCTTGCGGGGGGTTGAGGCTCAGCGAGAACATGAACTGCCTGCACTTCGTGCCCTTGGCGATGGCTTGGGCCTCGCGCAGCGCGCCGCCCAGATCGTCGGCCACGAAGCCGCGCAATTCGTGCACGCGGACGTGTTCGTTATCCCGCTCATTAAGGAGGTGCGCCGCGAGCGCTCCGGCCCCGGCGCGTTGAGAGGCTTTTAATATCACGGCTGCGGCCTTGGCGGCCCTACCGCGCGGGCGAAGCTTTGCGAGGTGGATTGCTTCCCTGCTGCCTCGCCATCGACGGGCATGCCGAGGGCGACCATAAGCAGTTGGCGCATCACGCGCACATCATCGCAGGCAGCGTTCAGCCGCGCCTTCGTCTCAAACTCGACATAGAGGCTTCCAGAATTGGCAGCCTTGGCGAGTTGGTTGAGATTATTGGCAATGCGGCTAGCGCCGAGGCAGGCCAGCACTTCGGCCAGCGCCTTATGATCCTTGATCGGCGCTCTCTGCCTCGGGCGATAGGCCGCAGGCTCATCCGCAAACAGCAGGGATTTGATATAGGACGATAGTGGCAGGCCACCCGCCGCCCTCTGCAACTTCACCTTCTCTTCGAAGGATAGCCGCAAAGAGAAGGGCGCTTCGCGCTTCCCATATCCGAACCCGGTCATCGCCGGCCCCCCGGCCCACGCGGGCGCGACTTGGGCGTACACTCATCGTGTGCGGCTTGCCGTGAATCGGCGTTTGTGATGTCATAGGCGTTGAATAGGTTTAGGCGGACGGGTGCCGCCCCAGCCAGCGAATGCCGAGGTTCTATGATGGCAGAACAGATTTTCGTCGGCATCGGCGGCTGGGATTTCGATCCGTGGCGGGGGACCTTCTATCCGCCGGGGCTGGCGAAGACGAAGCAGCTCGAGCATCTCGGTACGCGGCTCAACGCCACCGAAATCAACGCCACTTATTACAAGCTCCAGTCGCCCGCGCTGTTCGCGCGCTGGGCGAGGCTGGTGCCGGAGGGCTTCAAGTACGCGGTCAAGGCGTCGCGCTTCTGCACCAACCGCAAGGCGCTGGCAGAGGCGGGGGAATCGATCGGTAAATTCTGTGGACAGGGCTTCACCGAGCTCGGCGACAAGCTGGGGCCGATCCTGTGGCAGCTCGCCCCGACCAAGCGCTTTGACGCCGATGAGATCCGAGGCTTTCTCGCGCTGCTGCCGCCGGACCGCGACGGGATCGCGCTGCGCCACGCGCTCGAAGTACGGCATGAGAGTTTCCAGGATCCCGAGTTCGTCGAGCTGGCGCGCGCCGCGAACGTCGCGATCGTGTTCGCCGATCACGATACCTATCCCGAAATCGCCGATCTCACCGCCGATTTCGTCTATGCGCGGCTGCAGCGCGCCGATGAGGCGGAGGTTGCCGGTTATAGCGAGGAAGCGCTCGACCGCTGGGCGGACGTGGTGCGGAGTTGGGCCTCCGGCGCGAGCCCTGACGGGCTTGATTATGTCGCGGCCGAGCAGGCGCCGGCGCAGGCCCGCGATGTCTTCTGCTTCTTCATCAGCGGCGCCAAGGTGCGCAATCCGGCGGCGGCCGAAGCACTGAACGGACGGCTGGCCTGAGCGGCGAGCCCAGCGCTCAGCTGTGGATGATCTGGACGCCGAATTCCGCGAGCACGAAGTCCGAATAGAGGACCATGACCTCGTTGTAGAGCGGCTCTTCCAGCCCCGATTTCGTGAAGCCCACCTTGCGCCAGGTCATCCCCGGATCGCCGTTCGGCTCGGCCTCGTCGTCGTCGGCGAAGTCCACGGGCGCGACTTCGAGGCGAATGCGGCCGCCGGCTTCGTCCCTTTGGTAGACGACGAGCGCTGGCGAGGAGGCGGGGACCTTGACCTCGCCCGAGACCGACAATGTCCAGGGCCCGCCGGCGATGCTGGCCTGCGCTTCCTGAGCCTTCCAATTGCGCGAATCGGGATAGTCCATGGCTGATCCTCTTGTCAGAGTTTCGATTAGAATAGAGACGCCGAAGCCGCTGGCAAGGACAGTTTGTTTCGGTAACGATTCGATGTCAGACGAGTGTCTGAAAAGACTTCGCGATTTGGCCTAGTCTTTGCTTGAGCGGCGTCGTTCCTCCTGTAAGCTTGGCAGCCGAGGGAGAGATTCGATGGGCATCAAGGGGCAAAAGGCGGCGACCGCCGACACCAGGATCGTGCGCGCGGCGATCTTTCCGGGCATCGGCGTCGCCCGCATCGGCAACAGTGCAAGGGATTATTTCATCGGCCCCGAGACGATGGCGCCGGCAGAGCGCGAGCCGGGCTTCTATCGCGACGCCAAGGGCGCGCTGAAGCGCCAGGGCGCGCGTTTCCGGGTCTATGGCTATAATGCCGCGGGCGAGGTGGTCCGCGAGATCACATGCGGCGACAAGAAGGGCGGCGACTCGATCGAATGGACCGTCCACGTCGCCAACCGCAAGGGCGATTGGTACCGCTTCATCGCCGCGCTCGACATCCCCGATGCCGTCGATCTGCAGACGATCCTGCGCAACAAGGCGGTCGCCGAGGCGGATCGGGGCAGCCTGGTGATCGATCCCGGGCCGCGCAGCATTGCGGGCACCTCGCAACGCGGCAAGAAGGCGTGGCGGCTCGATAGCGGCAAGTTCATGGGCAAGGCGGTGGACCTCGGCGAGATCCTGACCGACGAGGCGGGGCGGCTGATCTTCCTCGGCGGCCTCGGCGACGCCGGCTCCCCAAACAACAGCCCGCTTTACGATCCGAACGATCAGGACAGCTATAACAATGCCGACGGCTGGTACGATGACACCTCGGACGGGCCGATTTCGGCGACGGTGCGGGTGGACGGGGTTGAGCTTGAGGCGGACGGCGCCTGGGTGATCGTGGCCCCGCCCAATTATGCGCCCGATCTGATCGGCTGGCGCTCGATGTACGATCTGCAGCGCGACATCTTCACCACCGCGGGCCAGCTGCCCTTGCCCGACAAGGTGCTGTTCTCGCGCGACATCCTGCCCTTGCTGCGGCGGATGTCGGGGCTGCAATGGGTCAATAAGGGGATCGCCGGGATGTTCGGCGCCGGCGGCCCGCTCGACTTCGACGACCCCGATTTGATCGAGCGGCTGGCGACGGTCCCGGCCGACGCCGATCACGATCCGTGGCTGGAGCTGCGCCGCACGATCTACAACAGCTTCCGCGCCGAGACTCTGAACGCTTATTCGCCGGGGCTTTGGCCTTGGCTCTATGGCGACGCGTTCGGCTCGTTCAGCCCGACCTCGCCGCGCAACAATCTCGCTTTGCCGAACTTCCAGGCCTCGCTGATGCGGCAGTGGGTGAACGGCACCTTCGTCGACGATCGCGCCACCGCCGTGGCGATCACGACCGATGTCGAAGCGCTCCCGGTGGCCGAGCAGCCCGCGATGCTGGATCAGGCGGCGCTCGGCCATTGCCTGGCGGACGCCTTCCACCCGGGCTGCGAGATGACCTGGCCGATGCGCCATCCCACGCTCTATGCCGCGCCGTTCCGCATCCGCCGCCGCCCGGAGGGGCAGGAGGAACGCTATTACGGCGCCAAGCTCAACCAGGTGATCGCGCTCGGCCTGGATGGGCCGCTCTACGCGCAGGGGCCGGGGACGATCACCCGCTATATGGCGCTGCCCTGGCATGGCGATACCGCGACCTGCCGGTCGGGCTACGATCCCGATTACGATCCCTATCTTTCGACCTTCTGGCCTGCGCGCGTGCCCAATCAGGTGCTCGACGAGGCGGACTATGAGATCGCGATGGATACGAAGCGGCCGCGCGCCGAGCGGCTGACCGCCTTCCATAATCGCGTGGACTGGGAATTCTCCGTGCTGGGGCACCTCAATTATCCCGCGATCGCGGAAAGCATGATCGCCGATTTCGACCGGATGGGGATCGTCGAGAAGCGCCCGGGGCCGGCCGGCGATCCGGACATTCCGTCGGAAATCTACGTCTCGAAGGCGATCGCCAAGCCCAAGGCCAAGCTGCTCGCCAAAGCGCTCAAGCAGGTCGCCGCCGACGGCGAAGCGCCCGCGTCCGGCACGCTGGCCGAGGCCGGCTGGCGCAGCGAGGAGCATCGGCGCTCGTTCGAAGCGGTGCGCTTCCGCAATCGCCGCTGACCTACAGCGCGGGGCGATGACTTATGACGTCGCGATCGTCGGCGGCGGGCCGGCTGGACTTACTGTTGCGACGCTGCTGGCGCGGGCTGGCAGGACTGTCGTCGTGGCGGCGCGGCCGGCCTCGTCCGCGCCGCGGCCCGGCGAGACTTTGGCCGGGGCCGGTCTCCGCCTGCTGCGGACGCTTGATTTGCCGGTGCCGGCGCCTGGTGGACCGCATCGCAGCCTGACCGGGATCAGCTCGGCCTGGGACGGTGCGCCGGTCGAGACCGACTATCTGGGGTCGCCGGACGGGCCAGCCTGGCTGATCGAGCGGGGCGCTTTCGATCGCGCGCTAAGAGATGCGGCCGAGCGCGCGGGCGCGACCTTCCTCGACGGCGCGGTCGAGAACGCGCGGCGGCTGCCGGGCGGCTGGCGGCTGGCGGGCGAGGGCCTTTCGACCGAGGCCGCGTTCGTCGTCGATGCCACCGGCCGCGCCGCGCGGATGGGCCGGCTGGCGGACGCCGGGCTCACGGTCATGCACGACCAGATCGCCTTATGGTCGGTCGCGACCGGCGATGCGCCCGAGCGGCTCGAGCGGCCGATGATCGAGCGCGTTGCCGACGGCTGGTGGTTCGCGGTTCGTCTTGACCCGCGGCGAACCTATGCCGCCTTCCATGCCCTGGCGCGGGAGGGCGGCGCGGCGAGAGCGAACTGGCGGGAGCGGCTCGAGGAGACCCGCTACCTCGCGCCACTCCTGCAGACCGCGGGCAGCTTCGAGCCACCGCGGGGAAGTCCGGCGGGCGGCGCCCGGCTGGCGCCGGTTCGGGGTCCCGCCTGGGCGGCCTGCGGGGATGCGGCGATGGCGCTTGATCCGCTCTCGTCGCAGGGTCTGTTCTCGGCGATCGCCGGCGGCGCGATGCTCGCCCGCGCGCTGGGCTCGGACAGGGCTGACGCGCTGGACGCTTATGAGCGCCGGCTCGACGAGATCTGGCGGATCTATGCCGATCGGCGCGCCGCTTATCATGTGCCGGCGACGGTTTGACAGGCGAACGGCGCCGCTGCACAGCGAGGATCGTGACGGCCGAATTGCACTCCATATCGCCGATCGACGGCGCCGCTTTGGGCCGGGTCGAAATCGCCGACGCTCGCGCGGTCGAGGCGGCGGTCGGGCGCGCGCACGAGGCGTTTCTCGCCTGGCGGCTGGTGCCCGCGCCGCGTCGTGGCGAACTGGTCCGGCTGTTCGGGGAGGTGCTGCGCGAGGAGAAAGACGCGCTCGGCCGGATGGTCAGCAAGGAGTGCGGCAAGATCCTTCAGGAGGGCCTCGGCGAGGTCCAGGAGATGATCGACATTTGCGACTTCGCGGTCGGCCTGTCGCGTCAGCTTTACGGCCTCACCATCGCCACTGAACGACCCGATCACCGGATGATGGAGACCTGGCATCCGCTGGGCGTGGTCGGCGTGATCTCGGCGTTCAACTTTCCGGTGGCGGTCTGGGCCTGGAACGCGTGCCTCGCCTTCGTCTGCGGCGACAGCGTGGTCTGGAAGCCCTCCGAAAAGACGCCGATCTGCGCCGAGCGCGTCGCCGCGCTGTTCGCGAAGGCGGCGGAGCGCTTCGGTGAGGTTCCGGCGGGACTGTTGGAGGTGGTGCAGGGCGGGCGCGAGACGGGCGAGGCCCTCGCTGACGATCAGCGCGTGCCCCTCATGTCGGCGACCGGCTCGACCCGGATGGGGTGCGCCTTGGCCCCACGCGTCGCGGCCCGGTTCGGGCGTTCGCTGCTCGAACTCGGCGGCAACAATGCGATGATCGTGACGCCCTCGGCCGATCTTGCTCTCGCCGAGCGGGCGATCGCCTTCGCCGCGATGGGCACGGCCGGCCAGCGCTGCACGACGCTTCGGCGGCTGATCGTCCACGAGGAGCTTTACGACCGGCTGGTGCCGCGTCTCAAGGCGATCTGGTCGGACGTCAGCGTCGGCGACCCGCTCGATCCCGGGACGTTGGTGGGACCGCTGATCGATGCCGCTGCCGTCGACGCCATGCAGGCCGCGCTGGAAGAGGCGCGCGGGCAGGGCGGCACCGTTCATGGCGGGGAGGCGATGGACGGCTGCTACGTCCGCCCCGCTTTGGTCGAGATGCCGGCGCAGAGCGCGGTGGTGCGAAGCGAGACCTTCGCGCCCATTCTCTATGTGCTGCGCTATCGCGCGCTCGACGAGGCGATCGGCTTGCAGAACGGCGTGCCGCAGGGCCTCGCCTCCTCGATCTTCACCACCGATCTTCGAGAGGCGGAGGCCTTCCTCTCCGCCGCCGGCTCCGACTGCGGGATCGCCAACGTCAATATCGGGCCCTCGGGCGCCGAGATCGGCGGCGCCTTCGGTGGCGAGAAAGAGACGGGCGGGGGCCGTGAGAGCGGTTCGGACGCCTGGCGCGCCTATATGCGCCGCGCGACCAACACGATTAACTACGGCCGCGACCTGCCTTTGGCGCAGGGGATCAGCTTTTCTCTCTCAGGAGACGGCTGAACGACTGACGCGCTGTTGTGGAGCGGCCTTGCCGAACTCAGGACTTTGTTAACCGAGCAGTGGTAATCCCCCGACGTCGGGGAGATTTTAGTGAGATATTCGCGCAAAGTAGGCCCACCGATTGTGTCTGCAGCCGTGGCGACCCTCGTAATGACGAATTTCGCCACGGTCAGCATCGTCAAGGACGCTTCCCATTCGAGGTTGGAGCTGTTCGGCTCCATCTGGCCGATCGCGCTCACCTCCGCCGTCGCCGTCATCCTCGTCATGTCGTTCCTCTACAAATCGATCGTCGATCTGGTCGACGAGCTCGAGCAGCGCGAGGCCAATGCCCAGCATCAGGCGCTTCACGACCAGCTTACCGGCCTGGCCAATCGCGCCCTCCTCGAAGACCGCCTGTCGCAGGCGCTGACGCGCTACCGCCGCTCCGGCGAGCAGGTCGCCTTGCTGATGCTCGATCTCGATCGCTTCAAGCAGGTCAACGACACGCTCGGCCACAATGCCGGCGACAAGCTCGTGCAGGAGGTCGGCGAACGGCTGCGCTCGCTGCTGCGCGAAACCGACACCGTCGCGCGCATCGGCGGCGACGAATTCGCCATCGTCCAGGTCAGCCCCAAGGGCGAGGCCGACGTGCGCCGGCTGTGCGAGCGGATCATCTCGGTGATCCGCAAGCCGTTCATCATCGGCGACCGGGAAGCGCGGGTCGGCGTCTCGATCGGCGCGGTCTTCGCCACCAAGGATATGGCGGAGGCGTCCGAGCTGCTGCGCAAGGCCGACATCACCATGTACCGCGCCAAGGCGGCCGGCCGCGACTGCTTCCGCATGTTCACCGAGGCGATGGACGCCGACGTCCAGCGCCGCGACCAGATCGAATCCGCGCTTCGCGCCCATCTTCGCGAAGGCGAGGGGCTCGACCTTCATTTCCAGCCGATCATCGGCAGCCGCGGCAAGGTCACCGGGCTGGAAGGCCTGGTGCGCTGGGAGCATCCCGTGCTCGGCATCATCCCGCCCAACGAGATCATCCCGATCGCCGAGGAATGCGGCGTGATCGACGAGCTCGGCCTGCTCTCCTTCCGCGACGCCTGCCGGATGGCGCGGCGCTTCCCGGAGCTCTACGTCGCGGTCAATCTGTCGCCGCTGCAGTTTCGCGCGCCGCGCTTCGCGCAGACGCTTCGCTCGATCGTCGAGGCCGAGGGGGTTGAGCCCAACCAACTCGAGCTGGAGATCACCGAGGGGCTGTTCATCGAACATGGCACGCTGTGCGGCGCCACCATTCAGGAGCTTCGCCGCGACGGCTTCAGGATCGTTCTCGACGATTTCGGGACCGGCTATTCGTCGCTCTCGTGCCTGCGCAAATTCCCGGTCGACAAGATCAAGCTCGACCGTTCGTTCATCGACATCGCCGCACGCGACCAGAGCGTCGCGATCATCCGCGCGGCGGTAACGCTCGGCCATGCCATGGCCCTCGAAGTCGTCGCCGAGGGCATTTCCTGCCGCGAAGAAGAGCAGATTGCGCTCGAGGCCGGCTGCGACGCCTTGCAGGGCCATCTCTACGCGCCGGCCATGCCCGAAAGCGAACTCACCGCCTATCTCGCCTCCGTCCAGAGCCCGTCGAGAATCTCCGACGCAGCCTGACGCGGCGAAGCGACTGGCTTGTCCTGCTCAGGTCCGTTAACTCTCCCGCCATCTCGAAATTTGTGCCGAAACAGGAAGAGCCGGATGACCACGCGCACCTTCGCAACGATCTTCGGCATCGTCTTTCTCGCGATCGGCGCTGCCGGTTTCTTGCCCTTCTTGGTGCAGCCGGCGGAGGGCGGCGCCATCGCGAACATGGAGCACGGCAACTTGTTCGGCATGTTCCCGGTGAACCCGCTGCACAATATCGTCCATATCCTGTTCGGCCTGTGGGGCCTCGCCGCTGCGCGCTCTTTGGGCGG